>ENA-OBIT01000060-OBIT01000060.1-metagenomes-genome-assembly--contig:-NODE-60-length-40522-cov-4.13114_pt1 | contig 40522 bp, 34 predicted proteins | sample MGYA00153386_OBIT01 | MGnify analysis MGYA00153386
ATTTTATTTTTCAATGAGCTGGTAATTAACGAGCCAGATTTAAAAATTCCTCATCTGCTACTTCATGAGCGTAGGTTTGTATTAGCTCCAATGCTCGAACTTAACGCTACTTTTATGCATCCTATATTATTAAAAACGATTAGGCATTTGTATGATGTTTGCGAAGATATCGGTACCGTAAAAATTATTTTATAGTTTGAATAACTAATTATTAACTTGCTCGCAAAATAATTGCTTTACAATCATTCGTATTGCTTTATTTCAAATCACTACAAGGTTCTCACATACAACAAAAACACCATAGTAACAATGCACACCGACTTAACTTATCTGAACGAAATTGCAGATGGAAACGATGAATTTATCGTTGAAATGCTTGAAATGTTTATAGATAAAACGCCAGAATATTTTTCGGAAATAAAAAAGAATTTAAGTGAAGATGATTACGAGCAAATAAAATCGGCTACTCATAAAGTAAAACCCACCTTTGCTTTTATGGGAATTGACAAGGCAAAACCTTTAATAGTAGAAATTGAACGAAATGCTGTTGAAATAAAAAACAAAGCTTCGCTGGAAATCTTAATTGTTGAATTGGAAACTATGACCAACGAAGCAATAACCGAACTAGAGCAACACAGAGATAAATTAAAAGCAAACTAAATAAATACAATTTATGAAAATATTAGTGGTTGATGATGAAGAAATGATGATAAAAACGATTGAGTTTCATTTGAAAAAACTTGGTCACGAAGTCATAACTTCTAGCGATGGTAAAGAGGCAATGGATAAAATAGAACAGGAAACTCCCGATCTGATTATTTCTGATATTATGATGCCTTTTATGTCTGGTTTTGAATTGCTTAGCATTGTAAAAACAGATCCAAATAAAAAAATTCCAGTGATGCTTATTTCTTCTCTTGATGAAATACAGGTAATCGATACTGCAATTGAGATTGGAGCCGATGATTTTATCATAAAACCAATTAATTTAAACGAGCTTACTCTCAGAGTAAACCGTTTCAGTCACAAATCCGAATAAATTAACCTAACATACAATACATTCCAACATCCAGACAGATTAACCACTGTCTGGATTTTTTTATTGTACTTTTATCATCCTTATATAATTAATCATGTATAAATTTAAAAAAATGCTATTGCTAAACTTAGCAATTGCGAGTTTTACCATTGTTTCCGCTCAAAATAAAAATATTGTTCAAGGAAGCCAATTAACGTTTCCAGGAAAAGAAACCTCTAATATTTGGGGTTATAAAAGTCCGGCTGGAAATGAATATGCTTTAGTTGGTACCACTACAGGTATGAGTATTGTAGATGTTACCAATCCAACAGTACCCACATTATTGCATAATATTCCCGGTGCTAATTCTGACTGGAGAGAAATTAGGACTCAAAATAATTTTGCATACGTTACCACAGAAGGTGGTGGCGGAATTACCATTGTTAATTTATCAAACTTACCAGCAGTTCCGGTTTTCAAACAATATACTGGAAGCGGGGCAATTGCCGGCCAGCTAAATAAAGTTCATAGTTTACATGTCGCTGAAAATAAATTATACTTACACGGTAGTAATTTAAGTGGAGGCGGAACTTTAGTTTTTTCATTAGCTGATCCATATAATCCTGTTTATTTGGGAAGTTACTCTAACAGATATGTGCATGATGGTTTTGTTAAAAATAACATTTTATATGCAGGCGAAATTCTAGATGGTTTTATGACCGTTCTTGATTTTACTAATCCTGCCGCACCAGTTGAACTTGCTTCGCTTACAACACCCTCTGCATTTACACACAATACATGGATGAGTACCGATGAGAAAACTATTTTCACTACCGACGAGGTAAGTGGTTCGTACGTAACTGCTTACGATATTACTAATCTAAATAACATTACCGAAGTTGGAAGATACAGACATGATAATTCTGGATCAGTCGGTCATAACACCTATGTTTTAAATGACTCTTTAATAACTGGATTTAATAAAGATTTTGTAATAACATCCTATTACAGAGACGGAATTACGATAGTGGATGCAACTGATCCATCTAATATGATAGAGATTGGAAATTTTGATAGTTCACCTTTTGCTGGACCAGGTTTTAATGGTGCTTGGGGTGTTTATCCTTTTTTACCTTCCGGTAATTTATTGATATCTGATATTGAAGAAGGATTATTTGTAGTAACTCCTACCTATGTACCAGCTTCAAGATTAAAAGGAATAGTTAGTGATTCAATTTCGGGTGCTACTATTAATAATGTTTCAATTGAATTAGTTTCAACAGGAATTCAAACAAAATCTAAACTAAACGGAACCTATAAAACTGGAATAGCTGCCAATGGAGTTTATTCTATTATCTTTTCTAAAATTGGATTTGAATCTAAAACCATTAATAATGTTTCATTGTCATCTGGTAATGTTACCAATTTAGATGTAGAATTAAAACCTTTGCAAAGTTATACATTTGGTGGTCAAGTGCTTGTAACTGTTTCAAATGCATTAGTTCCCGGTATCAATGTTCAATTAAGTAATTCATTAACTACAATTACTGCTACAACTAATTCAAATAGTCAGTTTAATTTTCCATCGGTATTTCCAGGGTTTTATGAAATTCAAATAACAAAATGGGGTTTTTTACCAATTTTTGATACGATAACTATTTCAACTCAATCCCAAACCAGAGCTTATTCGGTTACTAGAGGTTATGTAGATAATTTTAATACGAATTTAGGCTGGACTAATACATCAACAGCTAGTACTGGCGCTTGGGTTAGAGATTTTCCTCTAGCTACTTTTTTAAATGGACAGCCGTCAAATCCAGGAAATGATGCAAGTGGTAGTGGTCAATGTTTCATAACCGGAAACGCAGGTGGAGGGGCAGGTAATGACGACGTAGATAATGGATCCGTAATTTTAACCTCGCCTAGTTTTGATCTTACAGATCATATTAATCCAGTTTTAACCTTTAGCAGATGGTTCGTAAATGGAGGCGGTTCTGGAAATCCAAACGACTATATGACTATTTCAATTTCCAATGGCTTTACTAAAGTTATCGTTGAAAATATAACCTCAACGACTATCGCTAATGGTACTTGGCAAAATTTTTCAGTACCGATTTCGTCAATTATTCAACTTACTGCCAATATGAAATTAGAAATAATAGCTTCAGACGATGTTCCTGGGCACATTGTGGAGGCAGGTTTAGATCAATTTGAAATTAAATATGATGCATTAACAGTTGGATTTAACAATCTAAATGCAAAGAATTCCAATTTTTTAAAAGTTATTGGAAACCCTTCCAGTCGTACAATTCAATTTAAATATGAGCTTTCAGCAAACCCTGATGCTGATTCAAGAGTAAAAATTTATAATGCTTTTGGACAATTAATGGAAGAAATAAAAATAATTTCAAAAGAAGGAAAATTTGAATCGGTTCAAAATTTGCCTTCTGGTTTATACACCATTACTTTGCTAACTCAAAATTCTAAAACTTCACAAAAAGCCATTTTAATAAATAACTAATGAATTCGATTAAACTTTTTAGATTTTTAATTTTTCTGTTCTCAAGTTTTGTATTTGCTAATTACTCTTTCGCTCAGAATAATTTTAATATGACCTTGTTGGGCAATAAAACTTACAATAATCAAACTTTAGCAGGTACTTGGGGCTATGTAAAAAATAATATCGAGTACGCACTAGTTGGTACAAATACCGGAACCTCTATTGTAGATATTACGAATCCTTCCGCTTTAGTTGAAGTAGCTTTTGTTCCAGGTGCTACTTCATTATGGCACGAAATCAGAACTTTTGGTGATTATGCATATATAACTTCAGAAGGAGGCTTAGGTCTTCAAATTATTAATCTGAGTAATCTGCCTTTATCTGCACCTAGCAAATTTTATGTTGGCAATGGAGTTGTAGATAGTTTACTTGATAGATTTCATAGTCTGCATATCGACAATGGATTTGCTTATTTATACGGTGGTAATTTCCAACAAGGTGGTGTAGTAATTGTAGATTTGGCAGATCCTTGGAATCCAAATTATGTTGGTAAATGGGAAAATGAATACATCCACGATGGTTTTGTACAAGACAATAAGATTTGGGCTTGTAAAATTTATGCAGGAGAATTTTCAGTTATTGATGTCACCAACAAAGCAAATCCTGTTTTATTGGCAACACAACAAACACCCAATCAATTTACCCATAGCAACTGGTTATCAACTGATAAAAATTACATGTTTGTAGCAGATGAAGTAGATGGTGAAAGTTTAACATCGTATGATGTTTCTGATTTGAATAACATCAAACAATTAGATCGCTACACCGCAAATTTTGAACCAAATGCTTTGCCACACAACGTTTACTTGATAAACGATTCGGTACGTACTGGTTCTAACAGAGATTTTCTGGTTGTTGCGCATAACGGAGCTGGTGTTACCATTCTGGATGTTTCACAACCTGAAAAAATGGTAGAAATTGCTTATTACGATACTCAACCACAAGACATTACTTATGGAATTTGGGGAGCTTATCCTTATTTTCCATCTGGCAGAATCGTTGGTGGCGATTCTAATTTAGGTCTATGTGTTTTTCAACCAACGTATCAAAAAGCATCATTTTTAAAAGGTATAGTTACAGATTTAGTAACCAATGCAACCTTAAATGGAGTAACCATTGAAATTTTATCAACTAACATTATTGAAACCACAAATTTGAATGGGAAATATTTGCACGGAAGCAGATTAAATGGATTGTACGATATTAAATTTTCGAAAGCAGGTTATGCCTCAAAAATCATTAAGAATTATCAGATTGGACCAGTTCAAGTTGGAGTTTTAAATGTTTCATTAACAAATGCCGTTTTGGTTAATGCTTCTGGTTTAGTAAAAGATTTGATTACTCAAAACCCTGTTGCTGACGCCGAAGTAAGTGTTTCTGGTATAAATGGAATTTTTGAAGTAAAATCTGATGCAGGTGGAATATTTCAATTTAATCAGATTCCACAAGATAGTTATGAATTATATGCAGGTAAATTTGGTTTTAAAACCTTTGTAAATCCTAACCAGGTTATTTCAAATGGAGCAACTATTTCAGTTGAATTGCAAAGAGGAATCGAAGATTTTTTCGAATTAGATTATAATTGGACAGTATCTGGTGATGCAACAGCTGGAGCTTGGGAACGAGGAGTTCCTTCAGCAACTTTTGATCAAAATGGAAAAATATTTAGTCCAGAAGCAGATGCTGTAGATATTGGAACTCAATGTTTTGTTACTGGAAATGGGCCAATAGGTTCTGGAATTGATGATTTTGATGTAGATGGTGGAACAACGATTTTAACTTCACCAGTTTTTGATTTAACAGGAATTATAGAACCGGTAGTAAATTATAGCCGTTGGGTGGTTGGATCACAAAATGATACCATTAAAGTTTTTTTAACTAACGGAATTACTACGGTTTCAATTGACCAAGCTCGTGGCAATATTGGACAATTTGGAGTTTGGTTAAACAAGTCAATACGTGTTGCTCAATTTTTGCCAGCAACTGCCAATATGCAATTGCGAGTAGAAGTGAGTGATAAAAAAACAGATGGAACTATGGAAGCGGCGTTTGATAATTTTTTTATTACTGGCCAAAGTACTGGTTTTGTACAAAATGGAATAAATGAATTCGGTTCAATTTCAATTTTTCCAAATCCGGTAATTAATAATTTAAATATAAATTATTCAGTGAATGATAAAAATTCCGAACAATTAAAATTATCAGTTTTTAATTCGATAGGTCAATTGGTTTATGAAAGAAAATTAATGACTAATTCTGATCAGATTAATATCAATTTAGAATTGCCATCAGGCCTTTACCTGGCAAAAATAGTAGATCAAAAAGGTGGAATAATGACACAGAAATTTATCAAAAAATAAAAATTAAAAGACATAAAAAAGCACGGAATTTTCATTGATTCCGTGCTTTTTTGTTTTAATCTAGTTTAGTTTATAAACTTTTTAGTTCAAAGCTATATTGTTCCATTATTAAATTAGCCAGTAATTTTTTACAAGCTTCGTCCACTTTTGCATGTGCTAATTCTTTTGTTTCTGCTTCAACTTCCAAGGTTATATGTTTTCCAATTCGTACGTTTTGAATTTCGGATAAACCTAGATTTTGCATACTCCCAGTAACTGCTTTACCCTGTGGATCCAGAATTTCTTTCATAGGCATCACCTTTATCTCTGCAGAAAATTTCATAATGTTTTTGGTTTAAAAATGGGTAAATCAATAAAAGATAAGAGAATATAAATAAAAATAATAATAGGGATTGATGAAAAGTTTAGCGACAAAAATAAAATTATTGAAGAAAGGAGAAAAATATATCGGATTAAATTTTTGTTCAGATCGTAAGTTTTAAATTTTAAAGAAAACAAAGGTAATTCTGCAACAAGCAAAAAGCACATGAATAAAATAAAAGGAAGTAAAAATCGTGGATTGAAAATATAGATATGAAAAACATCATCGTATTTTGCCAAAATAAATGGTATTGAAGCAATAAGCATTGCACACGCTGGAGTAGGTAATCCAATAAAATTTTCAGTTTGGCGAGTATCCAAATTAAACTTTCCAAGTCTTACTGCCGAAAAAATTGTAATTAAATAAGCAGAAAACGAAACCCAAGTTGAATTACTATTTATCAACAAATCTGAATGTAGTAAAATGTTTTGAAGCATAATGCCCGGCACCAATCCAAAACTGATAACATCAGCTAGTGAATCAAGCTGTTTGCCTAACTCACCTGATACATTCAAAAGTCTGGCAATAAAACCGTCCAGATAATCAAATAATAAACAAAGAAAAATGAAATAAGAAGCAACACTTAATTCGCCTTGAAATGCAAAGTAAGCAGCAATGCAACCCGAGAATAAATTGCAACAAGTAAGAATATTAGGAAGGTGCTTTTTCAATTGTCAACGTTTTTTATACTATAGCATTTTCAAATCACAGGCCAACCTATTCATAGTTCGCTTTTACTTAACTGAAAAACCTTTTACTTATTCATTGAAATCAAAAATTCCTCATTTGATCGAGTACCTCTCATTTGAGCTTGCAAAAAGTCCATAGCTTCTTGAGAGTTCATATCCGCTAAGTGATTTCGTAATATCCAGATTCTTTGTAAAGTATCTTTGTCTAACAATAAATCATCTCTACGGGTACTAGAAGCAGTAATATCAATTGCAGGAAATATACGTTTGTTGGATAATTTTCTATCCAACTGTAATTCCATGTTTCCGGTTCCTTTAAATTCTTCAAAAATTACTTCGTCCATTTTAGAACCTGTGTCAATTAATGCAGTAGCTAAAATAGTAAGTGATCCACCATTTTCAATTTTTCTGGCAGCTCCAAAAAACCTTTTTGGCTTGTGTAGTGCATTGGCATCGACTCCTCCTGAAAGTATTTTTCCTGAAGCAGGCGCTGTAGTGTTGTAAGCTCTTGCCAATCTAGTAATGGAGTCTAACAAAATCACCACATCGTGACCACATTCTACCATTCGCTTTGCTTTTTCTAAAACAATATTGGCAATTTTCACGTGTCGTTCAGCAGGTTCATCAAAAGTTGAAGAAACTACTTCAGCTCGTACACTTCTGGCCATGTCTGTTACTTCTTCTGGTCGTTCATCAATCAATAGAATAATCAAATAAACTTCTGGATGGTTGGCAGCAATTGCATTGGCAACATCTTTTAGTAAGACCGTTTTACCTGTTTTTGGCTGCGCAACAATTAATCCTCTCTGTCCTTTTCCAATTGGCGTAAACAAATCCATAATTCGAGTAGAATTATTGGTAGGAGAGGTAAATAAATTTAACTTTTCAAAAGGAAAAAGTGGTGTTAAATAATCAAACGGTATCCGATCTCTTACTACTGCTGGTTCTTTTCCATTTATCAACTCAACTCGCACTAATGGAAAATATTTTTCCCCTTCTTTTGGAGGTCGGATTGTTCCTCTTACTGTATCACCAGTTTTCAAACCAAATAATTTGATTTGAGATTGAGATACATAAATATCATCTGGAGATGTTAGGTAATTATAATCAGCCGATCGTAAAAAACCATATTGATCAGGCATTATTTCAAGTACGCCTTCGTTTAAAATTACTCCATCAAAATCAACACCATTTAATGGTGCTTCAACAGGTGTTCGTTGCTGAAATCTAGGGTTTTTATTACTTGCGTTATAATTAGGGTTATTAGGATTATTACTGTTTTGGGCATTTACATTTCCATTAGGTTGTGGAGGCGTATTTGTGTTTTGAGAATTTACATTTTTATCTGCAGCATTTCCATTTGGAATCGCATTTGTATTATTTGGATTGTTTACATTTCTATCCGCAGCATTACTACTGGGTTGATAGTTTGGATTATTTCTATTCGCTTGCCGATCATCTGGTTTGCGCTGATTTTGATGAACAGGCTGTCGTGGAGTTTGAGTTTTAGGTTCAATTGGTTCTATTTCACTAGCTAAATCAGTTGAAATCTCAGTTTTAATATCTTCTATTAGCGGTTCATTTACTATCTCATTCTGTATTTCATTAGTTGAAATTTCAAAATTCATTGATGAGTCAATAATTTCTTTAACTTCTTCCTCATCTTTTTTTGCAGATCTTGCACGCTTAATTTTTGGTGCAGTTATTTTTTCTTTAGGTTCTACTTTTTCACTAGGCGCAACCAAGGACTGCTTATCAAGTATTTTATAAATAAGGTCTTGTTTGCGTAAACCTTCAAAGTTATCAACGGCAAGGCTTGCGGCAAGTTGTCTCAGTTCCGAAACAGGCTTGTCATTCAATTCAATAATGTCGTACATTAATGTTTAATGGGAATAAAAGGGTGTATTTAGCAGAAATATGCAGGAAAAATAGTATTAAATTGTTGAAAATGCGATATGCATTTAGTAGTAAACCAAAATTTGGAAGTCGAAATTGTGTTGATGGTAAACCTCCATACACGATTGAGATGGAGTATCAGCCACAATAGTAGGAAATATATTTTTATTATCAAATACAAATTTCAAAAACGGAAAAAAATAAATTAATTGGCTAGTAATAAGGAGAAATAGTAATCTATAATTAAGTATTTGATAATTTGTAAAAATTTTTCTGTTCAAAATGCAAATAATTATTTATTTTGATTAAAAAACATAGAGTATGACCTTTGCAGAATTAGTATTACAAATAAATAGTAAGCAAAGTTTTTTGTGCATTGGTTTAGATGCAGATAAATCTCGTATTCCAAAACATTTGTTAAAATTTGAAGATCCGGTTACAGAATTTAATCGGCAAATAATTGAATCATGCGAAGAATTTTGTGTTGCATTTAAGCCTAATACGGCATTTTATGAATCTGCTGGAGTTTCTGGTTGGCAAACGTTGCAAAACACCTTTAATCTTTTACCTGAAAACACATTGAACATTGCGGATGCAAAACGAGGAGATATTGGCAATACAAGCACATCCTATGCAAATGCTTTTTTTAATAAACAAAGTTCTGGTTTCGATTTTGATGCCATTACAGTTTCGCCTTATATGGGTGCGGATAGTGTGAAGCCTTTTATTGCATTTCAAAATAAATGGGTGATAATTTTAGCCTTGACTTCAAATGATAGTGCCACAGATTTTCAATTATTGCAAACAGACCAAAGCGTAAAAATGTATCAAAAAGTCTTGGAAACAGCGAAAATTTGGGGAACAAAAGAACAAATAATGTTTGTAGTTGGAGCCACCCGACCTGAATATTTATCAGAAATTAGAAAAATAGTACCCGATCATTTTCTGTTAATTCCAGGAGTTGGAGCGCAAGGAGGTAGTTTGCATGATGTGGCAAAATTTGGCATGAATTCAACTGTTGGTTTGCTTGCTAATGCTTCCAGATCTATTCTATTTGCTTCAGATAGAGAGGATTTTGCAGATGCTGCCAGAGCAGAAGCAAAAAAAATTCAACAAGAAATGAAAATTTTATTAGAAACTTTTGCCTCTTAAAATTATGGAATTTATGCCCGAAGAGTTTTACCAATATGTATGGCAATCAGGTTCATTTTCTACCAAAGAATTAAAAACTACCCAAAACGAAGCCATTCAAATAATACATCCAGGCATAAAAAATACACATGCTGGGCCGGATTTTTTTAACGCTAGAGTAAAAATAGGAGAAACTGAATGGGCAGGAAATGTAGAAGTTCATATTCTAGCTTCAGATTGGTTCAAACATCATCATGAAATTGATGAAGCCTATGATCAAATTATTCTCCATGTTGTATCTAAGAATGATTGCGAAGTGATCAGAAAAGATGGAAGTAAAGTGGCTATTCTTTTATTAACTGATTATATAAATCCTTTATTAGCTAGTAATTACAAATTGCTTATTGAAAATATTAATTGGATTCCGTGCGAAAAAATGTTGAGTTCAATTGATTCAATTTACAAAACTCAAATGTTGCAAAGAACTGCGACCGAAAGGCTTGAAATTAAAGCAACGTTAATTGAACAAGATGTAGCTTATTTAAATGGAGATTGGGAAACAGCTTTTTATAGACATACAGCTAAATGTTTTGGTTTTAAAACTAATGCAGTTCCATTTGGTATGCTTGCTAAAACAATTCCTCACTTAATTCTTGGAAAACACAAAAATAATCTGCATCAGATAGAAGCAATTATTTTTGGACAGTCAGGAATGTTAAACGAAAATTTAATCGACGATTATGGTATTTCTTTATTAAAAGAATATAAATTTTTAAAACAGAAATATGATTTGAAAGGCATGGATGCTTTTATCTGGAAATTTATGAGAATGAGACCTGTAAATTTTCCAACAATCAGAATTGCGCAGTTTGCTTGGTTGGTAAGTAATTCGGCACACTTGTTTTCTAAAATACTTTCTGATACTTCTATAAATCAATTAAAAAAATTATTCAAAGCAGAAACTAGTGATTATTGGAAAGAGCATTTCTTATTTGATAAAAAAACAAAATTTTCAGAAAAAAAATTAGGAGAAAGTTCTATTAATAGTTTATTAATTAATGCAGTAGCTCCTTTTTTATTTTCTTACGGACGTGCAAATAACAATGATAACTTGAAAGATCGAGCAATTGAAATACTTGAAAAAACTGAATCAGAATCAAATTCTATTGTTGAAAAATTTGAAAACCTTGGATTAAAATCAGAATCTTCTTTGGAATCCCAAGGTTTATTACATTTAAAGGAATATTATTGTAATCGTAAAAAATGCTTACATTGCACGATAGGGAATTCATTTTTAAATTTTCGTCAAAATAAATGAAAACATTACTTAATAAAATGGAAAAATATTCATTTGGAGTATCAGCATATTTGGCTGAGAAAATGAATATGTCTGTATCTAAAGTCCGGATGTTTTTTATTTATTCTACCTTCTTGGCGGCTGGAGCTCCAATAATTGTGTACATGCTTGCTGCATTTGTACTCGACATTCGCAAATTTGTTAAAGTAAAAAGCAGGAATTTTTTACGAGAAATGTAATCCTTCAACCTGTTTACTCTACCAACCTATTTTTTTAATTTTTGATTAAATAACCAAGGCAATAAATCTTTTTCTTGGTACGCTGGCACCCAACTTTCGTGGTTTACATCCTTATATTCAGTAAACAAAACTGGTGAACCAAAATTTCTAAGACTTTCAACCATATTCCGACTTCCTTCAATTTTTACAATGTTATCAAGTTCGCCATGAAAAACCCAGATTGGCATTTTTGCAATTTCTGAAGCTTTGCCCGGTATTCCCCAACCGCAAATAGGAACCGCAGCAGCATATTTTTCCGGATTGTAAATAATACTTTCCCATGTTCCGGCACCACCCATTGATAATCCAGTAATATAAACCCGATATATGTCAATTGGTAATTTTTTAATTAATTCATCAATTAATTCTTCAGTTAGCACAAGTGGCGATACAATTGAATCATTGTTTCTTAGCCCCGCCCATCTTAACCCTTGCCTGCATTGTGGTGCAATTACATAGCAAGGAAAATTTATTCGATTTGCCGAATCAGTAAAAAGTGCTTTAATATGTTTCAACTGTTTCTGATTATCACTGCCCCTTTCACCAGAACCATGTAGAAACAAAACAATTGGATATTTTTTATCTTTTTTTAATTGTTCTGGCGATAAAAGTTGGTAATTTAATGTGTCAGTCGAACTATACTTTTTTGCTTCAAATAGTTTTTTTTGCGAAAAAGATGAAAAATTAAAGCTCATTAAATAAAAAAATATAAACAGTTTACCGTTATTCATTTGGCATTTTAATTACTACTACTTTCAATTTCTTCTTCGATTAAAGTTTCAGGTAAAGCAGCTTCATAGCTATCATTAAACATATCTAGAGCCATTACAGCCGTTTTATCATCAGAATAATATAATATTTGTTTAAATTTTCTTGCCCAAAGCAACTCTTCAAATTTGTAGGAAGTTCTTGAATAAACGGTTTGTGAAAACGTTTCGTCAAAACCTTTTATCATAATTGAAAATTCTGGATCAAGAGATTCAACTTCATCTTTGTTTAACATAAATAAGGGGCTTTCGACGGTTATAGGATGTACGATGGTCCAATTAGAAAACAATATGGTGATTTTTTCTCTTTCCAGATTTAGAATTTCAAACCTTCGGAGGTTATTTTCATTCCATGACATAATAACCTGTGCTTCAACTTCAATTAGTTGACTGTTTCTTAAATTCACAATTCTAAATTCAAAAGAGGTAATTCCTTTGTAAGGTGCTATTAATGCATGTTCGCTAAACATAACTTTAGATTTTGGCCTAGAAAATCTACCATAAAGCAAACCAGTAATTAATGCAAAACCGAGCAAACCTAATAGAGATTCAAAAGCTGCTACTACACTTGCATTGAAACCCATAGGGCTTATTCTTCCATACCCTAAAGTGGTGATGGTTTGCGAACTAAAAAAAAAGGCTTCTGCAAACTTTTCACCAAAAGTCACTCCAGTCATTCCATCTAAATTCTCAACACCAATAAGCATATAAATAGTAGCGAATATTAAGTTTTCGATAAAATAAATAAAGAAAACAAAACCGAAAAATTTAGTCCAGCTTATGGAAATTAAGGTATGAAAAAAATCAAAAGATTGATTAAATGTTAACCCGCTTTTTTCAATATTATATTTACCATCACGATTCAATAATCGTACTCCTGTTGGTCTGGATCCGAAGCCGAAATCATTGACTGATATGGGTTTAGAATTACTCTTAGTTTTCATATTTTATGCAAAGATTGCAATTCTTAATCTATAGTTGAAAGAATTATTCAGTTGATTCAATTTCTGAATAAAAATATTCTTCTTTGTTAAGAACGAATCTCGTAAAACTAGAAAAGTAAATATAAACTAATAAAAAAAACCAGCTTAGAAGCTGGTTTTTCATTTATGCGTTTCTCATTTTTCGTTCATAATCATCTGCCTTGTCAGACATATTGTTTACACCATCCTTAAATTTGTCTGTCAAACTGTTTGTTTTTTCAGTTATAGTTTCTCGAATGCTGGAAAACGAATCCATTCCAGATTGTGCTTTGTCCCGTATTCCATCTGCCAAATCTTTCGTTCCGGCGATTATTTTTTCGCGCATATCCGATCCTTTTTCTGGAGCAAGCAATAAACCTATTGCTAATCCTGCAGCTACTCCTGAAAGTAAAGCTGCCAATACTTTTGCATTATCGTTCATATTTTTTTGTTTTAATTTTAACAACTAATTAATAAATCTAAAACTTCTTGCTTATTCATTTTTAATTTTTTTTGCAAATTTACAACCCAGTCTTCAAACGAATTTTCTGATTGCATTAACGTTTGAGTTGAAAAAATATTTATTTCTACGTTTGCAGATCGATTACTGGATAATTGGAAAATCTTAGACATAATTAACTTAATTAAATTTTATTATATCAAAATCCTGCCAATTCAAATTAATTTGCATCAATCATATATACTTTTCTGAAAATGACCCAAGTCTTTGAATTAGGAATTAAAATCTGTTTGAAAATTTCCTTTAATAAAATATTAAAAATCAACATTTAATCATAAAAATTAGGAAAAATGGGAATGTGAGTATTTAATTGAAATTTATTTTTGATTAAAAGAAAATATAAATTGATCATATTATTTTGAGTAATAAAAAAATATTAATTTCCATTGGTTAAGTTTAGAAAGGAAAAATAAATCACATGAAATCCATTCTGGGAATTAATTTCCCCTGCTTATTAATTTCAATATTTTTTATTAATTGATTTTAAATAACCAAAAATCAATATTGTTTAGCATACTTCTAAATTGAAAATTGTTAAATATGTTATCCGTATTTCTTTCGAAAATTAAAATGGTATTTTAATATTATCAATTAGCATAGTTTGAGCATTATCTACATTATTATTTTTAACCATACTGCCAAAATATCAGTATTTACTTATTGGAAAAAACGTACAGATTTCTGATAATATTCATAAAATGAATTAATTATTTTTAATATGTAACGAGATTTAAATTTACACCTGACAAAATTTCATAAAAATAAGTTTGGTATAAGAATTTCTATAAGTTGATAAATCAGAATTTTTTTCATCATTTCTCTAATTAAATTTCAGTTCTATATTTATCCTAAGTATTTACTCAATTATCTCTAAATTAATAACAGATGAATTACACTAATTTCACACTTAAATCTCAAGAATCAATTGCCGAGGCTCAGCAATTAACAGTAGGTTTAGGCCAACAGGCAATAGATAAAGCACATTTACTGGTTGCAATTTTAAATACAGATATGAATGTGATACCCTATATTTTAAAAAAACTTGGGGTAAATCAAGCTACTATAAGTGCAGCGGCTATTAGAATTATGCAATCATATCCAAAAGTTTCTGGTGGAGAACCTTACATGAGTCAAAATCTCAGTCAGTCATTAAATAAAGCAGTAAGTGCTGCAAAAGAAATGGATGATGAATATGTATCTGTTGAGCATCTTATTCAAGGTTTGTTTTTAGGATCTGATACCATTTCTCAATTGCTTAAAGATAGTGGAATAACAGAAATGGATCTTAAAAAGGCTATAATTGAACTTAGAAAAGGAAATAAAGCCAATTCTATGAGTTCCGAAGATTCGTATAATTCGCTTAACAGATATGCGAAAAATTTGAATGAGTTAGCAGCACAGGGCAAACTTGACCCAGTAATCGGCAGAGATGAGGAAATAAGAAGAGTTTTGCAAATATTAACAAGGCGAACGAAAAATAATCCAATTTTAATTGGAGAACCTGGAGTCGGTAAAACAGCTATTGCAGAAGGACTTGCACATCGAATTATCAATGGAGATGTACCAGAAAATTTAAAATCTAAACAAATTTACAGTTTAGATATGAGTGCAATTATTGCAGGCGCAAAATATAAAGGTGAATTTGAAGAGCGACTAAAAGCTGTAATTAAAGAAGTAATTGATTCTGAAGGCGAAATAGTTTTATTTATTGATGAAATACACACATTAGTTGGCGCTGGTGGGGGAGAAGGCGCAATGGACGCAGCAAATATTTTAAAACCAGCACTTGCCCGCGGTGAATTAAGAGCAATTGGAGCAACTACTTTAAATGAATACCAAAAATATTTTGAAAAAGATAAAGCACTTGAACGGCGTTTTCAGCAAGTTTTAGTAGATGAGCCATCTATGGAAGATGCAATTTCAATTTTAAGAGGAATAAAAGAAAAATATGAAAGCCACCATAAAGTAAGAATCAAAGATGAGGCAATTGTTGCGGCAGTAGAACTTTCGCAGCGATACATAAATAATAGATTTTTACCAGATAAAGCTATAGACCTAATAGATGAGGCAGCCTCAAAACTAAGAATGGAAATGAATTCGATGCCGGTAGAATTAGATGAGATTGAGCGAAAAATCAGGCAGTTGGAAATTGAACGGGAAGCAATAAAAAGAGAAAAAGATGATCAGAAATTAGATGCACTTAATAAAACAATAGCTGAATTGTCTGATCAGCGAAATGAACGAAAAGCTAAATGGCAATCTGAAAAAGGAATTGTAGATCAAGTTCAAAAATCAAAGGAAGATATAGAAAAATTGAAGTTTGATGCAGAGCAAGCAGAACGAGCCGGTGATTATGCATTAGTAGCCGAAATTCGATATGGCAGAATTAAAGATGCTGAAAAGGGTTTAGAATTAAACAAAGTGAAATTACTTGAATTGAAAAATTTAGGTACACAAATGATTAAGGAAGAAGTGGATGCAGAAGATATTGCCACGGTAGTTGCTCGTTGGACCGGCATTCCGGTAAGTAGAATGCTGCAAAGTGAGCGTGAAAAATTATTGTATTTGGAAGATGAATTACAAAAAAGAGTGGTTGGCCAGCATGAAGCTATTGAAGCAATTGCTGATGCAGTACGTAGAAGTCGAGCAGGTTTGCAAGATGCAAAAAGGCCAATTGGTTCGTTTATTTTTTTAGGAACTACCGGTGTCGGAAAAACTGAATTAGCAAAGGCACTCGCAGAGTTTTTGTTTAATAATGAAAACGCAATGACTCGTATAGATATGAGCGAATATCAAGAAAGACATTCTGTTTCCAGATTGGTTGGAGCGCCTCCGGGTTACATTGGCTATGAAGAAGGCGGACAATTAACAGAAGCTGTACGCAGGAAACCCTATTCAGTAGTTCTTTTTGATGAAATTGAAAAGGCACATCCCGACGTTTTTAATATATTGTTACAGGTATTGGACGACGGGCGTTTAACAGATAATAAAGGTAGGATTGTAAATTTTAAAAATACAATCATCATTATGACTTCCAATTTAGGTTCATCTATTATCCAAACTAATTTGGAAGATATGAATGATGAAAATAAAGCAGAATTATTAGCTAAAACAAAGGTTCAGATTTTTGATTTGCTCAAGAAAACAATTCGTCCAGAATTTCTGAACCGAATTGATGAAACCATAATGTTTTTGCCTTTAAACCGCGAAGATATAACTAGAATTGTAGAAATTCAATTTGAAAACGTGGTAGAAATGCTAAAAGAAAATGAGGTGAAATTAAGTGCGACTCCAGAAGCAATTGATTGGTTGGCACAATTAGGTTATGATCCTCAGTTTGGTGCCAGACCAGTAAAAAGAGTTATTCAGAAGCGAATTTTAAATGAATTGTCGAAACAATTATTAGGTGGAAAAATTTCAAAAAACAGTGAAATTATTGTTGATTCTTTTAATAACGAATTAGTTTTTAGAAATAAATCCTAACTAAAATTTCAGCGTCTGAAATGCCATTATAGTAGAATATTGTGCTGCAATATCTGTATTTAATAATGTTGAACGATTTAAATATTGCAAGTTTTGCGAATAAATAAATAAGCAACTTCCACCTGCTATCAGATCAATAATAGGTTTGTTAATATCATTAGGAAGGGCGGGACATCCATGACTTCTTCCCAGTCTTCCTTCTTTAGCAATAAATGTATCGCTAACATAATCGGCACTGTGGATTACTATGGCTCTTTTTCGGGCATTAGAATTAAAAAATGACTCAGTTCCGTCTAATTTTAAACTGTAATCATGATCTCCAAAATAGGTTTCAGCAGTAACAAAAAATCCAAGACTACTCATAAACGAACCTTCTAGATTAGAAAAATATTCAGCTTTATTTTCTCCGGAATTTTTTCCATGTGCTACCAACGAGTGAAAAAGCACTTTCTTTTCTTTTAAATTGATTACATATAAGCGTTTTTGAGTACTTACTTTGCTGAAATCAATGATGGTTAATAATTCATTTTGTTTTAGTTTACCAATTTTAACCAAATTATTATAGCCTGTAAAAGCTTTAGCAAAAACATCTAGTGATAGATTGTATTCTAAAAGATTACATTCTTCGTATAGTTTTTCAACGTTGTTTAAATAGGTTAATCTTGCTTTTTCTGCAATTGCTCCTGGATCTGGATTAAAAGCTGAATACGATATTTCAACATTTTGAATACTGAAAAGAAAAACAAAAAGTGAGAGAGAAGCTATTGAAAGGAATTTTTTTACAGTCATTAAAATGTACGTACACAAAAAGTTTATCGGAAAATTTAAGCCGTTTGTAGGCAAATAACAACAAATAGAACGATAGCATGTACGGTAAAGTATTAAAAAGGTTTAACATTCTTAAGTTTTAAAATGAAAGGACTTTTCATTGAAATAAAAACAATAAATTACTGTGAAAGGAATTAAATGCTCTTTGGATTTTAGAAGTGTGATAATTATTAATAAAATTAAAAGAACAAATAAGCGCAAAAATTGAATAATCGTCGTTAAATAGAAGGAAAGTTCGAAAGATTGATAAACTTAACAGCTAATTATTAGTTTAATTAAAAAATAAAATATGGAAACAGAATTAAAAACAGTAACCTTTGGTGCAGGTTGCTTCTGGTGTGTCGAAGCAGTTTTTCAACAATTACAAGGCGTAAAAACAGTAGTATCAGGTTATATGGGTGGGCATATCAAAAATCCAAGCTATCGGGAAGTTTGCGAAGGAACGACTGGCCATGCAGAAGTAACACGAATTACGTATGATCCTTTGATTATAACATTCGGAGAATTATTAAAGGCATTTTGGAGCTCGCATGATCCTACAACATTGAATCAGCAAGGCAATGATAGAGGAACACAATACCGATCAGTAATTTTTTATGAGAACGAAGAAGAAAAAGCATCAGCAACCGAATTGAAAAGTAAATTAAATGAATCTGGTGCTTTTAACAAACCAGTGGTAACAGAAATTTCAAAAGCTGATACATTTTATGCTGCAGAAGATTATCATCAAAATTATTTCAACAAAAATGGAGATGCACCTTATTGCGCGTTTGTAATCAGACCTAAGCTAGAAAAGTTCAAAAAAGCCTTCAGCTCAACCGCTCTTTTAATTAAAAATGAATAAAATTTCATCTTTTGATTAGTTAAAATTTAGAATAAACATCGTTTTAGCTATCATTATTGGATATTTAATTTTTTTTTAATTTTCTTTCAAATCATTTGTTCAATTAAATCATAGCTGTATATTTGCAATCCTTTAAAAAAGGTAAACGATCTCGTAGCTCAGCTGGTAGAGCATAACACTTTTAATGTTGGGGTCCTGGGTTCGAATCCCAGCGGGGTCACGTTTAGCAATTAAAATAAGTATCAACCTCAAATCCTAAAGATTTGAGGTTTTTCTTTTTTATGGCAAATCAAAATTCAAAAAGTCAATTTAAATTTAGTTTTTGACCTCACAAAAATTAAATGTAAGAGAGTTTATCGATTTATTACTCTAATTTTTTATTTTAATGATAACATTTTAATAAACTAATTTACAGTACCTTAGTTTAACAAATTAATTTGTTTCAAAATGAAAAAAATAAAACTCTTAATTGTTTTTTGTCTCATTCTCGAGTCTGCTTTTGCACAAGTTCAAGATTTTGTATGGGCAAAACGATTTGGCGAAATTTCGGATGATGGAGGCAAGGCAATAACAGTTGACAAAAATGGAAATGTGTACAGTACGGGTTATTTTAATGGCGCTACCGATTTTGATCCTGATGCAGGTACTTTTATTTTAAATGCGATTGGAGGCTCTGATATTTTTATATCAAAGTTAGACGCAAATGGCAACTTTTTGTGGGCCAAAAGTATGGGAGGAATATCGAATGAGGAAGGAAGTTCTATTGCAGTAGATGAACAAGGAAACGTATATTCAACTGGAATATTTAGCAATACCATAGATCTCGATCCAGGAATTGGCATAGCAAACTTTAGCTCTTTTGGCAATTCAGATTTTTATATATCAAAATTAGATTCGGCTGGAAATTTTCTTTGGGCAAAGCAAATTGGAGGTATCTCAAGAGATTTTAGCCGATCTATTGCCATAGATTTTACTGGAAATGTAGTTTTGACTGGAGGTTTTAACGGAACGGTAGATTTCGACCCTGACACTTTGATAAATTCCCCACTAACTACTAATGGAAGCGGAGATGTATTTGTTCTAAAATTAACTAGTGCAGGCGAAAAAATTTGGGCAGTAAACATGGGTGGAGGTGTTTTTGATTATGGATATAGCTTGGCGTTAGATCCATTTGGAAACATTTACACAACAGGAGTATACCAAGGTCAGGCAGACTTCGATCCAGGTATTTTAGTAAATAATTTAAACTCGGTTCAATTAGGTGCTGATATTTTTGTTTCTAAATTAAATGCCTCTGGAAATTTTGTATGGGCAAAAAGTTTAGGAGGTATTGCGGATGAATATGGATTAGGAATAGCTGTAGACAAATTCCAGAATGTATATACAACAGGTGTATTTGGTTTAACCGCAGACTTCGATCCAGGGGTTAGCACATTTGATTTAGTATCCGGAGGTTTTGAAGACATATTTGTATCCAAATTAGATGTTTTCGGAAATTTTGTTTGGGCAAAATCATTCAAAGGGACTAGTTTAACTCCCGATGCCGGAAATTCTATTTCTTTAGATACTTCTGGCAATGTATATACCACAGGATATTACCAGGCAACGCTTGATTTTGATCCGAGTTTAGGGATTTTTAATCTAACTAGTGCCGGTGGTGCTGATGTATTTATTTCAAAACTGAATGCAAACGGAGATTTTATTTGGGCTAAATCTTTTGGTGGCTCATCCTCTGATTATGCAAACTCAATTTATGCAGATAAAAAAAGAAGTATTTTAACAACAGGTACATTTGGCGGGGTTGCAGACTTTGATCCAGATTCAACCGTTTTTAATCTAACAGCTTTTGGAATTAATAATGATGCTTTTGTACATAAATTAGGATCTGCTACAGTTGGGCTTTCTGAATTTGAATTTGACAATCAATTAACTATTTACCCTAATCCATTTAATGATATTTTGACACTATCAATACCCGAAAATACACCAAATGCAGATTTATTGGTTTATAATTCGCAAGGCAGTTTGGTTTATCGTAAAATGTGTGAATCAGGTACTAACGAAATAAATTTATCAACTTTGTCGAATGGTTTGTATTTAATCAGAGTTAAATCAGAAAATAAAATAAGCAAATTAGCGAAATTTATTAAAAAATAATAAAATAAAAAACATTGTTTTTTACATAATTTTATTAATCCTTAATCACAAAATTGTATATAATTACAATTTTATTTTTTATTAGCATGTGAGTCAGAATTTATTAAAAACGATGAATGTTTTATTGCAACTCGTAACCTAAATTTTATTTAAATTACCCGTTGTGCGGTTTAAATCTATCTATAAAAATGTAAAATCGGAGTGCGAAGGCTTAGGGATAGTAACGGCATCCTTTTTTTCCTTTAAAAAACAATTAAATAAGGATTCTTCGCTTTGCTCAGAATTGAAATATAGCGTATAGCCCGGTCTCGTCATTAAAAAGACGAGATAAGCCCCAAATTGTATTTAAAATAATAAATATCAATCATTTAAAATAATAAATAGAAATAATTAAAATAAATCAAACTTCACAACTGGTTTAAATTGTAAAAATATAAAGCGGTATTAAAATTTAAGATAAATTCCTAATGCCGAGTTTGGGCTTGCAATAATATTTTTCGCATAAGGTGCAAAACCACCAGAAACTGAAACTCCAATTTTATTTTTAAGCATATAATTTAATTCTACAGTAGGAGAAATGTACTCAGTATTATTAGAAAATAAAGCATTTTGAACGTTATTTCTATTTCCATTATAAAATGAAAATATTGAATTTATTTTTAAAATAGGAATAAACTTATTTAATAAAAATCTTACCTCAGCTCCAAATCGCAATTCATCTGAAAATCCAAGGGTTCGATTGTTAAATCCAACATTGGCTGATAGATTATATTTTTTTGGATAAAATGAATGACTTATATCAAATTGCATTAACTGGTTAAACTATTCATCCCCAGTTTGCAGAATTACTGATTCTCCACCTGCATTTTTGCCTAAAGGCAAACCAACTAATAAAGTTGCACTAAGTACGGTTGGTTTAATAAAAATTAAACCATATTTTAATGCTAAATCAGCATCACCAATCGAATTTAATTCATCTCCTTCTTCTATCTTTTCAGATTGTTTTAACTCGACTACATTCAAGGTGTTTCTAACAAAAAAAGGAATATTAACAATAGTAGTAAATCGGTTAGTAATTCCGTATTCAGCATAAAGATTAGTGTTGAAATACCGAATAGCTGTGATTGAAATTTGCTTACCATCTGGACCAAAAAATATGGATCCTCCAATATAATTTTGGGATAATTTAACAAAAGTTGCATTTTTATCCTTGGTCCAACCGCTGTTACATATTGCGGTTATTGTTTGTAAAAGCAATACAATTAGTAGAATTGATTTTTTCATATTAATTTAATTGCGCATATCTAAAAATGAGTGATGCAGGTTTGCAGAGCACAACTACATATTTATAATCAATAATTTTAACGTTAGGATATTTTGAGTTTACATCAAAAGAATGAAAACCTGACGCAGAAATTTGACTTATTTCTATTCCATTGCTTCTCACCTAACTTCCATTCGCAATAGTATTCGATAAATAAATATATGTTCCCAATGCAAAACTCGTTTTAAAATTAGGTAAAAGCTTTAAAATCAAATTTCCATTTTCTATTTTGAGGATAGTAGAGCCTGATGCCTCATATCCTCCTATTATCACGAAATTACCCATCCTGCTAGCTGCGACGGTAAATAAAATTTCATTGCTTGTAACGCCTTCAACTTCAGCAATTAATACTGACGAACCATATGAAATCGCTTTTGCATTTCCTGCAGAGTCAATAGAAAAAACAGAAACATTGCTCGAGCGAAATGCAATTGTTTTATTGGGAATTAGTTGGTTGTTAATATTAAATACATTGACAACTAATTTTTCAGAATCTCCAATATTGAAAACAGTTTTTGAAGAAGTAATTTCGACCCTTGCTACTGCATTTTCATCAGCAACAACAGTAACCTGATTCGTATCAGAAACACCACTAAAAGAAGCTACAATGCTTGATTGTCCAGCATTAAGTGCATTTTATGTACCATCATCCTGTATACTTATGATCGATGGAGAAGTTGAAGTCCAAGTTATATAAGCATTTTCAGCAATTCCATATTCATTAAAATACAGCGCAGAAACTTTTTCAGAGTCATTAGCTTTTAATGCAACAGATTCAGTTGATGCGACTATTTTTTACCAACTATCGGATCGTCAATATAATCAGTCCCTACGCATCCTGAAAATATAAGACAGATAAATATTAAATTGAGCAAGTACTTCATGATATTATTTTTTTATAAACTTATGATACTTTCCACATTTAATTTGTCATGTAACCGACATTAATTTTTTAAATGCTATCTGCATTTCGCTGCAATTAACTAAGTATTGTCGAAAAATTTTCTATTTAATACGTATTTACAATTTTCAACAAATATGTTTATGATTCTAAAGTAAATTTAGCTTATAATAAAATATGATCAAATTACACTTTATTCATTTTCAATAATTTGTAAGTGTTTAAAGAAAAATTTATAATTAATTACTTCTTGTTATTTTTAATACTTAATTCTTTCCAGGGTGTTGTTCCGTCATTTTCTCTGGTGAATTCAAAATCATTGGTACAAATAAGTATAATTTCGGCAGTAGTATATATTTTACAACCATTAGCAAGATGACCGCCAATAGTTTTGCCAGTACTATCACTAATGCTTACGTGTAAATGACTTCCATTTATCGACACAGTACCAGTTAAACTTACGATTTCAAAAAATCCTTTCCCCGTACTATTATTAGGTTGGTTTGCAAAACGAATTGAATAATCTGTAAAACTACCTACACAAGTACTTATCCAACCTGCTTTTATATTATTTTTTTGAACGTAATTCTGTATCTCAATTTTTAAATCTTGTCCTGGTTTCAGCCTGAGTGGATGTATAGTTAATTGATTTTGCATACTCGATTGTACTTTGCAATTGGATAATAATCCAATATGTGTAATTAATAGTAATCCTATAAAGATGTTTTTCAAATGGATATTTTTCTATAAAGTTTTTCAAGTTCTCGTAAATTGTTTCAAGCCGAAGAAAAGGTTTATTTATCTCCGTTATTAAACTTGGCAATGCATCAATTTATCTTTCCAACTAATATCGATAAACCAATTAACTCATCAACAAATAAACACATCAATCATCAAAAAAAATCTATCCACATCGCTACTTGCTAAAAATTTTAGTATTATATTTGTAAACTTAATTAGCACACTATGCACAACAGGCAAATTGTACACATCGATCTTGACTCCTTTTTTGTATCTGTAGAGTGTCGCCACAATAGTAAATTGTTAGGCAAACCAGTCATTATCGGTGGTTCCAGCGATCGGGGAGTGGTAGCATCCTGCAGTTACGAAGCACGCAAATATGGCATTCATTCGGCTATGCCTACCAGACTTGCCCGTCAGCTTTGTCCGAATGTGATTATTGTGCATGGCGATTACGAAAGTTATAGCAAAGCATCGGTAGAGGTGACTCAGATAATAGAAGAACAAGTTCCAGTATTCGAAAAAACTTCAATAGATGAATTTTATATTGATATGACGGGTATGGATCAGTATTTCGGTACGCTAAAACATGCGACTGAACTGCGAGAAAAAGTGATCAGAGAAACTGGTTTGCCGATTTCTTTTGGCCTTTCGGAAAATAAAACGGTATCGAAAGTGGCAACTGGTATTGCCAAACCTAATAATTATAAGTTTGTAGAATACGGTTGCGAAAAGAGTTTTCTGGCGCCGCTCCCCGTACGCAAAATACCCATGATAGGTGAAAAAACGGCTGAACTACTTCGTAGAATGGGAGTGGAAAAAGTACATACCTTACAGCAAATGCCCATAGAATTATTGGAATCGGCTTTTGGCAAACCCGGAACACAAATGTGGGAAAAAGCCAACGGAATAGATACCAGCCCTATTGTACCCTTTCACGATCGCAAATCGCTATCCGCAGAAAACACGTTCGACCAAGATACCATGGATTTGAAAATGTTGGAAGCCATGTTTATCTCGATGACAGAAGATTTATGTTCAAAAATGCGAAAAGAGAATTTTCTAACTTCTTGCGTAGCAGTAAAAATACGCTACTCTAATTTTGATACCCATACCCAACAAATAAAAATACCTTACACATCCGCAGATCATAAGCTAATACCGATGGTAAAAGATTTATTTGCCAAGCTATACCAGCGGCGAATGTTGATAAGGCTGATTGGTGTACGTTTCAGCAACCTGGCACATGGCCATTATCAAATCAATTTATTCGACGACAGTGTGCAGCAAATACATTTGTACCAAGCACTAGACCGACTAAACCAACGCTATGGCGACAAAACCGTCTGCCGTGCAGTAGGTATGGAAATGAATACAAGAAGTTTTAATCCGTTTAATGGAGTGAGGGTGTAGGGGTGTTTCGCCGAGTTGTTAAGATTTAGCCACTTCAGGGTTGTTTGGATAGTGTTTTCAATATCCCCGGGTAGCACCCGGAGTTATTAAAATTCAACCCCTTCAGGGTTGTTTGAAAGATGTTTTCAATACCCCGGGTTGCACCCGGAGTTATTTAAATTCAACCCCTTCAGGGTTGTTTGAAAGGCATTTTTTGAAATCTAAATCAATATATTTTTTATAGTTGAAAATCTTTACGAATTCAATATGCTCAATCCTGAAGGGATTAAATTTCAATAGCCCTGCATGCAATGCAGGGATTAAGGATATAAGATGATTATTACAACACTGAAGGGGTTGAATATTACAATAAATATTTTTCATCAAATTCAATTTCGTGCTCTTCTAGTAGCGCCACATATTCATCTTTAAAGGTTTTATTTTTATGATGCTCTTCTTGATTTTTAACATAAGCAATTAGAATATTTTTTTGGTTTGCACTATACGTAAATGCACCGTAACCATCTTGCCAACCATTAAAATCTGGAAAGAAATTATTCTTTTTAACATAATCAGAACTTCCTAATTTTATATCTTTTATCAAACTAGCTAGTGAAATACTTTGATGAATATGGGTAACAATATGTATATGATCCTCAACACCACCGATTTGATAAAGGTGGCATTTTTTATTTTTCAGGATACCCCATACAAATTGGTATAGTTCTTTTCTTTTTTCCGTTAACAAGGTTTTTTCACGGTGTTTAGTTGTAAAAACAATTTGATAAAGTAGTTGAGTATGTGTGCTCATGATTTTTCATTTATTTTTAAATATACTCAATGATCCTGTTTTAACAGAGCTGTTAAAATTCAACCCCTTTAGGGTTGCTTGAAAGGTGTTTTCAATACCCCCAGGTTTCACCCAGAGCTATTAAAATTCAACCCCTTCAGGGTTGCTTGAAAGGCGTTTTCAATACCCCGGGTTGTACCCCAGGTTATTAAAATTCAACCCCTTCAGGGTTGTGAAAATTGATATTTTTTTATAAAACTAGCGCGCAATCCCAAAGGGATTGAATTTCAATAGCCCTGCATGCAATGCAGGGATTAAGGATATAAGATGATTATTACAACCCTGAAGGGGTTGAACATTAAAAAATTACAATTTAGTATTCCTAATTTCTTCAAAATGGGTTAATTCCACTCTTGCTATTAATAATATTTTTCTCTTTTTACTAAAATTTTTAGCATTATCTTTGTTGCCCGTTCCTTTACAGAATCGGTTGCAAGCGTATGTTTCTCAATTGTCATTCATTTTTTAGTTTTCAGTTTGGAGTCTTATCTCCCAAACAATTGATTGCCGCCGCAGCCGAACACAACATAGCAAGGCTTGCGCTTACCGATATCAACAACACATCAGGATGTATGCAACTCATGCGCTATTCAGCAAAATCTGCTTTGAAACCCGTGCTCGGTGTCGATTTTAGAAATGGAAATGAACAAAAGTTTGTAGCACTTGCCTGCAACATCCAAGGGTTCGAGAAAATTAACCGTTTACTAAGCCGCCATCTTGAAGATAAAACAGATTTTGCTGATCGTTGCGAAATTCAGGAAGATGTAATGGTTATATATCCATGGCAACCTGGAAAAACCCTTGAACTCGCCGCTCACGAATATTGGGGTGTACAACCCACACAAGTAAAAGAATTAAAATTTGGCGCCAAGCCTGCTCTGCTTCGCAAAATGGTGATTCTACAATCGGTTAGTTTTCTGGCTAAAAGCGATTTTAATTTACACCGTTTGCTACGCGCCATGCATTTGAATTGCATTCTCAGTAAACTAAACCCAGCAGAATGTGCCCTGCCTACAGATCTCCTTTGCGATGAATCTGATTTAATGCAACATTATCACCCTTATCCCGATCTCATAAAGAATACTTTGAAAGTGCTGGATGCCTGCCAGACCATAAACTTTGAATTTAATTCCCACAAAAATAAAGCACTCTTTTCTGGTTCCGAAAAAGAAGATTTTATGCTGCTCAAATCTTTGACCGATCAGGGAGCTTTTCACCGCTATGGCCGATATGATAAAATTGTAAAAGACCGGATTAATAAAGAACTTGATTTAATTCGTAAGCAGGATTTTGTATCTTATTTTCTCATTAATTGGGATATTATATCCTACGCGCAAAAGCAGGGTTTTTATTATGTTGGGAGAGGCAGTGGTGCCAATAGCATTGTGGCTTATTGCCTTCGGATTACGGATGTCGACCCTATAGAATTAGATTTGTATTTCGAGCGCTTTATTAATTTATTTCGCAAAAACCCTCCTGATTTTGACATTGATTTTTCATGGAAAGATAGAGATCAGATTACCGAACATATTTTTAATACCTACGGAAAAGACCATGTTTGTTTAATGGGTTCGTACAATACCTTTCAATTAAATTCGACCTTGCGTGAGCTGGGGAAGGTATTTGGACTGCCAACAGAAGAAATTGAAGGACTTATTAATCAGGTGGTAAAAGGTGATATGGTACCGAAAGATAAGATCGCTGCCTATATTTTAATGTATGGGCAAAAATTAATCAATATGCCTCGTCATTTAAGCATTCACGCAAGTGGAGTTTTAATTTCCGAAAAACCTATTTATACCTACACGGCTACTTCGCTACCACCAAAAGGCTATCCTGTTTCGCAGTTTGATATGCACGAAGCAGAAGATTTGGGCTTGTATAAATTTGATATTCTGAGTCAGCGTGGTTTGGGACATATCAAAGACTCGATTGAAATTATAAAACAAAATAGAGGCATTAGTCTGGATATACACGATGTTAAAAATTTCAAAACCGACCCTGCCATTGTTCGTCACTTAGAAAAAGGACATACCATGGGCTGTTTTTATGTAGAGTCGCCTGCCATGCGCATGTTGTTAGCAAAGCTAGAGTGTAAAGATTATTTAACGCTTGTTGCGGCAAGTTCCATTATTAGACCAGGAGTGGCACAATCTGGAATGATGCGCGAATACATAAGTCGGCATCATGCAAGAGACAAGGGAAAATCCATTGCGCATCCAGTAATGTGGGACATAATGCCCGACACCTACGGAGTGATGGTTTATCAGGAAGATGTGATAAAAGTTGCACACTTATTTGCTGGCTTAGATTTGGGCGAGGCAGATGTGCTGCGAAGAGGAATGTCGGGTAAATACCGATCCAGAGAAGAATTTAAGAAAATAGAGGATACTTTTTTTAGTAATTGTGATCAGAAAGGCTACGATCCGGCTTTAAGTAAAGAAGTATGGCGGCAAATAGAATCTTTTGCTGGTTATTCTTTTGCAAAAGGACATTCCGCATCGTTTGCAGTAGAAAGTTATCAGAGCATGTATCTGAAAGCGCATTTTCCGCTTGAGTTTATGGTAGGGGTAATTAATAATTTCGGGGGCTTTTACCGTACGGAGTTTTATGTGCACGAAGCTCGTAAATGGGGCGCAACTATCGAAGGTCCGTGTATTAATAATAGCGAGCAACTTACCCGAATTACCGATACGATTATTTATTTGGGATTTGTGCATATTGCTAATCTGGAAGATCGCTTAATTACCCGCATACTTGACGAACGAAATAACAATGGATTTTTTAAGGATTTGCAAGAATTTACTGACCGAGTCGCAATTAGTTTAGAACAATTAATTTTACTGGTTCGCGTAGGTGCATTTCGTTTTATTGGGAAAAGCAAGCAACAATTACTTTGGGAGGCACATTTTATTTTAACAAAAAAAACGGTTATAGATACTTCGGCCAAACTTTTTGCTTACCGATCTGATAAAAAGTTTGACTTACCTACTCTGCATTACGACAAACGGAACGATTTATTTGATGAACTTGAATTGTTGGGATTTACTCTTTCGTCGCCATTTGAATTATTGGAAAGGCAAGATATTGAAAGTATTCGGGCAGAAGATATTCCTAAACATAAAGGAAAAGAAGTGCAAATAATTGGGCATCTGGTAACAACCAAACCCACCCGAACTAAAAAAGGCGAGTCTATGTTTTTTGGAACTTTCTTAGATAAAAACGGCGATTGGATTGATACGGTTCATTTTCCACCTTCGGCAAAGCAATATCCTTATCGCGGTTCTGGCTGTTATTTAATTCGTGGAAAAGTATCGGAAGAGTTTTCGTTTTTCACCATTGAAGTAAGTTATTTTGAGCGGCTAAGCTGGTGGAATGCAAAAGAAGATTCGGGAGCCAAAACAGTAGAAAAACAGGAATTTATTAAAGGAACAGGAAGGTATTCTAAAATGCGTTTGTGAATGGGAGTAGAACCAGAAAGGGTTTGAACCACGAAGTCTCTAAGGAAAAAGAAGAGCCACAAAGTTTTCCATTCATATAATAATTTTGCTTTTTATTAATAAGATCTTCCTTTTGTTAATTCTGAGGTACGAAGAATCTCTTGGAACATTATTGTATAATAAAAGCTTTCTTTTTTTTTAATAAAAGTATAGTCGGTTTAATCTATGTACAGATCTTTTGTTCATGATGAAGCGCAGATTTCTTTTCTTAACAATTTATTAACACTAGCTTAATACAACCAAACTGGATATTTTGAAGACTGCAATCTGCCAAGGTAGGAGTACAAAAGTTTGTTGAATAAATATTTGTCGTTGTTTTTCAATTAGTTAGAATATATTTTAACACGTTTTTTAAAACAAATAGTTTTTCAAAAAAAACCTTTTTATCTTGTCAAAAATATTTTTGTTCTTTTTATTCACTTAATTGTCATACATGTATTATTAGGCTGAAGATTTGAGCGAAATTAAAAAAGAATGCTAATGAATTATATTTGCAAATATTACATACAGTAAATAATATGAAAAAGTTATATTGCTTTATGTGTGTAGTTGCCTTGGCAACTACACATATTTAATTAGCACAACCACTAAGTCGAGATACTTCTTTTTTTCTTGATTATGATTTTAACGGTAGTTTTAATCAATCAGCTGGTATAATTGAAGAGCCAGATGGTAGCTTTTTATTATATAGTGCAATACAAGATGTTGATATAACAAAACGTAAATCTGCAATTAAATTTTTTCCAAATGGTTTAATTGATTTAAGATTTAGTGCTTCTAGTTCAAACTATAATTTTTATGCTAAGCGAACTAGTTATGGCTACTATTTAGCTGATAATGATTTTGGTATTAAAAAATGCGATTTCATTTCAGGTGCTTCAGTCGATCCAATATTTGCATTTAATCAATTTCTTTTAGATACCATAATAGATGGGGCAATAATAGAAGGAGGTACTTCTTTTTTGGCAAAATACGGAGTATTTTGGGGAGGATGTACTTCTTCGCTACCATGTGGAACTTTACGTGGTACATTAAATGGCAAACGTTTTTTCAGACTTTGGCGCTTAGGCACGGATGGTAAGCCGGATACTACATTTAATCATGATGTTAATGGACGATTATTTTCAATTACACAATCAATGGATAGCTTAATTATATTGGCAGGTGATTTTAATAAATATGATACAACGTCTGCTATTACTATCATTAGAATTAATGAAGAAGGTAGTATAGATACTACTTTTCAGAATATATTTACTGGTGGTATAATTTATGAAGTGTTTGAAGATGAAGATAATAAAATTATCGTTGGTGGTGAAATGGAAATAAAAGGCTCAAATGATAGATTTAATTTACTTCGTTTAAGGCCTAATGGATTATTAGATACTTCCTTTAACAATATTGTATCGTTAAATCTACCATCCTATTTAGCTATTGGCGCTATTTGTAAAACTACAGATGGGGGCAAATTAATTGGAGGTGCATTCAATTATTATGATGGGTATCCAAGAGGTAATTTAGTAAAAACCGATGCGAATGGCTTTATTGATACTAATTATTTTAAAGGTTCTGGAATAGGATATGTAAATAGTAATCCAAGCGTAATTTTGCCTGCTGGGGTCAGTAGCATAACCAAAGGTTTAAATGATACCTATTTTATCACCGGTCGTTTTAATCGGTATGATGGAGCAACAGTAAAGCCTTTAATTAAATTAAAAGGCCTCACCTCTGGTTTATTAAACTCAAAACCAAGGTTGTCAAGTTTTGCCTTGTATCCTAATCCCAGCAATGGTTCTTTTTCAATAAAATATAAAGGAGAGCAGCCACTAAAGAATTCTGTTTTAATTATTAGCGATCAAACAGGAAGAAAGATAAAAAATTTGATAAATCCAGATTTTTAGCAATTTTAATCAACGATTTAGCCAATGGAGTTTATTTTATTTCATTAAAAGCTGAAAACACTATTTTTAAAACAGAAAAATTGGTTGTACAACATTAACATAAAATTTATGAAAGCTTATTTACTTATTTTCCTTTTTTTAGCCTTTTGTACTCAATCTTTTTCGCAAGATTTTGCGCCCATTGGTGCAACTTGGCATTATAGATATGAAGTAAACAACCCTAGAGGTAACGGGCATCATTTATATAAAAGCACAAAGGATACAGTCTATAAATAACAGCTTTGCAAAAAAATTGAACGTACTACTTTTTTTTCTAGAACTGATAGTGCATTTCAAAGTCCATTATTCGTTTATCAAAAAAATGATACGGTATTTTATTACAACGATTCTGTTTTAAGATTTCTTCCGCTTTATTTTTATAATGTAAATGTTGGTGATACAATTTCATTTCGAAACCCCTATGATTACTACTTTCCAATAGCAACAGATACTACTTTTCAAGAGCGAGTTGATTCTATCTCTAATTTTATTGTCGGTACTGATACTTTACGAGATTATTGGACTACACACATCAGCGGGTATTTTTATCTAAGTTGTGGATATACAGAACAAATTGGATCTTATCAATTAATGCTTTTAACCTTTTCTGGACCTACAATTCCTGAGGTAGATGGAGGAATTGCTTGCTATGAAGATAATTCTATTTTTTATAAATTTATATTTGGTAGTTGCGAAAATTTTCCAACTGGTATAAGTACATCAAGCAAATTGGATATTTCAATTTATCCAAATCCAACATCAGATTTTATAACCATAAAAACAGCAGAAAATTCTAATGTAAACTATGAAATTATTGATATGATGGGAAAGAAATTGAATTTCGGTAGTTTTCAATTTTCAACCACCATCGATATAACTAATTTAACAAACGGTATCTATTATGTTCAATTAAAAACGGATAAAGAAATTTTCAAAGCAGAGAAATTTGTAATTCAGCATTAAAATAGTTTTCCTAATTAATTCCAAAATTGCGGTTCAAAGTTTTGCCAGGAATGCATGAATTTTTCTTTTCTCTTTTTCTTAACCTTTGTGCCTCTACGTGTCCTTTGAGCCTTCATGGTTCAAAAACAGTGGTTCAAATTTTTGAACATTAACCCTTACAGCAAATCATACAGTAAACTCTCCATTTGCCTTGCTATGCTGAGGCACGAAGCATCTCTGTTATTGTAGATTTTCAATCGTTCTCGAAGAGATTCTTCGTACCTCAGAATTAACAAAAGGGAACCTTTGTGCCTCTTCGTGACCTTCGTGCCTTCGTGGTTCAAATTTTTGAACATTAACCCTTACAGCAAATCATACAGTAAACTCTCCATTTGCCTTGCTATGCTGAGGCACGAAGCATCTCTGTTATTGTAGATTTTCAATCGTTCTCGAAGAGATTCTTCGTACCTCAGAATTAACAAAAGGGAACCTTTGTGCCTCTTCGTGACCTTCGTGCCTTCGTGGTTCAAATTTTTGAACATTAACCCTTACAGCAAATCATACAGTAAACTCTCCATTTGCCTTGCTATGCTGAGGCACGAAGCATCTCTGTTATTGTAGATTTTCAATCGTTCTCGAAGAGATTCTTCGTACCTCAGAATTAACAAAGGGAACCTTTGTGCCTCTTCGTGACCTTCGTGCCTTCGTAGTGTAAAAACAGTCGTTCAAAACCGAGGTTCAAAGTTCTGCCACGAATGCACGAATATTTCTTTTCTTTCTTTTAACCTTTGTGCATCTTCGTTTTCTTCGTGCCTTCGTGGTTCAAAACCGTGGTTCAGAACCGTGGTTCAAAATCTTTAAGTTCAAAACCGTGGTTCACAATGTGTGGTTCAACTTTCTTTCACTGAAAATCTGTTGTCAACTTAAACCGGCTTATTCTTCCATTTCTACTATCGCATACATACAAAATTTTGTCGTTATAGGCCATAGAACCAGGTTTATTGAATTGTGTAGGCCCAGCTCCTGTACCTCCAAAAGACACGTTTATATTTTTCCTCGAAACACTAGATGCTGGTGCATCAACCCCTTCTAAGCCTGACAAAGTGAATAAGTAAATGGAATCATTTTTAGCATCTGAAATAAAAATATAATTCGTTCCATCGCCAGCAATGGTAATTCCTTTTGGATTTATAAATCGATTGGGTGTATAAATAAATCCCTCTGCTTTGCTTGAATCGTTTGTGTTAAGCGATTGGTTTAAGCTATAACTTGCTCCATTTTCGTTTGACTCAAACCGAATGTATTGCGTTTTAATAGCAGTATTTACGTCAATTGAGGTGAATAAAAAATCACCACCAATTTTTACCGAATTTGATTGTGGTGCTTTTGCAAGTGTAGAAATTGAAAAAGGTTTTTTAAAATAATCGCTGATTAATCCTTGTTCAGTATTTACATTTAAGGTAGATATAAATTTATCTTGGGTATTGAATAGTAAAACTGCATCATCTGGTCCGCCTAGTTGATTAGGATTATTTGATGGTCCACTTCGAGTAACGTAATACGAATTATCGGCCATAATACTCAAGCGATTTAAATGCACAGCTGTATCTGCTGTGGTAAAACTTGTTTTAAAGTAAAATGGATGTAAAACAATTTTTTTTATTCTGGCAGATCGTAAACCATACGCGCTACCTTGTAAATTAATTCGGTAAATAGCATCTACCGTAAATTTTTGTGAGTTTATTATCGTGTCTCGTGTACCCAATGCTAACAATTCAAGCGAACGATCCTGAGCAATGGATTTTATTCCTTTAATTGCCAACTCTCCTTGAACGATACCAGATTTATCATACGCGATAATTTTTTCTGCACTTTGGTCGGCAACGTAGATTAATTCATCATATCCAGCAACAATATCTACCGGATTTTGTAAACCTTGAAAAGCTGGTTGAATTGGAACAAATGCGATTACATTATTATCATATACGGGCACTTCTATAAATCCAATATCTGTTTTATCTCCAAATGGTTTTTCGCATGAGGAAAAAACAGTATTTATAAAAATTAAAATAACAACTAGAATATAGAGTTTAGAATTTTTCATATTAATTACTCTGAATAGTTTTTTTAGTTAATCCCAATTGAATACCAATTTGATTGGTAAAACCTAAATTTTGGTAAGGCTCAGCAGCATATTCTATTCTAAGTGGGTTTTTACCAATTCTAGTTTTTAAACCAAAACCAAAAGTAGGGTAGGGTTGATCGTCGATGCCTATTTTATAGCCAGCTCTGAATGCGAATAATTCCATGTATTCATATTCAACACCTAAACGTATGTTTTCTGAATTATCATTCGGGTGATGAAGTTCTGCGGCAACCAATAAAACATGGCGATCTTTCCTGAGCGGAACCGCCGAAACACCGATTTTGAAAATAGTAGGAGGGCTATAACTTTCGGTAGTTCGGTTTGGATTTCCAAACGTAGTTATTCTCTTCGTTTCACCATCAATTTTTGAATTCACTCCAAAATTATTTAACAAAACCGCAAATTTTAATTCTTTAAAATCTGTTTTGTATAAAAAACCCAAATCTAAGACTGCTGAATGTACGCTATAGGTATCTAAATACTCATTTATATATCTTCCAGATACGCCATAACTAAAATAGTCTGACAATTTTCTAGCAAAACTTACTCCCGCAGCAAGGTTAGAGCTATAATAAAATTCACCTGTTCCATCTGGTTGAAATTCGGTTCGTTTTTTAATTGCGTCTGTTCGTAACGTTTGTAAATGAACTGCAAATGTGTTGTTGTTTTTAGTAGGAATAACCACTCCTAAAAAGCTATTATTTATATTGCTAATGTATGTAGTGTTCGACAATGAAAAAGTTAAATTGTTGACATCAATTATAGAAGCCGGATTTACATTTGCTGCAAAACCATCACCCGGAACAGCGATTTGAGCTCCACCCATAGCTGTTTGCTTAGGGCTGGTTGATAGTTTTAGAAAAGTAAATGCTGAAGTTCCTGCACGTTGACCTCCTAAATTTGGAATTAACTGTGCCTGTACTTTTAATTGTAAAAAAATTAATGAAATAAATATGATGTAGTTAAAAATCTTCATTTGAATGATTTATTTTTTTTGTTGAAAATGGTAAAAATTAACATAAATGAATCGAACTGGCGTGGCTTAGCGATAGTAGCGGCATCCTTTTTTGCTTTGCAATATTTTAAATGTTAGATAATTTTTCCGCAAAAAAGATACAGCGAATAGCGCGACCCAATTTTTCATTGGGAAAGCCCCATAAGGAAGTAAGCTTGCTAATTTTATCATTATTTTTCATAAATAGTATTTCATTATTTTAACAGATAATACAAAAGGGTTTTTTTAAAAGAATTAACAACACAATTAAATTATTAAAAAAGTTTAAAACTGCCAGTTTAAACCTAATGATATTTGTCTTGGATTTAAATACCTAGCCGGATTGAAAGGTGGTATTCCATTATCCTGCGGATCTGGATAATTTGGATCGCGGAAAGAACTTACTAGATTATCGCCATTTTCATAAGCTCTGCCAGTAACAGAATTGATGATTGCAGCATTTTTATTGTTAAATATATTTTTAATATCTAGGCTTATTCCAATATTGCTATTCCGCGATAGTAAAAAGTCTTTAGTTATTTTTAAATCAGTAATATACCATGGCGCACCTAATTTACTAAATGGGTTTTGGTCGTCCAGTTCATAAATTGGTCTGCCAACTTCATTTATTCCTCTATAAATTGCCGGAGTATAGCGCAATCCAGATTTGTAGGTAGATGTTAAAAATATTCGATAATTTCTAACCGGTATGTTTAAAATTTTAAATGATGTATCTGGTTTTAAAATCACCTGAAATTTAATATCCAATGGTCTATCGCCAGCTAAAAATTGCTCTTTGGTTGGTGATACATTTCCGGTTTGTTTTATTTGCAATTGTGATTCAAGTGCTGAATTTGATTTGCCAGTCGAAATCTGATAAGCTCCTGTTAATGAAGCATTGAACCATCTTTTTATTCTTCTGTTAAAACTCAATTCTAATCCTCGTACGCGAGCATAATCTTGATTAATAAAAAAGTTTTTTTCTACAAATCTACCTGTCTGATCTTTTATAACTAATGTTCTACTTACGATGTAGTCAAATTTATCATTATAAAAAGCAGAAGCTGAAACTGCAAAATTAGAGGTAACCTGTGTTTTTAATCCAACTTCATACGAAACTGTAACCTCTGGATTCAAATCTGGATTTCCGAGATTGGAAAGAAATGATCTGTTTTGATAAACCGGATCTAAGCCAGCGTACACAAAACGTGGATGCGGCAAACGTGTTAAATGCCCATAATTGAAATACAATACATTATTTTCAGTAATTGGGAACGAAATACGAAGTTTTGGTAAGAGTCTGAATTTGAAACTTTTTCCAAATAAATTGCTGGTGTTGTTTTTATAACTATCTCTCGTTGCTTGCAAAACTGGCGCATCCGGATTTTCAACTGCATCATCAGCAAATTTGCCTGGTGCCCAATAATTTAATCGCAATCCTACGTTTACGATTATGCCTTTATACCGCAAATCATTTTGTGCAAATATTCCTCCGGTTGTTGGCTTTACTTTCCATATATCATTGCTTTGGCCAATACTGGTTGAAAAGGTAGTTGTGGTATCATTTACTTGAAGTGGAGCACCAATCCATGGTCTCGAAACATCAATCCATTGGTATTCTTGTTCTTTATGCTCTACACCTGCGGTAAAAAAGTTCGCTTTATTTAATTGGTAATTTAATTTAAATTTAAATGTATTTTCAATGGCATAGTGATCATGCCACAGAGTAGCTATTCCATTATTGTTAAATAAGCCTGGTCCTTGATTGACATAAATTACAGAATCCTCGGGATTGAATAAAGAAATATTGCCTGAAACTATAGATGCCGGATCGAAAACCTGATCAACGGTTGCACCTCTAAAAAGCCTTCCATTTGCATCAGCACGTAGATTTACAAAAAGTCTGGCTAATGAAAAATCTATTGAAACCCTATTTGACAAAAGATTTTGGTATTGTATTATTGTCAGATTTGATTTTTGGGTATATGTATTCGCATTGTCAAGATTTAAACTAAAAGGATATTGTAATCCTGGAGTTATTATGGCGTTATTTCCAATAATTTGAAGTGATCGGGTGTTTTGATTAATGTTTAAGCTATACTGATTGGATACGGTAAGTTTTTGTCCTTTCTTTAAATTGTAGGTTAATTTAATGGTATTAGACCAGCGATTGTCTTGACGTGGCGCAAAAAATTTACCATCGTTACTCAATAATGAACTTCGTAATTGATTAGCAGTTATTTTGAAAAACTCATCTGTAAGTTCCATATTTCCACTTACAAAAAAGCCTATTTTATTTTTAGTGAAAGGCAATCTGCCACCTACGCTCATATTTAATGCATCCGAATTCCATTGAGAAGCTTCGTTGAAACCTAAATTATCACGTGAGTAAGCACCACTAAATTGAATTTGATCTCCACCTTCTTTTATTCGGGTCAGTACTAAACCTGAAGTTCCATCGCCATATTCTGCACTTACGCCTCCAGTTACTACTTCTACATCTTTTATCGCGTTTGATGCAACTTCAACACCGAAACCAGTACCAGCCAAAGGATCCTGAGCATTGATACCATCTACTAAAAACTGAGTTTCGTAAACCCTACCACCTCTTATTTGTAAACCATCTGGGTTTTGGCTTACTCCAGCTTGCATCGCCACAATCGATTGAACGTCTTTCACATTCATATCTTTTATGTCTTCGGCGGTTACTTTGGTTGTTGATCTTCCAGCTTCTAAATCAATAATTGTTTTTTGACCTAAAACTTCTACTGCACCCAAATCTGTTGTGGCTTCGCTTAATGCAAGATTTAACGTAAGTTCTGATGATGCGCTAATTTTTGCACCATTGTAAATTAATTCTTTATATCCTAAAAAAGAAACTTTAATACTGTATTCACCAGGTTTAATGTTGTTTATTTTATAATTACCGTTAATGTCGGTTTGTGTGCCTGAATATGTTCCAAGAACTAAAATAGTAGCACCAGGAATTGTTTCTTTCGTTTTTTTATCCGTAATAATTCCTTTCACTGTACCCATTTGAGCATAAATGTTTGAAGATAAAAGGATAAAAAAGAAGGATACAATTAGTTGTAATCGTTTATTCATAATAGAAAAAAATGTTTTTTACCAATTAAATTCTTGCTTCAACACAATTCTGAAAAACTCTTTTAATTCATTCGTTGATGGATTGCTATCTGCATCACCCAATAAATTATTAAGCTCAGCACTACAAAAAACCTGATTTGTTTTTCCATCAGAATTCTCAGATTTTGCACAAATAGCCTTTGGGGCAATAAAACCGGTAGTTTTTGTTTGTGCTTTATAAATCAATTTAGCACTTGATTTTTGATAAAATGGATCGAGGCCGTTGATAAATTTAGAAATTTTAAGTGCTGGATAAATAATGCCTGCTTCTGCTTGTGGAACAGCCAGACTATCAATCGGAAAATCGATTCGTTGTCCCGTTATAACTGTTGCAAAACTATCAACCGGGCTGAATTGAAAAACGGAGGATGTTTTAGCTAGATTAGATGGAAAAGAAGAAGAAATTAGAATTTTACCTCCACTATTTAAATAATCTTGAATAGCACCTGATGCAAGTTCCAAGGGAAGCAAATTGTTTATTGAAGTACTTTCGCCATACCAAAAAACTTTGTCATAAAGAGAAAGAGTTAAGCTGAACGTTGGTTTCCAGAATGAAGGTAGATTGGTAACGCCCTCTGGAAATAAATCAAATAGATCATAATTTCCATTTATTTCATTTAATAATGGAATATAAACGCTAGTCGGGTTTGGAGTTACATTAATGTTATGTGCATCAACAATTAATAGATCGGATGATTTTCTTTTTAGGTAAAAAGATTTTAAAGTATCAGGTAAACTTTCGCTTCCAGCATTATCACGTGCCTTTATATAAATCGTATTTCTGTCATTAACTCTTATATTAGTAATACGCTCGTTTTTCAAGCTTGCCTCAAAACCTTGGTAGATTTTGGCGTTTTGAGATCCACTTTGTTCTGGATTTTCGGGAATGATGGTCAGAAATGTGGTAGTTTTAGAAACTGAATACCAAGCTCCGTCATTTAATTTCAGAAATATGGAATCGAGGGTTTCAAATCCGTCAAAATCTTCAGCTTTCCACAAAACTGAGAAAACAGAAAGAACTGTATCTGTTTTGATTAGCGTTTGGTCAAAAGAAATTTCCGGTGCTTTGTTTTTTATTGGAATTTTTAGGAAAGCAGGTTCGGGATCAATATTTCCATCGTTGTCAATAGCACGAACATAAAAATCGATGTCGGTGGTATCGCTATTTCCAGAGATACTAAAACGAAAAACCGAGTCTTGCTTAGTCGTAAATTCCCAATTAATGTTGTTAAATGAAATCTCATAGCCTTTTACAAAACCATCTTTGTCTTCTCCACTCCATCTAAGGTTTACAACGGTGTTTAACCGTTCTTCGCCGCTTCTGTTTATTTTGTCGACAAATATCTTAGTAGTTGGGTTTCCATTTTGAATGGGCTCATCTTTTTTGCAACCTATCGTTAAAAGAATGATTGCTGTTAGGACTGAATAAAATGCATTTTTCATTGAGGTGACAAAAATACATAATTTTCATTCGTATTGCTGGTAAAGCCAATGTTA
>ENA-OBIT01000061-OBIT01000061.1-metagenomes-genome-assembly--contig:-NODE-61-length-40521-cov-9.49548_pt1 | contig 40521 bp, 30 predicted proteins | sample MGYA00153386_OBIT01 | MGnify analysis MGYA00153386
GTATTCCGCTCCCGCGTCTGCCCTAAATTCGCCTCGCTATTAAAATCAATATTCCGAAACACTCCCGCCAGCTTGAGTTTATTGGCTTCCTCAATCTGCTCTAATGCCTTGTTAATTACCTCGCCGAGGTTGGTATCATTCCGCTTGGTATAGACATCATCAAACCGACAATCGGGGGGCAATACAAACCGCTCTCGCTCCAACCGCCGCAGAATTCGCTCCCTATCATCCCCATACTGTTCCTGCAATTGCGCGTAATGTTCCGTCCACGAATCGCTAACGTACTTGACGAAGAGCATTACCAGCAGATAGTTCTTGTACTCGCTAGCATCGATCGTACCCCGAAAGGTATCACAAGCCCGCCAGAGAATATTATTTATCTCATCCTGACTGACTGGGAGCATCGGGGTTGTAGCTTTGTCCATGAAGAATCCACTCTGACATTTCTAGCATTCTCCCACATCCCCATCCTGAGCATCAGGATTTAGAGGATTTTAGGATGGACAGGATTAGGTTATCTAGAGGATGCAAGAGTGGTTAGAATTTCCGAACAGCGATGACCGAAGATCGCGAGCGACAACGGGTGTTGCAGTTAGGGGCTAATAGACCTCCTGCGAAAGTAATTGAAGATTGGCTGGTGCTAACAACTTGAGCCGATCCGTCAAATTAAGTTTTTTTGAACTATTCAACTCTAGCAGCCAATCGGCGCAGTTTTACCATAAAAAAGCCATCCATCTGTTGACGGTGCAGCCAGACTTTAATCCAACCATCATCGCTGACTAAACTAGCTAGGGGAGAATCCGTGGGTGGTAGCTCGATTTGCCAGTCGGGATGAGTTTTTAAAAACGGCAAGATAATATCCTCATTCTCGATCGAACATACCGTACAAGTGGCATATACTAACACTCCTCCAGGTTTTACCCAAGTGGCTGTATTGGCGAGTAACTTTGCTTGTAATATGGCTAATTCATGAATTTGAGCGGGTGTTTTTTGCCATCTGGCATCAGCCCGACGGTGGAGAGTACCCAATCCCGAACATGGTGCATCTAATAATACTCGATCGGCAGTATCAGTTAATTCGCTAAATCCACAACTATCTCCAGTTAAAATTTTAACTGTATCCAATTGCAGTCGATCGAGATTTTGTTGCAGTTTCTTCAACCGTGAGGCTGTTTTATCTAATGCTAAAACTTGTCCCGTATTGCCCATCAATTCAGCGATATGGGTAGTCTTTCCGCCTGGGGCAGCACAAGCATCAATGACTAGTTCATGTGGCTGAGGATCGAGTAAATGAGTGACAAGTTGAGCACTACTATCTTGAATCGTCCACCATCCTTGTTGATAACCAGGTAATTGACTAATCGCCCCAACATTTCCGACAAATCTCAATCCTTGGGGGAGATTGGGAATGGGAATAGCTTCAATTCCAGCAGTTTGAAACAGCTCGATTAATTTGGTGCGGTGTTGTTGCAGTCTTTCTGTCAGCGGAGCATCTGGTAAAATGCTTTTATCGATCGTCAGTAGATTGACACGTAGATCGATACTCGGTACTTGATTGAAAGCTTGACATAATTGCTCGGTTTCGATCGCGCCCAACTCTGCCAACCACTGCGCGACGAGCCAGTCAGGAAAGCTGTATAAAGTACCTAAACGACCGATCGGATCTTCAGGTAGATTTAGTACCTCTTCCCCCTGATTTTCGAGCCGAATGTATTGACGCAAAATCCCATTTACTACTCCAGCTAAACCAGTAAGATCGTTAGCTTTGGCTAAATCTACAGTGGTATTGACAGCAGCAGAATCAGGGATGCGATCGAGATAACGGAGTTGATATAGTCCCAGTCGTAGTAGTTGCCTGAGATTGGGTGGTTGACGATGAGCGGGTTGTTTGGCTAATCGATCGATAATCGCATCTAGCGATCGTTTGCGCCTGACAATGCCATTGACTAATTCCGTAAACAAATGTCGATCGACATCTGATAATTGAAACTTAGTTAATAATCGATCGACTACGATATCTGTAAAGCTACCAGTCTCCAGATCTTTGAGTGCAAATAGGGCTAATTGACGAGGATTCATAGTCCGAAAAAATAATATAATGTTGACTTTTAGGTCAACTTTGACTATCGTATTTAATAGTCTTAGCTATCGACTATCAACATTAAAACCTTGGTGCTACTCCATCCCAATTAAAATCATTCAATCTAAACGCGACCGAACCCAATCCTAGAATTGGATTATAACGGATAATAAAATTATACGTGCGACGGCTATATTCAATATAATAATCAGTGCTAATTTGTTGTCCGTTATCCAGATTGAGCGATGACTGAATCCCTAATTTAAATGGGCCGCTAATTTGTTGGTTAATTCCGGCTGACAAGATCCGATTGTCTACTAATCGATCGAATAAGAACGGTGAAGTATTACCCCTAAATCGTTGAAAGTAGTTTAGGTTAAATCCTGTATAATCAAAAGTCTGTTTAGAGAAATTACCAAACTGTCCTTGAATTCCGACATTGTAGCCGATAGATGATTGATTTTCTCCATTACTATAAGCATTATATGCTCCCTGAATTCCAGTATTGAGCTGGAGATAGGGCACGACTGGAATCGGACTATAATTATAAGTCTCTTTACTATCTGCGGGGAGACTCTTTCCCTCCCACAGGCGAAAACTTTTACCCAGGTTGGCTACTGTCTGATAGCGATTGAGTGTAATCAGATCGTTGGCGCGAATCGGATTGAGGAGATCTTGACGATCTGTATTAGCATTAATCATCTGCGCGCCAACTTGATAATCAAAGTTAACGCCTGTATTGCCAAGTGGAATATTAGCAGAAGTCAAAACACCACCGAGACTAGACTGAACATCTTGGTTTCCCAGAGAGCCATTAAAAACCTGCTGTCTATAAACCGCTTCTCCAGTAAATTGGTGGGGATATCCTAACAAGCTGAGATTTTGTTTGACACTAACCTTCCCCCGAAAATTATCACTTAATTTATTGAGATTTAAACCTGTTAATGCAGCCGAAGCTTGAATTGTGGTATCTGAACCAAGATTTCCTTCAATATTTGTTTTGACTCCAAATGCAGATCCATCAAAAAACTTCAACCCAGTAACTGCACGTTGGATAAAATACTGAGGAGTGATTGTCATCCGAAATCTCGGATCGAAAACTGGATAAAAAGTATTCTCAACAAAGAAACCGCCCCGATCTCGATCCTCATAGCCGAAGTTAAAAGGATTAGGCTCTTTGCCGATTTTATTTAATACTAACCGATCGCGAAACAGCGGCACATCAAAATTGTTTTCCACCGTGACTCGCGCATTGCTAGCTGTCACCTCATCTTCATCACTATTAACAGTCTTAAACTGCGCTCGATCGGCTTTGACTTGCAGTTCTGGGGGTGAAAAAGGGTCATTAGTAATTCTAATCTTTTCAGCCGTTACTCGATCGCCAAAAAAGTCAACTTTGTCAGCTTGAAAGCGCAGACGGTTAATCGTCCCACTGGATTTGGGTACTGGCTGATAGTCAATATTGCGATCGCTGGTAGTAATTCCGGTAGAGCCAGTATTCTCAATCCTTGTAACTGGTTGGTCGTTGCGTAATCGATCGCTCAGTAGCGGCTCAGTAAATGTTTGTTCGACGGCGGCGGTAGTTGGTGTACCTGCTCTAGGAATGATATTAAGATCCGATACTAGTGTCGGTTGATAAATATCTCCCCGCGCCTCTAGGATACTTCCTCGATCGTCTTCAAAATTGTATTCAAACTGCGTCCCATACAGGATTTGCTGACCCCTAATTAGTGAGACATTGCCTTCGGCGATCGCAATTTTGGTTTTGAGATTGACGCGCAATCGATCGGCTTGAAGTGTGGCTTTATTGAAGCGGAGGACGACTTTACCGTTGGCGGTGATTACCTGAGTATTATTATTGAATTCTTGTTGCTCGGCATTTAGTTCGACCGTCCCATTTGGTGCTGCGATATTGGTCGTAGGGGCACCTTGGGGATCGTTCTGAACCATTGTATAAGTCAAAGGTGCCGACGAGCCTGGAGTCGAACTGACAGCGATCGGTACTGGTTCAGCGAGTACAGGGCGTAGAGAAATGCCGATCGAGTAGTAGGACAATAGTAATAAATACTGAGCGAATTTCCAGGTTCGCCAACCTACTTGCTGACATGACTTTTTCTCCACGCTGTTACTCCCGATGTTTGGCTATTTGTCTGACTATATTATTCAGACAGATCGCGGCTGCTGGGGTTCCGTGAAGGATCGTTGGATAAGAAACCAAAGATGAATACTAGCAGAAATGCTGCTACTACAATATTAACGACAATTTTCAATGTTCCCATCGATCGACTAGCTCCGTGAGTTTAGATAATACTGCTCTCTATCATAACTGATGACACCGAGCTTGCGATCTGTTTCCCTGGCTGCAAACAGTTGACAGTTGACAGTTGACAGTTGACAGTTGTGTAGGCGGGGCAGCCGCCCACTAAAGTTGACAGCGATTCGCGCTCGTCGGCTCTGTCTTGTTGCAATTGTATGGGCGGGAAAAATAACCACATTGTACCGCGTTGTCAATTTTGGTATGACTAATTCGCCGCCGTCACCAACCATTGAGTAATCCCGTCAGCGATCGATTTCGCCATCTTTTGCTGCTCTTGAGGGTTGGCGATCTGCTCGAACTCGCTCGGATTGCTCATGAAACCCCACTCTAGCAACACCGAAGGAGCCGATACCGGACGCGCGAGGGCGAGGTTATCCCAAAATACACCATAAGCATTACGACCCGTATCTTTGACCACATAATTATGGAGATACATGGCGAGACTCTGAGCTTGAGCATGATACCAGTAGGTAGAAAAACCTTTTGTGTCGGGATTGCCACCGTCAGGGAGGGAGTTGTGATGAACCGATAGAGCGAGGGTAGGTTCTAGGTTATCAATAATTGTCTGTCGATCGTTCAGTTCGACAAATTTATCGGTTTCCCGCGATAGGTATACCAATGCACCGCGCATTGCTAGCTCATTTGCTAGTAGTTTGGCTGCGTAGAGATTAGCCTCTTTCTCGGTATAACCATTTGGCCCGACTGCGCCGGAATCTTTCCCGCCATGTCCGGGATCTAGTAAAATTTTGGTGCCAGCTAGGGGTTTGCGGAGATTAGTTCGATCGAGTTTGGGGGGATGACGTAGGGACAACACGAGGTTGCTACCTTGGTATTTGAGCTTATAACCCCACTGTTGTTTAGATTTGAGGTTAAATACATATTGCACCACTCCAGGGCTGCTCTGCTTCCAATCTAGCCGCGAAACGGTAGGGTTATCATTGAAGCGGATAATGTCTGTTTGGGCTGTGGTATTGTACAACGTCAGGGTGAGGGTATTTGTACCTTGCTCCAGGGTGATAGGCACTGGTACTTGGAGCGGAATAATGACATCAGTAGATCCTTCCCGCTCTTTACTGGTTACGCTTTTGACGATCGTTTTGGGGGGCACTGTCACGCCGCTAGTTACCTGCACCTGACTAGCGAGAATCCAGCCACCATAATCAAGCCGCACCCAATTGGCTGGCGTGCCGTTATTATTACCCATTTGACGAGCGGTAATCGTTGCTTTTGTGCCCTTGGGTAGCGGGGTGAGCCGACTAAAATCCGAACCTGCACCCGTGCGAGTGATGCCGCCTTCGACAGTTACTTCGGCAACGTCTAAGTTCGACGGTGATAAAATCTGAACTTTTCCAGGTGCGGCTTGAGAGACAATAATTGGGGGATTGCCCACTTCTAGTTTATAGGTAGGATTGCCCAAATCCGCAGCGGCTGAAGCGATCGCACACCCCAAATATTGCCCAGCACCATACATCGCTTGGGGTTGATTTTTGTCGATTAAAGCGGCTTTATTATCAGGTAGTTCGACACCATTAGCTTGCTCTTGTAGCTTAATCTCCTGTCCTGCTACATTGACATTAACTTTAGCTTTAGTTGGTGCATTTGCCCCAAAACATACTAGTTCTCCAGGCATCAGCGCGATGTCTCCTTGAGGCTCTAGTGAATTAGGCGCAAAATTGTCTTTAGGGGTATCGGTTTTAGCGGCGGCGGAGCGAGTAACAACAATAGTTTTAGACTGTCCTTGATAATTAACCTCGAAAGTATTTTTGCCAACTTTGAGATCGAACACAGGTGCAAAATGTCCCTGTTGACTGCGGGGTACAAACTTGTTATTTACAGATACTTTGCCGACACTGGGCGCACTACCAATTAGGAAAATTCGATCGGCAGCAGTCTGATAATCGGCTGGAGGATATGAGACATATAGTGATTTTGAGGTGGCTTGTTGTGGTGAAGTCAGTTGTGCCGTGACTACTGGTACCACAATCGCACATGAAACGATCGCACCACCTAAAATTCCTAAATGCGAATACTTGCCGAGCATGATTTTTGGGTAGTTTATGTGGTTGGGAATAAAACTATTTTCTAGCCCTTGGTAGGTGTTGTGGCAACCGCCGATCGAGCTAGATTTATTAAGTGTTTATACTTATTGTTGAGGCAAATTATAGCATTTCTATCGATCGCGAAAATGTATTGTAGCGATCGACTACCAAGCATCTCGCTCTCTAGCAGTCGCAGAAAAACTAAGATCGTTGTCTCCACCAGAGATGAGAATGTTCCGCCCAAAGATTGAAGGTGTGTTTAGTTTCCCCTATTCCAGTACCAAAAAGTCGGAGCGATCGCATCTTGCACCAGTTGAAGCGTATTAGTGCTTAGTATAGATCCAGGGTACCCAGGAGGGGCACCCCTACAGGTTAATTTTGTAGCAGGGTGGATTAATTGTCGCATTAGCTTTATTTACTAAAAATCATCGATTGCGCTTACTTGAATTATTAGATTTACCACCGGAGACAATGCGATCGCTAAAATATGCGTCACCATCCACTAATTTCATTCAGAAATTGCCTCTCTGACTACAATAACCGTGCAATCGGAACCCTGCGCGATCGCTTCGGGAATATTACCTTGGATCTTCTGTTGGAGTAAACCCTCCCGACTCGCTCCCAAGATAATCACATCGCATCGTTTCTCGGCGGCAAGATCGATCGCCGTAGCAGCGATCGCATCAGAATAGAGTGGCAAAATAGTGGTAGGGGTACCTAAATGCTCCCGCACAAAATTAGCGGCTGTATTCAAGTTATTCAGATCTGGTTGAGTCTGATGAGGGTCGAAAAATTGACAGAGGTAAATCTCTGGATCGCGACTGAAAGAAACTAAAGCTGGCAATAACTTTAGAGCATACTGCATGTTGGGGCCGCCAGAAATCGGCACTAACCACCGATTGAGATTAGTCAGGCGTAACAGAGCTTCTACCGCAGAGTGCGGAGTTAGAAGCTTTGTTACTGATAATTGGCTGATGTTTTGTAAATTTTTACCCAATTTAATTAATACTACCGGACAAGGAGCTTGTCTAATTGCCGTATCCACGGTATTCCCAAAAATCCAACCTGGAGTAGCGGTTTTACCCAGCCAACCCATGCAGAGTAGATCGATATGTCGCTCTTTAATTGTCTCTAGAATAGTGCTAGCCGGATCGTGAGCGACGCGGATTTGAGTATGCACCGGAATATCCCAGATTTTGCCTTGGGCGGTGGCTCGTTCTAACAGTTGACGACTAGATGTAATATCTACAGCGGTTTCAGTGGGGGAACTGCCATGAGGGATGACGATCGCACAGAGGCATTCTAATTCGTAGTCGTGTTCTCTGGCGATCGCCGCAGCCAGTCGAAGTAGGGGATCGGCAGTGTGGGGATTGCTCAGGGGTACTAGTAACCGCCCCTTACCCGTAGCTGGCGATCGAGTTTGATAGACGATATAGGAGGGATGGGGCGGCGGTTTGAGGAGACTAATATTACTACTTACCCGCTTGGCTTCACAGCGAATAATATCGGCACGGGTAATGATTCCCACCAGTTTACGTCCCTCAATGACTGGTAAACGACTGACTTGATGGCAATCTAATAAATGCAAGATAGAGGTGAGCGGATCTTGGGGCGTAACCGTAATTATCCGCCTCGTCATAATTTTGCCCAAGGGGGTCTTGCGATCCCAAAGCTGGGAAGTGAGGACACCTAGATCGCTCTGAGTGAGGATGCCGACTAATATACCCCGATCTAAAATCGGAAATCCGCGATGGTGAGAACGCGCAAAGGCTTCTAGGGCATCATCGATCGTCATTTGACTAGCAAGTGTCTCCACCCGTCGTTGCATGATGTCAGCGGCGATTAAACCTTCCCAGCGTCGATCTGCTAAATTTGGACGTTCGATATTAATCCCCTTGCGGGTGAGTAAATGTTGATAAATAGAGTCGGGAAATAACTGTTCGGCGACTAGATAGGCAACCACCGAGCCAATCATGAGGGGTAATACTAGATTGAACTTAGCACTCATTTCCCAGACGATCGCGACTGCTATCATCGGGCGGCGGGTAATGGCACTGAATACAGCACTCATCCCCGTTAAAGCGTACACTGTCGGCGAACTCAGAATCGGATTAAAGGGCAGTAGGTCGCTGTAATAGCCACTTTGAATGCTTGTAGCTACTAAATTTCCCAAGGCGGCACCCAAAACTAAACTTGGTGATAATAACCCCCCTGGAGCCGTCGAACCAAATGCGACTAAGCACATCAAAAATTGACTCGCCAAAATCCAGGCTGCGGTTTGCCATTGGATATCACCAATCACTAAAAAATCTTTTAAATCTCTACTCCCTTGTAAAGCATCTGGTAATAAAGCAGTAATAATTCCAGTGATACCGCCAGCTACAGCGATTTTGACGGCTAACGATCGACCGTGAAATCGATCGTGATAGAACTGCAAACTTGCCAGCAAACTGCGATTGCAAATCGCGCCCACCAATCCACCCAGAATACCAACAACAATTAGTAACGGAATCTCAGCTACAGCAAACTGGAGCTGGATATTACTCAAGTCGGGAATCATCCCGCGCCCACCCAGCTCCAAGGAAACTACCCCACCCACTACAGCAGCGATAATTGCCGTTCCCAAAGTTAGATCGGGCAAATCTTGCAAGAGTTCTTCAATGACAAATATTACCCCCGCCAGCGGCGCATTAAAACTCGCAGCTAGCCCCGCCGCCGCTCCTGCGGCAATTAATTGACGTTGATAGGTGGGAGAAGTATTCGTCCAATAGCTCAATTGAGCGGCTAGGGCTGCACCAATCTGCACGGTGGGGCCTTGTCGCCCCAAAATTAATCCAGAACCAAGCGAGAGAAAGGTACTCAGCCATTTTACCACCGCCACCCGCAGATCTAAGGCGATTGGGACATACCCCAACGCAGCTTTGACTTGAGGAATACCACTACCCGTTGCTTCTGGAGCGAATCTTTCCACCAGTAAGCCACTCAAACCCCCGCCAACAATCCCAATCATCGGGAGTACCAGCCAAGCTGGATAGATTCCCGTCAAACCAACCCGCCAGCCTTCCAACCACAATACCGACTGTTTGAGGCTAACCGCAGCCAGAGCGGAGATTAACCCGATCGCACAGGCTTCAAAAATCGCGATTTGCTTTGGGCGTAATACTCGATCGCATTGTCGAGCAAACCAGGACATCCACATCGGGGGTAAATGCTGATAGCATAACGCGATCGAGTAATTCTTGTCTTGGAGCCAATCGATAATTGCAGTTCGCTCATCTGGTCTTAAATATCCGGTAGAGCTAGCTACTGCTAACGGTTGTGAAATTCTAGTTGCTAACCAGGAATCAACTTCAGCCCAACAAGAGCTAGTGGAGGACTTACTAGCAGTTGTACACTGCTTTTCCTGCCGATTATACGGGCTGCGAAGCTACACAAAAAAGGTCAGAGAAAAGGCTTCACGCAGCGATATTAAAGGATCGTTAGGGGTAGTCATGCTTTACAGTGAAAAGTCAGCAGTAACCTTAGAGTACCCTCGATCGAGTAAATTTACCCGAGGATTCGATCGTAACTATTGTAGCTGGCTTTGTTGATGCTAGAAATTTTGACAACATATTACCCGCCCTAACTATCCTAATAACTGCTAAATCAAACCCGATTGGTCGATCGATAAAATGGCTTTTTGACTACAGTAGCGGGGTGAAGTTTGCCCCGAATTTCGACATCTACTACCTGCCCGATTTTAGCAAATTCCGTCGGGATATAGGCAAGCGCGATCGCTTGACCGAGCGTCGGCGACATGGTACCACTAGTGACAATCCCTGCTACTCGACCATCGATCGCGATCGGATAATCATGACGAGCGATATACCGTCCCTGCATATTCAGCCCGACTAATTTCCGGCTGACTCCCTCTGCTTTTTGGCGCACCAAGACATCGCGCCCGATAAAATCTCCCTTGGTATCGAGATGGACGATCCACCCCAAGCCAGCTTCTAACGGCGTAGTCGTATCGCTAATCTCTTGAGAGTACAAACACATCCCAGCTTCCAATCGGAGGGTGTCTCGCGCTCCCAAGCCGCAAGGAGTCACCCCCGATGCGAGTAACGCATCCCATAGTTGTACGCCAATTTCGGGAGCGACCATGATTTCAAATCCATCCTCGCCAGTGTAGCCAGTCCGAGCAATAAAAGCGGGGTTTTTAAAAATAAAAGCTCTGGAATGACCAAAATTCGTTAACTGAGTCAGATCGATATCGATTAATGGCTGGAGATGACGGACTGTTTCTGGCCCCTGAACGGCGATCAAAGCTTGCTGGGCAGATAGATCCTCAAACTCGACCCGATTTAGATCTAAATGAGCCAATAACCACTCTTTATCCTTATCTTTCGTTCCAGCATTGACGATTAAAACTACATTTCCCACTTCCTCTTGATAGACAATGATGTCATCAATAATTCCGGCTTGCGGATTTAATAACACCGTATACTGAGCTTGCCCAGGTTGGAGACAACTTAAATCAGACGGAACTAAACCCTGAAGTTGCTCGATGGCATCTTTACCCCGCAGCGTAAATTTACCCATGTGAGAAATATCAAACATCCCCGCACCATTGCGAACAGCCTCATGTTCGGGGACAATCCCGCTAAACTGGACGGGCATTTCCCAGCCAGAAAAGGCAGTCATTCTCGCGTTGAGTGCGATCGCGCGATCGTACAAAGGAGTTCGGAGCGGGGAATTTGGTTCTAATGTAGCCACTATGTTTATTTACCGTGAATAAACAAGAATTATAGACATATATTCGATCGCTGGAGTGTAGAACTACAAATATCTACCAATCTAGATCGGGAGTTCGCATCCGTGGGGCCAAACAACACAACCTCAAGAATATTAGTATCGATCGTGTTTACAGGTATGTCCGGTGGCAAATCCTCTCAAGCCTTCGATCGCTCAAGCTTACAAAGATCGTATTAATGCGGCTAATGCACAATTAATTCACCTTACCTCGATCGCCTGACTAAACACATTCAAAATTTAAACATTTTAAATAGAATAGCTATGAAGGCATAATCTCTGCCAAGATGTTACCTTTAAAAAAGATTAAGTTTATCTATCGATCGATTCATCATTGGCAAAATTACCCGATCCTGAAACTAGAGCCAGAGATATTGCTAACTTGAGAGCAGCCTGTCGTCAGTTAGATCTAACAAACTTACTGTTAGATGAGGCGATTGCCCTAGCAGATGCACACCTACTCAAACAACGCTACCCACGAATATCGTCCGAATCCAATTATCTGCCCACACAGAGCCAAAGCTGAAGATCGCGATCGTCCGGGTAATTTATGAGCGAAGATGTTAAGGCACCAAATAATTGTGTTAAAACAGAAGTTTGCCCAATTGTGAACTACCAGCTCGATCCCTATGGCTTCAAATGACCGAGACACCATTCGCATCCGTGGTGCCAAACAGCATAATCTCAAAAATATTAGTTTAGAGCTACCGCGCGATCGATTGATTGTGTTCACGGGGGTGTCTGGTTCGGGCAAATCGTCTCTAGCCTTCGATACAATCTTTGCCGAGGGACAACGGCGGTATGTGGAGTCGCTGAGTGCCTATGCACGGCAATTCCTGGGACAATTGGATAAGCCGGATGTAGACGCGATCGAGGGTTTGAGTCCAGCCATCTCGATCGATCAAAAGTCTACTTCTAATAATCCGCGATCGACTGTCGGCACAGTTACCGAAATTTATGATTATTTTCGGCTACTATATGGACGTGCTGGTATTCCTCATTGTCCGCAGTGCGATCGATCGATTGCACCCCAAACGATCGATGAAATGAGCGACAGGATTCGCCATCTCCCCGATCGAACTAAGTTTCAGATTCTAGCACCGATCGTCCGTGGGAAGAAAGGTACTCATCAAAAAGTATTATCTAGCCTCGCATCTGAAGGATTTGTACGGGTGCGTGTGGATGGGGAAATTCGCGAATTAGCAGATCGAATTGTCCTAGATAAAAATCAACATCATACGGTCGAAATTGTCGTCGATCGATTGGTTAATAAGGAAGGCATAGAATCGCGCTTATCAGATTCTCTGACTACTTGTTTGCGTCATGGGGATGGCATTGCCAATATTTCACTAATTACCGACGAAGGTGCAGCAGTCAATCCAGAGCTACCTTCAGAATTAGTCTTTTCCGAGAAATTTGCTTGTCCCGAACACGGTGCAGTAATGGAGGAATTATCACCGCGATTATTCTCTTTCAACTCGCCCTATGGTGCTTGTACAGCTTGTCATGGGATTGGTAGTTCGCGGACATTTGACCCAACATTAATTATTCCCGATCCACAAGCTGCGGTCTATCATGCGATCGCACCTTGGTCGGAAAAAGATAATTCTTATTATTTATCTCTATTATATAGTTTAGGACAAGCCGCCGGATTTGCATTAGATACACCGTGGAATAAACTCACTCCCGAACAGGAAGCATTAATCTTATTCGGTCGAGATGAACCGATTTGGATGGAAGATTTAGACGACCATCGCAAGTTTAAAGGAGTAGTAAAAATTCTCGATCGGCAGTACAATGATGCCTCAGAACTGCAAAAACAAAAGCTCGAACAATACCTCACCAATCAACCCTGCGAAGCTTGCGGCGGTAATCGCTTAAAAGCTGAAGCTCAATCGGTAAAACTCGGACAGTATGGCATCCTTGATTTTACCAGTGTGGCGATAGATGAATGTTTGGAGCGACTCGATCGATTAGAACTCACGCCCAAGCAGACTAAAATTGGCGAATTAGTACTCAAAGAGATCGTTGCGAGACTGCAATTTTTACTCAATGTTGGTCTAGATTATCTCACACTCGATCGAGCCGCGATGACGCTCTCCGGTGGTGAAGCGCAACGGATTCGCCTCGCTACCCAAATCGGTTCGGGTTTGACAGGAGTATTATACGTCCTCGACGAACCAAGTATTGGCTTACACCAGCGAGACAACGGACGACTATTACAAACCCTCACCAAACTCCGCGACTTGGGGAATACCCTAATTGTCGTCGAACATGATGAGGATACCATTCGCGCCGCCGATCATCTCGTTGATATCGGCCCAGGTGCGGGCGTACATGGTGGTAATATCGTCGTCGAGGGAGATTTGAATGCGCTCCTGAGTGCGGAGGATTCGATTACAGGTGCCTATTTATCGGGACGCTTGGGAATTGAGACACCAGCCGAACGTCGAGAGGGAAATGGACGGAGTTTAGTGCTCAAAAATGCCAACCGGAATAACCTCAAACACCTCGATGTCGAGTTTCCGTTAGGTAAACTCGTCGCAATTACCGGAGTGTCTGGTTCGGGAAAATCCACCCTAGTTAACGAACTCCTGCACCCCGCACTCCAACACCATCTCACCAAACGAGTACCATTCCCCAAAGATGTCGATGAACTCAAAGGGATAAGTGCGATCGATAAAGTAATTATCATCGATCAATCGCCGATCGGTCGCACCCCGCGATCGAATCCCGTCACCTATACAGGCGTATTCGACACCATCCGCGAAGTCTTCACCCAAACTATCGAAGCCAAAACACGCGGCTATAAAGCGGGACAATTTTCCTTCAACGTCAAAGGCGGACGCTGCGAAGCTTGTAGCGGACAAGGGGTAAACATCATCGAGATGAACTTCCTCCCCGATGTCTACGTCCAATGCGATGTCTGCAAAGGCGAACGTTACAACCGCGAAACCCTCCAAGTTAAATATAAAGGTAAATCGATCGCCGATGTCCTAAATATGACCGTCGAAGAAGGCTTAGAATTCTTTCAAAACATCCCCCGCGCCGCCACCCGCCTCCAAACCCTCGTCGATGTCGGTTTGGGCTACGTCAAACTCGGACAAACCGCCCCCACCCTCTCCGGCGGCGAAGCCCAACGCGTCAAACTCGCCACCGAACTCTCCAAACGCGCCACCGGAAAAACCCTCTATCTGATCGATGAACCCACCACCGGATTGTCATTCTACGATGTCCACAAGCTCCTAGACGTGCTGCAAAGACTAGTCGATAAGGGGAACTCCATCATCGTCATCGAACACAACCTCGACGTGATTCGCTGCTCCGACTGGACGATCGATCTCGGCCCCGAAGGTGGTAATAAGGGCGGAGAATTAGTAGCAGTGGGGACACCGGAACAGGTGGCGAAAAATCCCAAGTCGCATACAGGGAAATATTTGAAGCAGGTGCTGAAGCAACATTTAGCCGCAGTGAAAACTTGAGCATCAATCTGAAGTAGAACGAAATGAGCCTCAATTGCACGGATATAATTAGGGTCGAGGCTCAAAAATAACATTGAGCCTCCACAATACATTAACATTACGAATGCAATTATGCTACAGTCAATACTTGGAACTTATGAAAATGGAACAATCAAACTAACGGAAATTCCACCAAATATTCGATCGAGTAAAGTGATAGTTACATTCTTGGATTCAATAGATACTAATCCTGTCCATCAATTTATCACGCTAGGTATGTTTTCAGGAACCAGCCAATCTACTGCTGAAGATTTTAAAATTGCTGAGTTTCAGGGAGATTTAGATGACTCTCGACTGGATCTCGAATGAAATACATCGTTGATACTCATGCTTTAATTTGGTTTCTGGAAGGTAATTCTCGCATGGGAATTGCTGCAAAGCAAGTTTTGGAAAATCAAGAAAGTCAATTAATTTTACCCGCAATTGCGCTAGCTGAAGCAGCTTTTATTGTCGAAAGAGGAAAAACTTCTATTCCTTCAGTTATTGATTTACATATCGCAGTGAATGGAGATCCTCGAATTGTTGTTTATCCACTCGATCGAGCAATAGTTGAAATTACAAATACTTTGCTCAGTATCAATGAAATGCACGATCGACAAATTGTAGCTACTGCCATAATCCTGAAAAATCAGGGAGCAGAGGCTAGTGTTCTGACTTGCGATCGAAATATTACAGCATCGGGAGTAGTTCCAATTATTTGGTAATCATCTCCAATGTGACTGGACGATCGATCTCGGGCCAGAAGGCCGTAATAAAGGGGGAGAATTAGTAGCGGTGGGGACACCGGAACAAGTAGCGAGGAATCCCAAGTCTCATACGGGGAAGTATTTGAAGCAGGTGCTGAAACAACATACTCGCTAAGACTACATCAGGTTCGCTGAGGCTGGCAATTACTCTGAGCGGAAGCTGGTTGATTCTGTCTAGGTGTGCTTGCAAAGCAGATCGATCGATCGCCGCGATATTTTGAAAAATAAACTAGATGAATTCGCCGCTCTAATTGCTGTATGCACCAGCTTGCGAATCACAAACAACTTCCGCCTGCAAAAACTTGTGGGGCACCTGCATCAATATCCCCGCCCCATCACCCGTATTAGTCTCGCATCCACACGCGCCACGACGATCGAGATTCACCAGAATTGTCAGTGCTTGCGCCACAATCTCATGCGACTTCGCCCCTTTCATCTGCGCGATAAAACCGATACCGCAAGCATCGTGCTCAAACTGCGGATCGTATAAACCTTGTTTGCTGGGTGGTTGGATGGTGTTCATTTAGGATCGGTTTAGAAATTGTGATGTAGGGTATCCCAAGATTTGACACGAGATGGGTACTCTACTTAGCCTTATATTTTCTAACCTATTCCCGCGATCGGACATCTGCCGATACAAAAGTTTGTCCTCTGATACAAATATTTAGGGATTGGTGGGATCTCAAGATTCATACAATCAGGCTGATTTCTATAGATGTTCAACGTTTTTGCTATAGATCTAGTCTCCAATATTAGTCTGTCACTTTGTGATAAATTCAAGGATGTTGTACAAGTAATTGAAAGCTTTCTTGATAAATACAAGGATTTAAGGTACTCTTGGAGCAATATTTCTTCTAATTTACAATCTTGCTTATTTTACATTACTCCAGAGAAAATAGAAATTCGTCCATTTATACCGCCAACACAAAATCATTTACCTTTCTTTCAAGCAAAGCAACATGTCTATATGTCTGCAACATTTGGTGAAGATGGAGATATTGAAAGACTGTTTGGAGTTAAAAATATTTCCAAAATACCAATTCCATCAGAGTGGAATAAAAGAAACAAAGGAAGAAGATTAATTTTATTTCCAAATTTATCCGATCAAGATAGTATATTTTTCTCAAGAAAGCTATCGTTCAAGAAGCAGCAATACTTGACAGTGCTAATAATATATTCTATATTTCTCATGATGAAATAACTAAGTTATCGCTGGACTGTGCAGAGGCTTTAGATAAAATTAGATCTATTGCATCTAGTAGTTCATCAGAGGTGCTGACAGAAAAAATCTTACAAGAATACAAAGAAAGAAATGTATGTGCAGAAAGTATAAAAAATAGACTTACCGCAACTAAATTAAAAGATTTGGCTGATGTGAAATAATTCAGCTAGTTGATGGTCGATCTATCATCGAACAACTGCCAATCGATCGACAAGATGCGATCGCGGCTCGGTTTCTAGCAGAACTAGAGGAAGAACAACAAGCTGAGAACGTATGGGTTGAAGATATCCGAACGAAAATTGATGCTGCCATTTCAGCCTCAGAGCAAACACCACCGATCGATGGCGAAACATTCGTCAATCAGATTTTAGAGCGGTTGCAACGCGGTCGAGTGTAAGCATGAGTCTCTATGTTATTAACGTTCTTGCTAGTCGAGATCTGAGTGAAATCGCTGACTACTTTGCCGAAACCAATGTAGAAGTAGGTGAACGATTTTTTAAAGAATTTAACAGCAAGTGTCAACAACTAGTCTCCTTTCCGCGCAGTGGCAAAAGCTATGGAGCAATTCGCTTAGATCTCAGAGGATTATCTCTCGAAGGTTATGTTATTTTTTACCTGATTCTCGATGATGGGATCGAAATCCTGCGAGTTGTTAGTGGTCGCCGTAATCTTCCATCTCTTTTTAGCGATCCAGACTAAAGCCATGCCTGATGAGGTGCAAGATAACGTCGGTTATGCTTTACTTCTGGCTCAACTAGGTCAAAAGCATGATGACACTAAGCCTTTGAAGGGTTTTAAAGGTGCTGGGGTACTGGAAGTTGAAGGGTGATTTTGATGGGGATACCTATCGTGCTGTCTACACTGTCCGATTTGAATCTGCCGTCTACGTCCTCCACGTCTTCCAGAAGAAGTCTAAAAGCGGCATAGCGACCCCCAAACAAGATATCGAGTTGGTCGAGCAAAGGCTCACAGCGGCTCAAGAGCATCATCAGACTAATTATGACAACCGATCGAGAGCGCAGCTACACCACAGTAGGCAGTACAAGTAACTAGATTTCTCCCCGTAGGTTGGGTTGAGTCTCGAAACCCAACAATTTCAGTGTTTGAGGCTCGATCGTTGGCGTAGCCTACCGTTAGGTAATCGTCATTGAGGAGCATCTTTGTACCCTGTCAAAATGATCGCTCGATTTTATGCCAAAAATAGTTTTGAGGGCAGATTGAATCGATCGCTTAATTTCTCAGCTTGAGTGAGATCGATCGATCGTTTACCATCGATAACTTCAAGTACTCGATCGCTAGAGCCAAATATACTAATTAAATCTGCTGGCTGAACATCGTTTGCATCCATTAAATGTAGCAGTCGGCTGTGGGGAGTCGATCGATTTTGAGATGGATAATGTTCTGATTCAAATTTTTCAACCAAGATGACAAACAGCTCGATTAGCTGTTCTTCTTCACTGCTAACTGTCCCCTTATTCATCGATGCTTCGATGATTCCCAGTACCCTCTCGTATTCTGCTTGCGATCGAATTGGTTGTGGCAATACATCTGCTAAGAGATTGGCATAGGCTGCTCGATTAAAAGTGAAGGTCATTTTTCCAGTTATCCTTATCGTATTCGGCGTGAGTAAGAAAGTATTTAAAGTAGACGAGCTGCCTAGAGTAGTTAATAGAAACAATCAGTCGATAGCGATTGCCTTTAATATTAAATACCGTAAAGTTTCCTACCGCTTCGGCTAATTTATCGAGTCCAAAATGAATCTATCCAATTTTTACCAGCCCGCTATCACTATGAAAATTAAAGACAACTTTGATTAAACTCTTGCAATAGGCGTTCTCCTGCCTCGATATTCCGCGACACAAAAACGAGTCTCTAAATATATCGCCAGCAGATGTGGATAATGCGATCGTTTCGTTGGGTAGAAGGGGTTTAATCGATCGCACTGAGACAGAGGATGGTACGTTTTTTAGTGTTCGATCGATCGTCAAGAAATTTATCTTGCAACTTTAAATTTATTATAGTCCATAAAATTTGTAATAAAGTAGTGTTATACTGACTCATTTAGCTACTTCGATGTGTGTTTGGTACACCAAAGTTTGAAAAAGAGTAACCTCAGATAATAGATCGCTAAAACTGGGAAAACAACTCCATCAATATTTCTTCTGGTGATACTTGCTGCATTTGTTGAAAGACAGATGGCCCTTTCATAAAATCTTTGATAGTTATCTTTTTGTCGCGAAAATCGGCTACGAATTTATGGACTTCGGCGATTACTTTGATTTGTGATTCTGTCTGCGCGACCATCTCACCGATCGGATCGATACCAGATTTAGTAAACTTCTTATATTCAGCAACGATCGAGCCTTCTGGAGTATTTTTAGTTAATTTTATTTCTTGTTTGAGGTTGACAAATTGGCTAGTGAGAAATTCATTTTCCTGTTCGACTCGCGCACATCTCCGCGCCAGATCGTCTTCACTGTCGCGATCGATTATTTCGCCCATCTGATGCTGTTTTTCGATCGCGAGTAACTTCGCCAGATCTCCAGCTTGATAAGCTTGATTGATTTCTTTCATCACTTCGGTACGCTCCTCCCGATCCGCATCATCAAGCGTTTTATCAGGATGAAAAACATCAGCCAATCTCAAGAAAATTTGCCGAATTTTTTTTAATTCATCTCGATCGAGCGGGGAAGATTCTACCTCTGAATTAGAACTAGATTGTTGCTGACGACCAAAAAAATCCTCCGCGCCCCAGTCATCTTCATCTTCTGGTTCTGGCTCATCGGAAGTTTGATAGCGATTGTTACTAGGGCTAATCAATCCCGATATCTGAAGGGTATAGTAAATTTTCTCAATATTTTTTCGAGTCTGTTTACCCAACTTTTTACCATTAAAGATCTCTGTAAACACGGCATGAATTTGTCGATCTAGTTCCAAGAGTTGTTGGAGGATCGGCGCACTCCGCTGGGCTATTTCTACCCCAATTTCTCGAATTCGCTCGTGCAAGTTCTTCAGCTCTGTACGTCTTTTCTCGATTTGCTTGAGCAACTTTTCGTTGTCCCGCTCCAAAAACTCCAGCCGGATGCGTAGATCGGAGAGGGCTAGACCATCGGAGCTAGGTGCTACGCTAGTGGTGTCAGGATGGCGAGTAGGCGAGGATTTATGTTTTCGAGCCATAGAACGGGTGATGTGGGTGGGGATGGCAACTGAACTATTCTAATCCAGTTACTCGATCGGGTGTTAGCTCGATCGATGTATTTATTTCTGTTGTCATTAGTTCATCACAGAATACATGAACTATTAGTTTAGATATATTACGCTATGGATAGCGGTCAAAATAGTCAATATCCCCATATACAATAGATGAGGTTATTTTCGGTTTTTTTGGGAAATTTCGATTAGAATATGAGTCCCCTCCTCGCACTTTCGCACCGCAATGGCACAAACCAATTTAGATCGTGCCCACTATACAGAATTAGTTACTGGCAGTAATATCGATCTAGCGTTAGTAGCTCTCAATTTTGAATCTTTACAGGGGAATTCTGCTTACGATCGATTATTTATTTCATCACAAATTCCCCGCACTAATAGCGGTCAAGTCAGCCCTAGTTGGATGAGAAGATATTACCATTGCGCGAATGGTGGGTGGTGGTGTAATGGACTAGATCCTTTGAATGATTGGCAACAAATGGAATGGGGGACATTTAAGGCAAATTATCCTGCTAAAAATCAGGATGAAAAAGTTATTAAGTATGAGCATCCACCAAGTATATCTACTAGATTATTTTGTTTGCGTGTAACAGCAGAAATTTGGAGGCAAACAGCAGCTTTATTTAAAGTAAAATTACCATTAAAAATTGAAGTAGATTTACAGGGTGAAGCGATGGGTTTTTGGCAGTGGATAATCGATCGACAAATCCCGATAATTATCTGTGAAGGGGTCAAGAAAGCGGCGGCTCTATTGACTTACGGCTATCCTGCCATCGCCTTGCCTGGGATTAATAGTGGTTATCGAGTCACGCGCGATTTTCAGGGCAATACTATTGGTAGAAATCTCATTCCCGAATTATCTATATTCACGAGTAAAAAAAGATCGATATCAATCTGCTTTGATTATGAATCTGTCCCCCACAAAGCAAAATTACTAGACACAGCAATCGCCCATTTGGGCGAACTATTACAGCCATCTGGCTGCAATGTTAAAGTAATTAGATTACCAGGCTTAGAAAAGGGGATTGATGACTTTATTGTTGCACGGGGAATCGTTGCTTTTACGGAAATTTATCAACAAGCATTAGAATTAGAAGTAGATCTAGCTCGATCGAAGCGACATAGTGAATTAACTTATCCAGCCGATCTGATAATGGATCGTCGATATTTACATCGTATCGATTTTCCTAGTAGTGGTATTGTCGGAGTGAAATCGGCGAAAGGCACAGGTAAAACTACGGCACTGATTCCGGTAGTTGCGATCGCTCAAGAACACAATCGTCCAGTATTATTATTGACACATCGAATTCAATTAGGACGATTTTTGTGTCAGCGAATTGGTGTGAATTGGATTAATGAACAACTCCCAAAGCAACAATCTGATAGCTTAGGTTTATGTCTAGATTCGATGTGGAGACTAAATCCTGCTGACTGGGAAGGTGGGATAATTATTTTAGATGAAGTCGAGCAATCACTCTGGCATTTACTCCATAGTTCCACCTGCAAAAAAAAGCGGCTGACGATTTTAAAAACCTTTGGGCACCTGATTGCTAGAGTCGTCGAGACAAATGGACTCATCATCGCTCAGGATGCAGATTTATCAGATATTTCGATCGATTATCTCAAGCGATTGGCAAATAATGAGGTAGAACCGTGGATTGCGATCAATCGATGGCAAGCCGAGCGGGGTTGGGATGTTTATTTCTACGATAATCCCAATCCTACCGCACTCATCCACCAATTAGAACTAGATCTCCGTGCTGGGCATAAATGCTATGTTACCACCGATAGTCGATCGGGTCGATATGGCTCCGATACGATCGATCGCTATATCAAACAAACCCTCAAGCAACTCGAAGACAGTTATACCAAAACCCTAGTAGTTTGTAGTCAGACTACCAATACTACTGGGCATCCAGCCGTAGATTTTGTGTCAGCGATTAATACTCAAGCTCCAGAATATGATGCTGTATTTGTAACGCCAACTTTAGGTACGGGAGTAAGTATCGATGTCAAGCATTTCGATCGAGTATATGGGATTTTTCAAGGAGTCATTCCCGATGCGGAAGTACGTCAAGCACTAGCCAGAGTTCGTGCCAATGTGCCTCGATACATCTGGTGTGCTAAACGGGGGATGGGCACGATTGGAAGTGGTAGTAATAATTATCGATCGCTTGCTGATTGGTACCAAGAGAATTATAAAGAAAATTATGCACTGATGTGTCCGCTTACCAAAATTGATGTAGATTTGCCCTTTATTTTCGATCCGATTCACTTGCGGACTTGGGCGAAATTTGCCGCCAGAATTAATGCTTCAATTACGCTATATCGGGATGCTGTCAAAGCTGGGTTGATTGGGGAAGGACATCAGATCCATATTATCAGTGAAGATCGCGATCGAGAGAATTTACAAGAACTTCGCACCGCACTGATGCACGCCACCAAAATAGATCCTAAAAAATCTTTAGAAATCATGCGAGAAATTGCTAATGTTCATAAAGGTAAATCTCAACGCGATCGCGAGTACAATCTGATCGGTACTCAAACTAAAAAAATTCAACACCAAGTCAAAATTCAAGCAGCACAAGCGATTGCCACTGCGCCAGATCTCGGTCATCGCGACTATCAATATCTATCCAATAAACGCTTTCTCACCGAGCTAGAACGTTCCCAGATTGAGAAGTACAACCTCCAACAGCGATATGGGGTCACAATCACTCCCGAACTCAAATTAAAGGATGATAAAGGCTATTATGGACAGCTATTAACCCACTTTTATCTACTCAATCATCACCAATATTTGCCTCAATCGATTTATTTAGTAGGGGATCGAGATTTAGCAGCCAGACCAGATCGAGTTTTTCTCCCCGACGCTAATCATCACATCCTCAAAATTCAAGGATTATTAGCACTAGGCATTATTAACTTTTTAGAACCCGATCGACAGTTACAAATTAGCGATCCAGATTTGATTTCACTCAAACGAACTAGTTACCTATGTAGTCAACATATCAAACGGGCGATTGGAATCGATCTGCCCAATTATAGTAATGGAGAAGTTAACCCCATTACTGTACTCAACCGCTTTTTACAGCTCTTGGGTTTGAAAGTTCAGCCTATTCAGTCAGGATTAAAGAGTCAGGACAAAATTGTTAGTGCTTATCAACTCGATCGAGCTTTATTAAATGACGGTCGGGATGAAATCTTCAAGATCTGGCAACATCAACAAAGTCGAGAACTTCTCTTTTCTGCATAAGGTATCCATCGATCCAAATCTTTCGACCCTACCTTTTATGGCTATCTAAAGTTTTTAAATACTAACTCAAAATTGACCTACGATTTGCCATTAGTAGACTTGAGCTTCTTTCTCATCCGCAATGCTGCCGTACCACCGACGAGAGTGCCGATAACAGTAAAAGGCTCTGGTACAGACGTTGCAGTGTTGAGGGAGACGTTATCAAACAAAACTTGATTGGCTGTATTGGGCTGATTGGGCGTTCTCCCAAAGTTAACAGATCTAGCGATACCGTTAAAACTTAAACTTTGTTGGACAAAAGTGTTAAATCCACCCCGTGGACCACCATCGGGATCTCCCATCCCACCTTCTGTTAGCGGCAAGATTAACGATGCTAGCAAGTTACCTGTCCCATTGAAACCATCAAAAATACTGACAGATCCAGTCTGATTGGAAGTACTTGCTGCGTAGAAGAATGACAATGTATCGACAAAACCACTAGCTACATTCATATTGGTGCCAGTACCTCCAGCATCCAAAACTGTGCTCGGACTGGGTTCATTTGCAAATTGACCTGTTCCACCTGCATCCTTATCGACCGATGCCCGTGCATTATTATCGAAAGAGATACCATAGTTAGTTCCAGCACCGCCATTATAAAAATCTAGCACCCGTGCGTTGTTACCAATTCCCTCGAAATCGAGAGTTAGGGAGACTGCTTCTGCTTTACCAACTGCCAATAAACAGGCAACACTAGATACAGTGGTAATCGCGATTAACTTGGAAAATTGCAGAAGTTTCATTACAGATATTTTGGATGATTTAAGATAATGCGTGATATTGCGCTACAGATCTGTTGGCAGCAATTTAGGCTTCTTGTCTGATGTTGATGTACACGCTTAAATATCAATATATCTGTCGATCTCTACTAATGTCGTGAGCTAAAAGTCTTGCTTGTATAAGTGTTTTGGCTTGTTGATACTTTGCTTGTCACTGTTTCGATATATTTTCGATGGCAATCTACCACGGTTCAGTCTGGACGAACTAAAATTTGGGCTACAAACTAAAGTAAAAGAGCGGACTCGATCGTCACAATCGAGATGATATTTTTCATCATCTAATTAAGCAAGATCCCCAACTTCTTAAAAAAGAAGTTGGGGATCTGTCTCAATCGCACCTAAAAAATCAGCAGCACCAAGACCGATTGCCTGGTGCTGCTGATAATTAGAGCTAATTAAGTTATTCGCTGCTGAATTTTATTAGTTACTAATTCTAGCGATTGCTACTCATTGCTGGAGCTTTCACAGGGTTAGGACTAGCCATGTTGGGTTTGTTTTGTAATACAGCGACCGCTTTTTGGTACTGCGGATCTTGAGTACTGCCCATCAGAGCGGGAGAATCAGCTAGGTTTCGTTGCTCCAACGAGTTGAGATCGACCTTTACATCAGGAGTGACCCCTTTATGCCCGATATCGGTGCCATTGGGAGTATAGTAGTGAGCCACAGTGACCGCCATCCCTGAACCATCTGAGAGCGAATGCACGGATTGAACTAGAGCCTTCCCAAAAGTTTGGGCACCAACTATTTGTGCGCGGCGATTGTCTTTGAGTGCACCTGCGAGAATCTCACTAGCACTGGCTGAATTACCATCAACCAAGACAGCCATCGGTAGTTGAGTCAACGCACCTTGCACAGCGCGAAAATCTTCATTACCACCTTTGCGATCGACTGTTTTGACGATCGTGCCATTATCTAACCACATCCGCGCAATTTCGACACTGGCTTGGAGTAATCCACCAGGATTGCCCCGCATGTCGAGCACATAAGCCCCCACTTGTTTGCGATTGAGATCTTTAATTGCCTTTTGCATCTGCTCGGAGGAGTGCGAACTAAATTCTGAGAGTCGGATATACCCGACTTTCAACCGCCCTTCCTGCTTAACTTCTGAGAATACCGACGATACCTCAATTTGGGCGCGGGTGAGGGGAATATCAAAGGGACTGTTCCCGCCACGAGCAACTTTGAGCACGATCGATTTACCGATTTCACCCCGAATTAGCGAGATCGCACTTTCGAGATTCATATTTTTGGTAGACTTACCATCGATCGCGACGATGATATCTCCAGTCTTGATTCCGGCTTTGGATGCGGGCGAATTTTCGATCGCTTCGGCAACTACGAGCTGCTGAGTGGTGGGACTTGCCTCCAGCCTGATCCCGACCCCAGACATTTCACCACTAGTTTGATTGTTTAGCGATTGGAACTGCCGAGGGTCCATGAACCGAGTATAAGGATCGCCCAGTTTTTTGAGGGTCGCTCGGATTGCTACATATGCTTCTTGGCGGCTACTATATTTGCGCTTGAGCAATTCCATTCTGGTTTTTTGCCAGTCCAAGCGATTGAAAGTACCGTCTACATACTCACGATTGACAATCTGCCAAGCTTCATCCACGATCGCTTTGGGACTATCTTTAAATGCTGCTAGGGTAGAACTAGCAAAAATGGGTAGCAATGTTGTCAGACAGGCTCCAGTAAACATTGCTCCACGCAGAACTAGTTTATACTGCCAAACAGATCGGAATTTAGATGGATCGATCATAGGAATAATTGTGGCGTTGCTCGGAGGTGATTACTTGGGCGATTGCTCAAAACTAGCAATCGTCTGGAAGCTGGATAGATGTATTGGATAATCTAACTTAATTTAGATTGTCTTGACTACACAACTGATGCTGATTGCTTCAATATCTGTGGATAAACTTAATAAAATTTAACTTAGTAGTGGCAGAAGCCATCTACAATAATCTTAGTCTACTCAAATCTAAATTGTCACCAATCTGGTTAAATTGGCAGCATCGGAATGTGGTAGAGATCGTGACTTGTAAAAGTGCTTGGCTCTGATGGATCTAGATGTTCGCGATCGCACCGAGCAGCAAAAGGACAGTGCTGACACAAACCTGTAGACATTGCTACTTGGGGAAGATGTTCCCGATTAGCATGGTAAGCATCCAGCCAACTAGTTAATTTACCTAACAATGCGAGTAAATCTGACTGAGTTTGACGATGCTGTTTGAGCGTGTAGCTAATTTTTACCGATTTGGGTTGTGGGGTGGATTGGATAAACCAGTATGTAAAAGTAATTTGTTTGGGTACATACTCGCTAGTTTCGGCAAGAAGATACAAGTACAGTCTAGTTTGCCATTCGAGATCTAGATCTTTTTTGTATCTGGGGAGTGGGTAAGTTTTCCAATCGATAATATCCGCTCTGTCGGGTTGTAAAATTAACAGATCGTAGATGGCGGTAAATAGGTAATTATCGATTTCTAATGTCCGTACATGTTCGCTCTCTCTCCAGGTATGAGATGCTGTCTGAAATAGTTCGGGTGCTGTCTGGAGCATCGCCTCCATCCAAGTATTTAGTTGCGGCGAGCGGGCTAAGATTGGCTCGATCGGTAATCCCAATTCTCGCTGGTGCATCAATAGGTGAAAATCACTTCCTAATTGAGTTTTCGACTGTTGAGTTGGATTGATGGGTAATGTCAATCGATCGCAATAAGTATACTCAAATTGACGCGGACAAGTTTCGAGAATTTTGAGATGTCGTTGAGAGATTCGCAGCACGATTAAATCAGTTAAACAGTTGACAGTTGACAGTTTACACTGAGCGAAGCCGTTGGCGATAGCCTGCCGTAGGCACAGTGTTGACAGTTGACAGCGATTCGCTAAACCGTCGGGGAACCCGACGGTTTAGCGAATCAAGACAGCGAGGTTTTTAGGATTGTTTTTAGACCACACTGGGCGGGGTCTAAAAACAATCCACCTAAACGGTAGAGAATTTCAACCCCGAAGCCATAGCTTCTGTTCTTCGTTAATAGTTATCGATCTGGACAGTAACTCGATCGGGACATTCAACTCTTGGTTAATACAAATACACTGCCTTCATTACCTCTACCGATGCGGAGTGTCTCATCAAGATAAGTAACTTCGAGCCAAGCAGGCGATCGACCTTCTTTGCGATTAATCGGTAGATCGATCGCGGTAAATTTTTGACCGTTTTCAATTGCAGTAATCAATCGATCGGGATCTGAATAGTCAATTAACCGTTGTAATCCAATTAGAGAACGGTTGAACTGCACATTTACTCTAGATTCACTGACTGCGGTAAATGTAGCCACGATCGACACGATCCCATTCAATCCTGGCACTAAACTACTAACTTCAGCAATATTATAAATCGCGTTAGTAGTCGGGCGAACGCACTGATAAATAGTACCGAGGTTCACGAGCGGAAATTTATCAATTCCGAGTAAACTTTGACTACTAGTATAGAGTAATCGCCAATCACCAGCGAGTAGATCGATCGCCGTTGTCAAAGGTCGTGGATGAGGATTCTGCAACTCCAATTCGGTAATTGCTGAGAGGATTGCCTGTCGATCGGTAGAATTGGCGAGTATCCCGCGATTTTTGCCAGCGATCGCATCAAGTAATTTGGCTTTGGGCATAAAAATTTGCGAGTTTAGCTGAGATTTTTGGGGATCGGGATCGAGATCTAACTTCGATCATCTATTCACGATCGGGCGATCGACTGTCCCCATCCCCTAAAATGATAGACTATGAGAACTTAAAGCTAATCGACTCACCATGACCGATTCCCTCGACCTCGATCTCCTTGATACATTTGTCAATCCAGCTCTGAAGCAACAACCCCGCTACGAACCCGCACCTGTGATCGCAGTCCAGAGAAATACTTCCATTTTAGAATGGCTCGAATCTCAAGGGCGGCTGATCGATCGGGACGAACGCGATCCAGCAGTATCTGCACTAGATCGATCCAATCTCGACGAAGAATTGTTTGAAGACGATCGGGCATATCAAGAAGAAGAAGATAGTGACGATGCTGATGATACTGACGAAATCTAGCTAGATTTTTACTGACAATTGTCCTGATTAATCTGATAATGTTAGCGATCGATTAGTGATGAAATTACCTCGGAGGAGATAGATGGAGGGCAAATCAGCATCTGTACGGGGTTTGAATCCTACGGGAACTGGATTATTAATTTTACTAGGGACTGTACTGACAGGCTCGGTGCTGTGGCTAGATTGGCAGCAGGGTAGAAGTCTGACGACATCATTACTACTACCATTTGTTGTTTCTACAGCACTAGTGGCAGCGATCGGTTATCAGGCAATTCCGCTGCTCAAACAGTTGAAAATGGGTCAATTCATTCGTGAAGATGGCCCCCAAGCCCACTTAAAGAAAGCTGGAACCCCCACAATGGGCGGCGTATTTGTCGTACCCGTCGGGACACTCCTGGGCATAGTCTGGTCGCAGTTCAATCCCGATGCGATCGCCGTAGCCATTACGAGTTTGGGCTATTTAGCGATCGGTGGTGTCGATGACTGGAAAAGTTTGAGCAATCGCAAAAATGAAGGTCTGACACCTAAAGGTAAATTACTATTACAAGCAGCGATTGCGATCGCCTTTTGTGGATGGGCTTTCTATAGTCGGGGGGCTGCAATTACCAACGTTCATTTACCCTTGGGCATAGTACCACTAGGGTTCCTATTTTGGGGACTAGCAGTATTCGCCCTACTCGCTGAGAGCAATGCTACCAACCTCACCGATGGAGTAGACGGCTTGGCTGGCGGTACAGGTGCGATCGCCCTCGCAGGTTTAGCCGCAATTATCCTCCCCAAAGAACCGCAACTGGCAATCTTCTGTATTTGTTTGAGTGGTAGCTATCTTGGCTTTGTCGTCCACAACCGCAACAAAGCTAAAGTCTTCATGGGTGATACTGGCTCCCTCGCCCTGGGTGGTGCGCTCGGTGCTGTCGGAATTCTCACCGAAAACCTCTGGGTGTTATTTATTTTGAGTGGGATTTTTGCCGTAGAATCCCTATCGGTAATTCTTCAGGTAGGTTATTACAAAGCTACCAAAGATGCTGATGGCAAAGGTAAGCGGTTATTTAAAATGGCACCGATTCACCATCATTTAGAATTAAGTGGTTGGACAGAAACTCAGGTCGTCGGCGTGTTTTACGCGATCGAAGTATTGTTAGTATTAATTGGTTTGGCAAGTAAGTAACCCAAGTTGCTACCCATCACCTCAGCAGTTACAAACCGCTGTCTTGTCTTAACGCATTAAACCATCTGTCCCGACGGGTTAGTGCGCCGCAAATATCAACTGCTTGCACTGTTGGCGTTAGCCTGCCGTAGGCAAAGCGTCTCGTTGGCGTAGCCTCTCGGAGAGAACAGAAGTATCAACTATCAACTGTCAACTATCATGTCATCCCTCGATTTCAACCGAGTGACGAGCGACTCGATCGATCGCGCCAGCACCGCAGCAGACAGCGGAAATTGGTCGCTCGTCATTGACACTCTCCAAAACTTGTCCCTCGATCGGCTTCATGACAACGATCGAGTCTTGGACTTAGCTCTACAAGTACTGATTGAAGGTGATTTTGAACAACAATGGGAGATTGCCAAAATCATCCCCAAACTGGGTGAAATCGCCATCCAACCACTGTTAGATCTAGTTAACGATCCGGACATCGATTTAGAAAATCGGTGGTTTGGAGCGCGAATTTTAGGGGGATTCGCGCGACCCCAAGTAGTGACAGCACTGGTAGAACTCATCCACCAAGATGAAGATCCCGAATTAACCGCGATCGCCACAGGTGCATTGACTAAAATCGGGACACCAGCGATCGCCGCTTTGACAGATTTATTAGCGACACCCGATCGCGGTATGGCTGTTGGCATTCTCGCTCAAATTCGCCACTCACAGACGATCGAGCCATTAATCCAAGTAATTGACGACCCCGATCCACAGCTTCGCACCCTGATTGTCGAAGCACTAGGTAGTTTTCACGATCCCAGGATTGGGCCGCTGCTAGTGACTAAACTCACCGATGTGGCGGCTAGTGTCCGCACCGCAGCAGTTGTAGCTCTGAGTCTCCGAGGCGATTTAGCGGCCAAATTAGATCTGCTCCAACATCTGCGCCCATTATTATTCGATCTTAATTTGGCTGTGTGCAAAGCAACTGCACTAGGTTTAGCACGATTGCCAGATCCAGAGGTAGTCACAGTATTGACAGAATTATTAGCATCGCCACATACTACCAATGACTTGCGATCGGCAGTTATCCTCGCTTTAGGTTGGATCGGTACTAGATCGGCGATCGATCGGCTCATTGCTGTCGCAAATACATCTCCACAGCTAGCTCCAGAGATCGTTACCAGTATCAGCAAGACAGAACAACAGCGTGTTTATGCCAGTCAAATGCTAGTTAGTTACTTGCAGTCGAATGACACCTCTGAGCCGCATCCAGCGATCGTCAAACAAGAGATTGCCGCAGCATTAGGGAACTTAGGTAATCTAGATACTGTCACAGCCTTGATACCGCTATTAGGCGACCCTGACGATCGAGTCAAACTGTACACTATTGCAGCCATCTCCAAACTCTCGCCCACTATTCCCCCAGAAATATTGCAGTTAGCCTCTGGGCACGCCTCATCTGAGGGATCGGCTATTTTACCAGAACTGCGGATTGGGATTGAGATGTATTTATCCCACTGGCACGAGCGATCGAAATCATCTCTAGACGTGACAGAAATGATAATTTAAATGGGTAAGCTAATCTTGGAAGGCAGTTTTATTGCCACTTAAATATTACAGTTAACATTTAATAATGTCGCGATTTTCAACTTCTTTACTATTCAAGACTGGATTACTCCTAGCAACCACGCTTGCAACAATTCCCACTAGACTTCATGCTGAGACCAATCCTCAACACAGTCTCATTCACACTCAGACAGCACCACAACCACCGTCCCCCGCTAATTCATTACCAGCCTCAAAAAACGTTAGTCAACAGCTACTAACTCCCAAACCAGCTCCGAGTGAATCTACCACTAGCAAACCAGTAAGTGGCAACAATGCCATCCCAACTACCAAGCCCGCAGCAGATACCCCCAAGCCTGCTGTCACGGCTACTACCAGCGAACCGCCGCTCGTCAATGTGGTAACTCTGTTGCTCAAGCTCAAAGAAAAGAAGGTCTATGTCTATAAAGGTGACAAACTCGTAACCAAGTATCCTGTCGCCATTGGTAAGAAAGGGTGGGAAACTCCCACAGGCGAATGGCAGGTAATGGAAAAAATCAAAAATCCAGCTTGGACGAGTTTTAAAACTGGAGAAGTATTCGCCCCAGGTACCGAAAACCCCTTAGGAGCGCGGTGGATTGGCTTTTGGACAGATGGACAAGACGTGATTGGTTTTCACGGTACCGCTAATGTTAAATCGATCGGTACGGCGGCATCACATGGCTGTGTACGGATGCGAAATAGAGATGTCAAAGCACTATTCCCACTAGTTAAAGTCGGGACGACAGTTAAAGTAGTTAATGAATAAAATAACAAAAAAAGGAGTGGAATTAAATTTCCGCTCCAATGATTTTATTCTACTTAAATGAAATTTAGATACTCAACTTATACCCTTTGTGTAGATGCAATTTAGCACCATACTGTTCCATTAATATCGATCGAATAGACAGTTTCTCAACTGGCTCGATCGAACAGTGAAGAAGTTGGAACGATTGAGTATTCCAGTTGACAGCAAAATTTAGTATGGCTTCTGGAAAATGGGAAGCCAGATGAGCATTCACACACAAAATACCAAAAATGAATCCAATTCGGGTATTCAATAGTTCTCAATTTGTTCGATCGAGTGATGGCGAACCAATCCGTTCGGTGATAACAGAATCCCCTGATGCCGTTGTTGTCGTTTGGTACATCCAGCCCCAGCAGGAAATTGCCGCGCATCGACATCCGCATGGACAAGACACTTGGACGATTTTAGCTGGGCAAGGAAAATATTATCTCGATCGACTGGGTACTACAACATCGAGCGCGATGGGGATGTGGTTGTCGTAACGATTGACTCTGTACATGGAGTATTCAATGATGGGGATGAGCCATTGATTTTTAGCTCAGTCGTATCGCCAGCTACTGCTGGGTACGAACTCATCACCGACTTCCAACGAATCGTCCCATCCTCAACCCCTGTGTCCTTGTAACAAAACTTATCTTTTTTTTAATATTTGGCTCCCAATCCCCTACGATCTTCGATAGACCAAATTTATAGTTTAGTTGCTACATACTTCTTCATAAACAGGCTACAGACGAGCGAAACGTTCTAATCTGAAAGCTGTGCTGAAAATTGCCAGTGACAATTTTCAGCTCCAGGGAAAATGAGACTAGATATCTCGACAGCCCTGATTATTCAAACTTCGATCGAGTTAAGTGAGCGGTACTACCATAGAGGTAGACGGTGCGATCGGCAGCGATATTTGGCGATAGATCCCAAGACTTGTCGCCGATCCCCGAAGACATTCTCACACGAGCAGGCACAAAACCTTGGCTTTAACTCGATTAGGCTTAACACAGTAAAAAAAAATATTCGGTTGGGAGATTTAGGATCTAATGAGTGTTAAGGCAAGTGGTGGCGGCTCTTTATCCCGTCCAAATTTATATCAAACACTACCAGTTGCGACCATTTCGCAAGCTGAGCAGCAGGATCGGTTCCCCGCGATGGGCGAACTGAGCGAACTCAAGAGCTACTTTCAGTCAGGAGCTAAACGGATTCAAATCGCGAAGATTATCAGCGATAATTCTGAATTGATCGTCTCTCGTGCGGCTAACCGGATTTTTACTGGTGGTTCGCCGATGTCATTTTTGGAAAAGCAAGTAGTCATAGCGGAACCTAAAGTAGCCAGAACCTTTGCCAGTGGCACGAAACAAACTGAATCTACACTAGGGACTGTTACCTTTGTCGAGCCAAAAAGTAGCTTTTTTGCCAATGTAGCTTCCCTATTTACAACCAGTGGTTCTGGTGAGATTCCTCCAGGTTTCCAACCGATTAATATCTCCCAGTACGGTCCTGCAAATATGCAGAAATCTCTGAGGGACATGAGTTGGTTCCTGCGTTATGTGACTTATGCGATCGTCGCTGGAGATCCCAACATCATCACGGTGAACGTGCGGGGATTGAGAGAAATCATCCAGAAGGCTTGCTCGGTACCAGCAACCATCGTCGCACTGCAAGAAATGCGGGCTGGCTCGATTGGTTATTTTGCCAATGATAAAGAAGCTCTAGAAATCGTTACTCAGTACTTTGAAGTAATGATTAGCGAGTTCAAAGCCTCTGCACCAGCCAACAAACTGCGTCAGCGGAACTCCGACGACCAACAGGGACTAGAACTCCCACAGATTTACAACGCCGCCGCCGAACGTCGCGTCAAGTACGCGATGAAACCAGGCTTGTCGGGAGTTGAAAAAATTGATGTCATCAAAGCGGCTTATCGCCAAATCTTTGAACGCGACATCACTCGCGCCTACAGCTTATCGGTTTCCGATTTGGAATCGAAAGTCAAAAACGGCGAAATCTCGATGAAGGAATTCGTCCGCCGCTTGGCAAAGTCGCCCCTGTATCAGAAAAACTTCTTCCAACCCTACATCAATAGTCGGGCACTAGAACTCGCATTCAAGCACATCCTCGGTCGGGGGCCTTCATCGCGTGAAGAAGTCCAGAAGTACTTCAGTATTGTCTCTGCTAAGGGCTTGAGTGGGCTGATAGATGCTCTAGTAGACTCCAATGAGTACTCTGACTACTTCGGTGAAGAAACCGTGCCTTACATCCGAGGTTTGGGTCAAGAAGCGCAAGAGTGTCGCAACTGGGGGCCTCAGCAGGACTTATTCAACTACAGCGCACCGTTCCGCAAGATTCCGCAATTCATCACCACCTTTGCGGCATACGAGCAGCCATTACCAGACCAACACGTCTACGGTTCGGGCAACGATCCGCTCGAAATTCAGTTTGGGGCGATCTTCCCGAAAGAAACTCGCAATCCCAGCAGTTCGCCAGCACCATTTAGCAAGAATACCCGCCGAATTCTGATCGCCCAAGGGCCAGGAATCAATAACCAAAACAGTAATCCTGCTGCGCGGGGAATCACACCTGGGACATTGGGAGCAAAAACATTCAAGCTGGATCAATTACCTGGATTTACAGGGATTGGCAAGAAATCCAACACCAGCCAAGGTCGCAGTACTTCATTCACCGAAAGTTCTACCCAAGCAGTAATTAAAGCAATTTATCTGCAAGTGATGGGACGAGAGGTATATGAGGGTCAACGGCTTAAAGTCCAGGAAATCAAACTCGAAAACGGTGATATTTCCGTCCGCGAATTTGTCCGCGACTTAGCCAAATCCGACCTATTCCGCAATACTTACTGGACGAAACTCTATGTAACTAAAGCGATCGAATTCATGCACCGTCGCCTGCTCGGTCGTCCGACTTACGGTCGTCAGGAGATGAACAAATACTTCGATCTCGCAGCGAAAAAAGGCTTCTATGCGATCGTCGATGCCATGATTGACTCGACTGAATACAGTGAGAGCTTCAACGAGGACATGGTGCCCTACACTCGCTACCTCACCCCCGCAGGTGTCAGCGGTCAAAATCTCCGCGTCGGTAGTATCGGCGATACTGGAGTTGGTATCCTCACTCAAGCTAAATCGGAAGTTACACCTCGATTCGTCGAACTCGGTGCGGTCATAGACAACCGTTCGCAACCCGACATCGAATTCCGCGTCAATCAAGGTGTCACCAAGAAGCGCGAACAAACCAAAACCTTCAAGCTTACCCAAGCTACTGACAAAACCCAGCTCAAAACCGTCATTCGGGCGGCTTATCGTCAAGTCTTCGAGCGGGACATCGAACCCTACATCGTGGCGAACGAATTCCGCGCCCTCGAAAGTAAGCTCGGTAACTCCGAAATCAACCTCAAAGAGTTCATCGAAGGACTCGGTTGCTCTGGCTTGTACCTCAAAGAGTTCTACACTCCATATCCCAACACCAAAGTAATCGAACTAGGTACCAAACACTTCCTCGGACGTGCGCCCCTAGATCAAGCCGAAATCCGTAAATATAACCAGATCCTCGCGACAGCAGGGATTAAAGCCTTCATCGGCGCAATGGTTAACGGTGCCGAGTACTCCCAGGTGTTTGGTGAAGATGTAGTCCCCTACAACCGCTTCCTGACGCTTCCCGCCGCCAACTATCCCAATACTCAAACCCTGTACAACAAGCTCACCAAACAGGATAAGCAAGTTGTCGTTCCGAGTTTTGATACCATCAAACCACGGATGGATATGGCGAAACTACCGATGACTGGTAAAGCGATCGCCGATAATGCTGCGGCTGCTGGCCGTCAGAAGGAGCCTGAGCTGGTGTCATTGGGTCGTTCCTCTAGTGGGAGTGTGAGCGAGGATACCGTGGCTAATACCGCCAATATCGCCCGCGAGTCAGCCCGAATTTTTAGGATCGACGCGAGTACGAGCCAAGCAGAAGCTACACTAGCGATCGAAGCACTATACATCCAAGTGATGGATATTAGTAACGGTCACATCCCCGAGCAGTTCCGCCGCCTGGACTTAGAACACAAACTCTGTACTGGTGAAATCTCCACGCGGAAGTTTGTCGCTACTCTAGCCAGCTCCGAAGCTTATATCGATCGCTTCTACACTCCATATCCCAATAATAAGGCGATCGAATTTTTATGTCGTCACCTATTAGGTCGCGCACCATTAAACCAAGCTGAGATCGCCGATTACCATCGGGTAATTGCCGAACAAGGCTTTGTTGCAGTAGTCAACGCGATCGTCAATAGTATGGAATACGCCAGCTATTTTGGTGAAAATGTAGTTCCTTACCATCGTTCTCCTTCTCTGTCCGCAGCTAACTAAATCTGTAGTTTTTAGTCTGAGGATTGGGTAAAGTAACACGGCTAGATCTAAAATATCCCCGACTTCGGCAAGAAGTCGGGGATATTTTACGCTCCTCAAATGTTGGGTTGATAAATAGGATTAATTTCCTTATTGTTAAGAGTAAAGTTCACATTATTGTCAACTGTTTAACTACAATCGATCGGGAAGGTTAGTTCATGAAATCGGGATTGATTCGGCGAGTTGCTATAATCGGTGGAACACATGGAAATGAGTTGACTGGTATTTATCTAGTCAAGAAATTCGAGCAGTTCCCAAAACTACTGTATAGCCACAGCTTCGAGTGTATGACTATATTAGCCAATCCTCAGGCGATCGCCACAAATCAACGTTATATCGATCGCGATTTGAATCGGTGCTTTGGTAATGAGGATTTAGCTAATCTAAATTTGACGGGTTATGAAGATCGGCGCGCTAAGGAAATCGCCGCACAATTAGGGCCGAAAAATCGACCCAACGCGGACGTAATTATCGATCTTCATACTACTACTTCAAACATGGGATTATCGATTTTACCTTCTAGTACCCACCCGTTTAATTTGCGATTAGCTGCTTATTTAAGTACACTGCATCCTGAAGTGCGAGTTTGTTGTGGCTTACAGTGTGGACAGGATGCGCCGATGGTGCGATCGCTCTCCCCATTAGGCTGTACGATTGAGGTTGGCGCGATCGCACAAGGGGTGCTTGATGCCGATATACTCGCGCAAACTGAAATGCTGGTTCACGCCAGCTTGGATTATATCGATGCACTCAATCAAGGTAAATTCCTACCTGTCTCACCTAGTTTGACAGTATATCAGGCGATTTCAACAGTAGACTTTCCCAGAAATTCAGTAGGTGAAATCCAAGCTGTAATTCATCCCCAACTTCAATTCCAAGACTATCAACCACTACATTACCACCAGCCGATGTTCCTAACTCTGACTGGAGAGTCAATTCTCTATCAGGCAGAAACCGTAGTTTATCCAGTATTTATTAACGAAGCAGCTTATTATGAGAAAAAAATCGCGATGGTTTTGACCGAACAGCAGGTATTTACGGATTATTAGGTCAATGTACAATTTGAATCAATCCCAAACCCCGATTATCGATGCACTTCAGGATTGGGTAACTAAAACTCATGCATCATTCTATACCCCAGGACACAAACGGGGAATCGGCATGAACCCACTTCTAAAAAATCTGTGGGGTGCGGATGTATTTGGCTGGGATTTGCCAGAGTTGCCAGGATTGGACAATCTCCATGCACCGTCGGGGATGATTGCATCAGCGCAAGCACTAGCCGCAGAAGTATTTGGCGCACAGCAAACTTGGTTTCTAGTCAATGGTTCGACAGCAGGAGTAATTGCCGCGATTTTAGCGACTTGTGGCGAAGGTGACAAGATTATTTTGCCCCGCAATATTCATTCCTCAGCCATTGCTGGACTTATCCATGCTGGTGCTGTGCCGATTTTTATTACGCCAGAATACGATCGAGAGTTAGATATCGCTCATAGCATCACTCCAGAGTCAGTTAAATTCGCCCTAGAGCAGCATCCCGATGCCAAGGCTGTGATGGCCGTCTATCCCACTTATTACGGCGCATGTGGCGATCTTGCCGCCATTGCCGAGATCGTCCACAGTTACGATCTGCCGCTATTAGTAGATGAGGCTCATGGATCGCATTTTGGTTTTCATGCCGATTTACCTCCTGCCGCCTTGAGTGTGGGTGCAGATTTGACAGTCCAATCGACGCACAAATTATTGGGTGCGCTGACACAATCATCGATGCTCCATGTCAATAGTAGTCGGATCGATCGCGATCGCATCAGTCGATCTTTACGGTTACTTCAATCAACTAGTCCTAGTTATTTACTCCTCGCTTCCCTCGATGCTGCGCGTCAACAAATGGCATTAGACGGGGAAGAGTTGATGTCTCAAACGATCGAATTAGCCAAAATTGCTAGAGCGAAAATCTCTCAGATCGAGGGGCTTTCAGTCTTTGAACTAGACACTGCGACTCCAGGCTGCAAATATCTCGATCTAACTCGATTGACAGTGACAGTAACAGGTTTAAATTTGACTGGATTTGCTGCCGATGAAATTTTGACCGCTCGGTTGGGTATTGTCGCTGAATTACCATCAATACGGCATTTGACCTTTATTATTAGCCTGGGAAATACATCCGCAGATATCGATCGATTGGTGAGAGCATTTGTCGAATTAGCAACAAATCATCCTCAGGATAAATGTCTAGAGTTACGATCGATCGAGTTACCACACACCTTAACGTCGATGGCAATTACACCGCGTCAGGCAGATCGATCGCGTCATCTGAGTATATCGATCGATGATGCAGTTGGTAAAATTAGTGCTGAATCGATCTGTCCCTATCCACCAGGAATACCAGTCTTAATTTCTGGTGAAATTATCACTATTGAGGCTGTGGATTACTTGCGCCAGATCCTCGATCTTGAAGGTGAAATTGTTGGTTGTAGCGATCCAGATTTAGAGACGATCGAAATAGTAGATCCGAATTAAGCAATTGAGGTAAAAGATATCGTCAATAATCTCACATCGATCGAGACTCGTCAAAAATCTGTCGATCTGTGGACTAGTGTAAGATGTGAGTAAATAGACTGCAACCTTTGTCGATATCTTTAGGTATCAGCACCCTACAAATATTCCAAGAATTATGTCCAAACTGTGGAAATATGTCTCCCCAGGCATTCCCGATGAATTATTTGAGCGATTGCCAGGGATTCCGATGAGTCAGCGCGAGATTAGGTTACTGCTGATTTCGGCATTGAGATTGGAGGCAAATTCCGTCGTGTGGGATATTGGTGCGGGAACTGGGACAATTCCGGTGGAAATTGGGTTACTATGCCCTCAAGGACAAATTGTCGCGATCGAGCGCGATGAGGAAGTGGCAAATCTAATCCGCCTCAATTGCGATCGATTTGAAGTCAAAAATGTTCAAATCGCCATCGGTAGTGCGCCGGAATGTCTGAGCCAAATTTCGACGGTACCGCAACGAATATGTATTGAAGGTGGCAGATCGATTAAACCTATTTTGCAACAAGCTTGGGAATATCTACCATCAACAGGACGAATCGTAGTGACAGCAGCTAGTCTAGAAGCTCTCTATGAAGTATCCGAAAGTTTTACTCATCTGTGCGCGCGCAATGTTGAGGTCGTTCAAGCCGCTGTCAATCGACTAGAAACTAGAGGTAATAGTCGTCGTCTGGCGGCTGTCGATCCCTTGTTTATTCTGAGCGCGGAGAAATTAGCTTAATGATTGGCTAGTGATGAGTAATGGAGTCATTAGCCACATCGTGAATGAAATTAGACGAGTAAGCATCAATAATCAATCATCCATTACCTTCTCACACCCACACCCTATTTACCTACTTATTTAGCTAGAAATGTCTTTACCCCGTCTGATTAGCACCATCGTAGCGATCGCTTTAGCATTATGTATGTTATTGCTGGGTAGCTGGTACTTTACGATCGGGATTTGTATTATTGTTTATCTCGGTCAGAGCGAGTATTTTAAACTGGTACTTGCCAAAGGTATTCACCCAGCTACCAAGATTACGCTGGTTGTCAGTCAAGTGCTGTTGCTAGTGGGGGCAACAGGCTCTAATCTCGACGATGCACTATTTCCCGTCGCAGGTACCCTAATTTGCTTTTATCTACTGTTCCTGCCCAAAATAGCTTCAATTGCGGACATTTCTACATCTCTATTCGGACTATTTTATGGGGGTTATTTGCCTAGCTACTGGGTTCGGTTGCGAGTCGGAGTAGATCCAGTGACAGCAAGTTCATTTCCTTTTGACACTGATTGGTCTAGACTGCTGCTAAATTTCGATCTGACGATATTGCCTCGTGCTTTCACGATTACCTTGCTCTCATTTGTGTGCATTATGGTGGCAGATATTGGAGCCTACTTATTTGGAAAATGGCTCGGACGCACGCGATTGTCAGAAATCAGCCCCAAAAAGACAGTCGAAGGCGCGGTATTTGGGATTCTGGGGAGCGTGGCTGTGGCTACTACTGGTGCATGGGCGTTGCACTGGCATCACTGGTATATCGGCGGTGTGGCATTGGGGAGTTTGATTGGCTTGACTAGTCTATTGGGCGATCTGACGGAATCGGTGATGAAGCGCGATGCTGGGGTAAAGGATTCGGGGGATTTGATTCCTGGGCATGGTGGTATGCTCGATCGAACTGATAGTTACATCTTTACCGCACCGCTGGTTTACTATTTTGTGACGCTAGTTCTACCTTTGATTTAGGCTTTAGGCTTTAGGCTTTAGGCTTTAGGCTTTAGAATTTAGGTAACAAAGAACAGGAGTTTCAATCCCTACCGAAACAACCCAATTACTTGTACTGTTGGCGTAGTATCGCCTTTGGCGATGCGTAGTCGTTGGCGTTAGCCTGCCGTAGGCACAGTATCAACTATCAACTATCAACTATCAACTATCAATTAACTGAATTACTCTTGATTCCACAATCGCTCTAATTGCTGTTGCCAA
>ENA-OBIT01000062-OBIT01000062.1-metagenomes-genome-assembly--contig:-NODE-62-length-40460-cov-4.62804_pt1 | contig 40460 bp, 33 predicted proteins | sample MGYA00153386_OBIT01 | MGnify analysis MGYA00153386
CGGCCGCCGAACGACGATCGAGACGAGCCCGCCACCTCGTTAGCCTCGTCAGCCGCGGAAGCCGCAGTAGCCGATACATCCCCCACGCCGGCCGCGCCCGGACTGCAGCAGTTGCTGCAAAAGCTGGCCGTGCAACTGAACCCGGCCGCGGCGCCGCGGCTGCGCTGGATACAAGCGACGGTGGGCCAGACGATCCAGATGATCGCGGTCGAAGACGTGCTGTTCTTCGTCTCCGACGAGAAGTACACGCGTGTGCAGACCGCCAGCGTCGAGGCGCTGATCCGCAAGCCGATCAAGGAGCTGGTCGAGCAACTCGACGCCGAGTTGTTCTGGCAGATCCACCGCTCCACGCTGGTCAATGCGCGCGCCATCGCGGCCGTGACACGCGACCTGCGCGGGCGCCAGCTGGTCAGCGTGAAGGGACGCACCGACAAGCTCGAGGTCAGCCGCAGTTTCGCCGGGCTGTTCAAGGGCATGTAGGCGGGCGGACGCCGCCCCGCCCGCGCGTCGATTTCAGGCGGGAATGCCCAGGAACGCGCGCAGCGAGCGCTCCACGATGGCGGATTCGATGCCCGTCGTGATGAACACCAGCAGCGACTGCCGCTCGGCCCCCGGCCAGGCGGACAGGTGCTCGGGCGGGTGGATCAGGTGTTGCACGCCGTGCACCGCCACCGGCGTGTCGCTGCCCTGCACGTTGAGCAGCCCCTTGAAGCGCAGCATCCGCTCGCCGTGGCGGTGCACGAACATCGTCAACCAGATGCCGAAACGGGTCCAGTCGAGCGGCGCGTCGAGCGTGATGGTGAAGGCGCGGATGTCGGCGTCGTGGCGGCCCGCAGTGGCCCGGCGAACGGCTCCGAGATAGCGCCCGTCGGCCAGCGCCGTTGCCGCGGCCTTGCTGCTCTTGCTGCCCTTGCTGCCCTCCGCGCCAACAATGACATCGGCGCCATCCATGCCTTCAGCCTCCGCGCCCTCGAGACCCTCGGGGCGCTCGGGGCGGTCCATGGCTTCGGTGCCGTCGGTGCCGTCGCTGCGGTCGCTGCCGTCGGTGGCTTCAGTGGCTTCAGTGGCTTCAGTGATTTCAGTGGCTTCGGTGCCGTCAGTGCCGTCCGCGCGTACGGCACCATCCTCGATATCGACCGGCAGCCGCCGCGTCGCAGCCAGCGCCTGGGCGTACCAGGCCTGCGCGGGGCCGGGTCGGATCGACAGGTCGATCGCCGCGCCGCCCAGCAATTCGTCGGCTTCGATCGGGTCGGTCTCGGCGTCCCAGTGCGGTGCCAACGGGTTGATGGCGGCGATGCGCGCCCGCAGCGCGGCGGCGGCTTGCGGGCCGGCCAGGCCGGTCTTGCTGTAGACCAGCCGGTCGGCCATCGCCGCCTGCCGCACGCTTTGCTCGTGCGCGTCGAGCTGCCCCGCGCCGTGCACCGCATCGACCAGCGTGACGACGACGCCGAAGCGCACATGGTGGCGCAGCACCGGGTCGGCGTGCAGCGTCGACACGATCGGAAACGGATCGGCCAGGCCGGTGCTCTCGATCACGACGCGCCGAAACGGCGGCACCTCGCCGCGCTCGCGCCGCGACAGCAGCGACAGCAGCGCATCGACCAGCTCGCCGCGCACCGTGCAGCACACGCAGCCAGAGGGCAGCAACACGGTCTGTTCGTCGATGCGCTCGAGCAGGTGGTGGTCGAGTCCGACCTCGCCGAACTCGTTGATCAGCACCGCGGCATCCGACAGCGCGGGTTGCGCCAGCAGGCGCTTGAGCAACGTCGTCTTGCCCGCACCGAGAAAGCCGGTGATCAGGTGGACCGGCGTGAAATCGGGCAGCGCCGGCGCCACCGCGGGCTCAGCCACGCCGGGCTTCCGGCGATTCGCGCGCCTGCTGCTTCTCCAGCGTCTCGATCAGCCCGACGTCGAGCGGATCGCCCGGGCGCCCCGACAGCCGTTCGGCCGCAGCCCACAGGTGCGCCAGGTCGTCAACCATTTCGGTGCCGCCGCTGCGGTCGCACAGCACGAACGACGCGCCTTGCCAGTCTTCCAGCCGCAGGCCGAGCGGGCGCAGCACGCGGTCGAGTTGCGCGACGCGGTGCCGGCGTTCGCGGCGGCGCTCGACCTCGTCGGTGTTGCGCGTGTAGACGCCCGGCCGCGGCGCGGCATCGGTCCAGTGGCGGCCCGCGCCGAGCACGCCGCACAGGCCGCACATCGCCCGTCTCCTGCGCCGGCTACTTCGCGCGCGGCGAGCGGCGCGCGAAATCGTCGGCCATCTCGTTCATCGTCACGAAACGCACGCCGGGGTGGCCGGCCATGTGCTGGTACAGCCGCTCGAGCATCATCAGCACGTGCGGCCGTCCGGCAACGTCGGGGTGGATCGTCATCGGGAACACGGCGTAGTCGTGCTCGCGGTAAACCCAGTCGAACTGGTCGCGCCACATCTGCTCGATGTCGCGCGGGTTCACGAAGCCGTGGCTGTTCGGTGCCTTCTTGATGAACATCATGGGCGGCAGGTCGTCGAGGTACCAGCTGGCCGGGATCTCGATCAGATCGGTCTCGTGACCGCGCTGCAGCGGCACCATCCACTCCTGCGGTTTCTTGGCGTAATCGATCTTGGTCCAGCTGTCGCCGACCCGCACGTAGTACGGCGTGTGGTCGTCGTGCATCAGCGAGTGGTCGTACTTGATGCCGCGCTCGAGCAGCAGCTCGTTGGTGACGCGCGAGAACTCCCACCACGGCGCCACGTAGCCGGTCGGGCGCTTGCCGCACAGCTTCGTCACCAGCTCGATCGACTTGTCGAGCACGGCGGTTTCCTGCTCGCGCGTCATCTCGATCGGGTTTTCGTGCGTGTAGCCGTGGATGCCGATCTCGTGCCCGGCGGCGGCCACGTCGGCCATCTGCTTCGGGAAGGTCTCGATCGAGTGGCCCGGAATGAACCAGGTGGTCTTGATGCCGAGCCGGTCGAACAGCTTGACCAGCCGCGGGCTGCCGACCTCGCCGGCGAACAGGCCGCGAAACCACACAAGATTTCCTTGGCCATCTGTATTGCTCCTTCGTTGTGAATGGAAGTGAAACGCGCGTCCGGACACGCCAGCAAAGTGCACACCGGGCCGCGCGCCAGCGGCCCGCGACCACCGTTCGATTCTCGATCATGCGCGTGGGCGGCGTCGACCCTTTCATGGCGACTTGGGCAGCGCCGCGGCGGCGCGCGAGGCCGCCGCCGCACGCAGCGCCTTGAGCTTTTCGCGCGGGTCCACATGCGCCCTTGCCTCGTGCAATTTCATCTCGGCGATGAAACGGCTGGGAATGCCCTGCACCGTGTCGCGGCCCTTCTTGCGACGGCGCAGCGTGCTGACCGCCAGCGTGCTGCGGGCGCGCGTGATGCCCACGTACATCAGGCGGCGTTCTTCCTCGAGCCGCTCTGCCGTCATGTTCTCGTCGCTGCTGCTGCCCGGCACGAACGGCAGCAGGCCTTCGTTGATGCCCGCCAACATCACGTGCGGCCACTCGAGGCCCTTGGCGGCATGCAGCGTCGACAGCGTCACGACGTCCTGCTCGTCGCCGCGTTCGGCCAGGCTGATGATCACGGAGATGGTTTGCGCCACGTCGAGGACGCTGCGCTTTTCGGTTTCGATCGACAGGCCGCCGTCGTTCTCGCCGATGCCGGCGTTGTCATCCTGGGCGCCGCAGCGCTTGGCGATCCAGTCGACGAAATCGAGCACGTTGCCCCAGCGCGCCGCGCCGAGCTTCTCGCTGTCCTCACCGTCCATCAGGTGCTGCTCGTAGCCGATGTCCTTCAGCCAGCCCATCAACAGCGCCTTGGCGTCCTCGGCGCCGGTGGTGTGGCGGGCGCGGTATTCGAGGTCGTTCACGCAGCGGCCGAATTCCTGCAGCGAGCCGAGTGCGCGTGCGCTCAGCACCGCGCCCAGGCTCTCGGCGAACAGCGCCTCGTACAGGCTGGTCTTCCACTGCCCGGCAAACTGCCCCAGGCTGGCCAGCGTCTGGTGCCCGATGCCGCGCTTGGGGGTGCTGACGGCGCGCAAAAAAGCCGGGTCGTCGTCCTGGTTGACGAGCAGGCGCAGCCACGCGCACAGGTCCTTGATCTCGGCGCGGTCGAAGAAGCTCTGGCCGCCCGACACCTTGTACGGAATGGCGGCCTTGCGCAGCGCCTTCTCGAACACGCGCGCCTGGTGGTTGGCGCGGTACAGCACGGCGAAGTCGCGAAACTGCACCGGGTCGGCCTGCCGGCCCGAGTCGGCCAGCGCGCCGCCCTGCCCGCGCAGCGACTGGATGCGCGCCACGGCGCGGTCGGCCTCGTGCTCCTCGCCGTCGCACTCGAGCAGCTGCACCGGCTCACCGTCGCCGAAGGCACTCCACAGCTTTTTGTCAAACAGCTTCGGGTTGTTCGAGATCACGGCATTGGCAGCCCGCAGGATGTGGCCGGTGGAGCGGTAGTTCTGCTCCAGCGCGATCACCTTCAGCGCGGGCCAGTCCAGCGGCAGCCGCCGCAGGTTGTCGATGGTGGCGCCACGCCAGCCGTAGATGCTCTGGTCGTCGTCGCCGACCGCGGTGAACATGCCGCGCCGGTCTTGGTCCGGGTGGTCGACCAGCGCCTTCAGCAACTCGTACTGGATCGCGTTGGTGTCCTGGTATTCGTCGATCAGCACGTAGCGCAGCGTGTCCTGCCACTTGGCGCGCACGTCGGCGTGCTGCATCAACAGCGCGCGCGGCAGGCCGATCAGGTCGTCGAAGTCGACCGCCTGGTAGGCCGCCAGCCGCTCTTCATAGCGCTGCATGATGCGCGCGGCCAGCCGCTCGTCCTCGTCCTGGGCTGCGGCATCGGCCTGCGCGCTGTTCAGGCCCTGGTTCTTCCAGGTGCTGATGGTCCATTGCCAGCGCCGCGCCAGCGCGTTGTCGGTGCAGGCGCCGGCGTCCTTCAGGATGCCCAGCACGTCGTCGCTGTCGAGGATGCTGAAGCCCGACTTGAGGCCCAGCCGCTCGCCTTCGCTGCGCAGGATGCGCACGCCCAGCGAATGGAAGGTGCTGACCACCAGCGGCTTGGCCGCCTTCGGGCCGACCAGCGCCTTGGCGCGCTCGCGCATTTCCTGCGCCGCCTTGTTGGTGAACGTGATCGCGGCGATCTGGCCCGGCGCGTAGCCGGCCTGCAGCAGGCGCGCGATCTTGTGCACGATGACGCGCGTCTTGCCCGAACCGGCGCCGGCCAGCACCAGGCACGGGCCGTCCAGGTGATGCACGGCCTGCATCTGGGCGTCGTTCAGCGAGGCGGGAGGCGGCGGGGCAAGCGACAAGGCGGGTTCAACGGTTCGGCGCCACAGGGGCTGCGTGGTGCGCAGGTAGAAGGCGCTGCAGGGTCACGTGCGCCACGTTGGCGAGCACGGCGCCGGACACGGGCAGCGGCGATCAACGGCAACGCGACGTGCCAGACAGACGCGCCCGGCGGACGCCGAAGCGAGGCACCAGCGAGACGCACCAGCGACCGCCACCGCCACAGCCACCGCCACCGCCACAAAGACAGAGACAGCGCCATCATCGACCTGTGCTGGGTTCCGGGGGTCGCGGTGCCGACGGGGCGCGGTGACGCCGGGCCGGTCGAGCCGCGCGTTTACAAGCCCGTCGACCCGCACAAGCAGTGAATCAGCGCCGGCGGATACGGCTGCCCGGAACGGGCCTGCGCCGCCAGCCAGTCGAGGTCGGTGTGCACCGTCGCCAGCACGGGCGGCAGGCCCGACGTCCACGGCCGCTCCAGCGTCGCCACCCAGGCCGTCAGGCTGGCACCGCCGAACCAGTCGAGCAGGCGCTCGAGGCGGCCGACGCTGCGCTCGAGATAGACGATGCGATGGTCTGGCGCCAGTTGGGCCCGGCGCGCGGCCGACGCCAGCGCGTCGGTGTAGTGGCCGACCCGGTCGACCAGCCCGCGTTCCAGCGCCTGCGCGCCGGTCCAGACGCGTCCCTGTGCGACCGTGTCGATCTGCGCCGGCGTGCTTTTGCGGGCCTGCGCGGCGCGCCCGATGAAGTCTGCATAGATGTGGTCGACGCGGCTTTGCGCCAGCGCCGCATAACGCGCGTCGAGCGGGCGCCTCGGGTCGGCCGCGCCGGCAAGCCACGTGGTGGTCACGCCGCCGGTGTGCACGCCGAGCTTGTCGAGCGCCTGGTCGACCGTGGGCAGCAGCGTGAACACGCCGATCGAGCCGGTGATCGTGGCGCTGTCGGCGATCACTTCGTCGGCCGCCATCGCGATCCAGTAGCCGCCCGAGGCCGCCACGTCGCCCATCGACACCACCACCGGCTTGCCGGCAGCACGCGTCAGTTCGAGCTCGCGCCGCACCAGCTCCGACCCGTACGGGCTTCCGCCGGGCGAATTGACGCGCAACACCAGCGCCTTGATCGCGTCGTCCTCGCGGGCCTGGCGGATCAGCGCTGCCGTCGACAGGCCGCCCACTGCGCCGGGCGGCGAGACACCGTCCGTGATCGCACCTTCGGCCACCACGACACCGATCGCATCGCCGGTGCGTTTCTGGCTGGCGCGTGCCACGTAGTCCTCGAACGCGATCTGCCGGAAGCTGTGCAATAGATCGTCGCGCGTGCCGCGCTGAACCATGATTTCGCGCACTTCGTCGCGGGTCTTCAGCCCGTCGACCAGCTTGTCCTCGAGCGCCAGCCGGGCCGTGTCGCCGCCGCTCGCGGCCAGTCGCTCGGGCAGGGTGTCGATGCCGGCCTGGACGCTGCCGGCGGCGAGCTTTCGGGCCTGTTCGATGTCGTTCGTGTAGGTCGACCACAAAGCGCCGTACAGCGCAGTTTCGGCCTCGGTCGAGGCGCTTGACGGTTCGTTCGCGATGAACGGTTCGGCAGCACTCTTGTAGGTGCCGACCCGCACCAGGTGCAGCTGCACGCCGAGTTTGTCGAGCGCGTCGCGGTAGTAGTTGCGATAGCCGCCCAACCCCTTCAGGCCGACCTCGCCCATCGGATGCATCAGCACTTCGTTCGCCTGCGCCGCCAGCAGGTACTGGCGCTGGTCGAAGCCGGAACCCCACGCCACCACCGGTTTGCCGCTGGCCTTGAAACGCTGCAGCGCTGCCGCCACCTCGCGCAGGCTCGCCAGGCCGCCGCCCTGGAACTCATCGAGCTGCAACAGCACGCCGGTGATGTTCGGATCGGTGGCCGCCGCCTCCAGCACCTCGAGCACGTCGCGCAGCGAGGTGGTCGGCGTCGAGCCACCGCGCAGCCGGCCGACCAGGCTGTCCTGGATGTTGCCGTCGCGCTGCTCCACCAGCTTGCCTTGCAGATCGAGCACCAACACCGTCCGGTCTTGCAGCGCGGGCGCGCCGCCACGCCACAGCGCCAGCGCGACGGCTGCCAGCACGGCGAGAAAGATCAGATTCAGCACCGCGCGCCGGCTCCACTCGAGCAGGCGCCAGGCGCCTCGCAGCCAGCGTCGCGGGCGCGAGGGTCGGGTTGTGGTGGTCATCGGTGTGCTTCGTTAGGTGGTTCGCTGCGTGGTTCGCTGCGTGGTTCGCTGCGTGGTTCGCTGCGTGATTCGGTGCGTTATTCGGTGCGTTATTCGGTGCGTGATTCAGAACGCTATTCGCTGCGGCCGTCGATCCGCGCGGTCTGCGGGCCGTTCGTCCGCACTCAGCAAAGCTTAGGGCAACTGCGCTTTCCTTCCTGCGGCGCGGGTCAGCCGACGGCCTTGCGATACTCGACCCGACCATGCAAGCGATCCTCGCCGTCACGCTGCCGTTCTTTGCGCTGGTCCTGTGCGGCTACCTCGCCGCCCGCCAGCACGTGTTGCCGGAGTCGGCAATTCCGGGGCTCAACGTCTACGTGCTGTACTTCGCGCTGCCGTGCATGTTGTTCCGCTTCGGGTCGAGCATGCCACTGGCGCGCCTGCTCGATCCGGTGCTGATGGGCGTCTATGCGCTGTGCGCGCTGCTGATGATTCATTTCACGGTGGCGGCCAGTTGGCAACGCCACCCGGCCGGCCGCGGTGTCGACCTGCGCGACGCGGCGTTCGGCGCGCTGGTGGCCGCGTTTCCGAACACCGGCTTCATGGGTGTGCCGTTGCTGGTGGCGCTGCTCGGCGAACGCGCTGCCGGCCCCGCCATCGGCACGATCCTGATCGATCTGGTGATGACCAGCACGCTGTGCATCGCGATCGCGCAGGTGCAGCAGCATGGCTCGACCCAACCCGGCACTGCGGGCGGTGCCTGGGGCGCCGCGGCCCGCTCGCTGCGTGGCGCCTTGACCAACCCGCTGCCGTGGGCGATCGGGCTGGGAGCTGCCTATGGCGCGTCGGGCCTGCAGTTGCCACAGGCGCCGCTGCAGGTGGTGCGCATGCTGGGCGACTCGGCCACGCCCGTCGCGCTGTTCACGATCGGCGCGGTGCTGTGGCGCGCCGGGCAGCACGCACACACACAGACGCCCGTGCGTCACTACCTGCCGGTGGCGTTGATCAAGCTGACGGTGCATCCGCTGCTCGTGCTCAGCGGCGGCCTGATCGCCGGCGCGTTCGGAGCGGTCGTCGATCCGTTCGGACTGATGGTGCTGATGCTGGTGGCCGCGCTGCCCAGCGCCAGCAACGTGTCGCTGCTGGCCGAGCGTTTTGGTGCCGACAACGGCCGCATTGCACGCATCATCATGGCGTCGACCGTGCTGTCGTTCGCGAGCTTCACGCTGCTGGCCTGGGCGCTGGGGGCGCGCGTCGACTGAAACATCGGCGACGAGCCCAGCGCAGGCCGGGCCGCGCGGGCGGGCCGGAGCGGGCGGCCGGGCTACTTCTTGCGGAACTTGCGCAGCGCCGCGATCTGCGCCGCCATCGCGGCGAACTCGCCCTGCGCCTTGGCGAAGTCGATGTCGCTCTTGGCGTTTTTCATCGCTTCCTCGGCCAGCCGCTTGGCCTCGGTCGCTTTGGCCTCGTCGAGATCTCCGCCGCGGATCGCCGTATCGGCCAGCACCGTGACGGTGCCGGGCTGCACCTCGAGAATGCCGCCAGCGACGAAGACGAATTCTTCCTCGTTGGTGTCGGCCCGCAGGATGCGCACCGCACCCGGGCGGATGCGTGTGATCAGCGGGGTGTGGCGCGGATAAATGCCGAGCTCGCCCATCTCGCCAGGCAATGCCACGAACTTCGCGACGCCGGAAAAGATGCTTTCTTCAGCGGAAACGACATCGACTTGCAGGGTGGCCATGGGTCAGCTTTCTGGTGAGGCTCGGACGGGTTTCGGTGCGGCAGGGCGGGTGCCCGGCCGTCACTGCATCGTCTTGGCCTTGGCGATGGCTTCGTCGATCGTGCCGACCATGTAGAAGGCCTGCTCGGGCAGGCTGTCGCACTCGCCGTCGGCGATCATCTTGAATCCGCGAATCGTTTCCTTGAGCGTGACGTACTTGCCCGGCGAGCCGGTAAACACCTCCGCAACGTGGAACGGCTGGCTCAGGAAACGCTGGATCTTGCGGGCACGGGCCACCGCCAGCTTGTCTTCCGGCGCGAGCTCGTCCATGCCCAGGATCGCGATGATGTCGCGCAGTTCCTTGTAGCGCTGCAGAATGCCCTGCACCTGGCGCGCTACGTGGTAGTGCTCTTCGCCGACGACGTTCGGGTCGAGCTGGCGCGAGGTCGAGTCGAGCGGGTCGACCGCCGGGTAGATGCCCAGCGAAGCGATGTCGCGCGACAGCACCACGGTCGAGTCGAGGTGGGCGAAAGTGGTCGCGGGCGATGGGTCGGTCAGGTCGTCGGCCGGCACGTAGACGGCCTGGATCGAGGTGATCGAGCCGACCTTGGTCGACGTGATGCGTTCCTGCAGGCGGCCCATTTCCTCGGCCAGCGTCGGCTGGTATCCCACGGCGGAAGGCATGCGGCCCAGCAGCGCGGACACCTCGGTGCCGGCCAGCGTGTAACGGTAGATGTTGTCGACGAAAAACAGCACGTCCTTGCCTTCGTCGCGGAATGACTCGGCGATCGTCAGGCCGGTCAGCGCCACGCGCAGGCGGTTGCCCGGCGGCTCGTTCATCTGGCCGTACACCATCGCGACTTTCGACTCGCCCAAATTCTCGAGGTTGACGACGCCCGAATCGGCCATCTCATGATAAAAATCGTTGCCTTCGCGGGTCCGCTCGCCCACGCCGGCGAACACCGACAGCCCGCTGTGCGCCTTGGCGATGTTGTTGATCAATTCCATCATGTTGACGGTCTTGCCGACCCCGGCGCCGCCAAACAAGCCGACCTTGCCGCCCTTGGCGAACGGGCACACCAAGTCGATCACCTTGATGCCGGTCTCGAGCAGGTCTTGCGACGGGCTCAGCTCGTCGTAAGCCGGCGGCTTGCGGTGGATCGACATCGTCAGCTCCTGGCCGACCGGGCCGCGCTCGTCGATCGGCGCGCCGAGCACGTCCATGATGCGGCCCAACGTGGCACGACCGACCGGCACCATGATCGGGCTGTTGGTGTTTTGCACCGTCAGACCGCGGCGCAGGCCGTCGCTCGAACCCAGCGCGATCGTGCGCACGACGCCGTCACCGAGCTGCTGCTGCACCTCGAGCGTCAGGTTGGAGCCTTCAAGCTTGAGCGCGTCGTACACCTTCGGCATCGCATTGCGGGGGAACTCGACGTCGACCACCGCGCCGATGCACTGGACGATCTTGCCGGCGGTGGAAACCGCTGTTGAAACCGCTGTTGAAACTTCAGCCATGTTCATTCCTTTGAATCAGATCTGGGGTCAGACCGCTGCCGCGCCGGCAACGATTTCCGAAAGTTCTTTGGTGATCGCGGCTTGGCGCGACTTGTTGTAGATCAGCTTCAGTTCACCAATCACGCTGCCGGCGTTGTCGGTCGCCGACTTCATAGCGACCATGCGCGCCGACTGCTCCGAAGCCATGTTCTCGGCCACCGATTGATAGACCAGCGCCTCGGTGTAACGCAGCAACAGCTCGTTGATGACGGTCGGCGCGTCGGGCTCGTAAAGGTAGTCCCAGCCCGGGCCGTCGCTGTGGCCTTCGCTGGCGGCCATGCTTTCGCTGGACAGCGGCAGCAGTTGCTGGACGACCGGTTCCTGCTTCATCGTGTTGATGAAGCGCGTGTAGCACACGTACACCGCGCTCAGGTTGCCGGCGCCGTACGCATCGAGCAGCACCTTGACCGGGCCGATCAGTTTCTCGAGGTGCGGTTTGTCGCCCAGCTGCGTGACGTGCGCGACGACTTTCGCGCCGATGCGGTTCAAGAAGCCGAAGCCCTTGTTGCCGATCGCCACCGTTTCGGCCTTGACGCCCTGCGCCTCGAGCTCTCTGAGCTTGTTGGTCAAGGCGCGCAACACGTTCGTGTTCAGTCCGCCGCACAGGCCCTTGTCGGTCGTCACGACGATGAAGCCGGCCGGCTTGCTGCTAACGTTTTGCACCATGAACGGGTGCCTGTACTCGGGCGTGGCCTGAGACAGGTTGGCCGCCAGGCTGCGGATCTTTTCTGCGTAGGGCCGGGCCGAGCGCATGCGTTCCTGCGCCTTGCGCATCTTCGAGGCCGCGACCATCTCCATGGCCTTGGTGATCTTCTTGGTGTTCTCGACACTCTTGATCTTGCCGCGTATCTCTTTGCCTGCTGCCATTCGAAGGCTCCTTATTTGTCAACGCGACAGAGGCCGACGCCGGGCTGCCTCAGGGTGGCCGAGCGCCCCCGTGGCTGGCACGAACGAAGCGACGCGCAGGCCGTCATGGCTTCAAGCGAACGACTTCTTGAAGGCCGTCAGAGCGTTCGTCAGCTCGGTTTCGGCATCCTTGTCGAGCTGCTTGCTGTCCTCGATCTTGGCGAGCAGTCCGGCGTGGCTGGTCTTCAGGTGCGTGTGCAGACCGCTCTCGAACGCCAGCACCTTCTTGACCTCGATGCTGTCCATGAAACCCTTGTTCACAGCGAACAAGGTGGCGGCCATCAACGAGATCGGCTGCGGCGAATACTGCGCCTGCTTCAGCAGTTCCGTGACGCGGGCACCGCGGTCGAGTTGCTTGCGGGTGGCTTCGTCCAGATCGGAGGCGAACTGCGCGAAGGCAGCCAGTTCGCGGTACTGCGCCAGGTCGGTACGAATGCCGCCCGACAGCCCCTTGATGACCTTGGTCTGCGCCGCGCCGCCGACGCGCGACACCGAGATGCCGGCGTTGATGGCGGGACGCACGCCGGCGTTAAACAGGCTGGTCTCGAGAAAGATCTGGCCGTCGGTGATCGAGATCACGTTGGTCGGCACGAAGGCGGACACGTCGCCGGCCTGCGTTTCAATGATCGGCAACGCAGTCAGCGAGCCGGTCTTGCCTTTGACGGCGCCTTTGGTGAAGGCCTCGACGTAATCGGCATTGACCCGTGCAGCGCGCTCGAGCAGGCGCGAGTGCAGGTAGAACACGTCGCCCGGGTAGGCCTCGCGGCCCGGCGGACGGCGCAGCAGCAGCGACACCTGCCGGTAGGCCACGGCCTGCTTGGACAGGTCGTCGTAGACGATCAGCGCGTCTTCACCGCGATCGCGGAAATATTCGCCCATCGTGCAGCCCGAGTAGGCCGAGACGAACTGCATCGCGGCCGATTCGGCGGCGGACGCGGCCACCACGATGGTGTAGTCCATCGCGCCGTTGGCTTCGAGCGAGCGCACCACGTTCTTGATCGACGACGCCTTCTGACCGATGGCGACGTAGATGCAGGTCATGTTCTGACCTCGCTGATTGATGATCGCGTCGATGGCCACGGCGGTCTTGCCGGTCTGGCGGTCGCCGATGATCAGTTCGCGCTGGCCGCGGCCGATCGGCACCATCGAGTCGATCGACTTCAGGCCGGTTTGCATCGGCTGGCTTACCGACTGGCGGGCAATCACGCCAGGCGCGATCTTTTCGATCGGCATCGACAGCAGCGCGTTGATCGGGCCCTTGCCGTCGATCGGTGCGCCCAGCGCATTGACCACGCGGCCCTTCAACTCCGGGCCGACCGGCACTTCCAGGATGCGCCCGGTGCACTTGACGGTGTCGCCTTCGGCAATGTGCTCGTACTCGCCCAGAATCACGGAACCGACCGAATCGCGCTCGAGGTTCAGCGCCAGCCCGTAGGTGGCGCTGCCGTCGGGTGCGGCCGGAAATTCGAGCATCTCGCCCTGCATCACGTCGGACAATCCGTGCACACGGCAAATGCCGTCGGCCACCGACACCACAGTGCCCTGATTGCGGATATCGACCGATGCGCTAAGCCCTTCGATGCGGCTCTTGATCAGTTCTGAAATTTCGGCGGGATTGAGTTGCATGGGTTTCTCCGGGCTGAGTGGCGGACGGCATCAAGCCGTCAGCGCCGCTTTCATTTGTTCGAGACGGGCCTTCACCGAGGTGTCGAGCACCTCGTCACCGACGACCACGCGAATGCCGCCGATCAGATCGGGCTGCACCAGCACGCTGGCCTGAAGCTTGCGGCCGAAACGCTTCTCCAGCGCGCTGACGACATCGGCCAATTGGCCGTCGTCGATCGGGAAAGCACTGTGAATGACGGCCTCCGAGATGCCGCCGTGGCGGTTGGCGAGCGCGTGGAACTGCTGCGCGATCTCGGGCAACACCGACAGGCGGCCGTTGTCGATCACGGTTCGCAGCAGGTTCTTCGAGGCGACCGACAAGTCGACGCCAGCCACCGAGGTGATGACGTCATAGACCTGCGCGGCGCCCGAATTGGGAGCGTCGGCGAACTGCCGAAGCTGCGGGTTCGACGCCACCGCGGCCAGCGCGTCGATTTCGGTGCGAGCGCGCGGCAAATCACCGGCCACAGCAACCTGAAACAGCGCTTCGGCGTAAGGGCGTGCGAGGGTTGCGAGTTCGGCCATGGTCAGGCTCCACAGCAGCGCGCGGCGCCGCTCACAACTCCACCTTCAGGCGGCCCAGCAGTTCGGCGTGAACCCGTGCGTCGACCTCGCGACGCAGAATCTGCTCGGCGCCGCGCACCACGAGCGCGGCCACCTGTTCGCGCAGCGTTTCGCGCACCTTGATCGACTCCTGCTCCGCCTCGGCTCTGGCCGCAGCCACGATCTTGGCGCCCTCTTCGATCGCGCGCGACTTGGCGTCTTCGACCATCGAATGGGCCAGCCGTTCGGCATCGGCCAGACGTTGGGCGGCATCGTTGCGGGCGCTCGAAAGTTGCTCTTCGACACGCTTGTTGGCCACTGCGAGATCGGCCTTGGCCTTGTCGGCGGCCGACAGTCCGTCGGCAATCTTCTGCGCGCGTTCGTCGAGTGCCTTGACGATCGGCGGCCACACGTACTTCATCGTGAACCCGACCAAGATCAGGAACACGATCAGCTGGGCGATCAGCGTAGCGTTGATGTTCACGTTATTGCCTCTCGAACAAAGTTAGACGGACCCACAGAAACGGCGCACGAGCGCCCTTCCGCAGCAGCGACTCACTTCGGCAGGTTGGCGATCTGGGCCAGGAAGGGGTTGGCCGTGGCGAACCACAACGCGATGCCGGTACCGATGATGAACGCGGCATCGATCAGGCCGGCCAGCAGGAACATCTTGGTCTGCAACTCATTCATCAGCTCGGGCTGGCGCGCAGCGGCCTCAAGGTACTTGCTGCCCATGATGCCAATGCCGATACAGGCACCGAGAGCACCCAGACCAATGATCAGACCAGAGGCGAGAGCGACAAAACTAATGACATCCATGATGATTCCTTGCGGTTTTAGAGTGAAACGACGAACAGAATTGCCAAACGAAAGGGTGGCGGGGAACGACCGAGCGGTCAGTGAGAGTCGTGCGCCTGGCCCACGTAGACCAAGGTCAACATCATGAAAACGAAGGCCTGCAAGGTGATGATGAGGATGTGGAAGATCGCCCACACCGTCCCGGCCACGATGTGTCCGAGGAACAGCGCGATGCCGGTGCCCGACAAGGCCCAGGCTCCACCCATCAGAGCGATCAACATGAAGATCAGCTCACCTGCGTACATGTTGCCGAACAGCCGCATGCCGTGAGAGACGGTCTTGGCAATGAATTCGATCACCTGCATCAGGAAATTCACCGGGTACAGGTAGAACTTGTCACCAAAGGGCGCTGAGAACAGCTCATGAATCCAGCCGCCCGCACCCTTGATTTTGACGTTGTAGACGAGACAGGTGATCAGCACGCCGAGCGACATCCCCATCGTGACGGACAAGTCGGCCGTAGGAACCACGCGCAAATAGGGCAACCCGAACACGTGTTCGCCGATGAACGGCAGCAGGTCGACCGGTAGCAGATCCATCGCGTTCATCGCGAAGATCCAAACGAACACGGTGAGCGCCAGCGGTGCCACCAGTTTGCGGCTGTTGGCGTTGTGCACGATGCCCTTGGCCTGGCTGTCGACCATCTCGACGAGGATCTCGACGGCGGCCTGGAACCGGCCCGGGCGTCCGGAGGTGACATTGCGTGCTGCTAACCACAGCACCCAGCAGCCAAGGATGCCAATGGCTACAGAGAAAAACACCGAATCGAGGTTGATGACAGAGAAATCGACGACTGCGGTCTGCTTCTTGTTTTGCAAATGCTGGAGGTGGTGGACGATGTATTCGCCTGCCGTTTGCGCGCCTCCGGAGCCTTCAGCTGCCATGTTTGTTCTGAGCCTTTTGGACCATCAATGGCCGCGCCACAACAGCGCGACCCAGTTCATCTTCATGCACACGACCATCGTGATCAGCAACGCTGGCCAACTCAGGTCGGGCACCACTTTCACGGCGATCACCAGCAGGGCGATCGCGACCCCGATCTTCAGCATTTCCCAGAACAGAAAACCCACCGCCGCAGCCACCGGCGCCCGGGTGCCGCGCGACATTCCGCGGGCCAGCAAGGCGCTCGGAAGAACCACAGAAGCCGCGCCGTACAACGCCGACCAAGCCACGTTGTCCTGCCGCGAAAAAATCAAGAACGCGGCATAACACAGCACACCCGCCACTGCCTGGGCAGCAACTACAGACCAGGGTGAAACACCAGGACTCAATTTCCTCAACCGCTGCGCCTGTTCACGGTTGAGCGGTATCGGATGCCTTTCGTCGGTGTCCGGCAGCCAGTCTGGCGTCGAAGCCTTGCGCCTGACTGAATTGTTCATGGTGGATAAAGCAAGACCTGTTCAAGCGGGCTTGGCAAAGCCTTGAAATTATACGGGGTAACCCGCGTGCGACACCACCCGGACGTTGCGCCGGGTTCTCGCGACAAGGAGCTTGTGTCGAATGACCGACGGAGCTGCACAGCCGTGTCAGCCGAACAGGTTGGCCGGCAGCCCCGGCACCAGGACGTCCAGCGCCAGCACGCAGCCGGCCCACGGCTGCCCGGCCAGTTCATGGGCAGGCCGGTTCTCGCGCGCTGTCGTGACGTACAACGTCTTCAGGTCGGCACCGCCGAAACACGGCATCGTGGCGCAGCGCACCGGCAAGCGCACCTCGCGCAACAACCCTCCGTCGGGCGACAGTCGCAACAAGCGCTGGCCCTCGAACATCGCGACCCAGTAGCAGCCTTGCACGTCGACCGCAGCGCCGTCTGGCCGGCCGCCATACCCTTCCAGACTGGCGCCTGGCACTTTCGCCGGGAAGCTCGCATGAACGCGCCGGTTGCACATGTCGCCTGCCGCCGGATCGAAGTCAAAGGCGTAAACGGTGTGCGCCTTGGTGTCGCTCCAGTACATGGTGCGGCCGTTCGGGCTCCAAGCCAGTCCGTTCGACACGGTGATGCCGTCGGCCTTGCGCACCAGCTTGCCGCCGGCGCTGTAGCAGTGCAGCGATGCCAGAGCGGGGTCGCGCGGTTCGTAGATCGTGCCGACCCAGAAGCGGCCCTGCGGATCGCACTTGCCGTCGTTGAAGCGCTCGCTGGCCGGGTCGTAGGGTGGTGCGGCCAACCGTTGGCGCCTGCCGGTGGCGGTGTCGAAACGCCACAGGCCGTCGCGCATCGCCAGCAACAGGCCGCCGTCCAGCATTGGCGCGCAACTGGCCACTTCGGTGTCGAAGTCCCAGTGCACCAGCTCGCCCGCGACGGGGTCGAAGCGCTGCAGCTTGCGGCCCGCGATGTCGCACCAGTAAAGCACCTGCTCGACCGGGTGCCACATCGGCGACTCACCCAGCAGCGACGGCGTCTGCACCGCCACCCGCACCGCCGGGTCGGGCACCCACTCGCCCGGCATCAGATCACCGCGACTTCGAGCTTCATCCAGGCGTCGAAGGTCTCGCCCGCCGCCAGGCTGCGCAGCCCGTGCGCCAGCGGATCGGCCATGTGGATCGCGTTCGACACGTGGCTGACCGGTTCGACGCAGAAATAATCCTTGTCCTGCGGCGTGTAGACCACCAGAAGCTGCAGCGACGAGCTCAGCTGCAGCGAAAACTTCTCATCGCGAATGCGCGCCGGACCTTTCCAGCCCTCGAAGCAATTGTCGAAGTCGAGGTGCGAGATGTCGCTGTCGATGCCCGGCTGCGCCACCTTGCGCACCGGCAGTTGCGTGGCGTCGCTGTCCCAGCGGTCCGACAGTTCGATGTGCAGCCGACTGCGCGCGCGCTTCGGAAAGTACGGGTGCCAACCCAGGCCGACCGGCTGCGCTTGCTCGCCGGTGTTGCTGACGACCATCTGCACAGTCAGCGACTGCGGCGTCAGCGTGAAATACTGGGTCGCTTCAAAGGCAAACGGCCAGTCGGCGTCGGCCACGTGGCGGTAGCGAAGCACCACCTCGACCGCGCTGGTGGAGACCACTTCCCAGGCGCGCAGCCAGCCCACGCCGTGCAGCGAATGCGGGTTGTCGTCGAAGTTGGCCTGCGTGGTGTGGTCGTGCCCCTTCCAGCGGAACCGACGGTATCCGAGCCGGTTCGAATAGGGCACCAGCGGGAAGCTGCCCGACTGCCGCGAGTTGACCAGCAACGCCGGTTCGGTCGAACGAAGGATCGGCGTGTCGCGGTGCCACAGCCCGGCGATACAGCCGCCCAGATCGGGGCGCACCGCCAAGCGCAAGGCGCCCGCATGAAGTTCGAAGGATGGCGTGGGCGTGGCGGTCATGTCGCTCCCGAGGGTTCAAGAACGCCGCGTCCTGCGCGCCGGGTGGCGCCGTCGGAATGGCGTTTCTGATCGTAGCCCGGATAACGTTGTGTCGAACGCAACCACGGATTCGCCTTGTCACAACGCACCGGACCTGCACTGCACCCGCAATTCACCGCGCAGGCTGTTCACCCACCAGATGCTCGTCGCCTTGACGAGATCGCCTTGCCGCAGGATCTGCTCGCGAATCTGCCCGTTGGCCAGCAGTTCATCGCGCAGCGTGCCGTTGAGCAGGCCCGACGACAGCGCCGGCGTGAGGCGCTCTCCATCGATGTCCAACACCACGTTGGCGCGGACGAACTCGGTGAGTTCTCCGCGCTCGTTCCAGAGCAACGTGTCCCATTCGCCCTCAAGCGGCGCATGACGGTCATAGGTCTCGCGGCGGGTCGTCTTGTGCTGAAGAAATTCGTCTGTGCTCGACACCTTTGAGCCCGCCAAGCGGACCTGCAAGGCAGCCGGCAGCCGGGTGAGCGCCGCGACCTCGCTCGACACGAACCCATCGGCGCGGCTCACCAGTCGCACCCGCCATTGGCCGCGAGGTCGGGCGGTTGCGACGTCGAGCAGCGCGGTGCGCGCACGCCGTTCGTCGAAGACAAATCGAAAGTGTCGGGCGGAATTCGCCATCCTTGCCAAATGTCGTTCCAGCAGCACGAACTCGCCATCCTCCAGGCGGATCGTTTCGAACAAGTCGAAAGACTTCGATGCACGTTGTACGAAGCGGGCCTTGTAGACGAGCTCCGCCGCCTCGCCTGCAACGGACGAGTCGCCAGTGATGCCGCTGCCGACGCCGAAGCTTGCCGTGCGTTGCGGCCCGTCGCCGTCGCCGTCGATCCAGACACTGCGGATGCCGACGTTGAAACACGCTGCGCCGCCGGGCTCCAGCACGCCGACGGCACCGCAATAGGCACCTCTCGGCGCGCGCTCCAGGTGACGGATCGCCTTCATCGCTTCGACCTTGGGCGCACCCGTGACCGAGCCGCACGGAAACAACGCACCGAACACATCCGCGAGCGACAAGCCTGGCCGAAGCTGCGCACGCACCGTGGAGGTCATCGACCACACCGACGGCAATGCGTGCAGCTCGAACAGGTGTGGCACCTGCACCGAATGCAGGGTCGAAATCCTCGACAGATCGTTCCGCAACAGGTCGACGATCATCAGGTTTTCGGCGCGCTCCTTGGGGGACTGCCTGAGCGCGTCAGCCAAAGCCGAATCTTGTTCAGGGGTGTCGCCCCTCGGTGCGGTGCCCTTCATCGGCTGCGTCGTCACGGTGCCGTCGCGCAGCGAAAAGAACAACTCGGGTGAAACCGACAACAACTCGAACGCACCGCCATCGATGTAGGCGTGGTAGCCGCCCGGTTGCGCCTCCTGCAAGGCGCGGTAGAACGATTTGGCATTGCCCGAAAAGCGGGCCGACAAACGCGTCGTGTAATTGACCTGGTAGAACCTGCCGTTGCGAATGTCGTGCCGAATCGCCTCCACGGAGTCGGCAAATTCGGCAGCGCTCACGTCAGACAACCATTCAGACAACTCGAAGTCTTCGCCTTGGCTCGCGCGTTGCGCGCCAAGGCCAGCGCCTGCTGCCGTGCGAGTCGCAAATTCGGCAAACCATGCGATCGGTGTCCTGCCCGGCGGTTGGGTCGTCAAGGCCGTGTCGAAAGCCGGCGCGGCTTCGTGAGCGACAAACCCGACACACCAATGGCCGCAGGCGCTGGCCCGGCCGACGGCTTGCAGCACGCCCACCACTTCACTCACATCGTGGGCCGCGTGAACCGCCACAGGATCGACGAATTGATGGCGCTCGCGCTGGCCGTCCGACGAGGTCGGCGACAACGGAAATTCAATTTCACACTGAATCGGCATGTCAGCACCCCGGCCCGCGCATCTCGGACATCAGCCTCCACTGTATGGCTTGATGAGACGACTCGACGCCGTGTGCCGGGGTCACCCGGTGCCGGGCCGGTGATTGCGTGAAGCTGAGGCGCGAGGGCGCGAGGGCGCGAGGGCGCGAGCCGTGGGACGTGGGACGTGGGACGCGAGGCGTGAGATGTGAGGTCGACCCGGGCCGACGATCGGGAACTGACGGGCCCGGGGCCTGCCGGATCAGGCCGGGGCAGCGACGATCAGCTCGCCACTGCGCCCGGGCACGCTGCCCCAGCCCAACGCGCGCACCGGCAGGCTCGCGGGTTCGACAGCACGGTGCAGCGCCCCCAGCGACACCAACTCGTGGCCCTGCGCTGCCCAGCCCGCCAGCAGCGCCTCGAAGGCCGGCGCCAGCAGGCCGCCCTCGAGTTCGGCGTGCAGCGTGTAGACCTGATCAGAGCCCGATCGGGTCATCGCCAGCAGGTGCTCAGCCACGTTCGACTCGTCGATGCCATCGGCGCCGACCAGCTCGTCCAGCGTCGGCAGGGTGGTCGGCAGTTGCACGTGCGCGCAGGTCCGGCCATCGATGCGGAGCCGGTGCGGGCCGCTGCTGCGCCCGTCGGAGGCATAGGCCATGCCCCAGTCGTCGATCTGCCGGAAGGCGGCAGCGTTCATCTGCCAGCCCGCCGCGCCATGCGTGACCGGCGCTTCGCCGAAGACATCGACATAGCGCGCGTGCGCCAGCCCCATCTGGCGGCGCGTCCAGGCCTCGCCCTGCCCGCGCACCTGGTCTTGCCAGACCACGTGGTCCCAGGTGTGGATGCCGCATTCGTGGCCGGCCTGGCGGGCCGCGCGCATCTGCGGCGCCGCCTGCCGGCCGATGTCGGGCGCCGGCAGCAACACGCCGTACATCAGCGTGCGCAGCCCATAGTGCTTGACGACCGACGTGCGCGACACCTTGCTCAGGAAGCCCGGCCGGAACACGCGGCGCAACGCCCAGCCGGTGTGATCCGGCCCGAGGCTGAACAGGAACGTGGCCGTGGCGTTCTGGCGCGCCAGCGCTTCGAGCAAGCGCGGCAGCGTGTCCACGTCGACCTTCAGCGCGATGCGTGCCATCGGATCAGGTGGACAGGGACCACACCGACGAGCACAGCGCACAGGCCCAACGGCGAGCGCGGTTCTGGTGCTGGTACGTCGAACTTGCTGCCTCGGAGCAGTGGCGCGTCGGGCGCAACGCGCTGCCGCAGCGGCACGGGTGCACCCGTCGATGCCGCATCAGTTCTCAATCTCGGTCAGCGCGCGCGCCTCGACGACCTTTTCTCGGTACGACTCGAAGATGCGCCGCAGCGAGGTCTGCATGTCGACCACCGGCTTCCAGCCGAGGTCGTTCGTCGTTCCGGTGATGTTCGGCAGCCGGTTCTGCACGTCTTGATAGCCCTTGCCGTAGAACGCGTCGGACGAAGTCTCGACGATGCGCGTGCTGGCGGCAGAAACCGCGTACTCGGGGTAATCGGCCGCCATCGCCAGCATCATCTCGGCCAGTTCGCGCACCGAAAAATGATTGGCTGGGTTGCCGATGTTGTAGATGCGGCCGCTGGCCACGCCGCCTTCGTTGGCGATGATGCGCATCAGCGCATCGACGCCGTCCGAGATGTCGGCGAAGGCGCGCTTTTGCAGGCCGCCGTCGACCAGCTGGATGTTCTCGCCGCGCACGATCTGGCCGAGGAACTGCGTCACCACGCGCGACGAACCTTCCTTGGTGGTGAAGATCGAGTCGAGCCCCGAGCCGATGAAGTTGAACGGCCGGAACAGCGTGTAGTTCAGGCCCTGCTCCATGCCGTACGCGGCGATCACGCGGTCGAGCAGCTGTTTCGAGCAGGCATAGATCCAGCGCGGCTTGTCGATCGGCCCGTACACCAGGTTCGAGCTGTCCGGGTCGAACTGCTCGTCGGTGCACATGCCGTAGACCTCGGAAGTCGACGGAAACACCAAATGCTTCTTGTACTTGACCGCGGCGCGCACGATCGGCAGGTTGGCTTCGAAGTCAAGTTCGAACACCTTCAACGGCTCCTGCACATAGGTCGCCGGGGTGGCGATCGCCACCAGCGGCAGGACCACGTCACACTTCTTGACGTTGTATTCGATCCACTCCTTGTTGATCGTGATGTCGCCCTCGAAGAAGTGCATGCGCGGGTGGCCGATCGAGTCGCCGAGTCGGCTGTCCGACATGTCCATGCCGTAGACGTCCCAGTCGGTCGTCGCCAGGATGCGCTGCGTCAGGTGGTGGCCGATGAAGCCGTTGATGCCGAGAATGAGGACTTTTTTCATGGTGGTGAGCCGACCGCCAAGGTCGCCGCAAGCAGGGTGAGAAGGGAGGCAGCGTCGACGGCCTGCATTCCGCAAAGAAGGGTCTGGATGTCGATCAGGCCACCATCGCCGCACAACGCCACGACCTGCCCGCCCACCACATGCAGGCCGGGTCGGCTGCCCGTCGGCAGTGCCACGCGGTCTGCCGCGAGTCGCCGGGCCCGGCCGACGACCAGCCGCTGCGGGCCGATGTCGACGAACGCGCCCGGGTACGGTGGCGCCACGGCGCGGATCAGGTTGTACACCTGCGCGGCAGGCTGATCGAAGTCGATCCGGCCGTCTTCCGGCTTGCGACCGCCGAAGTAGCTGCCGCTGGCGATGTTGTTCGGCCGCCGCGGCGCGGTGCCGGCCAGCAGGCCGGGCAGGCTGCGCCACAGCACCTGCTCGGCGGCCACGCAGACCTTGTCGAACACCTGGCGCGCCGTGTCGTCGGGCAGGATCGGCACGGCCGACTGGTCGACGATCGCGCCGGCATCGGGCTGCGTCACCATTTCGTGCAGCGTGGCGCCGGTCTGCGTGGCGCCGTGCAGCACCGCCCAGTTGGTGGGCGCGCGGCCGCGGTACATCGGCAGCAGCGAACCGTGCATGTTGAAGGCGCCGCGAGGCGCGCGCTTGAGCACCTCAGCCGCGATCATCGAGCGGTAGTAAAACGAGAAGATCAGGTCCGGGCGCGCCTGCGCCACCGCACGGTCCAGCTCGCCAGGCGCCAGATCTTCGGCATGGACAGACGGCAATCCCAGCTCGGCCGCGGTGTCCGCCACCCGCGCGAACCACAGCGACTCGCCGGGGTGGTCGCGGTGCGTCACGACCAGCGGCAGCTCGACGCCCCCGGCGTGCAGCACGCGCAGGCAACGATCGCCGACGTTCGAATAGGCGAACACCACCGCTCTCATGCGGCCGACTCTCATGCAGCGGTTCTCATGCAGCGGTTCTCATGCCGCGGCGCTCATGCGGCGGCTCTCACGCCACGGCCCGGTTTGGCGCCTTGGCCTCGAGCACGGCGCTGATGCGGTAGCGCGGCCGGTTGCGCACTTCCTGCTGAATGCGGCCGACGTATTCGCCCATCAAGCCGATGCCGAACAGCATGATGCCGGTCAGGAAGAACTGCAAAGCGAACAACGTGAACACGCCCTCCACTTCCGAACCGAGCACGAAACGCCGCACCAGCAGCAGCACGAACAGCGCTCCCGAAAACAGCGACAGCAGCGTGCCGATGATCGAGAACCACTGCAGCGGCACGATCGAAAAACCCGTGACGAGGTCGAAGTTCAACCGGATCAACTTGTAGACCGAATACTTCGACTCGCCGGCGAAGCGCTCCTCGTGCGCCACCTCGATCTCGGTCGGCGACGCGGCGAAGGTGTAGGCCAGCGCGGGAATGAAGGTGTTGACCTCGTGGCAGGCGTTGAGTGTGTCGATCAGCGCGCGGTCGTAGGCGCGCAGCATGCAGCCCTGGTCGGTCATCTGGATGCGCGTGATGCGCTCGCGCAAGCCGTTCATCGCGCGCGAAGCAATGCGCCGGAAGGTGCTGTCCTCGCGCTGGCGACGGATCGTGCCCACGTAATCGTGCCCCGCACGGATCGCCTCGACCAGCCGCGGAATCTCTTCGGGCGGGTTCTGCAGGTCGGCATCGAGCGTGATGGCGATGGCACCGCGCACGTGCTCGAAGCCCGCCATGATCGCCATGTGCTGGCCGAAGTTGCCGTTGAACAGCACCACGCGCGTGACGTCCGGCCGCAGATGGAATTGCGCCGCCAGCAGCTGCGCCGAACGGTCGCGGCTGCCGTCGTTGACGAAGATGATCTCGTAGGTTTCACCACTGGCGTCGAGCACCGGATAGAGGCGGTCGAACAGCGCCTGCAGCACCTCTTCCTCGTTGTAGACCGGAATGACGACGGACACGGCAGGCTGGTTCATGGGCTGAGCTTCCTGCAGGCCAGCGCGAGTTCGGTGCAGACCCGCTCGACATCGTCCGCCGTCATGGCCGGGAACAGAGGCAGCGTCAGGATGCTGCGGCCGATGCGCTCAGCCTGCGGCAACTGCCCGTCGCGCCAGCCCAGCGAACGGTAGTAGCTGAACAGGTGCACCGCGGGGTAGTGCACGCCGGCGCCGATGCCGGCATCGCGCAGCGCCTGCATCACGGCGGCGCGGCCGCCCGGCAGCTTGTCGACCGGCAGCAGCACCTGGAACATGTGCCAGTTGGTGATCGCACCCGAGCTGGCCAGCGGCAGCGGCAACTGCACGCCCAGCTCCGCCAGACCGGCGCGCGCCGCAGCCTCGAAATATTGCCGAGCCAGTTCGGCGCGCCGCTGCGTGATGTGCGCCAGCCTGGGCAGCTGCCCGAGGCCGATCGTGGCGTTGATGTCGGTCAGGTTCGACTTGCCGCCCGGCAGCTGCACGTCCATGCCGTCCAGGCCGGTGCGCACCACGCCCTGCAGGCGCAGCCGCTCGGCGGCCTCGGCCTCGGCCGCGGTGGTCATCACCAAGCAACCGCCCTCGGCGCAGGTGATGTTCTTGTTGGCCTGGAAGCTGAAGCTGACCAGGTCGCCGAAGCTGCCGATGCGCTGCGATTTCTGGCCCGACGACCAGCGTGAATCGATCGCCTGCGCGGCGTCTTCGACCACCCGCAGGCCGTGCCGGCGCGCGATCGCATACAGCCGGTCCATGGGCACCGGCAGGCCGGACAGACAGACCGGCATCAGCGCGCGGGTGCGCGGCGTGATCGCGGCCTCGACCGCATCCAGGTCGATGTTGCGGGTGACGGGATCGACGTCGACGAACACCGGCGTGGCGCCGACAGCGACGATCACATTGGCGGTCGCCACCCACGTGATCGGCGTCGTGATGACCTCGTCGCCCGGGCCGATGCCGGCCAGCCGCAGCGCCGCTTCCATCGTGGCGGTGCCGTTCGAGAAAGCACGCACCGGCCGGCCGCCGAACAGCGTCGACAGCTGCGCCTCGAAGGCCTGCACCTTCGGGCCCGAGGTGATCCAGCCCGACGCCAGCACGCGACCGACTTCGGCAATGGTGTCGGCGTCGATGTCGGGCTTGGTAAACGGCAGGAACGCGGGTTCGGTCATGAGGTGCGGTCGATGAGTATGAAGGTCAGCTGCGCGACATCACCAGCACGCCGGCCAGGATCAGCAGCATGCCGGCCCAGCGCGCCGGGCCCAGCGCCTCGCCGAACAGCCACCAGGCGGCGAGCGCGTTGACCACGTAGCCCAGCGACAACATCGGGTAGGCCAGCGACACGTCGACCCGCGACAGCCCGACGATCCACACGCCGACGCTGACAACGTAACAGGTGAGCCCGGCAAGGATCGGCCACTGACCCAGCACCTGCAGCGTGGTCGGCAGCAGGTTGGCCCAGCCCACCGTCAGCGCGCCCAACGGCGCCACGCCGGCCTTCAGCAGCAACTGCGCGCCGGCGTTGAGCAACACGCCGATCAGGATCAGCGCGAAAGTGGATGAGGTCATGGCGCGGCCCGGTTGAAATTGGTCACCACCACACGCCGCGCATCCTGCGCCAGCGGCACCATCGGCAGCCCCTCGGCCTGCAGCATCGCATGGGTGTCGGGCGACATCACGGCGACGGCGTGCGGGCCGTCCGTCCAGGCGGCGCGGAACGCGGCCAGCGTCGGCAGCCACTTCTGCGGCTCCTGTGCCACGCCGAACGCCAGCTCGTCGGGATGTTCGACCATCGTCATCGTGCGTTGCAGGTAAAAAGGCAGCGTGTGGTCGAGCACCCGCACCGAATAGACCGGCATGTCGGGCGTCAGCACGGCGCGTATTTGCGGGACCAGCGCGACGCCCGACCGGGGCAGGCCGAGCGATTCGTGGCCGAGCAGGCCGATCGTGAACGCACCGAACATCGACAGCGCATAGGCGGTGATGCTGGCCATCAGGCTGCCGCGGCGGTTCAGGCGGTGCGCCACCAGCATTCCCGCCACCGCCACGGCGCAGGCCGCCGCTGCCCACACCGCGTAGTCGCGGTATTGCGCGTTTTCAGGGGTGCCAAGCTTCAGCCGCCCCACCAGCGGGCTGGCCAGCAAGCCTGCCAGCGCCAGCGCCGCCATCGCCAGCACCTGCCGGTTCCAGTGACGCGGCTCAATGCGCTCGAGCGCCAGCGCCGCAAGCACCGCCAGCGCCGGAAAGACCGGGATGATGTAGCCGGGCAGCTTGGAACTCGACAGGCTGAAAAACACAAAGATCGCGCCCGCCCACACCGCCAGCAACACCGTCGGCCGGAAACCGTCGGCATTGGCGGGTCGTCGCACCTGCGCGACCAGACGCGGCGCGAGCCCAATCCACGGCAGGAAGCCAAGCAGCAATTGGGGCACGAAATACCACAGCGCCCCGGTGCGCCGGTGCACCGACGACGTGTAGCGCTGCCAGTGCTCGTGAATGAAAAAGAACTGCGCGAATTCCGGGTTGCGAATCGACACCAGCACGAACCACGGCGCGGTGATCGCCAGCATCAGCGCCGTGCCGGCCACGATGTGCAGCCGGCGCCACAACGCCCAGTCGCGCACCAGCAGCGTGTAGACCACCAGCACCAGCCCCGGCAGCACGATGCCGATCAAGCCCTTGGTGAGCACCGCCACGCCCATCGCCGCCCAAGCCGCCAGCATCCAGCTGCGGCGTGACCGCGCGCTGGCCTGCGGATGCTGCGCGACCAGCACCGCGGCCAGCACGCAGGCGAGCGCTGCCGAGACGCCCATGTCGAGCGAATTGAAGTGGCCGCCGAGGTTCCAGGTTGGTGCCGCCAGCAGCACCAGCGCCGTCAGCATTCCGACCCGCGGCCCGTACCAGCGGCGCGCCGCCCAAGCCGTCATGGCCAGGCCGATGGCGCCGCTGAGCGCCACCCACAGGCGCGCCTGCCACTCGCCGACGCCGAACGCGTGGTAGGCCAGCGCCGTCATCCACAGGTGCAGCGGCGGCTTCTCGAAATACTTCAGGCCGTGGTAGCGGATCGTCACCCAGTCGCCGCTGGCGACCATCTCGCGGGCGATTTCGGCGTAGCGGCCCTCGTCGGAGCTGACCAAGTGGCGCACGTCCAACGTCAGGAACCAGCCGCAGGCGACCAGCACCAGCAGAACCCAAAACCAAGCAGACGATGAAAAACGCCGGCCAGCAACATCCGGCGGCGCATCGGCAGCGGCCGGCGCGGCCATGCTCATTCGCTGCGCCCGCGGGCGTGCGCAGGGCTGTTCGAGCGTTGGCGTGGGTGCATGCGGTGAGGATTAGGGAGCCGGCAGGAGACGCGGCGCCGATTTGAACCGAGCGCGTCGGCCACATCTTGTAGCGGACCGCTGTGCCGCATGAGCGTCACCCTTGCCCGGCGGGCGCAACCCTTACATTGCTCGCGAGCGTTGAAGAATACCCCACGCGCCCCGGCGCCACGGATCCATGCCGACCAGTTCGCGGGGCGCGTCCAGCGCTGGTTCGACCCGGTCGCGAGATGTCGCACCCGCACTCATCCAAGCCTCGGCGGCGCGCATGAGCACTTGCCTTGGCTCAGTCGCCCCACCGCCAAGTGCACGTTGGTATGCTGGTGACCAATTTACTTTCGACACAGCGCCCATGTCCGATCATTTGGCCTGCATTCAATGGCGACGAGGAAATCCGTCCGCAGCCGCGCCGCTGGAATACAGCCGCCGTCACGAATGGCATTTCGACGGCGGCGCGGTGGTGGCCGCGTCGGCGTCGCCCTCGGTGGTGGCGCCGCCGTGGTCCGATCCGGCCGCGGTCGATCCCGAAGAAGCTTTCGTCGCCTCGCTGTCGAGTTGCCACATGCTGTGGTTTCTGTCGATCGCGGCGCAGGCCGGCTGGCAGGTCGAGGCCTATGACGACGACGCGATCGGCCGCCTGGCACGCGACGCCCAAGGCCGGCTGGCCATCACGCAGGTGACGTTGCGGCCGCAAGTGCAATTCGGCGGCAGCCCTGCACCCGACGCCGCAGCGATCGCCGCGATGCACCACGAAGCGCACGAGAGCTGCTTCATCGCCAACTCGGTGCGCACCGACGTGCGCTGCCTGCCGATCCTGCCGACCTGACACGGCGGCCACTTCCGATGTACCTGCCCGCCCATTTCGAAGAACGCCGCCCCGAGGTGCTGCAGCAATTGATGCGGAGCCACCCGCTCGGCCTGTTGGTGACCCTGGCCGACGCCGGCTTGCAGGCCAATCCGGTGCCGTTCATGCTCGATGCCGACCGCGGCGCACACGGCACCTTGCTCGCTCACGTCGCGCGCGCCAATCCGCTGTGGCGTCAGACGCGCAGCGACGTCGAGGCGCTGGTCGTGTTCCAGGGTCCGCAGGCCTACATCTCGCCGGCGCTCTATGCCAGCAAGGCGGTCGACGGCAAGGTGGTGCCGACCTGGAACTACTGCATGGTGCAGGCGCGCGGCTCGTTGCGCGCCGTCGACGACGCGCCCTGGCTGCACGTGCTGGTGTCGCGCCTGACCCAACGCATGGAGTCGCCGCGCGGCGCGCCGTGGGCGGTCGGCGACGCGCCGGACGACTACATCGCCACGATGATCCGCGGCATCGTCGGCATCGAGATCACGCTGAGTTCGCTGGTGGGCAAGTGGAAGGTGAGCCAGAACCGTGATGCGGCCGACCGCGAAGGCGTCGCCGCGGGACTGGCCGGGCAGGCCGACGCAGCCCCCGGCGCCGCTGTGATGGCGGTTCAGGTGCGCACGCCGGGCGCGCCGCTTTGAAGCCGGGCGGCCGGCCGTCTGAAGACGGCTCGCCGCCGCGCCTTCTGCTGCCTTGACCGGTCAGCTCAGACCGTCTCGCGCCACTCGTTGGGCGTTTCGAGCGGCAACTCGGCCGGCTCGCAGGTGTCGACGTCGACCGCCGAACGGCCGACCCGGTAGGCGTACACGTTGACCCCGCCGCCGCCGATGCCGGTCAGCTTCAGGCGCTCGAGTTGCACGCGCAGCCGCGGCGCATCGGTGCGCCGATAGACCCCGAGCACCAGATCACGCTGCTCGGGCAGCGCGTTGTGACTGACCACATACAGTTCGTCCGAACCGTCGCGAGTGGCCGACAGCAGCACCGGCTCAGCCGGGCCGCCGCGCTCGACGCGCACCTCGGCCGCGTTCCAGCGCACATCGGCGAACGGCGTCTGGCTCGGCCCTTCGATCAGCGCTGGCAACCAGTGGCTCAGCGGCGTGTGCACGCGATCGGTGTAGCCGTTGAGCACCCACTGCAGGTCGGAGCCGAACAAGAAGCCCTCGAGGCGTTGGCGGCCCTCGTCGGTGGTGGCGAACTCGCAGCCGATGGACTTGCCGTAGTCGGCGCTGCCGGCCGGCCCGACGCGACCGCGCACCTTGCCCCAGAACGGCACCGCTCCTTCGGGCAGCAGCAGCTGTCCGGTGAGCGCATCGCCCGCCTTCAGCGAGGCCGGCAGCCTGCCGTAAAAGCGCATGCCGCTGTCCGACAGGTCATCGACCGTGCCGCGCAAGCGTGTGCCGTCTGCGATCACGATTTCAGCCGACAGCGAGATCGGAAAGCGGTACTGCGTGCGCGCGTTGCGCTGCGTCACGGCGGTGAACGAGAGCACCGCCAGCGCCAGCGCTGCATTGATCAGGGCCCACAGCACGTTGGCGATCAGGCCGTCGAGCGGCAACGTCGGCGACCAGAAATACAGCACGGTGCCCACCGGCACGGCGATGCCGTTGACCGCCAGCACGGCCCACTGTGGCGCGGTGAAGCGCACCGCACTGCGGCCGGCCAGCGCGCCCTTGGTCGTGACACGGAACTTCATGCGCGGGAACAACCACGCGAGCGTCGCCCACGCGAAGGCAGCAAAGCGCGCCATGTTGTATTGCTCGATGAACAGACTGCGCCCATAGCCGCGGCCGACTTCCTCGAACACCCAGAAGGTCAGCACGTAATACGGGATGAAGTGCAGCAGGAACTCCGGCGTGTTCGACACCAGCGGCAGCACGCCGCTGAGCAGCACCACGGCCGGCGCGAAATAGAAGACGGCCTTCTGCCAGCCATCGAAATAGGTCAGCGCCGAGGCGAAATAATTCAGCCGCTGCGCCAGCGTCAGGCCGCGGTGGCTCAGGATGCCTTCCGTGCGCCACACGTGCATGGCGCCCTGGCCCCAGCGCACGCGCTGTCCGATGAACGGCTCGATCGATTCCGGCGCCAGTCCGAACGCCAGCGGTTCGGCGTGATAGACCGACTTGTGGCCGCGCGCATGCAGCCGCAGCGAGGTGTGCAGGTCTTCCGTGACCGTGCCGGTGGCAAAGCCGCCGATCTCGTCGAGCGCGCTGCGGCGCACCACGGCGCAGCTGCCGCAGAAGAACGCCGAGTTCCAGTAGTCCTTGCCGCGCTGGATCACGCGGAAGAACAGCGCCTGCTCGGTCCACACCGTGCGACCGCCTCCGCGCCAGCGATGCTGGTACGAGTCGAGGTTGTAGAAGTCCTGCGGCGTCTGCACAAAGGCCACCTCGGCGTCGTCGAAGTAGCCCAGCGTCTTGACGAGGAAGTCCTGGCGCGGCGCGTGGTCGGCATCGAAGACCACCACCAGCTCACCACCGCTCAGCGACAGCGCATGGTTCAGGTTGCCGGCTTTGGCGTGCGCGGTGTCGGCCCGTGCCAGGTAGTCGCAGCCGAGCTGGCGTGCCAGCGCCTGCATCTCGGGGCGCCGGCCGTCGTCGAGCAGCCAGGTCTTGTGCGGATAGTCCATCGCGCGCGCCGCCAGCAGCGTCTTGCGCACCAGTTCGACCGACTCGTTGTAGGTCGGTATGAACACGTCGACCGTGATGCCCGGCCGGGCTTTGGGCGCCCGGCGCTCCGTCATGCGCCACGACATGAAGATATGCAGCAGCGCGGTGCTGAAACCGAACAGCTCGGCGCCGTAGATCAGCAGCGAAAAGCCGAGCGCGTCCGGGTTGAGCGTGGTGGCGCGCCAGCCGAGGTACCAGACGCTGGCGACGATGAAGCCCCACACCAGCAGCCGTCGCGGCCACTCGAGCGGGACATAAGGGACGAAATTCTTGCTTTTCATGCGGCGCGGCCAAGGTCGAGAATGTTTAGTCGATATCGACCGAATCTCGACCCGCTTGAACGACGCCGCCGCCCCACAAATGCCGACCGCCTCCAAGGAGGCGGTCAGTGAAGATGGGAATCGGTCGCCGATCAGAAAGGAATGTCGTCGTCCATGTTGTCGAAGCCGGTCGCCGAAGGCTTGGGCGCCGGCTTGCTGGCCGGGGCGGGGCGGGACGCCGGCGCCGGGGCGCGCTGAGGCGCGCCGCCACCGCCACCGCCACCGGCGTATTCCTCGCCGCCGCGGTCGTCCGACGCACCGCCGCCCATGCCTTCGCGGCCGCCGAGCATCTGCATTTCGGTGGCGACGATTTCGGTGGTGTACTGCTCTTTGCCTTCCTTGTCGGTCCACTTGCGCGTCTTCAGGCGACCCTCGACGTAGACCGAGCGGCCCTTCTTGAGGTATTCACCGGCGATCTCGGCCAGGCGGTCGTAGAACACCACGCGGTGCCATTCCGTTTCTTCCTGCTTTTCGCCGGATTCCTTGTTCTTCCACTGGCGCGTGCTGGCGACGCTGACGTTGCAGACAGCGTTGCCGTTGGGCGTGTAGCGCACCTCGGGGTCGCGCCCGAGGTTGCCGATGATCTGGACTTTGTTGAGCGAGGCCATGCGGGACTCCTGAAAGGGGTGACGGGTCGGACGGGTATGCCTAGAACGAAGCGGGACGCGGAATGCGGAATGCCGGTCGCAACGCCGAGTTTGCCCGCATTCACCGGCGCCGTCGCCCCCGCGGATGGCTGCCTGCGTGGGTGGCTCGGTGGCCGGCTGCCTGCCTGGTTCCGTGGTCGCCTGCGTCGACACGCGCGCCGCAGCGGGTAGCGCATTGCGCCTCGCGTACCATCAAAGCTCGCACTGATTGTCATGCATCCCGCCGAACCAACGCTCTCCACGAACCCCGCGTCCATCCTGCAGCAGGTGTTCGGCTACAGCGCGTTTCGAGGCGCGCAGGCCGAGATCGTCGACCACGTGATCGGCGGCGGCGACGCACTGGTGCTGATGCCCACCGGCGGCGGCAAGAGCCTGTGTTACCAGGTGCCGGCGATCGCCCGGCACCGCGCCGAGCGCGGCGTCGCGTTGGTGGTCAGCCCGCTGATCGCGCTGATGCACGACCAGGTCGGTGCGCTCGAGGAAGCCGGCGTGCACGCCGCGTTCCTCAACAGCAGCCACTCGATGGAAGACGCGCAGCGCATCGAGCGCGAAATGATGGGCGGCCGGCTGGTGCTGCTGTACGCCGCGCCCGAGCGCATCACCACGCCGCGCTTTCTGGCGCAGCTCGACTCACTCCACGAGCGCGGCCTGCTGAGCCTGTTCGCGATCGACGAGGCGCACTGCGTCAGCCAGTGGGGCCACGATTTCCGCGAAGACTACCTGGCGCTGAACGTGCTGCACGAGCGGTACAAAGGCGTGCCGCGCATTGCGCTGACCGCCACCGCCGACGACCTGACGCGGGCCGACATCATCGCGCGGCTGCAGCTGCAGGACGCGCGCATCTTCGTCAGCAGCTTCGACCGGCCAAACCTGCGCTATGCGATCGTCGAAAAAGACAACGCGCGCACCCAGTTGCTGCGCTTCATCCACGACGAGCACGAGGGCGAGGCCGGCATCGTCTATTGCCAGTCGCGCAAGAAGGTCGACGAGACCGCGGCCTGGCTCGAATCGGAAGGCATCACGTCGCTGCCCTACCACGCCGGGCTCGACGCCGCGGTGCGCCGGCGCCACCAGGACCGTTTCCTGCGCGAGGACGGGGTCGTGATGGTGGCCACCATCGCGTTCGGCATGGGCATCGACAAGCCCGACGTGCGCTTCGTCGCGCACCTCGATTTGCCGAAGAACATCGAGAGTTACTACCAGGAAACCGGCCGCGCCGGGCGCGACGGTCTGCCGGCCGACGCCTGGATGAGCTACGGCCTGGCCGACGTTGTGAACCAGCGCCGCATGATCGACGACAGCCCGGCGGCCGAGGAATTCAAGCGCGGCCAGCGCGGCAAGCTCGACGCGCTGCTGGCACTGGCGGAGTCGCACGACTGCCGGCGCGTGCGGCTGCTGGCCTATTTCGGCGAACAGACCGCGCCGTGCAACGCGGCTTACCAGAACGCCTGCGACAACTGCCTGAACCCGCCCGCCACCTGGGACGCCACCGAGGCGGCGCGCAAGGCGCTGTCGGGCATCTACCGCTTTCACCAGCAGCGCGGGCAGCAATTCGGCGCCGGGCACCTGATCGACGTGCTGCGCGGCAAGGTTTCCGAGAAGGTCACGCAGTTTCACCACGAGGCGTTGAGCACGTTCGGCATCGGCGCCGACTTGAGCGAGGTGCAGTGGCGCAGCGTGCTGCGCCAGCTGATCGCGCTCGGCCACGTGCGCACCGAGGGCGAATACAACACGCTCGAGCTGACGCCGAGCGCGCGCGAGGTGCTGCGCGGCGAGGTGCAGCTGCTGCTGCGCCAGGCCAGCGAGGCACCGCGGCGCGCGCGCGGCGCCGGCAACGTCGTCCGCAGCGGCAACGGCAAGGGCCGCGACAGGGCGCCGCCCGACCTGAACTCCGCCGGACAGCAGCGCTACGAGTCGCTGAAGGCGTGGCGAGCCGAGGTGGCGCGAGAGCACAACCTGCCCGCCTACATCGTGTTCCACGACGCCACGCTGGCCGAACTGGCGCGGCTGCAGCCGCGATCGATCGGCGACCTGGGCGGCATCAGCGGGCTGGGCGCCAAGAAGCTCGAGGCCTATGGGCAAGACCTGCTGCGCGTGTTGGCGCTGCACGGCTGAGGCAGCGCGTGGTGGGACCGCACGGCTGAGGCAGCCGTCGAAGCGCCGTGGTGCTGCCAGCAGTGCTTGCGACGCCGCGCCGCTGTAGCAGCGTCCCGCCGGGGCCGCAGGCCGTGAGGATCGGGGGCACCGCCAGGGCCGTGCAGGCCGAGGGTGCATCAAAGAGGCGCACCGGTGAGCGACAGGGGCCGCCGTGCAACTGGCTGGGTATCATGTTTGGTTTGCCGCGACCACCGATGTCCCCTTCTCCTGCCGCTCCGCCGCCCGATCTGACGCCGATGATCCGCGTGCGCGGCGCCCGCACCCACAACCTCAAGAACATCGACCTCGACATCCCGCGCAACCGGCTGGTCGTGATCACCGGGTTGTCGGGCTCGGGCAAGAGCTCGCTGGCGTTCGACACGTTGTACGCTGAAGGCCACCGGCGTTATGTCGAGAGCCTGTCGGCTTACGCGCGGCAGTTCCTGCAGCTGCTCGACAAGCCCGACGTCGACGTCATCGAGGGCCTGTCGCCCGCCATCTCGATCGAGCAGAAGGCGACTTCGCACAACCCGCGCTCGACCGTTGGCACCGTCACCGAGATCCACGACTACCTGCGGCTGCTGTATGCACGCGCCGGCACGCCGTTCTGCCCCGACCACGCCTTGCCTTTGCAGGCGCAAAGCGTCAGCCAGATGGTCGACGCCACGCTGGCGCTGCCGCCCGACACGCGGCTGATGCTGCTGGCGCCGGTGGTGCGCGACCGCAAGGGCGAGTTCACCGAACTGTTCGAGGACATGCAGGCGCAGGGCTACGTGCGCTTTCGCATCGACGGGCAGATCGTCGATGCGGCCGACGTGCCGAAGCTGAAAAAAGCCGAGAAGCACGACATCGACGTCGTGATCGACCGCATCAAGCTGCCGGCGGCCGGTGCCGAGACCGCCGCGACGCTGGCGCCACCGGGAGTCGATGCGCTGCAGGCGCTGGCGGGGGCCGCGCCGGTCAGCCTGGCGGCCGGGCTGCGGCAGCGGCTGGCCGAGAGCTTCGAGGCCGCGCTGCGCATCGCCAGCGGCCGCGCGTTGGTGACCGAAATACCGCGCGAGGCCGACGCCGCCGGCAGCGGCGCTTCACCTGCCACGCCCACCGCACCCGCCGCCGCGCGCGAGCACGTCTATTCGAGCAAGTTCGCCTGCCCGGTCTGCAGCTATTCGCTCAGCGAGCTGGAGCCGCGTCTGTTTTCGTTCAATTCGCCGGCGGGTGCCTGCACCGGCTGCGACGGGCTCGGCCACGTGACGGTGTTCGACGCCGACCGCGTGGTGGCGTTTCCGTCGCTGAGCCTGGCCAGCGGCGCCGTCAAGGGCTGGGACCGGCGCAACCCGTACACCTTTTCGCTGCTCGAGAGCGTGGCGCGGCACCACGGCTTCGACATCGACACGCCGTTCGAGCGGCTCGCCGACAGCGCGCGCGCGGTGCTTTTGCATGGCTCGGGCACGGATGAGATCGAGTTCACTTACGAGGCCGAAGGCGTGGGCCGCAACGGCAAGCCGCGCACGCGCAGCATCAAACGCTCGCACCCGTTCGAGGGCATTCTGCCGAACCTGGAGCGGCGTTTCCGCGAGACCGACTCGCCGGCCGTGCGCGAAGACCTGCTGCGCTACCAAAGCGTCAAGCCGTGCACCGAATGCGGCGGCTCGCGGCTGCGGCGCGAGGCGCGCCATGTGTACCTGGTCAACGCGGCCGACGGCCGGCGCGAGCCGATTTTCCAGGTCGAGCACTTCACACTGCACGATTGCCTGACGTATTTCGAAGGGCTGAGCTTGCAGGGTGCCAAGGCCGAGATCGCCGACAAGGTGGTGCGCGAGATCCGCTCGCGGCTCAAGTTTCTGAACGATGTCGGCCTGAATTACCTGAGCCTCGACCGCAGCGCCGACACGCTCAGCGGCGGCGAATCGCAGCGCATCCGGCTCGCCAGCCAGATCGGCTCGGGCCTGACCGGCGTGATGTACGTGCTCGACGAGCCCAGCATCGGGCTGCACCAGCGCGACAACGAACGCCTGATCGGCACGCTGCGCCACCTGCGCGACATCGGCAACAGCGTGCTGGTGGTCGAACACGACGAAGACGCCATCCTGGCCGCCGATCATGTGATCGACATGGGCCCGGGCGCCGGCGTGCACGGCGGCCGCGTGATGGCGCAGGGCACGCCGGCCGAGGTGGCAGCCAACCCGGCATCACTGACCGGCCGCTACCTGGCGCGCTCGCTGCGCATCGACGTGCCGACACGGCACCCGGTGCCGCCCGCGCCGGGTGCGGACGACGACTGCGAGGGCTGGCTGCGCATCGTCAACGCGCACGGCAACAACCTGCGCAACGTCACGGTGTCGATCCCGGTCGGGCTGTTCACCTGCGTCACCGGCGTGTCGGGTTCGGGCAAGAGCACGCTGGTCAACGACACGCTGTATGCCGCGGTGGCGCGCAAGCTCTACCACAGCCACACCGAGCCCGAGGCGCACGACCGGCTCGACGGGCTCGACGCGTTCGACAAGGTCATCAACGTCGACCAAAGCCCGATCGGGCGCACGCCGCGCAGCAACCCGGCCACTTACACCGGTCTGTTCACGCCGATCCGCGAACTGTTCGCCGAGATGAACAGCGCACGCGAGCGTGGCTACGGGCCGGGCCGCTTCAGCTTCAACGTGGCCGGCGGCCGCTGCGAGGCCTGCCAGGGCGACGGCGTGCTGAAAGTCGAGATGCACTTCCTGCCCGACGTCTATGTGCCGTGCGACGTCTGCTTTGGCAAGCGCTACAACCGCGAAACGCTCGAGGTGCTCTACAAGGGCAAGAACATCACCGACGTGTTGAACCTGACGGTGGAAGACGCGAACGCCTACTTCAACGCGGTACCGAACATCGCGCGCAAGCTGCAGACCCTGCTCGATGTGGGCCTGGGCTACATCCGGCTCGGCCAGAGTGCCACCACGCTGTCGGGCGGCGAGGCGCAGCGCGTCAAGCTTGCGCTCGAGCTGAGCAAGCGCGACACCGGCCGCACGCTCTACATCCTGGATGAGCCGACCACCGGGCTGCACTTTGCCGACATCGACCTGCTGCTGCGCGTGCTGCACCAGCTGCGCGACGCCGGCAACACGATCGTCGTGATCGAGCACAACCTGGACGTCATCAAGACCGCCGACTGGCTGGTCGACATGGGCCCCGAGGGCGGTTCGGGCGGCGGCACCGTGGTGGCGGTCGGCACGCCGGAAGACGTGGCCGCCAACCCGGCGAGTTTCACCGGCCGGTATTTGAAAGCGCTGCTGTAGCGGGTTGGCGGGCGCAGGCTGGGGATGGCGTTGCCGGGTCCACCCGCGTCATGGTCACCGCTCGATCAAAAAAAAGCCGGTGCAACGCACCGGCCTTTCGATGAAAACGGATCCGCTTACTTCAGGTGACCGTTGACCAGCTTGGTCATCTCGAACATCGAGACCTGCGCCTTCTTGAAGATTTCCTTCAGCTTGGCGTCGGCGTTGATCATGGTGCGCTTGGCCGCGTCCTGCAGGTTGTTCTTCTTGATGTACTCCCACAACTTCTTGGTCACCTCGGTGCGCGGCACCGGGGTCGCACCGATGATGGCGGCCAGCTCGTCGCTCGGTGTCATGGCGCGCATGAAGGCGGCGTTCGGGGTGCGCTTCTTGGCCGCTGGCGCGGCCTTCTCCGACGCGACTTTCACGGCACCAGACTTCTTGGCTGTCGCGGTCTTCTTGACCGCAGGCGCATTGGACGCGACCAGTTTCTTCGCGGGACCCTTCTTCGCCGACACCTTCTTCACCGCAGATGCGGGCTTGTTTGCAGTTGCCATTTAGATTTTCTCCATCAAGTGAGTGGTTGATGTGCCGGCGTTCGTGCGAGGGTCGCATGAACCCTCATTGCTCCGTCACACCGTGCGGCCCGATCGTACTGCCAGCAGCAGGCAAAGAGAAGCTGATTTCACAGGAGAAACAACGCTTTGCACCCCTGCCGCGCATGCTTTCATCAACCCAGCGCTGGCGGCCCGGCACCACGAGCTCGATCGGGCCACGGGACCAGCGTGTTCGAAGGCTTTGCGGCCGCATGCCGTCATGTCGCGCGGAGCACCTGAACCCGCGCTTTCGGCCAGGTCACCGCCTCCAGCGGGCGGTCCATCGAGCACCTTTTCGGCGCTATTCTTGCGGCATGAAAATCATCGTTCGCTGGTTGTTGCTTGCCGCTGCCCTGTTGCTGGTGGCCTATCTCTACCCGGGTGTCACGGTCGGCAGCTTCGGCTCGGCCATGATTGCGGCCCTCGTGCTGGGGCTGTTCAACACGCTGCTGCGGCCGATCCTGGTGCTGCTGACCTTGCCGGTCACGCTGATCACGCTCGGGCTGTTCTTGTTCGTGATCAACGCGTTGATGTTCTATTTCGCGGCCAACGTGCTCGACGGCTTCAACGTCGCCGGCTTCACCGCCGCGCTGATCGGCTCGCTGATCTACAGCCTGTGCGGCATGGTGATCGACGTGGCGATGGAGCGTCTGTTCGCGCGTCGCGGCTGAGCGCGTTCGGCGGCCGGCAATCTGTCGAAGGTTGAACGCGCCCGGCACGCCAACCAAATGCGCCGCGCGTGCTGACCGCAAGGCCCTTGAGTGAGAGGACTTTGCTTCAACTTCACAGGCGCCAAGCCCTTGGCTGAAGGCCCTTCAGTCAACGAATTGCAACCCGCCGCTCAGCGCTTTCCCGCCTGTTCCGCCAGCAGTTGCCGACGTTGCGCTTCGACCTCGCGCAAGCGCGCGTCGAGCACCGACGCTTCGATGAAGTCGGTGCTGCCGGTCGCATCGCGGGCACGTCGCTGGCCGGCGCGCAGCCGGTCGATGCCGCCGGGCAGGTCGCCGATGGCGATGCGGGCCTCGGCCTCGGCGCGCAGTGCGCGCAGCGGCTGGCCCAGACGCTCCCAGGCGCGGCCGAGCGCGGCCCACGCCAGATCGTCCTGCGGGTTCAGTGCAACCCAGGTCTGCAATTCGTCGGCGCTGCGTTTGAGGGCCGGCTCGGCAGGCTCGGGCGCCGTGCCCGCGCTGCCCGCGCTGCCAGAGTTGCGTGCGTTGCTTGCGTTGCCTGCGCTGCCCGAGTTGCCAGCCAGCGCCGCGCCGAGCGCGGCCTGCGCGCGCAGCAGCATCACCGGCCGCGATTTGTCCGCGGCCAGCGGCTGCAACGCGACGCCGGCCTGATCGGGCGCGCTGCGCTCGAGCAGCGACTGCACGCGCAGCATCGTGAGCGCGCGTTCGGCGCGTGCGATGGCCGAGCCGGCGCCGCGCGGTGGCGTGTCGGCCGCAGACGCGTCGGCCGCGGTGCGCTGACTCGCCACACGCGCCTGCGCGGTCGCCAGCGAGGCATCGGCACGCGTCCAGTCGCGCAACAGGGTCGAGGCCAGCGCGCTCGCGTAAGCGGCCGACACCTGCTCGGCAACACCGGCGCCGCTGCGCTCCGCGTCCTGCGCCTGCCAGCGCCGCAGCGCATCGACGCGCGGGTCCATCAGCACGCGCGAACGCGCCTGCGCGATGTCGTGCTCGAGCACGCTGACCGGCGGTGACGTGCTGCGCACGCCCTGCCGCGAGCGCGCCTCGCCGAGCCGCTCGGTGGTCAGAGGGTGGCTGCGCAGATACGGGTAGCCGCCGCTGTCGTTCAAGCGCGAAGACTGGTCGAGCTTCTCGAACATCGAGGCCATGCCGCCCGGCTCGAAACCGGCGCCGGACAGCAGCGTGTAGCCGATGCGGTCGGCCTCGCGCTCCATATCGCGCGAAAAGTTCAGCTGGCCCTGGATGCCCACCGCCTGACCGCCGGCGATGGCGGCGTTGGCGATGTCGGCATTGCGCGCGCGGCTGGCAGCCAGCACGCCGAGGATCATCGTGGCGATGCCGATCATCGACTGCTGCTTGCTGTTGGTGACGCCGCGCGCGATGTGGCGCTGCGTCACGTGCGACATCTCGTGCGCCAGCACCGAAGCCAGCTCTTCTGGCGTGCTGGTCATCGCCACCAGCCCGAGGTGCACGCCGACGAAGCCGCCCGGCAGCGCGAACGCGTTGACGCTGCGGTCGCGCACCAGGAAGATTTCCCAGGCAAAGCGCTGGTCGATGTCGCTGCTGATGTTGCCGCGTGCACGCGCCTGCTGCAGCAGCGGCAGCCACAGCGACTGCATGTATTCGAGCAACACCGGGTCCTGCAGATAGTCGGGGTCGCGCCGGATGTCGGCCATGATCTGGTCGCCCACCCTGCGCTCGGTGCCGATGCCGAAGTCGTCCGACAGCGGGTCGCCCAGCGCCGGCAGGTTGGGCGGCGCGCTGGTCTGCGCCTGCGCCAGCGCCGGCAGCGCCGC
>ENA-OBIT01000063-OBIT01000063.1-metagenomes-genome-assembly--contig:-NODE-63-length-40434-cov-7.31658_pt1 | contig 40434 bp, 39 predicted proteins | sample MGYA00153386_OBIT01 | MGnify analysis MGYA00153386
TGCAAGCATGATGCGCCTCGTTTCAGTTGATATTTTGGAGCGTTAAATAGAAATCCACCTCATTATGAAATGAGTAAGGAATTTGCAACTGACTGGAAGCATCTGGAAACTGCAGGCACTGGATTACCGCCTTCGCGGGAACGACTGGAGGTTTGCGGTGATTTTTTGGGGCGGTTCCAGGTCGTTTTGAGCTAAAAATAGGCATTTTTAGACATCAAATCGGCCTCCAGCACAATAAACACGGGCGCAAGCAGCTATTTAATCAGTAGCAATTCCGGCAGCTCGCAAATTTGACCAAGGACAGCCAGCCTTCCGATTGCCCACCTCCAGGCGCTCAAGCGTCGTCCGCCCAGCTTGCTGGCGGAAAGTCTTCCGCATCAACACCACTCAGCAAACCGGCGCTGATGGCGTTTCTGATCAGCTGCTTTTCATAGTGTCGGTTGCGGCGGCTTTTTTTCGCGCCTGCGCGTTTGCCGTTGCGCTTGTCTTGCACGATGTTGCCGAGCTGGCTCAGGTCGTTGGCGTCTTTTATGGCGTTGGGGGATGTGCGTTTGCCCATGGGATGACTTGGTCAAGCAGCCAGAACGCTTTTGACCAGCAGCCAGATCATCACGGCCAGCTGAAGCAGATTCAGCCCCACGCTGGTGTAATGCAGCACATTGAAGGCTTTCATGCGCTTGCTGTCTTTGGCAGCGTTGATGCGTGGGGTCAGCCAGAAGCAGCTGAAAAAGAACACCACTGCGCACGCAGCCAGGCTGATTTGCGCGAACGGCATGCTGTGCAGCGCGGCGGCGATGGCGCTCGTCACGCCCAAAAAGAAAAAATACTTGGGGAAAAACTTGCGCACGTAGGCGGCTGACCATTCGGGCGGCAACACCATGAAGATGGTGGGTGCAACCGCGACTGAAAAGAACAGCATGATGCCGACGTTGGCGGCGATGATCAGGTCACTGATTTGGGTCAGCATGGTGGGTGTTGCCTTTGGTGTGTGCGTGATGAAGTCGGGACTACGAAGATGGCCGCGGAGGCTTGGGCAACGGTGGGCACCACATGTCAGGTACCAAGAGCGCATTTCTGCAGCCTGCATTCTGGCGCAGGCAGCTTTGGCGTGGGTAGCATAGGGACAAAAGCTCTGCTGCGGTAAAACGCCTTGGCACAAGGTGCTGGGACGACATGGTTCAGGCCACCACAAAAGAGCGCCGCGCCATTAAACTAGCAACAAACAGGAGCAACTTCGCCATGCTTATTCGAATGCTTTATGCCAGCACCGCTGTAGGGCCGATCACCACCACGGTAACGGGCACTATTTTGCGCAGTGCGCAGGCGTTTAACGCCGACAACGGCATTACCGGCGTGCTGTGCCAGGGCCAGGGCGTGTACTTGCAGGTGCTTGAGGGAAAGCCCGATGCGGTCAGCGCTTTGTATGCGCGCATCACCGCGGACAAGCGGCACAAAAACCTGCAGCAGCTATCGTCTGAAGACGTAACGGGCAGGCGCTACGGTGCGTGGGCCATGGCGCATGTTGACTTGACGGACGCCGACTCGCTGCTGGCTTTGAGAAACTCTGACGCCCTGTTTGAAACCTACCCCTCCACCGGCGAACGGGTGATGGCGCACATTGATGTGCTGATTGCGGCAGGCAAAGTGATGGGCGCGCCAGTGGTGTGACTTGAAGGCCCCCACAGCCTGTTTTCATTGCTTTTTATGCTTGTAGTGCAATAAATACGGGCGCAAGCAGCTACTTAAATAATAGCTGATATGCGGTGCCTTGACGCTGGCGTTGAGTGGCTTGACTTGACCGGGGTGCAAGATTACCCTGCGGTTACCGCGCTGCAGATAGCTCCAGATCACACCACGCAGCGGGTACACCAAGGACATGTATGGCCAAGCTCTTCGCGATTTACCAGCAGCCCAAAGACGCTGCAGCGTTTGACAAGTATTACTACAACACCCATGTGCCGCTGGCCAAAACCATTCCCGGGCTGCGCAGCTATGAAGTCACGCGCGGCGACGTGATGGGCATGGCGGGCAAACACTCTGCGTACCTGGTGGCAGTTTTGGAATTTGACTCGCTGGCAGCGATTGGGGCGGCAATGGCATCCCCCGAAGGCCAGGCGACGGCTGCAGATTTAGCCAACTTTGCGTCAAGCGGAGTGGATGTGATGATGGGCGACACGGCGACGATTTAGGCCGTAGCTTGCCAGGCTGCACTAAACACGTTGGTGCAGACCACGCCCCAACCGACGGGCAATGCGCAACTATTTACTCCCTGCCCGGCCAGTCGGCCCTGGAGTAACCTGCGTTCGATCAAGAAGGTGGCCATTAACGTACTTGTGCAGCACGCTGGCAATCAGCGTCTGGTAGGGCACACCCTCTTGCATGGCTCACCATAACGCTTTGCCTAGAGGACTTGGCTGGGTTGGGGTACGTCACCACACCAAGCAGGCCACTTGACTCAATAGCAACCACAACACGCTCAAAAGAGACCCCGCGTTCAGCCTGCAGGAAAGCGTTCTTCTCAGGGCTCCAGCGAAACGGTTTCATTGTCCGCTTGTGATTTATTGGCTGCCTTTTGTCATCACCTCCACGCTTGCTGAATGGAACTTTCGGTCAGGCCAAAGGACGCGAATTAAGGTTTACTCACTTGCCGCGTGCGAAGCCACTCGCGCCAACTCGCGCGGCGCAACCGACGATGCCTTGACGCCGCTGGTGGCAATGGTTTCTAAAAAGAGTTTTTCCATTTCAGGCGCGGCTTGCACCAGCTGGCGTTCGGCCAGCGGCGTGCTAAGGGCGGTGCGCAGCCAGTACAGCACGCGCACCCAGCCCGGCACCCAGATGCGGCGCTTGCGTTGGGCCATTCCCTTCACAATCATTTCAGCCGCTGCAGCGGCCGGTATGGCACGGCGCAACGGTGGCGGCATGGTGCTTTTCAGGCGGACAAATGCGGGGTGCATATCGCCTTCAGTGACCAGCGGGGTTTGCACCCACGACGCGTAAATGGTGCCCACGCCCACGCCATGCCCTGCAAGCTCAATTCGCCAGCAGTTGCACATGGCCTCAACCGCAGCTTTGGATGCAGCGTAGCTGGACACGCACGGCGGATGCGCAAAACTGGACACCGAAGCCGTGGCGAGCACGTAGCCGCGCTGCGCAACAACAGCGGGCAGCGCAGCCCGCACAATGTTGAGCGTGCCAAACACATTGACTTCAACGCAACGCTTGAAGGCGTCCAAGTCGGTTAGCAGCAGCGGGCCGAATGAGGCGATGCCCGCATTGGCCCACACCACATCGATACGGCCATGTGCGGCGATGGTTTGGGCCACCGCGGCTTGGCAGGCTGCATAGTCGGTGACGTCAAGGCAGTACGTGCGTGCGCCGTTCAAACTGGCGGCAGTGGCGGCCAGGCTGGCACGGTCGCAATCAAGCAAAACGGGAATTGCGCCTTGCGCCAACAGCGCTGCTGCCGTGGCCGCACCGATGCCGGATGCGCCGCCGGTAATGAGAACGACCTGGCCTTTCATCGCATGGCCATCGCTCGAAATCACTGGCAACTAGACGCCTTTGACGATCATCAGATAGACAATCGGCAGCGGCACCACAGTAGCAATAGCACCGCTGATTTGCCAGATGCGTGAGAGCTTGAGGTACTGCGGCGTGACAGACTGGTCGCGCTTGAGCAGCACGCGCTGGCGCAACTGAATGGGCACCAGCACCAGCAACCAGATCAGCCCAGACAAGCCGAACAGCATGTATGACCAGGTGATCCATGCTTGCGATGCGGCAGGCGCGCCATCATACCGATGCGCCATGAGCGAGCCGGTGTAGACCACCAGCAAAGCGCCCGTGAGCGTGAAGAGCAAATCGGTAATCAGCACCAGACGATTGCTGAATGAAATAACTTCAAAATTGCGCGTGCGCTCCGCCAGAAAAGCCCACGTGCCGCTGACCACCACGTTGCCCAAAAACAGGCACGCAGACAGCACATGCAAAACTTTGACGGTGTCGTTGGCAACCATAGTGGGTGTTTGAAGTTGGGTTCAGGCGCGGCGCGGCATGCGCCATGGCAGCATCATGCGCACGGCCAAATTGTTTAACAGAAGCGGCTGCAGGGTTTCGTGTACGGCCGTGACCTGTTCGCCGAGCAGTTGCGTTTGCAGCAAGCTGCGTGCATAAAAAGGCGAGTCTTCAAGCGTTTCAAGGACGCGGGTTGCGTTGCCTGAATCTGAGCGGATTCCCCGATCAACCCGCCACGGTGTCAGCGGCAATTTCTCGCGTTGTGCAGCGGGCGTAAATGGCTCTGACGTTCCATCTGGCTTGAAGCGTTCGGCCAATAGCGTGCGTACGCCGTTGGTTTGGGTGACATCGTAGATCACGGCGGTGCTGTTGTCCGCCATGCGAGCACGTGACCAGTCCCAGGTTTTGAAGGGCAGCGTGACTGGCTCGTCGCCTTCGTTGCTGTCAAGGTAAGCGTTGCCGCGCCAGGCCAAGCCGGGCTTTTGCAAATCTACCTCCACCCGCGCGCACGGTGCAATGGGCCCCCAACGGTGCCTGCCTTGGTCATCGAGTGCGGCTGAATAATTAACCAGTGCGTCTGGGTACACGCGCACCGTGCCGCGAATGCGCCGCGGAATGGGAACGCTCACCTCATTGAGGTCGATTTGCAAGTGGTCACCCGTCCACTTTAACTGGCTCGGCCCAACTACAAATTGCGCCTCGCCGCGCTCCACGCTGGCGCTGCCGCGTTCCGTCATGGCCCAGTGGCGGCTGCCCGGGCCGTACAACGCAACATTAATGGCACAGTGGTTCTGTGCCTGAACCGCTGTACCTTGCTTGGCAAAGGCGCGCGCGTAGTACGGTGAAAAAACGCTGCCTACAAAGGCAATGATGCTTAGCGCGTGCTGGCCGTCGTCGCTGATGCCATCGACATACCACCAGAGATACGCACCCGGCCCAACGGCTTGATCGAAGTTTGGGAAGCTCCGCATAACTCTGCGCGAGTGGGTGTGGTGCGGATCAGGATGGGATGCAAGAAACATTTCGCAGTCCAATAGCCTAGCTATTGGCAAGAAAAGTAACGCCGCAGACCGCCCGAGACCGCGCCATCACACGCCGTGAGGAGTTATGCGGAGCTTTCCTAGGTGTGCCATCACTGTGGCGGCCGCCAGTTGGCCCGAAAGCGCCGCCATCGGCACGCCCGGCCCCGGGTGCACGCTGCCCCCCGCCAGGAAAAGGCCCGGCAGTTTGCTGGCCGAGCTCGGCCTTTGGAAGGGAGTCATCCAGCCGTGTGAGGCCTGGCCGTAAAGCGCCCCGCCCGTCCCCGGAAACAGCTGGTTGAATTCGCTCGGCGTGGTGCGAACGCTGTGCGCCGTGGCTGAAGTTAAATCCAGGTCCAGGCCGCATTGGCCCAGCAGTTTGAGGCTTTGCTCCTGGCATGCTTGAATCTCCGAAAGAGTTAAAGAGTGGCTACCTGCCTTGTCGCCAACGGCAGGCGCGTTGACGAGGCAGAGCAAACGTTCGTTTTGGTCCGTGCTGAATGCCGAATCACTGCGGTCTTGCGCACACACGTACACAGTACCCCGGCTAGGCAACTTGTGCCGCTTGAAAATTTCATCGAATTCCAGCCGGTAGTCGTCATCAAAAAAGACGTTGTGCCTGACGAGCGGAAAGCCCGATGCTTTGGCATTGACCGACCAAGTGATAGCCGACAACGACCGCTTATTGAGCGGCGTAACGCTGGCAGCTTTTTTAGCGCCGTCGCCCAGCAAGCCTTGCGCGAGCGCGCTGGCGTCGCCATTAAACACCACCGCATCGGCGTGCAATTGCTCACCGTTTTCGAGCTCGATTCCGCTTGCGCGGCCGCCTGTTGCCACTATGCGTTTGCAGGGCGAGTTGTAGCGCAGTGTTGCGCCTTGTGCTGCGGCCTGGTCGGCCACCGCTTTGGCCAGCGCGTGCATGCCGCCGTCAACTGACCACACGCCTTCAAGCTCAACATGCGCAACCAGCATGAGCGTGGCGGGCGCGGCCCAGGGCGACGCGCCGCAGTACGTGGCGTAGCGACCAAACAGCTGGCGCAAACGCGGGTCATGAAAGTATTTGCCCAGGGCGTGCCACAGCGACGCGAACGGGCCCAGGCTTGCGAGTGCTGCCAAACCAGCAGGCCCCAAGTCAAGCCCCATGCCAGCCAGTGACGGGCGTGACGAGCGGATGTAAGGCGCTTCAAGGTGGTTGTAAATTTCTTTCGCCTTGGCGCAAAACGCTTTAAAGCGCAGCGCTTCAGCGGGCGAGCTGAACTTGGCGATGGCATCAGCCGAACGCTCAACGTCGGTGAACAAATCAAGCCGTTCATCCGTACTGCGCCATGCGTGGCGACACAAAATATCGAGTGGCTCCAGCTTGACCACGTCGGCCAAACTGCAGCCTACCTGCGCAAAAAGTTGCTCAAATACCCAGCGCATGGTGAACACTGTGGGGCCAGAGTCCACCGGCGCGCCTCCCACCATCACGCGGCGCATTTTGCCGCCGGGCGTAGCGGCAGATTCAACCAGCGTAACGCGCACGCCGCAGTGCGCCAGGAGCAATGCGCTGACCAAACCGCCTATGCCGGCGCCCACCACAATCACATGCTTGCTTTTTAACACTGCGGCATGGTTCATGTTCAGCCGTAACGCTGGCCGCGCCAGCTTCCCGTTAGACCCAATGGGACGAACCGCGCAAACATCGATTCGGAAAAGAAATGGCCGGCATGTGCGGCTTGTATGGCGGCCAGGTGCGCACCTGTCCTTGCGTAGGCGTTCATGGCCTCAACACTGCTCCACAAACTAAAAGTTGCTTGCCTGAAAAACGGTGCTTCGCCCACACCGGTGGCCAGCAAGCAGCCGCTGGCCTGGGCAAGGGAGACCTCACTGGCAGGCTGCATGCGCCAGAAGCGGCGCGCCGCTAATGGCTTGATCGAAGCGCGCGTAAGCGTTGCAATCGGGCCACTTTCAGGGGCAGCGGCGGACACTTCGATGGCGCGGCCAGCCCAAGTGCCTTTGCAGGAATATGCGCGCAGCTTGGCGGTACAAAACTCGCGTGACCGCATTGCATAGGAGTTTGCAACCGGAGAGGACAAAAAGGCATCTGCTGCAGACTCATCGGTGAACAAACAAAACAGCGCTTGCCGCGACCCGCTAGGCCGCAGCCCAAAGCCGCCATCAAAGCCGCTGCCCATAACTTTTGAAAACACCAACCCCGCCACGCCGCGCATGGCAAAGCGTTGAATCACAAAGCGCGCGTAGCCCCATAACCGGTGTGCAGGATCAATATCAGCCAGCAAAAAAACAGCCACTTGACCTGTAGCGCCTTGCGGCATTGCAGGTGAGATGGCTGCGATAACTGGTTTGAAAATTTGAGTGTGCGGCATACAAAAAAGTGACCGCGCACCACCGGGCTAACCTGTGTCGTCAGATGCCCGGTGGGGGCTCAGTGCGTGAGGCAATTTACTTCAGCGCCACCTCTGCTTTAGAGGCTACTACAACCACTGCTGGCTTGGCGTCGACCTTTAACTCAGCCTTGACTTCAGGCTTTGCCGGCGCATCAGGTACTGCAGCGGGTGGCGCCTCTTGTGTGGCAGCCGGAGCCGCTGCGTCAGCAGGTTTAGCCGGCGCTTGCATACCTGGGTAGTGCTTGGCCATGGCCGCGCCGTACAGCGGCTTGTACGCGCCCTGGTGGCAGGTAGCGCAGTTACCCTTTGCCACGTCGCCAGTCGGGCCAAGCCGCGAAGCTGGGAACACGCCAGTCAATGGCACCATGTACTCGTTGTTGATTTCACGGGCCATGCGAATGCCATACCAGGCCACAGCGCGCTGCGGCGTAGCGTTGGCACCCCACTCGCCAAAGGCCTGCGTGTTGTGGCAATACGTGCAGTTCACGCCCAGCGAGTTTGACCAGTGAATCATTTGCCCGTAGGTGTGCTCGGCCTGCTTGGTAGAGCTTCGGTTGGCAGCCGCACCTGTCATGGCCATAGCTTCTTTGCCGTTAACACGAATCGGCTGATTTTCCAGAAAGTAAGGCGTGAACGGGTCATATGGCAATGACGACAAACCGACACTTTTTGCTGCGCGATTTTGCCCGGCATCATTTCCGAGTGAGCCGCCAGCGGACTTCTGCGGTTCAGGTTTGAACCAAATTTCTTTCGGAATATTGTTGCCCCGGTGGCAGGTGTAGCAGGTCACGCCGGTTTCAGCCACGTGCGTTTTCCAGCCTGAGTTGATGCGGTGCGTCATTTGCAGCATCTTGCGCGCCACGATTTTTGTGTACACGCTGTCGTCTGCAAAGTTGCCAGCAATATGGCAGTAGTTGCAACCTTGCTGGGGCGCTACCCATTCAGTGATGGCGCTCATGGTGCGGGCGAACTCGCCCACGCTCAAATCGCCAAGTACTTTGACGTTTTGGTAAATCGCGCCAGCTCTGGGCGTGCCTGGCACGTCAACAATCGCTGCGGCAACCGGCGGTGCAGTATTTACTGCCGCTTGTGTTGCCAGAATGCGGGGGTTGTAGATCTGCTCCATGGCTGTGCCGCGAAAGCCGGTTTGCGACACGGCAATCGGAGGCCGCTCACCACAGCCCGCCATCAAAAAAGCAGCAGTGCTGGCCAGCAATAATTTAATCGTGGTGTGCATCATCATGGTTTTACTCCCAACAAGGCCGGGTCAATCGTAGGCACATAAACAGCCGGGTAGCTTGGTACAACATGGTGCTTGACAGACCAGAGGTACCAGTTGTCGACCACGGTGCCCGTCAGCAAGATGCCGATACCGCCTACCAGCGGGCACAGCACCGCAAACCACCAGGCCCAGCGGTGAATCGATTCCATTGTGGCGTTGTAGCCCATGGTCCAGCGCCAGAACAGGCCAGCGCGCTCTGATGCCGTACCGCGGTCAATGATCTGCTCAATCTCACGCTCACCGCCGTAACGGCCTACCGCCAAAATCGTTGCGCCGTGCATTGCAAACAACAATACCGAGCCATACAAAAACACAATCGACAGTGCATGGAACGGGTTGTAGAACAAATTGCCGTAGCGAAGCGATATGGCAGCCGTCCAGTCGAGGTGCGGAAAGATACCGAACGGAACCGATTCGCCCCAGCTGCCCATCAGCACCGGGCGAAAAAACCCGCATACCAAAAAAAGCCAGATGGCTGCGGCAAAGGCCCAGGCCACGTGCGTGCCCAAGCCGAGCTGGCGAGCGCGGCGATACATGCGCGTCCACCACAAAATAAGGGAGAGCGTGAGCATGAAACCAGCCGTTAACCACCAACCGCCATCATTGAGCGGGGGAATGCTCAAACCGTAACTCGGGGGTGGTGGGTCAAGCGCGAGCCAGAACAACTGGCGAATCATTTGCAGTGGATTCCAGTCCACCTGCGCCAGCATATTGAAGCCAATGATATTGAACGACAGCGTACCGCAAATAATGGACGCAAGACCCAACCAGCCCAAGTACACCGGGCCGATCTGGGCGTTGCCCAGGCGACCAGCCAGGTGAACGAAAAATGGGGGGCCTATTCGCTCAGAATCTTCCCTGGGCAGCGGCACACCGGGCGAAGCCGGACCGGTAGGTTGGACAGTTGTAAATAGATTTTGATATTCAGCCATATTTTTTTCTCCGCAGTATTTTTAATGGCCCCAGATTGGCATGTTCAGCCACCAGCCCCACCACTCTGGCCAGCCACGTGTCCAGAACGGGCCACTGATCACGATGCAAAGGGCCGAAAACCACACCGCCGCCAAGGCTAGAAACAAGCCAAGCCGATGAATACCAAGGGTGCCAACGGAGTAGCCGATCACATCGCGGAAGAAAGTGTCTTCATGCTCGGGAGTTTTGACCACTTCGCCTTTGCCTGGGTTGGTCGCCGATAGCACCAAGGCTCCGTGCAAAGACAACGCCAGCGTCGTCGTGAAAAACAAGGTCGCGGCAATCATGTGCGCGGGGTTGTAGTGAAAATGCAGATACTGGTAAGCAGTGTTGCTAACCCAGTCCAGATGGCTGTAAATTCCGTAAGGAAACGCATGACCCCAGGAGCCCATCAACACCGGACGAATGACCTGAAGCGTGAAGTACGCAAAGATGGCAAAGCCAAACGCAATCGGCACATGCAGCCCCATTCCGAGCTTGCGACAAATTTCAACCTGGCGCAATGCCCAGGAGACGAATGCGCCCAGCGCGCAGACGGTAATGATTTGCCAAAGGCCTCCAGCCATGATGGGCGCTACCCGCAGACCATTGGAAATGTCCGGCGGAGCAATGTTGATTTGCCATGGGTTCCACGTTGGACCCATTGCTGCCCCCCACATGATCATGGCGGTGCCAAGAGCTGCAAAGAATGCTGTGGTTATTCCAAAAAATCCGACGTAAAACGGGCCGACCCAAAAGTCGAACAAGTCACCCCCGATAAGGGTGCCGCCGCGTACGCGGTACTTTCTTTCAAAACTCAACATGGCCATGTTGGCTCCTCTGCCCGACACGCTCGTGGGCGTGGTTCGGATTAAAAACTGTTAAAACTAATTCTTGGGTAGGGTGTGCGAAGCAGGCAACAACAGCCTGACTTCGCTCACCACACCGATAGCAAAATTTGCTACCGTTACTTCGATGGAGGCATCGCTGCGTTGTTCGCAGCTTTCGCGGCCTTGACGGTGTCAGGATGCCACGTGTTGATGTTGTAACGATCACCACTGATGTGAATCAGGTGGATGCTCGTCGAAATGAAGGCAATCATTAAGCCTGTCAAGATGATCGCCTTGCGGGGATCTACCATACGCCACATACGCCACATAATATTTCCTTTAGTTAGCTAAGTTGAGAGATCACGGTATACACAGCGGACTTCACGCTTTCATACATCGGACGTGTTCCTTCTGCCCCAGGCAGCCAGGTACGCCAATCCATGAACATCATCTGGCCCATCATTGCAAGCAATAAAAAGACACAGAAGAGCACAACGTACAGGTATCGAAACTCCTTGATCGGGGCTTCGAGAACACTGTTCGGATGGTGCGCATGTAAGTAAGTCATATTTATCTCCGTGAGTAGGTTCTTAGAACCAGGGACGCCAGATCCAGACCAAGCTGTGAGCGATTAACGCGCCCACGCCCCACAGCACATACCCTTGTATGTAGTACTTGTGGAATTCCTGGCACTCTGCATCAGACAAGCCTGAAGGACTAGTGCTTTGATTCATAGTCATTACCTCACTTAAAAAGCCTTGCGGCGATTACCTTGCCCGAGAGCAAGGAACGAAATGCTGCAACGCAAGCGTTGCAGCGAACTTGCACCCAGATGAATCTGGATGCTTGTAGGGAAACTCAAAGCGCAAGCGGTGCAGATCATGCGGCCACCCCCACTTTTGAATGCCCGAACAATTCTGTAAGCCGGCCTACCTCAACACTTGAGCGGCCAGACTGTCGTGCATCGCGCTCAGCGCGATCACGCATTTGTTTGGCAGCTGATATGCGCACCAGCACAGGCTCAGCCTCAATCAGCTCTTCCAAAAGCGCATGGGCCTCCATGCTCCATGAAACGGGTTTGTCAGCGTTGACCCGGCTCGGCGTCGAATCAATCTTGTCAAGCTCGGTGCCCAGCGGCAAGATGTGGAACAACGCATCAAACAGTGCATTGCAAAACTCTTGGATCAGGTAAGTCGCACCGGCATAACCCATGAACGGTGTGCCCGTGTGACGGCGAATAATGGGCAGAGGGAACGATGCAGGAATAAAGGTCGCCTTCATCATGCCGCCACCGCCGCATTCAGCCAAATACATGCGCTCGTTGTAGCTGCCGTACATCACCAGTGGTGTTTTGGTGGCGGTCAAACGGCGCACTTCGGCGTTGTCGGTTTTGGCACCGGGGCAACGCGAAATCGCAAAGTTGCAAGGCAGGCCCATTTCATCTTCAAGAAAATGGCGAATGCCGCGGGTATAGGTTTCGTTGGCCACCACAGCAAAGCTTGCGGTGCCAAAAAAGTCTTGCGTCACCGAACGCCACAAATCCCAAATCGGTTTGATAGTGGTGTGCTTTTCGCGTTCGATAAATGGCTCAGGGTCCAGCCCCAGCAACTCGCCCAACTTGCGCAAAAATTTGGTCGTGCTGTGCAAGCCGATGGGTGCTTGTAGATAAGGGCGCTCGAGCGCTTCGCACAGCATGCGACCGAACTCGCGGTACATGCAAATATTGACATCTGACTCTACCAGGCGAGAAACATCGGCCAGGTGGCTGCCCAACGGGAACACCATGTTGATTTCTGCACCAATGCCTTGCACCAGGCGGCGAATTTCTGCCAGGTCACTTGGGCAATTGAACGTGCCGTAGCTCGGGCCGATGATGTTGACGCGCGGTTTTTCGCCCACAGCGCGCTCTGATGCTGGTTTGCGGACCGGCACGTGCTTGACGCCGTACTCAGACCATAACCAGAACATGGCGCGGTTGGCGCACTGCCACTGGTCTTCGTCAATGGTGCGCGGCAAAAACCGCTGGATATTGGTGCCAGCCGGTGTGACACCGCCACCGATCATCTCGGCGATGGAGCCTGTCACAACAACTGACGGCAAATCCGGGTCAAGCGCAGCGTGTGCGCGGCGCATGGAGCCCTCAGTGCCCTCACGGCCCAATTGTTCTTCCGCCAGACCCGTGACAACGATGGGCAACTCGTGTGGTGGCAATGCATCCGTGTAATGAAGCACGGACGTGACCGGCAAATTCTCGCAACCCACCGGTCCGTCAATCACGACTTGCAAGCCTTTGATCGCGGTGAAGACATACACCGCGCCCCAATAGCCGCCTGCACGATCGTGGTCCAGGACTAGCATTTAGACCATTTCCTCGGCTTTGCGCTTCTTAGCCATCTTGATGGCCTGACGACGCTGGTCGGCTCTAAAATCTGGGCGGTCTTGCGGTATGCCTTGGGCGCTTTCCCACACGCCTGTGGCATGGCCGGTTCCGGCAGAGCCGAAAAACTCTTTCATTTGCTCAAATCTGGCTTTGTTACCAATCGCTGCGTTAACCACCGTAGCCAATGAGCCTGCGCCTGCTGGGCCCATCAATGGTCGAGCTGAAATCAAATTGGTGAAGTACAGCGATGGAATGGTCAGCTCTTTTGCGGCTTGCACAACTGGGGTGGTGCCGATGGCAAGGTCGGGTTGGAACTCATGCACTGCCGCCAAATCCTGCTCAAGCGTGGCGCGGAACTGCACCATCACGCCCTTGCTTTCCAGCCACTGCAAGTCAGCCTCGTTCCACGCTGTGCGCGGGCAAGCCGTGCCTACGTAGCGCAGGTCAGCACCGCTTTCAACCAGCAGGCGGCCTACCAGCAACTCAGAACCTTCATAGCCGCTCAAGGTGATGCGGCCTTTGATGGGCGTTTTGCTCAACGCACCTTTGATCGCCGGCAAAAATTTATTCTTGGCAGCATCAATATCTGCCTGCGCAATATTAGTTGCAGTGCCGATGGCTTGCAACCAGGCCTCGGTGCCGTCATGGCCCACCGGCGCAGAACCGACAACTTTGCGACCTGCAGCGTCGAACTCACGCACGCTGGCAGTGTAAAAAGGATGAATGGCGGCGACTGCGGCGCAATCAAGTGCCGCATACAGCTCGCGCCACTCGCGGGTCGGCACGGTCGGGCCAGCAGCCAGGCCCATAGGCTCCAGCATCATGCCAATAATCACCGGGTCAGCCGGGAACATTTCGCCCAGCAGCGTGATGGTCGGTTTGTCAGATTTACCGTTACGCGGCGCTTGCACCGGGCCGGCCAATGCTTCGGTGCGTGCGTACTTCAGCATTGCACCCGCTAAAACGTCTTTTGCTTCAGCATGGGTGGGTACGCCAAAACCTGGCACGTCAATACCAATGATGCGCACGCCGTTGATTTCTTTCGGCAAAATTTGCAACGGCACCCCGCTGGCGGTGGGCACGCACAAATTGATGATGACAATGGCGTCGTACAGGGCTGGGTCAGCTTGCTGGAACACCGCTTCGCGAATGTCTTCAAACAGCTTGCCCGTCACCAATGACTCAGAGTTGAACGGCACGTAACCCACGCTGCGCTTGGCGCCGTAAAAGTGCGACGTGAACGTTAGGCCATACACACAGCAGGCCGAGCCGGACAAAATGGTAGCGGTGCGGCGCATGCGCAAGCCAACACGCAGTGAGCCAAATGCGGGGCACATGCTTTGCGGTTGGTCGTGCGGGCCGGCTTTGGGGTTCTTTGGGTAGTCCTTGGCGTATTGCTCAAGAATTTCTGATTTACCTGCCGACTTGGCGGCAGCCAACATCGCCTCGCCGCCGCTGTGGCAACCCATGCCGTCGCCTTCAAGCGCCGTCGAAATTGGGGTTGATGGCATCGGGATGATCGGGATGACGGCGTTCATAACTTGATTACTTGATTCGTGCTGTTTCAGACTTCGTCGTAAACGACTTCAAGTGTTTCTTTAACGGTTTCTTTCTTGCCGCACATGTCAAACTGCGTTGCAGGCTCCAGCACCACATTGCGGCCGACCACATCAGCCGAAAACAAGCCAAGCAATTCGTCTTGCGTCATAGGCTTTGGTCGAATTGGTTTCGAGGTGCCCACGTTTTCTGCAAGCTGCGCAAACATCGGGCCCCAAACGGAATCTGGACGGCCAATGATTTCGTAGCTGGCGCTTTTGCGGCGAATATCGTCGTTGGCTGGAATGACGGACAACACAGGAATGCCGACTTTTTCAGCAAAGGCAGAGGCTTCGCCAGTGCCGTCGTCACGGTTGATCACCATGCCGGCTACGCCGACGTTGCCGCCGAGCTTGCGGAAGTATTCAACTGCCGAGCAAACGTTGTTGGCAACATACAGAGACTGCAAGTCGTTACTGGCGACCACGATAACTTTTTGGCACATGTCACGGGCAATCGGCAAACCAAAGCCGCCACACACCACATCGCCCAAAAAGTCGAGCAACACGTAGTCAAAACCCCAGTCATGAAAGCCAAGCTTTTCAAGCAGCTCAAAGCCGTGAATGATGCCGCGACCACCACAACCGCGGCCAACTTCCGGGCCGCCGAGTTCCATGGCGTAAACGCCGTCGCGCTTGAAGCACACGTCGCCAATGGCAACCGCTTCGCCAGCGAGTTTTTTCTTTGACGAGGTTTCAATAATCGTTGGGCAAGCCCGGCCGCCAAACAGCAAACTGGTGGTGTCGCTTTTCGGGTCGCAGCCAATCAACAAAACTTTTTTGCCCTGCTGCGCCATCATGTAGCTGAGGTTTGCCAGCGTGAAGCTTTTGCCAATGCCGCCTTTGCCGTAGATCGCAATAATTTGCGTCTCTTTGTTGGCCTCGCCGGTTTTCATTGAAGTATTGACGGGATTAGGCTCAATGGCAGCTTCGGCTCGGAGGTCTCTGACCATAATGGTTGTCGGATTCATGCGCTGTGGTTCCAATCCAGAATCATTTTTAAGCAGGCCGCATCGCCAAAAGCGACTTCATAGGCACTCGCTGCGTTCGCGGGCTTTTCTGTGTGCGTGATCAAGCCGTCTAAATTCAACTTGCCGCTGTGGGCAAGGTCAGTGACTACAACCAAGTCTTCGCGCTTCCACTGGGCGGCGATCCGGATACGTGTTTCGCGCATAAAGGCTGGCGCAAATGCAAAGTTGAGCGATTGCTTGTAAAAGCCCGCCAGCACCACCTCACCGCCAGGGGCGAGGCGGGCAATGGCTTTGTCCAAAATTTCTGAATCGCCGCTGACGTCATAAATTGCGCGGTAATCGCGGCGGGCGTCATCTGCCGGGTTGACAACTGCGTAGCCGTCAGCGCCTGAGTGTCGGCCGGCATTGACTTCCCATACCGTCGGCGCAGCGTGACCCGCAGCAACGCTCAAGCGCGCCAGCAAGCGACCCATCACGCCATGGCCAATAATCAAATCTGGTGCGACCTGGTTGGCCAATGTGTGCTGTGAGGTGGCCGCAAGCGCCAGAAGGACTGCACGCGCGCCCAGGTGATCTTGCACTGCGACGGTGCGCTCTTCCCGCACGACCAGGCGTGATGCAGACCCGCCGAACAAATTACGCACACCTTCAAAGCACTGCGCACCGGGCACAAACACACGGCTACCGACTTTGAGCGTTGTGTCGGCACCCACTTGGGCTACGCGGCCAACCGACTCATAGCCTGGCACCAAGGGGTACCCCATACCAGGAAACGCAGGCATGGAGCCGTCCCACAACAGGCGCTCCGTGCCAGTACTGATACCGCTGAACTCGATGTCCACTTCGATCTCGCCAGCGCCGGGCGCACGCAAATCAAGTCCCCTGAGCTCCAAATGCTTTGGGTTTTGAAATACTACCGCGTGTGCTTGCATGGTGTCAGTTTACGTTTACGTTTAAAAGTGTCAACTACTATTTACAGTATTTTTTTACGTTGTTGAGATTTCGCGGGTATTCACTTAGGCTTTTTGGCGACCAGGATGCGGGTTTGCAGCGGCATTGGATTGCGCAGCAGCTTCACACCGGAAAACCCGGCTTCGCGCACCATGTTGCTCAGCTCGCCGGTGGTGCGAAGTCGGCCTGCACCCATCGCCAGCAAGTAAAAGTGAAAGTACGCATCGCCCAGCGGGTTTTGGTCTGGGTTTTGCGCCATCGGCTCGGCCAACAGCAAAGTTCCACCTGCAGGCAGCGCAGTAAAGATGGCGCGCAAAATCGTTTTGACATGGTCATCGGGGTGGTCGTGCGCCACCCGCACCAGCGTGACAAGGTCGGCACCCGCGGGCAACGCATCGCGCAGAAAATCGCCGCCGAACGCTGTGGCGCGATCGCCAAAGCCTTTGCTGGTAAAACTGGTTTGCGCAAGCTCTGCAACTTGGGGCAAGTCAAACAATTGCAGTTTGAGTGCGGGGAAACCAAGCGCCAGACGACCTACAAATGTGCCTTGGCCACCTCCAACATCAAGTAGGCACCTGTGCTGGCTAAAGTCATACGAAGCCAGTACTTCATCGACCACAAAGGGTTGCGATGCAGACATCAATTGGGAATACCGCGCTACTTTGTCGCCCTGCCAGGTGCGCGTGTCCGGCGCTTTCAAATTCTCTTCAGCGTCCACCCCCGAATACGGCCAGTACGCTGCCATTTGCCCATCACTGACCTGGTCACGCAGCAGCGCAACCGGGTCTTGCATGTCTTGGTACAGCACGGCGTGGTGTTCAATCATGGCGCGGATACCCGGGTGGCCAGCGACCGGCGCACCAAGTGCGCCCAAGCCGTAGCGGCCTGCGCCGCGCAGGTTCAGCAATCTGAGTGCAACCGCCGAATTGATCAGGCGTTGCAGGGCTGATGCGGGCACCTGGCATTTTTGGGCCAGCTCTTCAAGGGTGCGTGGCGACTCGTTGACCAGCTCAAAAATGCGCAGGCGAACGCACGCAAGCAGCACTTGGGAGTAGACAAATCCCGCCATCATGTCAAACACCTGGCTAGCCCGATGGCGAACAATCCATCGGGTCAGTACGTTGGACGCAGCCCAGCGCGAAAAGCTGGGGCTGGTCAGCTTGCTGTCCATCCAGCCGTCGAACCGATCGCGCCAGGCGGGCCGGCTGTGGCTGCCATTCAGCGGTTTTGCCAAATCAAGCGCCTTCATGGCTTGACGTTTCCGGGCGCCAGTAAAACGCGCATTCAGGCTTCAATCTTCTGCGGTGGTAACGCGGTAGCGGCCTCGCCGACGGGGGCGTTCCTGAACTGATCGCAGGACGAACGGGGCACCAGGCGCTCAGACTCTTTGCGCACCAGGCCTTTCATCATTTCACGGCTGCGGCACTCTGGTACGGCATCGACTGCGGACTGCACCAGCTTTTCAAAATGTGCAATTGCGCCCGCCAAACCCAAGTCAATGGCCGCACTGGGTCGGCCGAGCGCCACGTCCTGGCCGACTGGCTTGCCCAGCAATGCGGGGTCGGCCAATACATCGCGAATATCGTCGGCCACCTGGTACGCCTCTCCCAGCCACTCGCCCAGCGCACGCCAGGGCTCAGGGTCAGCACCGGCAGCTTGCGCGCCACCAGCTGTGGCAGCGACAAACAGTGCGCCGGTTTTTGCGCGCTGGTATGCGGTCAGTGACACCCGTGACTCGGACTCCCAAGCCTGGCCGGCCACAATGCCGTGCGGCATGCCGACACCAGCGGCCACCGTACCGAGCACCGCCGCCATGCGGGCGGGCGACTGGCCACCGGCAAGGCCAAGGGTCTGAAAGGCAAGAACGATGAGCGCGTCACCCGCCAGCACCGCCAGGCTTTCACCATAAGCCCAGTGCACTGACGCGCGGCCACGGCGTGTGGGTGCATCGTCAAAACACGGCAGGTCGTCATGCACCAGTGAGGCGCAGTGCAGCAGCTCAATGGCTACAGCGGTAGCGTCGGCCAGCAACGGGTCGTCGTTGCCGCAGGCGTGGGCTACCGCAAGGCACAGCTGCGGGCGGATTCGAGCGCCACCCGGAAACACCGCGTGGCGTATGGCACCGGCGAGTTTTGGCGGACAACCAGGTGCCTCTCCAATGGCCAGGGCGGCTGCCAGGGATTGTTCAATATGGGTGATGGCCTTCATGCGGTACTCCTGCTTTACGCTTGTCTGCTTGGCCCATTGGTTGATCAGCGGGCAAAATCGGCGGAATTGGTCGGCGGTAGTTTGATGTAAATTTAAATTGTCACAATTGACTGTAAACTAATTCTGACAGTTGAATTTAGTTGGTTATTCGCTCCGCGTCAATAGAACTACCACCAGAAGCCACGAAAAAACAGAAAAGAGTTCCGCGCAGGTGAGCCACATCCGGCTCGAAAGTAGCTTTTCAGGTATGTTTAATCAACAAGATAGCACTCTAGCCCAATCGTTACGGGCGCAAGCAGCTATTTTATTAATAGCATTTGAATGCTGAATTGCAGCGCGAAGCTGCCGATATGCGCTAGCCCGGCTTGCGAGACGCCAGGTAAATGCCCGGCAAAATCACTGCGGCACCCACCGCGTGGTGCCACTGCAACGGCTCGCCAAGCGCAAGCCATGCAAACGCTGCGCCGTACAGCGGGGCCAGGTACAGCGTCAGCCCGGCAGTGGCTGCCCCCAGCTTTTTCTGAAGTGTGGAATACGCCAGATAAGACCCGGCACCAGGAATTACCGCCGCCACCAGTGCCAAAGCCGCAGTGCGCCAACTCCATTCGGTTTGGCTCCACGGCAGATTGGCGGCAGATTCCACCGCGGCCAAAGGCAGCAAAACCACAACCCCTCCAAAAATGATCAGCACCAGACGCGCCAACGGGCTGAAGTCGCTGGGCCAGCGCTTTAGCAATATTGAGTAAGCGGCCCAGCTCAGCACCGCAGCCAGAATCCATGCGTCGCCGCTGTTCAGACTCAAGTTCGCCAGCGCGCCCCACTGGCCAGAAATGATCACGTGCAGCAAGCCCACAAAAGCCAGCCCCAGGCCCAGCCACTGCAAAGCTGCCAGGCGCTCGGGCAGCCACATGGTTGATGCCAACGCAATAAATGCCGGCGACATGGCGTAGAGCAGTGCAATGTTGTTGGCACTGGTAGAGCGCGCGCCAATATAAACCCAGGCGCCGCAGATCCACATGCCCAACGTACCCAACACCAAACAATGCACCGCATGGCGGCGAAGCAGGCTGCGCTTGGCATACAGCTCGGGCCAGGCGAATGCCAGCAAAATCACGCTGGCAAGCGCCTAGCGCAGCAGCGCCAGCATGTACGGTGCAATCAGGCCAAAGGCCAGTTGCCCTAAAACATAGTTGACGGCCATCATTGCAGGGGTCAGTAAAAACAGGGCAATGACCCAACGTGAAGAAGAACGCATGAGAAGGGACACTGATACGAAAAAGGATACGAAAAAGGATACGAAAACGCTATTATTATAGGAGCTGTTTACACGCGTTTTTATTGGATAAAACGCGTTTTTATTCAGAATTCAATGTGTCGTGTCATGCAAAACCGGCGCGGCCTACAATTCGATAGCTGGCAAACAGTCAGCCCATAAAGCGCAGCAGTGCGCGAAAAAACACACGCCGGAGACACCGTACATGACGACCTTGACCACTGCCCCTCTGAACACCGTTGAAAAGCGCGCAGAGTTGCGCCGAGCCGCGCTGGAGTACCACGAGTTTCCCACCCCCGGCAAGCTGGCGATTTCAGCCACCAAACAACTCACCAACCAGCGCGACCTGGCGCTGGCTTACTCACCGGGAGTGGCCGCGCCGTGCGAGGAAATCGTCAAGGACCCTAACAATGCGTACCGCTACACAGCGCGTGGCAATTTGGTGGCGGTGGTGACCAATGGCACCGCTGTGCTGGGCCTGGGCGACATTGGGCCGCTGGCCTCCAAGCCGGTGATGGAGGGCAAGGCGGTGTTGTTCAAAAAATTTGCTGGCGTAGACGTATTTGACATTGAAATCGACGAAAAAGACCCCGTTAAATTGGTCGAGATTATTGCCTCGCTGGAGCCCACTTTTGGCGCCATCAACCTCGAAGACATCAAAGCGCCTGACTGCTTTTACGTTGAGCGCGAGCTGCGCAAGCGCATGAAGATTCCGGTCTTTCATGACGACCAGCACGGCACGGCGATTACCGTTGGTGCGGCGATTTTGAATGCGCTTAAAGTAGTGGGCAAAGACCCTGCAAAAGTCAAATTGGTCACGTCTGGTGCCGGGGCGGCTGCGCTGGCGTGCCTGAATTTGCTTCTCAAGCTCGGCATTGAACGAAAGAACGTCTTCGTCACCGACTTGGCCGGTGTGGTGTACACCGGGCGCACCGAGTTGATGGATGAAGACAAAATCGCATTTGCGCAAGCCACCGAAGCGCGCACTTTGAGCGAAATTATTGAAGGTGCCGATATCTTTTTGGGCTTGTCGGCGGGCGGCGTACTCAAGCAAGACATGGTCAAAAAGATGGCACCGCAGCCTATTATTTTTGCGCTGGCCAACCCCAACCCCGAAATCAACCCTGACGACGTGAAAGCCGTGCGCAGCGACGCCATCATTGCCACTGGCCGCACCGACTACCCGAACCAGGTCAACAATGTTTTGTGTTTTCCGTACATCTTTAGAGGCGCACTGGATGCGGGTGCGTCGACCATCACTTTAGAGATGGAAATTGCTGCCGTGCACGCGATTGCCGAGCTGGCCCAAGCAGAGCAAAGCGAAGTGGTGGCGGCAGCGTACGTTGGTGAGAAACTCGCCTTCGGCCCCGAATATCTGATTCCAAAACCGTTCGACCCGCGTTTGATGATGAAAATTGCGCCCGCTGTGGCCAAGGCAGCGTTTGACAGTGGCGTGGCGCTGCGGCCAATCACTGACCTGGAAGCGTACCGCGTCAAGCTGCAAAACTTTGTGTATGCATCAGGCACCATGATGAAGCCGATTTTTGCGGCTGCAAAAAGTGCCAGCAAAAAACGCGTCGCCTACGCTGAGGGCGAAGAAGAGCGCGTGCTGCGCGCCTGCCAGATCGTGGTCGATGAAGGTCTGGCGCGCCCGACCTTGATTGGCAGGCCCGCAGTGATTGCCGAGCGCATTGAAAAGTTTGGGCTGCGCCTGAAAGAAGAACTGGACTACGACGTGGTCAACGTCGAGCAAGACCACCGCTACCGCGATTTTTGGCAAACTTACCATCGCATGATGGAGCGCAAGGGGGTGACAGTTCAGGTGGCAAAAATTGAAATGCGCCGCCGTTTGACGCTCATTGCAGGCATGTTGCTGCACAAAGGCGACGTTGACGGCCTGATTTGCGGCACTTGGGGCACCACCGCGCTGCATCTGGACTACCTCAACCAGGTCATTGGCAAACGTGAAGGCGTCCACACGTACGCCTGCATGAACGGGCTTTTGCTGCCTGGCCGCCAGGTATTTTTAGTCGATACGCATGTGAATTACGACCCTACGGCTGAGCAGCTCGCTGAAATCACCACCATGGCGGCCGAGGAAATGATGCGCTTTGGTATCAAGCCCAAAGCAGCGCTGCTGTCACACAGCAACTTCGGCTCATCGAATCTGCCGAGCGCCGTCAAAATGCGTCGCACGCTTGAAATACTGCAACAAAACGCCCCATGGCTGGAAGTCGACGGCGAAATGCACGGCGACGTTGCGCTGGATGAAGACGCGCGCGCCACGCTCATGCCCAACAGCGCCCTGCTGGGGGAAGCCAACTTGCTGGTGCTGCCCAACATCGACGCTGCCAACATTTCTTACAACTTGCTCAAAACCGCTGCGGGCGGCAATATCGCCATTGGCCCGGTACTGCTCGGCGCCAACAAGCCGATGCACATTCTCACAGCAACTGCCACGGTGCGGCGTATCGTAAACATGACAGCTCTCACCGTAGCAGACGCAAATGCAGCGCGATAGCGCTTACTAGAGTAGTTTGCGCTAACTTAACAGGCGGAATTTCTGCACGCCGTCTGTTCGGAACTTCAGCAGCCTATTGCCTTTTGTGCGGACTTGCGGCAAAATTCAAAGCTTGAAATTTTAGGGTTAACCCGAAAAAACCTCGGTCTGCCCGGCAACAAACTCGAGTACAGGGCAAGCAAAGCATGGTCTGGCAGGCAACAAAGTCGTGGATTTCTGGCGCGATACGGATGCGCAGCTTGCCGGGCTGGCTGCTGACAGCAATTTTGGCTTTGGTGCTGGGCGGCAGCGGCTTGGTGCAGGCCAAAGGCCCGGCTGATGTTTCGGCATTGCCGACGATTGAGCTGAAGCAACTGCCTGCACAAGGCCGGGACATGATGGCGCTGATTGCGCAGGGCGGGCCCTTCAAGTACGACAAGGACGGATCAGTTTTTGGAAATCGGGAGCGGATTTTGCCGCCAGAAAAGCGAGGGTTTTACCGTGAATACACGGTAAAAACCCCGGGGGAAAGATCGCGAGGCGCACGGCGCATCGTCTGCGGCGGGCTCCAGCCCAGCGCACCTGATGCGTGTTTTTACACCGATGACCATTATTCGAGCTTTCGCAAGATCGCCCGGTAAAGGCCATCCAACAGAGTCAGGTTGATATTGTGAGCTTTGATTTTTTTACAGAAAGACCCGCGGAGCTGGACGCACCACTGCGCAAGGATACAGAAATGCCTTTTAGAGATAAAACAACAGATGTGCCCCTCAAGGGCATTCGCCCAAACATCGTGCAATCGATTCGCGCGTTTCGCGTGCAGGAACTGCAAGACGCGGCCACATCGCTTGGTCAGCATTTTTTGTATGCGAATCTGGGCAACGCCCAAAGCAAGCAGGAAATTTTGGACATGATTGCTGCGCAGTACACGTTTCCTGCCCATTTTGGTAAAAACTTTGATGCACTCTACGACTGCATGACCGACCTGGTGCACAAGTCAGGCCCACAGCCCGGCTTTATCGTGGTTCTGGAGCAAATTCCGGCGCATGCCAAGTTTGACAAGGAAGCGCGTGAGCAATTGCTGGACATCTTCAGGGATGCCGCTGACTACTGGGCGGATCGAAAGATCCAGTTCAGGTGCTTCTATTCTTTTCTGTAGCCCGCTCCCCAGACATCGGCCAAGGGGATCGGGCGAACGAGGCCTTGCAGGTAGTGACAGAGGGCGAAGAAGCCATGCCTACCGACAAACTGCTGGACGTGTCACCGCTGGCGCTGCGCATGAGCAGCCCATTTAATTCGGGATACTGGCTGGCAGCCGCTTAGGACGTGGCCCCCACGTTCGCGCACTGCGTGTCGCTCTCTGCCCCCCGAGGGGGCTAATTTTTCTAGAGGCGGCTCGTCGAAAAATTGACCCCCACGTTCGCGCACTGCGTGTCGCTCTCTGCCCCCCGAGGGGGCTAATTTTTCTAGAGGCGGCTCGTCGAAAAATTGCTCAGTTAAATCAACAAAAAAGCCCTCAAATGTCATGTCTGAGGGCTTTTTTATGTGCCAAATCTAGCTCTAGCCTAATAAATACGGGCGTAAAATGCTATAAACTATATAGCGTTTAACTATGGCATTCGCTCATCTCGCAGTGACGCGCCAGCCGTAAACATCAATTCAATTTGCACATCGGCGCTCAGCTTTCCCTGACGGAAATGATTTTTACACTTTCGTCCAGAACAAAGCAGCAGTGAAACTAACAGTTTGATTGGCGCTTAACGTCATGCGCCGACCATGACTGGAACTTCACCCGCGACCATGCCGCGGTGCAGGACCCGATCTTGCGTCACGTTGTCGTGATCGGCTTTGTGCATTGTGAGCCGGTTATCCCAAATCAGCACGTCACCTTGTTTCCATACGTGCCGATAAAGCGTTGACGGCCTCGTGCTGTGTCGATAAAGCGCCGCGATGATGCGATCACTGGTTTGCGCGTCACAACCACTCAACCCGGTACAACGGGCCGGGGTAGACAAGAACAACGACTGCTCCCCAGTGATGACGTGTTTTCTTAGCAGCGGCTGCCGCGTGGTGGCAGCTTGCCCGTCCAGGCCAGTGGCTCCGTGCATCACAGTGCGGCCAGCCAAATACTGGCGGACTTTTTCTGGCAGGCTGGCTGCCGCTCTCACCTGATCACTGAAAAGCGTGTGGCCGCCGGTTTCGGGCAACACAACTGGTCTGAGGGCAGTAAACGATGGTGGGCGCAGCACATAGCTGGTGTCGGTATGAAACACACTTCGCGGCGGCGTCAGGCGCCCAACGTTTGAGACAACATTCAAATCAGCTGCGTTTTCAACCGGCTTTTCGCCTTCAGTAAAGGTCAACTCGCCGAGCCCTTTTAAAAACTGCACAAACGATGTATCGTCAAGAAATTGTTCACGAAACACCAGCACCCGCGCGCGCGCGATGAGCTCGGAAATATCCCGAAACGATGACGCTGCGAGGGCTCTTACGTCCAGGCCGCACACCTCCATGCCGAAAGGCGCAAGCGTAGTCTTAATCATCAGCGCGATGGATCAGCCAGCAGCGCCAGTACACGGAAATCCAGCGCGCCACCAGCATCGAGCAAGCTGCTTAACACCGTGTCAGCCTGCCACAAATCCTGCCCTGTTGATATTTCACCAGGCGTGCAAACCACTTGCAGGCCCGCACGTTTGGCAGACATCACGCTGGCAGCAGTGTCTTCAATTGCAATGGCCTGATCTGCGCTGATTTGCAGATGCCTGAGCGCCGTCAGATAGGCTTCGGGCGACGGCTTACCAAGGGGGACGCTGCTCCTCGACCCGATGTAGTCAAAGTCACTTTCTAGAATCGCGCCGTTGGCGGATCGAAAAATAGCGTCAATGTTCGGTTGATAGGTCGTGGTCACAAACGCCAGTAACATGCGCCGCGCCTTCGCCCATTTAATAAGTTCAGCCACGCCAGGCCTGAGTGCGGTGTGTTTAAAAACAAGTTCCTCACAAGCGAGCTTGGTTTTTCTGGAGTGAATGGCCTCTATCTCAAGCGCCGAGAGTTTTGTACCGGTGGCCGATGCCAGCATCGCTAACCGCTCTTGCCCACCAGACTGGTTGAGCAACTCAGAGTAAATCTCGCGCGTCCACACCCAACTCAAACCAGCTTCTTTAAGCGCTTGGTTATAAGCACGGCGCTGCACATCAGATGTCTCCATCACAGTGCCAATTGACCCAAACATCAGCGTGGTTTTTGGCATCTAAATATTCTCCTGAAAAGAAACAAATACGTTAAGCGGATCAGGCACGAGCAGGCTCGGGCATGACGGTGGATGGATCTTCAAGACCCACGTCGCTGCACAGCGGATCAATACCGCGCCCACTTCTTGGGTAGGCTGTACAAATTGCCTTGTACTCGCGCAGGGCTGAAAATAAATCCTCTTTAGAAAGCTCATTGAGGTAGCCGCACTCGCCAATTTGCCCTTTTGGCAGCGGAGCCACCAAATTCTGTCCACGCTTTTGCGTTACCGTTTGCTGGCTCTTCCAAACCGTCTCACCTTTATCAAGAATCTCGTGCCAAAGGCTGAGACCATAGCCGTCCATCAGTTTCAAGATGCGGTGAAATTCTGTGTGCGTGATCCACTGCAAGCGATAACTCAAATACGCCCCAAACCCCATGCAGATGGACACCGCGTGGCCATGTAGCAGACCAGCTTCAATTTCAAACCCGGGCGACCAAGTGTGCCCATACGCATGTGGCCGACATTGGTGGGTCTCATACAGATTGTCGTACTCAGCCGAAACATATGACCGCAGTGCGCCACCCAAAATCTTTTGCGACAAGCCGGCAATCGCGTCGCCCTCATCACAGTCAGACGTTCCAAACCGCGTTTGAATCAATTGCGACTGCGCAGCCTCCAGATCAGCAAACAGTTCAGCATTTTTGATGACCCCCATCTTGATGATTTCTGCGATTCCGTGCCTGAGCCAGCCTTCTCGCAATGTTTTAAAAAAGAAGCGGTCAGTAATCGACACCACTGGCGGGTGGTACGCACCAAAAAGGTTTTTGTAGCCGAAACCGTCGCAACAGGTACGCGGTGACGGGCCAGCATCAATGCCGGTAACGATCGACGTAGCCAACATCACATACGGCGTATTTCGCCCGTACAAAGCACATGCCAGGCCGCCCGTGTCAGCCAGTACTCCGCCACCCACTATCAGCACTGGCTCATTTCTGGATACACCCAGCGCCTTGAAATCACCCAGCATCTTTTCAACTGTTCTGACGTTTTTATCAACTTCCATCGCGCGGTAAACCAGCTTGTGCAGCGCTATACCGTGGTGCGCAAAATAAACCTCCAGCTGGTCGCCATAAAACTCTTCAACATTTTCATCGACCAGACAAATACAACGGCCCAAGGGCTTGTAAATGTTTTTGAGCACCGGCTGCTCAACGCTGATTGAATGGTCAACGATTTTGATGGTAGAAAAGGTACTGACAGACATTACCGCCTCAATGGTCTGGTCGTCTACAGTGCTTTCAACCGAGCCATTCGATTCGCGGTAATTGGACGTCGGATAAATCGCATGCGGTATGTCGGACTCGATGCGGGTTGCAAAGTCAATATAAAAGCGCTGTACCGCCGGATTGCTAATTTTCTTGGTTGCGTAAATCACCACTTTTACATCGGCCACATCAAGCAGCGTTTGGACTTTTTCGGCGAACTGCTGCCAGATCGGTGCTGCATGCTCGGCGCCCTCCAGCGTCGTGAAAGTCGAAAAGAGCTGCCCGACCAAGGCCAAAAAGTGTTGCATCGGCAAATTCAGCGAGCCGCGCAAAACGCGGCAGGCTGAAATGGCTTCTACCGCCTGCATCGCCGCAAATTGCTTGCCAAAATTCAGTGAAAAAGCTGGCGCCTCGGACAGCGCAACCAGCAGGTGCTGAAAGTCAGAGCTTTCGAAGACGGCTTCAAGTTGCTCCCGCGGCTCACCTTCCATCAGCGCTGAATGGTCAAATGTTTGAAGGAACAAAGTAATGGCGGAAACAACATTTGACGCCTTAATCAACGGCATGAACAAAGTCTTGGGGTTTTGCGCAGGCGTGGTCAAAAAATTACTGGTTAGCGTGTTTGTTTTCATTGGTCAGATCCTTAGGATTGCGATGATTGGTGAGAAATAGATCTGGTCGGTACAGCGGTCGTTGCCACCTTTTTGGCCTGATACGAGGCAATCACCTGCACAACCGACATGTCGAAAAATTCTTGCAGCGGTGTTCCTGCCGCGGCCATCATGGTGGCGATGACGCTCTTTGGCGAAAACGAACAGTACAGCCCCGCTTCCAAAAACCAGGGTCTGCCATCAGGGTCAATTCGAAAGTCGAACAAACTGTACTGCTCGCACCCCAGCGCCACATGGCAAAGCGTGGCAGCGTCCCAAACAGCTTGAACTATGGGGTCATCAAGGTCAACTATCCATGACTCGCTGGCCTGTTTTGCGGCCAGTACCAAGTTGTTGTTGCTGTCGCGCTTGAGCTTGTCTGCGCGCGTGCGCACAGGACGGATTGCAGAGTCAACGAAATACTCTTCCAGCGGCAAGTGCCGAATTCGCCCATCTTGCACAACGATTGCGCATCGCACCTCCCGCCCCAACGGCACATAGGTTTCAACCAATACCGAGTCGCTACAAGAAAACGCCAATTCAAGTGCGGCTTCATATTCATCGCGGTGCTTTACCAGCGATACACCGTCTGAGTTGTCCGAGTTGTTTGGTTTAACGACTGCCGGAGGCGTGATTGCAGGCAATTGGCCCCTACTTAAAAGCTCGCCCTCAGGTACCCGTACGCCAGCAGCCGCCACCACGGCTTTCGCTTTGGCCTTGTCCGCCGTAAGCGCCATTTGAAACGGTCGGTTGCCCAAATATGGAATGCCCAATATTTCCAGCAAAGTACGGTAATGGGTCATGCCTGCCAGGCAGAACATTTGCGGCAGCGCGATGTCGCATTGCGTTTGAGCTAAAAACGAAACAGCAGCCTCAACACGCATCGGCTGAGCGGTTTGAATCGCGCTTCGTTCTAGACAAGCAGGGAAGCGCCATAACCCGTCGGGCGTTACCAACGCAATGACAACATCGTATTTATCGGGCTGGTGCAACGCATCGATGCAGTCGGCAGCGTACAGCTCAGACAGCTCACACGAGGCTTGACTTGTGGGCGATCCTACCAGATGGAGGACACGAATGATTCCCATGGTTTAGTCACCCCCAGCTTGCACAAGTTTGCCAATATTGAAGTCAATCTTCAGCCAGCCCTTTCGCTCACGCAAATCACGCAACAACAACAGCGGAATTTGCCAGTGGTGCAACATGAAAAAAGGCAGCGGGTCGGTCCAATCAAATACGGCGTCTTTTCCGCTGAATATGGTCCGCAACCTGACCGCAGTAGCGCGCGGCAAGTGCAGGTGTGTCAGTAGCCTCCAAACTTCGTGATAAATCCAATAGGTTGGTTTACTGGTACTTGCAGGAGTGAGCGGCTTCGGCAGCGCTGCATCGCCCAAATACGCATTCGCAAGCGCAGGGTTGTTATAAAACAGAGTGATGGCTGAATGCGTTCTTGGGTTGCATTCAATGGCGTAAGTCTTCCCATCATCGGCTGCTTCAATAAAATCAAACGATGCCTGCCCGGTCAGACCAAGACCTGAGCCAAATTGGCTGACCCACGCCTGAATCTCGGGCCTATCGACATTTTGGTAGTTGATCTGAAACGCTGAAGATTTGCAGCAGCAGTGAACCCTGAGCTCGCCATTGCGAAACGTGCCGTGCGTGCAATATTCCTGGCCGGTGATAAATTCCTGCAGGATCCAAGGGTTGCTTTTAGAAATTGGCAAAGACCGTACGAAGTCGGCTGTTGCCTGCTTGCTGGCTGCAGGCAGCTTGGTCATGTCAAGGCGGCGAACCGGGTCGTAAGCAATACTTTTTAGTATGAACTGCCGCACCTCTTTTGTAAAATCAAAACTCTCGACCTGCTGGGGATCGGTAATCAAAAACGATTTGGGCACTGCTAGCTGCAATCGGCCTGCCGCCTCAAAAAATTGAAATTTATCGTCCAGCTGCAAGATGGTGTCTGGGTGAACATGCAAGACTTCACAGTGCGGCGCAAGCTTAAAAATTGCGCGTGAATCGTGCAAGCTGGAAGCCGGGCTGCAAACCGGCACATACACATCAATCTTTTCTCGCTTGATGAGATCCAGCAGCGCGCCTTCGTAATCACTTGCACCAGATTTTGGCAGCGTATAAAAGCAGTCAACAGCCCGAGAAAATCTATGCCCAACCAGCCAATACGAGTGGCTTTCAACCAGCACAACCCTGTGCCCAGCCTGGTGAAAAAGCCGGGCCAGTTGTAGCGCCTTGGTCATTTTTCCGCCACTGATGAGAATAGACTTTGGGTGACTTACCCTGGCCGGAGTGGGCATAATTTGCAGCCATCGCTTCACGCTTTTTTGCACCACAGCCACCGCAACTATCGCCGCATTTATCGGCATCACCAACAACAGAAGCAACATTGTCAAAAGCGTTTTTGCGGTTTGAATCATCGGGTTGAACGCAAAAACTACAGGGTTGACGAGTCGCCTGCTATCAGCGCCTGCGAATCAGCGTGACGCCGTCGCGCAGTGGCAGCATGACCTGCTCCACCCTTGAGTCGTTGCTGACGCTGCGGTTGAATTCAGCAATTGCCAAGCCATTAACGGTGCAAGCACCGCCAAGATAGGGCTGGCCTTGCATTAAAGTGTTGTCGATGCATATCAGGCCGTTAGGAGCCAAAAGCGAGCTATCCAATGCCATGTCTAAATATGCAAGATAGCCAGCTTTATCAGCATCAATAAATATCAGGTCGAACGATTCTTTGGCATCCGCAAAACGCTGAACAGAGGTGGCTGCAGCGCCTACTTCAATGCTGATTTTGTGCCCGTGCGGCGAGCGCTCAAATTGGGCCCGCGCAAAGCTTGCCGCGTATGGATCAATCTCGCACGCCACTAACCGGCCGTGCCCGGGCAACGCTTCGGCCATTGCCAGCGCTGAATAGCCAGTGAACAAACCGATTTCGAGAACACTGGTGGCCCGCATGAGGTAAATCAGCATTTTTAAGAACTGCCCCTCAACGTGTCCAGAAATCATTTCTGACTCCAGCTCGACGGCGGTTTCGCCCGACCTAAAGCGTTCTTGCCAATTCGTCGTGTGGGTATCTGCGACAAGCCTTGCCAGCTCTGCCGATTCTGGCGTTGTGCAACGCGCAAGATAAGGGTCAAGCCCAGCGGCCAACTGCTCTACTTCTTGCAGCGATTCTAAAAATTTCGCGTCCAGGCCGTTTATACCTTTGGTCTGCGCCAGCAGTAATGTCAACTTTTCCGCAATGATGGTGCTTGGTGAGACGGGGCGCAATCGCATAGCAGTCAGGTGTGAATCAGTATTCATCGATGTTGATTGGTATTACTTGCTAATCAGTGGAAGCAATTTGGCTTGGGCGAAAGAAATGCATGGAAAGCCGCCACGGCGCGAGCGAGCCGACTATAAGGATTTAGCGCTTCGTCAAGGTGTTTTAACCAGAAATCATCGCACGCACTCAGCAAAAACCGATTTCTGCACGGCCAAGCGACATCGAATTCTATAGGGTATTCACCAGTAGGCTGACGCGTTTTGTCCAATGCAGTGCAGATATTGGACGCTCGACGCAGAGCGCATACCACCCGCACGCAGCATCGCCGTCAAACGCCGAGGCGTCACGCACAAGACAGCGCCAGGCTTCTACAGAAAGTGAAGACTTGTAAATTACGTGTTGAGCAGTGACGGCACAAACGAGATCGATGTAAGGCTCACCGTCAGACTGAAAGACTGTAAAAATTGATGCGTTGGTGGAATTTACGCAGCGCTGAAGGCGCCGCTCACACGCTTAAAACTTCGTATTTAGATGTTTCCGTGCACCAAGATGCCGAAAGGCCAACAAATACGGGCGCAAATAGCTCCTAAATACATAGCGCATCAAGCGACCTGCGCGAGCGCAACGTACTCAGACACGGTCACTTCTTCGGCCCGGCGCTGCAGGTTGAATGTGCCGCTGAAGTTGCGCGCCTCCAGCCACTTGCCCAGCGAGTGCCGCAGCAGCTTGCGGCGCTGGCTGAAGGCAACACGCACCAACTCACTGAACAGCTTGACGTCTACCGCCCCCGGCGCGGCGTGCGGCAGCATGCGTACGATGGCGCTGTTCACGCGCGGCGGCGGGTCAAAACTGGCGGGCGGTACAAACAGCACGTTTTCCATCGCGTAGCGCCACTGCAGCATGACGCTCAAGCGGCTGTAGTCGCTGGTCGATGGCTTGGCCACCATGCGGTCAATAACTTCTTTTTGCAACATGAAGTGCTGGTCTTCAATGGCGTCGGCGACGTCAAGCAAATGAAACAAAATGGGCGTGGAAATGTTGTACGGAAGATTGCCGACCACGCGAATTTTTGTGTTTGCGGCATCCGCCAGCTGCCTGAAATCGACTCGCAACACGTCCGATTCAATGACCGTTAAATTAGCCCGGGCGCGCAACTGCACTGCCAGGTCGCGGTCAAGCTCAATCACTGTCAAATGCCCCAGGCGCTCGACGAGCGGCTGCGTCATGGCGCCCAGGCCAGGGCCAATCTCGACCATCGCCTGACCCGGCTGCGGCGCTATGGCCTGAACGATGTCTTCAATGATGTCCCGGTCGGTCAGGAAGTGCTGGCCGAAGCGTTTGCGGGGAATATGTTTCATGAATTTTTCGACGAGCCGCCTGTCGAAAAATTAGCCCCCGAGGGGCGGCCCTCAAAGTGCAGTGCATTACACAGAGTAACAAACGCGGGTTTCATATCTCTTATTGAGGCGGCTCGCGGTATTCCACATAAGCCCGGCCCCGGATTTCTTGCGCCCACAACTCGTACGCATCTTCCTGCTTTTTCTCGCGTAGCGTCGCGCGGGCCAACTCGCGCTGGTCTCTGGTGGAGAGTTTGGTCTCGCGGCGCTCCATGACCTGAATCAAGTGCACACCAAAACGCGAAACCAGCGGCTCGGACACCTGTCCTGGAGCCAGGCTGTTCATGACCTGCTCAAACTCCGGCACAAACATACCCGGATTGGCCCAGCCCAAATCGCCGCCGTCTTTGGCAGAGCCATCATCACTCATCTCGCGGGCCAAAGCTGCAAACTCCGCCTGTCCCGCAGCGATGCGTTTTTTTGCATCCGCAAGTTTCGCTTTGGCAGAAACCTCGTTCTGTTGGGCCGACACGCGCAGCAAAATATGCCGGGCTTTGGTTTGCGTAATGTTCACGCCTGGCATGCCAGCCTGGCGCTTTTCAACAACTTTCAAAATATGAAACCCAGCGCCGCTGCGCACAGGCCCGGCCACACCCCCTGCACGCACATCTTTGGTGGCGGCAACAAACAAGGTGGGGTAACGCTCAGCGCTTTGCATGCCCATCACGCCGCCGGTGCTGCGAGACGGTGCGTCTGAGAACTCGCTGACAAGTGCTGCAAAGTCGGCGCCACCGCGCGCTCTGTCAAAAGCCAGCTGGGCTTTGGCCTGCAGCGCCACTATTTGCGCTGCGGTGGCGATCTCAGGCACAGTGATCAGAATTTGGGCAAGGTTGATCTCCATTGCAGACGCATCACCACCACCGTCTTGCTCACGCAGAAACTGGTCAATCTCCGACTCAGTGATCGTGACGCGCGCATCGACTTCGCGCTGGCGAAAGCGATTGACCAGCAGCTCGTCACGCAGCTCGCCCTGAAACCTTGTGAACGCTATGCCGTCCGCCGTCAGGCGCTCGCGCAGTGCCTCGACCGTCATCTGGTTTTGCTGCGCAACGTTTTGCACTGCGCTTTGTATCGCGCTCTCTTCTATCCGCAAACCAGACAAGCGCGCCGCCTGCAGTTGTGCTTTGTCACTGATCAGCCGCTCAAGTACCTGGCGCGCCAGCTCGGCGCGGCTCGGTAGCATACCGCCTTGCTGCGTGAGCTGCTGCTCGGCGCGCAGCAATTTGCCGCGCACTTCGTTGTTGGTCAGCGGCTCAGAATTGACCACCGCAACGATGAAGTCTGCAGAACGCTGTACGTTGGCGGGGGGCAATCCACTACGGTTGAAAGTCGGCGCTGACTGGCGCAGCGGCCCGGTTGAAGGCCGCAAGGTTTGAGCCTGTACTGCGACAACGGGCAACCCCAGCACTGCTGCGAACATGACGTTGCGGGCGCGCGATGAAAGCATGTTGCGGCGTTTTTGAATGGTTAAATTAGTCATAGTTGGTAAAGCGGCTAGGCGCGGTTACTTGGTCGCGCAAAAATTGGTAACGCGGGATGTTTGACTTTAATAGGTTGAGAGGGTTCACCCCAAGCCTTGAGAAACCGACCAATTCAAGTTGAAACAGAATCCGCGTATTGGCGCTGGCTGTGCTGCTTTGCAGGCGCTGCAGCACTACGCGGCCTATCCAGCAGCAGCCGTCATATTCCACGCCAACAACGGCATCGACCAGCTTTTTGTCCTGAAAGCTGTAGTTCAATCGACCCACACCGTAGTAGCGCCCCCCGCCCTGGCCCTGGCCCGCACCCAGATCTTTGCCTTTGTCGCCCCACAGGTCATTGATCGGCCATTGCCAGCCAACGTCTATCGAGTTGCTCTGGTTGCGCTGGCGCCGGAGCGCGGCGCTGACCACCCGGTAATTGCTGGGGTTGTAGCGCACACCAAAGGTTGAACGCTCAGACACGCCCAGCTTGGGGTTGTACTGAACCGTGGCATCGAACGACCACTGCGGCACCCAATTGACGGTGGTGCCAAACAGCAAGTCGCTGACCCGGTCGGTTATTGGAAGTCCGCCAGGCAGTGTCACTTTCTGGTCTGAGAACCGCAGCCGCTGTGCAACGCCGACGCGCACGGCTTCGTTGCCAGTTTGGGCGTCAATCAAACGCGACGTCACGCCCAGCGTGAGCAAATTGGCATCAGAAATCCGGTCGTTGCCAACGAAGGCGTTTTCAGAAAACACCGTTGCAAAGTTAAAGTCATTTGCGCCCGAATCGTAGTTCGGCAGCAGGCCCTGGTCACGAAATGGCGTGCGCACATAAAAAGCTCTGGGCTCCAGGGTCTGGGTGAAGTCGCGGTCAAAAACGCGGGTCTTGCGTTCGTACTGCAGGCCGCCGTCCAGGCTGAACGTTGGGACCACACGCGTGGCAGTCGTGGCGTCCGACAATGGCCCAACGCCGGTGGCTAAGGGCGCATCAAACCGGTAACTGGTGGCGTGCAGCTGCAGCTTGGGGGTGATGTATCCGCCGGGCGCAGTCCAGGGTTGACTGATACTGGCAATGGCAACCGCACGGTCGCTGTTGGGTTGGTTGGTCAGCGTTCTGTCGGATGAAAAGCGCGTGAAATCCCCTAGCAAAGACCAATCGAATCCACCCACGCCAGCCACGGGCACGTTCGAGCGGGCATACGAGGCCGTGAGCTGCGGCAGGCGGTCATAAGGCGGAACAATCGGCGACAACGGGTCTTGCAGTGTTTGCCACTTCAAAGCGCGCGCAGATACCGACGCAAAACCGCGCGACCAGCTCAAGCTGGCGTCGCTGGAAAGCAGCCGCTGCGTGAGTGACGTGCTGCTGCGCGAAAAATCACGCCAGAAATTGTCGTCACTGACGCGGTTCAGATTCAGGCTGAGGCCAAGGCCGCCGACCGATGTCAAACCAGTGTTTATCGTGCCGGTGTGCTCCAGCGCATACGACCAACGCTTGGTATCGCGCAGCTTGTCTTGCGGCATGTAGCTGGCGCGTAGCCGCCCCACATAGCTCGGTTCCAGATAACGAAATTCGCCGCCCAAATCCACGCCGCGCTTGGTCATCAGCGTTGGCGTAAACGTCGCGTCACGGTTCGGCGCAATATTGAAATAGTACGGCTGGCTCACCTCGAACCCGCTGGTATTGTCCAGGTTGAAAGTGGGCGGCAGCAGGCCCGATTTTCGCTTGCTGCTCAGTGGAAAGCTGATGGTTGGAAAGGCCAGAATTGGTATGTCTTTGAAGCGCAGCACAGCACCGGTGGCTTCGCCTGTTTCCGCTTCCTGATCAAATTTAAAACTGGTGCCGCTGAGCTGCCAAGCGGGCGACCAGGTTGCCTCGTCGCCGCGTTCACAGGTGGTAAACGTTGCATTGGTGGCGACCATGCGCTGGTCATCAATAAAGTCAATTCGGGTTGCTGATCCGTTACCTCCATTGATTAAAAAGCGGTAACTGGGCTCCAGAAAGTAACCTTCAAAGGTGTCGATCTTCAGTTTGAGTTCAGATCCTTCGAACACGTTGCCTGCACTGTTGATACGTACTTTTCCCCGGCTGATCATCGTGTCGTCGGGCTGATAGAACTCGATGCGGTCAGCGCGTATCGAGGTCTTGCCACGCCGAAGCTCGGCGTTTCCGTCCAGCGTCGTGTCAAGATTTGGCCTGCCTGAAAGTCTGTCGCCAAACATGAAGATCGGCAAGGGATCGCCGTCGGCCTCAGCTGGCGTTTCGGACAGGATGGAACTTGATTTCAAACGCGGTAGCGCGTCGTCCAGCTTCAGGGGTGATGTACCAGTCTGGGCCAAGGCGTCCGGTATTGAGTGCAGCCCCACGACCGTAGCCATCAAGCAAAAAACAGCTTGACCTACTTGCGAGCGGAAGAAGGGGAAAGAAGATGCAGTGCGCATCATTGGTCTGGCGTAAACCTATTTGTAAAATCAATTCTGATTATCCATGACCGCACCCTGCGAAATTTCCCTGAATCAAAACCTGCCCATGACTGCTTTTATCGACACCAACGCTATTGCGTGGACCGACCCCATGCGCGCCCAGGCGTTTTCCCACTGGCTTGCAGAACAAGCGTCTACGCATGCGCTCAACCCGGCAAGCTTGCGACTGGCGTCCAGCGACGCCAGCTTCAGGCGCTACTTCAGAATTGACACGACTGGCGGCGATACGCCGAGCCGCATCATCATGGACGCCCCACCAGACAAAGAAGACTGCGACGCTTTTGCAAAAGTAGCTGACCTGATGCAGGCCTGCGGCCTGAATGCGCCGCGCGTTTTGGCATGGGACAAAGCGCACGGGTTTATGTTGTTGTCTGACCTTGGCGCACAAACCATGATGGAACTGATTGGCCCGCCCGCGAAGGTTGACGCCATTGCCCTGCCAACGGCTGCAGCCGAGGCCATGTACGCGCAAGCCACCGACGCTCTGGTGCAGTGGCAATTGGCATCCAAACCGGGCATATTGCCACCGTATGACGATGCGCTTCTGAGCCGCGAGCTTGCGCTGCTGCCCGACTGGTATGTGACCAGACACCGCGGAATCGTTTTGAGTGCGGCCCAGCAAACAACGCTGGACGACGCGTTCAGACTCATCAAGTCCAGCAACCTGCATTCACTTGACGCTGCGCGCGTTTTTGTGCACCGCGACTTCATGGCGCGAAATCTGATGGTGGCCAACGGGCAGCTTGGCGTGCTTGATTTTCAAGACGCGGTGTACGGCCCGATCACCTACGACATTGCCAGCCTGATGCGGGACGCTTTTTTAACCTGGGAGGAAGATTTTGTGCTGGACATCACCGTGCGGTACTGGCAAAAGGCCAGAGCTGCCGGGCTGCCCGTGGGAGAGGATTTTGGCGAGTTTTACCGGGCGGTTGAATGGATGGGGCTGCAGCGCCACATCAAGATTTTAGGAATTTTTGCGCGCCTGACGCTGCGCGACGGCAAGCCGAAATATTTGGCCGACACGCCACGTTTTATCAGGTACGTTCGCGCCACCTGCGCCAGGTATCGCCAGCTCGGGCCGCTGATGGTGTTGCTGGATGAAATTGAAGGCAACGAGACGCGCGTTGGCTATACCTTCTGAATTGCGACTTACGGTACCTGCGTCTGCTCAGGGCGTATGACGGGATTTGTTTTTACGCCGCTTGTCCAAATACCAGGCCAAAAATGGCAACAAAAGCATAGAGCCCGGAATCGCCCAAATAAACAGGTACGGGCTAACATCAGACGCGGAGCGCACCATGGTTTTGAGCCTGATTTTTTCTTCTGGCGTCCACTTGCCACCTTTGCGTTGCTTCATCAGCAGCGGCCATGCCCCCTTGATGTGAACCAGTTCACTGGCGAAACGACGCTTTTCACGCGAATTGCTCGCGACCATCGAGCAAAACCACACCGGCGCCCTGCCCATTTTTGCCTGAAAGTGGATGGTCGAATCTGCATCAAACCCAGGCGTTAATGGTGTCATCAAAGGTGCAGTAACGGGCACTGGTACTGGTGCGTGGCTTTGCGGTACTTTTGCCTCAGGCAGCACAATATCCAGATCGAGAGTTGAAGCAAATTTTTCAGCCATACGCTGATTGTGCGTCACTTGCACCCAAAAGTATTGAGGGTTTCATCAGTTTTCTCTTACCTACCAAGGCCCAGCAATGCGTATTTCTCGCCGCAAACTGTCTATTTCAGCGTGCCACTTTTTTCTGGCATCGGTGCTGGCTGCTGCAACGCTGCCCAGCGCAGCGCAAAAAGAAACTGCACGCTACCAAACCTTTAAGCCGTCAAGAGACGGCATTGGCAAGTTGTACATGGGCCGCGAGATTGCGGGCGTGATGGGCTGGCAGGGCGCAAGCTGGCTGGAGCGCGATGAGCGCCAGCAAGAAGAACGCGGTGATTTGCTGCTGCGCGAACTGGGCTTAAAACCCGGCATGGCGGTTGCCGACATTGGCGCAGGCACCGGCTACTACGCACGGCGCATGGCACCACTGGTTGGAGCCAACGGCGTTGTATACGCCACAGACGTGCAGCCCGAGATGATGAAGATGCTGGAAGACGGTGCGAAAAAAGCCGGGCTGACCAACATCAAACCCGTTTTGGGCGGTCTGCAAAGCGTGAATTTGCCCGACAACAGCATTGATCTGGCCATCATGGTCGACGTCTACCACGAGCTGGAATACCCGTTTGAGGTGATTGACAGTCTGGTGCGCGCTTTAAAGCCAGGCGGGCGCATCGCCTATGTGGAATACCGGCTTGAAGACCCGCGCGTGCCCATTAAAACCCTGCACAAAATGAGTGAAGCCCAAGTGCGCAAGGAAGCCGCCGCCCACGCCCTGGTGTGGGAGCGCACCGCCAGCACACTGCCGTGGCAGCATGTGGTGATTTTCAGAAAAAAATAGTCCGCTGGCAGCTTGATTTGCTATGTATTTAGTAGCTTTTAGCGCACGTATCTATTGGATTGCAGGCCTATTTTTTACTCCAAAGACGCCTGAAAATAACGAAAGCAGCTTACAACGGTTGGTTGGCGCTTAAAACCCGGTTGATCTCTGCTGTATCCAGCACTGCAAAGCTAGTGTTGTGCCTATCCGTCAACAGCCCGCCGCCCGGGATGACCCGGGCTGATGCGTCATAACCAATCGCCTTGAACTTCCAGATACCCCCTATCAGCTTGAGGTTGCCAACATGCACGCCAGCGCTGCTCAGCACACTGCAGATGCCTGGGCTTTGTAATTGAAGCTGATAGGGGTGGTGCACGAGCTGGATCCTAAGTGGCCGGGCTACAGCCCGACAATCAGGCGATGAACGTGAATCCGATTATCCTGACAGGATGCAGCATACGGCTTGAGCCTTTGCGCATTGACCATACACCCGCCCTAGCACTGGTCGGTCTGCACCCAGAGTTATGGCGTTTGCAACCGGCTCCCATCATTACTTCGGACGATATGCGCGGCTACGTGCAAACCGCGTTGGATGACCAAAAAAGCGGCCGTAGCCTACCATTTGTGATCATTAATTCAGTAACAGGTCAAATCATCGGGAGCACGAGATACATGGACATTGCGCCGGCGCACTTTCGTCTGGAAATTGGCGCGACGTGGCTGGCCCCAATTCACCAACGCAGCCGCGCCAACACCGAGGCCAAGTTGCTACTGCTCGGCCATGCATTTGAGAGCCTTGGCATCAAGCGTGTGGTATTTAAAACTGAACTATTGAATGAAAAATCACGCAAAGCGCTGGCTCGGATTGGCGCAGTGGAAGAAGGTATGTTCAGGCAGCACCTATTCACGATATCTGGCCGCCCTCGCGACATGGTTTACTTTTCGATTCTTGGGTCCGAATGGCCCAGCATAAAAACCCGGTTGGCGTCGAGGCTGCTTGCCGGACCGGCTTGAGGTTGGCTATTCCAACTCTTAATAAAAGCGAGTGCTGGGCGCAAAGTTGCAGAGAGTGCTTACGCGTGACCAAGCTAGACAACGCAGCAACCGCCTTTATTGGCAAATGAACTTATTTCTCAACAACGCGAACCATCTCCAGGCACTTGTTGGAGTAACCCCATTCGTTGTCATACCAGGCAACGATTTTGACAAAGGTGCTGTCCAGCGCAATTGATGCATCTGCATCAAAAATCGACGTGCGGGTATCGCCCCGGAAGTCAGTGGCTACCACTTTGTCTTCGGTGTAGCCCAGGATGCCTTTGAGTGCGCCCTGGCTTTGCGCCTTCATCTCGGCGCAAATCTCGGCCATGCTGGCGGGGCTGTTCAGCTCGCAGGTCAGGTCAACCACTGACACGTCTGACGTCGGCACACGAAACGACATGCCTGTGAGTTTTTTGTTCAGCGCAGGGATTACGACACCCACGGCCTTGGCTGCGCCGGTGGACGATGGAATGATGTTTTCCAGAATGCCGCGCCCGCCACGCCAGTCTTTGTTGCTCGGGCCGTCCACAGTTTTTTGGGTGGCGGTGGTGGCGTGTACCGTCGTCATCAAGCCGCGTTTGATACCCCATTTGTCGTTCAGCACCTTGGCCACCGGGGCCAGGCAGTTGGTGGTGCATGAAGCATTGGAAATGATGGCCTGGCCAGCGTAGCTTTCGTCATTCACGCCAAACACAAACATCGGCGTGTCGTCTTTTGACGGAGCCGAGATGATGACTTTTTTGGCGCCAGCGGCTATGTGTTTGTCAGCGCCGGCCTTGTCGAGGAAAAGGCCAGTGCATTCCAGCACCACATCAGCGCCGACTTCATTCCACTTGAGCGCCGCCGGGTC
>ENA-OBIT01000064-OBIT01000064.1-metagenomes-genome-assembly--contig:-NODE-64-length-40239-cov-5.37896_pt1 | contig 40239 bp, 33 predicted proteins | sample MGYA00153386_OBIT01 | MGnify analysis MGYA00153386
GCCGGCGCCTGGGCATCGAAGAAGTGCATGGCGAAGTCAAGCCTGCCGACAAGCTCGAACTGGTTGAAAAGCTGCAGGCCGAGGGCCGCGTCGTGGCCATGGCCGGCGACGGCATCAACGACGCCCCGGCGCTGGCCCGCGCCGATGTCGGCATTGCGATGGGCACCGGCACCGACGTGGCAATGAACAGTGCGCAACTCACGCTCGTCAAGGGTGACCTGCGCGGCATCGCGACGGCGACCGCGTTGTCCGTCGCCACGGTGGCCAACATGAAGCAGAACCTGGCTTTTGCCTTCGTCTACAACGCGCTCGGCATTCCGCTCGCGGCGGGGCTGCTCTATCCGTTCACCGGCTGGCTGCTGTCGCCGATGATCGCGGCACTGGCGATGAGCCTGAGCTCGGCGTCGGTGATCGGCAATGCCTTGCGCCTGCGCGGCGCGGCCATCGAAGACCACTGACGGACTTTGCCCGGCCTGACGCCTGGACATCGCGCCAGCCGGTCAACGGCGCATGTCGTGCGCCACGCTGATCGTCAAGGGAATGAAGAACCCGAGGCACATGGCCACCAGGACATCCGAAGGCCAGTGCACTCCGAGCACGAGGCGCGAGCTGGCGACCAGGGCAGTCCACAGCACCCCCACCGTCATGGCCAAGTTTCCCGCCCGGGGCCAGATCCGTGCCACACACAAAGCCGCAGCCGCAGCGAATGCCGCGGTGCTGAGGGTGTGCCCGCTGGGGAAGCTGGAACCCCAGTACCACTGCGACTCCCACAAAGCAGGTCGCGCCCTGCCGACGATGGCTTTTATGCCCCACACGACCAGCGTCGCCGTGATGACCGATGCACCCATCAGCACGGCCTCGAAGCGGCGTCGGGCGACCAGCAGCGCCATGGAAGCCGCGACTGCGATCGGCACCAAAACCTTTGCTGACCCGCTGAACGTGACGACCGTAAAGAAGCCGTTCAGCGCTGCAGGAACCTGATCTCGAATGAACCACAGGATGGCCTCGTCGACCGGTCCTGACTCTTTCGCCACAACATCTTCGGTCAGCTTGATTGCAGCCACGGCCAGCGTCAGAGCTCCCAAGACGGCCAACCGGCGCTTCGTCAGGCGTTCAGTCCATTGCGGCCTTCGTCGCCGCGCATACCCACCCAGAAGCGCATAGGCACAAAGGATGAACAGCGTCAGTTTGGCGATGTCCGCCGCGATGTCCGCCGCGATGCCGAAGGCCATGCTTCGTCGAACCAAGCGGCGGCTGTTCGAGCACGCTCAAAAAACCTGGTGGCGGTGCGACAACGCGCCATTCACGAGAGCCGCCGTCCGCTGCGGATCATTTCTGCTTGGCGAGCCACTTGTCGAATTGCGCGATTTCTTTCTTCTGCGCCGCGATGATCTGCGTGGCCATGGTCTTCATCTCCGGGGACTTGCCGTGTGTGAGCTGCATCTCGGCCATGTTCAGGGCCTGCTGATGGTGCATCTTCATCATCATCGCGAAATCCTTGTCGGTGTCGCCCGTCATCTTCATTTTCTGCATGCCGTCCATGCCCATCATCATGGACGCCTTCATGTCGTGCGGTCCGGCTGCGCCCTTGTTCATCTGCCCCATGGGCATGCTGGCGGACGACGCCATCTTGGGAGCGGTCTGCGCCTGCGCCAGTCCTGATACGAGCCAAAACGCCGTCAGCGGCACGAAGTACATAGCCTTGAAGCGATCGATCGTGGCAATCTTCATGAGTGTTTCCTCGGGTGACTTTTGATTACGAGCAAACAGAATGACGGTTGGCGAGTGCGTTGACTGTGCGTCAGCGCACTCAGAAAGAGCGGCTGTCTCTTCCAGCCCGCCCCAGTGGTAGGGTTGGAATGCGAAGAAACGCGAAGCAGCAACCCACGTTGCGAGCAGCGGCGCGGCAAATGCACGGTGCCGCGACATCAGTCGCGACATCCGCCGAAGCATCAGCCAAAACACCAGCCACGACAGCGGCCACACACCATGAATGCCGTCATTGCACCCATCGCCAAGCCAGGCGCGCTGCTTGACTGGAACCTGCCCATCGAAGGCATGACCTGCGCGACATGCGTGACGCGCGTCGAGCGCGCCCTGCAGGCGATGCCCGGCGTCGTCGAAGTCAGCGTGAATCTGGCGACCGAGGCGGCCAGCGTTCGGTCGGCACCGGGCATGGGCCTGGCGGAATTTCGCGTGGTGATCGAGAAGGCCGGCTATGCGGTCGGCGAAAGCAGCGTCACGCTGACCATCGACGGCATGACCTGCGCGTCGTGCGTGTCGCGCGTCGAGAAAGCGCTGCTGCGTGTGCCAGCGGTGGTGCGGGCCGAGGTCAACCTGGCCACCGAATCGGCGACCGTGGTGCTGGCCACTCGCCATGTCGACGAGGCGGCGCTGCTGGCGTTGACGGCCGCGGTGGAACGTGCGGGCTACGTGGCGACGCCTCGGCGCGCCGGGGCCGGGGCGGACGGCGGGGGGGATGGCGGGACGGACACCGGCGCCAACGCCGCCCGTCGGCGATCGTCCGAATGGTGGCCCGTGGCAATTGCCGCAGCACTTTCTGCGCCGCTGGTGCTGCCGATGATCGGCATGCTGTTCGGCCCGGCTTTCTCCCATGAATGGATGCTGCCCGGCTGGATACAGCTCGCGCTCGCCACGCCCGTGCAGTTCTGGCTGGGCGCGCGCTTCTACCGTGCGGGGTGGAAGGCCCTCAGAGCCGGCAGCGGCAACATGGACTTGCTGGTCGCGCTGGGCACGAGTGCCGGCTACGGCCTGAGCCTGGTGCAACTGCTGCGCCATGGCAACCAGAGCACGCATCTGTACTTCGAAGCTTCGGCCGTGGTCATCACGCTGGTGCTGCTGGGCAAGTGGATGGAAACGCGCGCCAAGCGCCAGACCACCGAGGCCATCCGCGCGCTGAATGCATTGCGCCCCGAGACCGCCCGCGTGCGCAAGAACGGCGTCGACACCGAGATACCGGCCGCGTTGGTTCGCGTCGGCGACCTGGTGGTCGTCCGCCCTGGCGAGCGTTTGCCGGTGGACGGCCAGGTGGTGGACGGCAGCAGCGACGTCGATGAATCGCTGATCACCGGTGAAAGCCTGCCGGTGGCCAAGCATGGCGGCGACAAGGTGACCGGCGGCGCGGTGAACGGCGAAGGCTTGCTGATCGTCCAGACCACGGCGGTGGGTGCCGAATCGACGCTGGCGCGCATCGTGCGCCTGGTCGAATCGGCACAGGCCAAGAAGGCACCCATCCAGCGCCTGGTGGACCGGGTGAGCGCGGTCTTCGTGCCGGTGGTGATCGTCATCGCGCTGGTCACCTTGCTCGGCTGGAGCTGGGGCTGGGGAACCGGCACGGGTGACTGGGAAGCGGCCATCCTGAACGCGGTGGCGGTGCTGGTGATCGCCTGCCCCTGCGCGCTGGGCCTGGCCACGCCGACGGCCATCATGGTGGGCACCGGTGCCGCCGCCAAGCGGGGCATCCTGATCAAGGACGCCGAGGCTCTGGAAGTGGCGCATGGCGTGGCGGTGGTGGCCTTCGACAAGACCGGCACCTTGACCGTCGGCAAGCCGGAACTGATGGCAGCCGTGCCCGCGGCTTTCACGGACCGGGCGGCACTGCTGTCGGCCAGCGCGGCAGTGCAGGCCGGCAGCGAGCATCCGCTGGCTTCGGCCGTGATGAACACGGCAAAGGCCGAAGGGCTGCTGATCGCGCCGGCAACCGCCGTGCGTGCGGTGTCGGGCAGGGGTGTCGCGGCACGTGTCGAGGGCTGCGAACTGCGCTTGGGCAGCAGCCGGTACATGCAGGAGCTGAAGGTGGACATGACGGCGCTCGCCGACGCGGCCGCTGAATGGCAGGCCCGCGGCTGCACGGTGTCCTGGCTGGCCGAGGTGCCCTCTGATCCGCCGACAACTGCCTCGGCATTCGCGTCGGCAACAGCGTCGGCAATCGCGCTGCCCCTGCCCCTGCCCCTTCCACGGCTGCTGGGCCTGCTGGCGTTTGGCGACGCCCCGAAGGCCAGTGCGGCAGCGGCCGTCATTGCGTTGCAGAAGATGGGCATCCGCTCGGTGCTGATCACCGGCGACAACGCAGGCAGTGCCCATGGTGTCGCGCGGGTGCTGGGCATCACCGATGTGCATGCCGACGTGTTGCCCGAGCACAAGGCAGACATCGTGGCCAAGCTTAAAGCCGGTGGCGAACGCGTCGCCATGGTCGGCGACGGCATCAACGACGCGCCGGCGTTGGCAATTGCCGACGTCGGCATCGCCATGTCGACCGGCACCGATGTGGCCATGCACACGGCCGGCATCACGCTGATGCGCGGCGACCCGGCGCTGGTGGCCGACGCCATCGACATCTCGCGCCGCACCTACGCCAAGATTCGGCAGAACCTGTTCTGGGCTTTCGTCTACAACGTGGTGGGCATTCCCCTGGCCGCGTTCGGCTTGCTGAACCCGGTCATCGCTGGCGCAGCGATGGCTTTGAGCAGCGTCAGTGTGGTCAGCAACGCGCTGTTGCTGCGGCGCTGGAAGGGTGCCCCGCGCTGACGATGCACGCCCCGCGCTTCCCGCACGGGTCACGAAATTGTCATGCGCACGCCCTACGCTTCGTCTATGCTAGAAATATCACAGCGTTGGCGCGCAGCGGCCAAACATCATCAGGCATCAGCAGGAAGGATAAGAAGTCATCTATGAGAGTCGGTATCAACGGAATGGGTCGCATCGGCCGCCTGGCGCTTCGTGCCGCGATGGGTGCGGCAGAACGGCCGTCGGACGATCCGCGCGCCGGCAACCGCTTGCAGGTCGTCCACGTCAACGAGCTGAAGGGCGGAGCCGCTGCCAGCGCCCACCTGCTGGCCTTCGACAGCGTGCAGGGCCGCTGGCGCGCGGACATCGCCGCAGTCGGCGACGACAACATCCGCATCGACGACCACACACTCTCTTTTTCGTCGCACCCGACTGCAGCCGAGATCGCCTGGGGGGACCTCGGCGTCGATCTCGTGCTGGAGTGCACCGGCAAATTCCTGACGCCGGAAACTTTGCAGGGCCACCTCGACCGCGGTGCCAAGCGCGTCATCGTGGCCGCACCGGTGAAGGTCGCGCCTGATCCGGATTCGCCGAATTCGGTGCTCAACATCGTGGTCGGCATCAACCACCACCTCTACGACCCGGCCCGGCACCGCATCGTGACGGCCGCATCGTGCACCACCAACTGTCTGGCGCCGGTGGTGAAGGTGGTGCATGAAGGCATCGGCATCCGCCATGGCCAGATCACCACCATCCACGACCCGACCAACACCAACCTGATGGTCGATGCGCCGCACAAGGACCTGCGGCGTGCACGCAGCGCCATGCTCAGCCTGGCGCCCACCACCACCGGCAGCGCCACGGCCATCGCGCTGATCTACCCGGAGCTGAAGGGCAAGCTCGACGGTCACGCGGTGCGGGCACCGGTGCTCAACGCGTCGCTCACCGACTGCGTGTTCGAACTCAAGCGTGAGACCACGGCCGAAGAAGTGAACCGCCTGTTCGCATCGGCAGCCCGCGGCCCGCTCGCCGGCATCCTGGGTTACGAAGAACGCCCGCTTGTCAGCGCCGACTACGCACGCGACACACGCAGCGCAGTCATCGACGCCTTGTCCACCCTGGTCACCGACGGCACGATGCTGAAGGTCTACGCCTGGTACGACAACGAGATGGGGTATGCCTGCCGGATGGTCGACTTGGCGTGCCACATGCATCAGCATGGCCTCTGACGGGGAACCGACACCCGGTGCAGGCCCCGCAAGGGCTTCATCCACCCGAAACTACGCCATCGTCACTGCCGCCTACTGGGGCTTCACGCTCAGCGATGGCGCACTGCGCATGCTGGTGCTGCTGCACTTCTACCGGCTGGGGTATTCGCCCTTCACGCTGGCGTTCCTGTTCCTGCTGTACGAGGCGATGGGCGTGCTGGCCAACCTGGTTGGCGGCTGGCTGGCCACGCGTTACGGCATCAAACGCATGCTGGCCGTGGGGCTGGCGACGCAGATCACCGGCTTTTTGTTGCTGTCTGCGCTGTCACCTGACTGGACGGTGGTGATGTCGGTGGCCTGGGTCGTCTGCGCACAAGGCATCTGCGGCGTGGCCAAGGACCTGACCAAGACTGCAAGCAAGTCGGCCATCAAACTCACGGCCGGGTCCGCCTCGGGCCAGCTCTTCAAATGGGTCGCCTTCTTCACCGGCAGCAAGAACGCGATGAAGGGCGTGGGCTTCTTCCTGGGTGGCCTGCTGCTGCAGGCAGTGGGATTTCAGACCGCGCTGTGGCTCATGGCCGGGCTGCTGGCGCTGGTGTTCGTCGGCGTCGTGAGCTTCGTGCCGCCGCTGATGGGCAAGAGCACCGCGTCGAAGTCGGCCAGGGAACTGTTCGCGAAGAACCGCGGCATCAACCTGCTGGCTGCGGCGCGCGTGGTTTTGTTCGGTGCGCGCGATGTGTGGTTCGTGGTCGGCGTGCCGGTGTTCTTGTATGCCTCGGGCTGGAACTTCACGATGGTCGGCGCGTTTCTGGCGTTGTGGACCATCGGCTATGGAGCCGTGCAAGCCTTTGCCCCCGCGCTGGTGCGCCGCAGTGACGACGGCCTGAGCACCGAGGTGCCCGCAGCGCGCATCTGGTCCGCGCTGCTGGCCGTCGTGCCCGTCGGCCTGGCCGTGCTGGTGGCCATGCAGGTGCCCCACCTGGAATGGGTCGTCGTCGTCGGCCTGGGCGTTTTCGGCTTTGCCTTCGCGATCAACTCGTCGGTGCACTCTTACCTGATCTTGGCCTATGCGGGGTCGGAGAAGGCGGCCGAGGACGTGGGCTTCTACTACGCCGCCAACGCGCTCGGCCGTTTCATCGGCACCTTGCTTTCCGGTCTGCTGTACCAGTGGGGCGGCCTGACGTATACGCTGACCGGCTCGGCGGTGATGCTGACGGTGTGCTGGCTCATCACCCTGGGCCTGCCCGACCGAGTGGCCGCAAAGGCTGCCACGCTGCCCGATGCTGGGAGGGCTTGAACCGTGAATGAAAAAATCGCCGTCGCCTCGCTCGCCGCACTGGCCCAGGGCATGCGCCTGCGCGTCTTCCGCGCCCTGGTCGGCGCAGGCCCGAACGGGCTGACGCCGGGCGCGCTGTGCGCCACGCTCGACGTGCCCGCCTCGACGCTGTCCTTCCACCTGAAGGAGTTGACGCACGCCGGCCTGGTGACGCAGGAGCGTGATGGCAGGCACCTGATCTACCGACCGGCGCTGGAACAAATGAACGAGTTGCTGGCCTATCTCACCGCGCACTGCTGCCAGGGTTCGCAGGCCATGGCTTGCGCGGTCGCTGCCACCCCGGGGGCCGCCAGCTGTTGAGGGACATCGCATGCCCATCATGAACAAGACCGAAGTCCGTCTCGGCTTGCCAGCTTTGCGCGGCGGCCTGCTCGCCCTGCTGGCCGCCGCGCTTTTTGGCATCAGCACGCCGCTGGTGCAGCGATTTGGCGTCGGGTTAGGGGCGTTCAGCACGGCGGCACTGCTGTACGCCGGGGCGGCCGCAGTCGGCTTGCTGTCGCGCCGACCAGTCGACCGCGAGGCCGGCCTGCAGCGGGCGGACCTGCCCAGGCTGCTGGCGATGGCGGTCTTCGGCGCCGTCGTTGGCCCGGTGGCGCTGGCCTGGGGGTTGCAGAACACCAGCGGCACCAGTGCCTCGTTGATGCTGACGCTGGAGGCACTCTTCACCGCGGTCCTAGCCTTGCGCCTGTACCGCGAGACCATGGACGGCCGCGTCTGGGCCGCGATGGCCCTGCTGCTGGCCGGGGGCGTGGTGCTGGTGCTGGACCAGGGCCGCACTGGCGGCGCGCAACTGTGGGGCCTGCTGGCCGTGCTGCTGGCCACCGCGGCTTGGGGTGTGGACAACACCTTGTCCCGCGCGCTGGCCGAGCGCGACCCGGGGCAGGTGGTGATGTTCAAGGCGCTGCTGGGCGCCACGGCGACATCGATGCTGGCGGTGCTGTTCGGCGAGCCCCTGCCCTCGGCCACCGCCGCGCTGGCCTTGTGGGTCATCGGGGCCACGGGCTACGGCCTGAGCCTGCGCCTGTACCTGCTGGCGCAGCGCGCGTTCGGTGCGGCCCGCACGGGTTCGGTATTCGCCTTCGCGCCCTTCATCGGCGCCGCCGTCGCGGTGGCGCTCGGCGACCGTTCATTCAGCGGCCTGATGGCTCTGGGCAGCGGACTGATGCTGGCCGGCGTGGTGCTGCACCTCGTGGAGTCACACCGCCACGAACACGCGCACGAAGAAGGGGCGCACGAACATGCGCACCGTCACGACGACGGACACCACACGCACAGCCACGACCCCCTGCCCGTCGGCGAACACAGCCACCCGCACCGGCATGAACCCCGGCGCCATGCGCATGCCCACGTGCCGGATGCGCACCATGCGCATCGGCACCCGTGAACGGCCACGGCCCGTCGGTCAGGCTGCGCTGCTCGGCGACGCAGTGCCCAAGAGCGCATGGAAAAGTCGCGAAGCATTCGCGCCAAGGTCAGGCAGCGACGGGTGGCGACGGCATCGCCAAGGACCTTGCGCCGGGCGGTGATGGGCATGCCGTGCTTGCACGCGCAGGTCCGTCAGCGATAGTCGTGCTCATGCTGATCCCTGGCCGCCAGCAACAAGACATCAAGTTCACGGATCGCGAACAGCGCAACGCACCCTCCCTGGCCGAATGGGATGATGAGCTCTCGAAACTCCCGCTGCTCCTCGCATCGACGGCATGTGTGCGGCGCAAATGAAAGAACTGCCATGGCGCTTTCTACAGCGTCGCGGAATCGAAACAGGCAAGTTTCGTCAGGTGTGTTGCTTGCCAGTTCCCGTTGGATGATGTGTTCCTCGAGACGCACGATGTCCGCCTGAAACGCGACGGTGGGAACAACGCGATACCCAGCACTCACCCAGCATCCAGCTTGTTCTGGCTCGCCACCACGGCATCTCGGATGCGATGCCGGGCTGCCTGGGCACGCATTTGCATGCCAGCCAGGAAGACATCGGCCGTCATCAGGCCATCCCCCTCGTCTGCCGCACGCAATGCCGTCTTGGCTCGCGCGACAGCCGCACTCTGCTCTGCGCGGAACTCTGCCTCCCGGCAAACAGCGTTCTCGATGAACTGGGTCAGCGATTCGCCTTCGCGCAGCGCAGCCTCAATGCTGGCCTTCGTCTTGGGTGTGACGCGGATGGGGGGCAAAGTTGCGGATCGGGTCATACACCCACTGTATAGCAAATGACATACAAGCCCTAGCCAAAACCTCGAACACAGACTGCGCTAGAACCTCGACCCAACTTGGCCGTTTAGAAAATTAGCGGAGGATTAACCGTGGGCTGCCCCCCAAAAGTACCCCACGCAAAGAACAACAGCCTGGAGACCGAAATCTCCAAGCTGTTGTTCTAGAACGAAATGTTCTGGTGCGGCTGGCAGGAATTGAACCCACTACCCCTTGGTTCGTAGTCAACACAAAGTTTGTCTTTTGGTGTTTCAATGGCGCTTACTCGTAGCGCCGCTTTCATATAAATGAACACCTTACGCGATTTAAGTGTCTTAGCAGTTCCAGCAACAGCCACTTGAATCCTGCGCCGAATTGCCAGAAAATTGCCAGAAGGCCGGCAAGCTGGCAATTCAGGGGCATCCATGGGCATCGAAGCAGGCACGCGCCACGACATCGGCATCACCCACCGTGAGGTGCAGGCATGGTCCCGCAAGGCCCAGCCCGGCGAAGAACTGCGGGCTGGCAAGGGCCTATATCTGCGGCGCATCGACAGCGGCGCCTTCTGGGTCTTCCGGTTCAAGAGCCCGATGTCTGGCAAGCAGGTTCGGACGCAACTGTGGGCCGACGACGACCAGGGTGTGATTGGGTTCCCGGACGCATCGCTGGAAGAAGCCAAGCGCCGCGCCGGCCAACTGCGGGCGCTGGTCGCCGACGGCATCGACCCTGTGGAGCAGGCAGAACAGAAGCGCCAGCATGAATTGCACGCCGCCGAAGTCGAACGGCAACGCATCGCACACGAACAACGCCAGCTCGAAGCCGCGGCCGCTGCGGCCGAAGCCGAAAGCCTGCGGCGCAAGACTGTCCGGCAGGTGTTCGACCAGTGGCGTGCGACTGAATTGCAGCCGCTGGTGCGAGCTGACGGCAAGCGCATCGGGCGTAAGGATGGCGGGCAGTACGTGCTGGAACAGTTCACCCGGCACGTCTTCCCGTCTATCGGCGACCGGGTGCTGGAAGACATCCGCAAGGCGGACCTGCTGGCGCTGCTGGACGCGCAGATTGCCGGCGGCAAGGCCCGCACCGCGAATGTGCTGCTGGCCGACTTGAAGCAGATGCTGGACTTTGCGCTGGAACGGGAACTGACCACCATCAACCCGCTGGCCACCACCAAGAAGTCCAAGGTCGGCGGCAAGGACGTTGAACGCGAACGGGTGCTGACCGAGGAAGAAATCAAGCAATTGCCGGCCGCCCTGCCCCTTGCGAACCTGGGGCCGCGCAGCGTGTGCGCGATCTGGCTGATCCTGGCCACGGGCGTGCGCGTGGGTGAGTTGATGGGTGCGGCTTGGGCCGAAAGCCTGCCGACCGAACCGATGGCGCGCAAGGCCAACGTGGACGCCCTTCTGGCCCAGGCTGAAGCCGAGGGCGTGAAGCTGGGGCTCGTCGATCTGGACGCATGCACCTGGCATCTACCGACCACCAAGAACCAGCGCGACCACACGGTTCACCTTTCGGCTTTCGCGGTCGAGCAGTTCAAGAAGTTGCGCGAACTGCGCCAAGTACTGACCGACACCGGACGTGCCGAAATCGACGGCAAGATGTCGCCCTGGGTATTTCCCGCCACCGACGCCACCCGCCCGGTGTGCATCAAGAGCTTTGGCAAACAACTGGCCGACCGCCAGCGCCTGCCCGAGCAGCGCATGGCGAACCGCAGCAAGGCCACCACCGCCCTGATGCTGGCCGGCGGCAAGTGGACTGCACACGACCTGCGGCGCACAACCGGCACGCTGATGGCCCGGCTAGGTTTCAGCACCGACACCATCAACGAGTGCTTGAACCACATCAGCGCGGACCGCATGGCCCGGGTGTACATCCGCGACCGGCGGCAGGCCGACCAGGCCCGGGCCTTCGATGCGCTGGGTATCAAGCTAAAAGAACTCATCAACGGCGCGGCGCAGGCTTCAAACGTGCGAGTGCTTCGTGCAGGCTAGCGGGGTGCGCCGCTCTGTTCGGTACTTGTCTGGCGACACTCGGCCGTTCACCTTGATGCTGAGAGCCCACTCCGGGGTCGCCAGATCAACAACAGGGCACCTTGACCCCCGCCCCTGCGTCACCGGGCGTCGGCTATAGGGGTGAAGGTCGAAGGGCTCGTTACGACCCAGAAGAGACATACGGTGGCTCGATCTCGCCGCTCCGAAGCCGCCGGTCGGACCCGCACATAAGCACCCGTTTGAGGCCCCGCGCGTCAGGGCACACATCGGCCTCACCCTTACGATGAAGATGCTCATCCGTCGGGGGGTGTTGGTAGAAAAGTAGGGCCCGACGGCGAGCGGCCGATGGTGCTCAACAGCATGTCCGGCGCCACGTCGTGCCGCTCCAGCAGGTGGCGAAGCGCAGGATCGTGGTCTCGTCGGGCAGTCGGCTCACGCCCTCGCCAATCTTGGCGAACTCGCGGAACACCGGCGTGTCGTGCAGCGCCTCTTCCATCGCCGGATCCGGCAGGCAGAACCACTTCTGCAGGTAGTGGATGCGCAGCACGGTCTCTACCGCGAACGGCAGACGCCATGTCTTCGCACGCGGGCAATGCGGCTCGACGATCGCCACCAGTGCCGACCACGGCACCACGCGCTCCATCTCTTCAAGGAACTTCGCCTTGCGCGTCTTCTTCGTGGACAGGTTCAGGCCCATGCCGAGTTGCTCCATGGTGGTGCTGTGGGTGGCTGACATGGCATCAGGGGATGCAGGTCATGGGCCTGTTTTGCAGAGTTGCCCTGATGCGTTGCCATCGGCGCTCGTGCTAGATTCGAGCACTAATGTCGCGCCCGTTTCAACTAAACAAAGGTTGATGTAATGACCGACTCCTTACCAATTACCTTGCAGTGGGCAGCAAGTGTGACAGCTCTTACAACGCGCTGGCCTAGACGATCAACGGCCTTTGCAAGGCTCGCCGCCGCTCTCACGATCAGCCTCATCTCTGCTTGTGGTGGAGGAGGTGGAGGTGGAGGTGGTGTGACGATCCCTGCCAGTGCCGTGAAGATCTCGGGGAAGGCCGCCACGACTGCTGCACTGGCCGGGGCCGCCGTCAGTCTCAAGGACACCGCCGGCCGCCAGCTCACCACAACAACGAAATCCGACGGCACGTTCGACCTGACAGGAGAGGCCATTAGTTACCCGGCACTGGTTCGGGTCGACGTCCCATCTCCCGGTGTTGCAGGCCTTAAGTCGGTCTACGTCGTTATTGACAAGCCTCAGGAGGGAGCAGTCTACGTAAGCCCCTTGACCACAGCCCAGGTTGCAGCGTTGTCGCGCGGGGAATCCGACGTCCTCTATGCAGCGATGGGCGTCGGGACCTCCGCATCAGCCGCCCTGAGCTCAGACCGTATCGCCACTACGGAAACAGCGCTGCGGAACGCGATAAGCCGGATCGTGGGTGCATCGACGGCCCAGACTTTTCTGGGCACCGCCACCAGCGTGAAGCTTGCCCCGATTACGTTAGAGGTCCCAGCCATTGCCGCCCTCCTCGATAGCGTGTCCAACACCTTCGGACTCGGAGGACTATCGGCCCAGCTGAGCACGGTCGTCGCTAGCACGGGCGTCGGTTGCGACTCGATGTCGCTGAGGACGTTGACTGACGGAAGTGAACGTCCAGCTTGCAAAACAGGTTCCAACTTCGCTTTGGGGTGGACTGTCGGGCTCAGCGGGGGGTTCAGGCCTGTCAAGCAAACCCCTCCGGCCTCTGCCCTGGCATGGGCGGAGCTGCTCGCCGGCGGAACTGGTAGCGGCTCCTGGAAGCATTACGCACCCAACACAACTGACGCAGCGACTCAAACTGCGTTGGTTGCACATTTGAAAAGCAAGATTTCGGATTTGTGGTCAAACAACGGGGGCATTTCATTTCCGGAAACTTATGGCCTAGACAGTGGGCCCGTTACGAATTTGATCAGCAGCGTCCTAGGTATACAGTGGGATAGACTCGGCAAGCTAACGAAGGCAACTCAGGCCTCGAACCTTACCTATGAGTTCCAGGAGCTGCGTACGCGGCTCGCCGGAGAGATGACTCGTGACGCGATTTTTTCGTTTGTGCCTGTGGAGTCGGTGACGTTAGCCTCGCCGTTTAGCATTGATCGCGAGCGCACGCTTGAGGCGATGGGCCCGAAGATCAATTCATTTGCCAGGGAATGGCTTCAGTCACCAGCGAATCTTCAGGCCCTACCCGCGCCTGCGCCTGAGATCGTAGCCGTAGACCGAGCTTTCACGAGCCTGCTTGAATTCATCTCAACGACCGGCCTGCCGAGTCCATCGCAGGTGCAAACCTACGCGACCGCATGGATCAATGCGGCGAACGCCTTGCCGTCCGCGTATGCGCAACTACGGCAGACGAGCATTGTCTATGCCAACAGTTTTGTCCAGGTTTACACCGCTTGCGGCTCAGCGGGAACTGTCGCCGACTGTCAGAGAGCGAGCAGCGAAAACATCAGCGCTGGGTCAGCGTATTCCTCCGCGTATCTTGAGGCAGTTCGACTATCCACTTCAGGACAGACTGAAACCGCAGGGCAGTTCTATAACCGCTTCCTCCGTGCGCTGGCCGCCTTCATTCAAGATCAATGGAAGAACCAGCATGGCGCGCTCTATCCGGTGGCCACGACGGCGCCGCTGGTGTCCTACACACCCGTTGTAGTTCTTGCTCAGCTCTATGACGGCCTGAACAGTCCGGAGTGTTGCCTGACCGCGGCGGAACGTGCAGCACCCCGGCGTGGGAGCCTTTACGTGGTCGCAGGCGAGACAGTTGGTTTTGAATTGAACCTGGATGGGACTGCGAATGTGTCTGCCCTCGCCGCTGGATCTATTGTTCGCCGAGATTTCGACATTCCCCCCTTGAATGGCCCGCGACTGCAAAAGGTGCTTGATCCGATGCTGGTGGTCACCGGATTAGGTGGATCGGTCGACGCTATCGTCCTTGCATGCTCGACTGCTGATACAGCCTGCATGAATCGCCTGTCGCGAAGTCTGGTCTCGACCCCTCGCACAACTGGCACGGGGCCTCTCTTTCGATATTCCACTGGCTTCTGGAACATCTCTAATCTGATTGCCGCCACTGGAGGCCTGACCGAGGCGGACTCATCTGTGCGCTTAGGGACCTATATCGGTCCCTGAGGCCATGTTGTCGGTCGCGCCCGCGGCAAACTCAAATGGCAGGTCGTGGACTTACCCTAATCTCACGGACGCCGGCGGCCTCGGTTTTCGGTTCGCCGGCGGAGGGCGGCCCGGTAACGGTTGGTATGGTGTCCGCGGCTTTGTCGTGCAGTTCCTTCTCGAAGTTGATGTGTGATTTTCGGCCAAGGCTCTTGCGCCTGCGGCGCGGGTAGTACCAACCCTTGATCCAGGTGACGGACGGCCCCTCGTCGGAACGGTGGATGATGTTCTGCGGCTTGCGCGTGATAGGCGCCATGTTCAACGTCTGGATCACGAGGTCTGCCATTTGCTGTTGGCCGAGAGTCCAGCCCATGACCCAATCTGACCAACCGGCTTCAGTTTTGGTCGGCGTCAACACTCCGTTGGCAAGATGGCCTTGGACTAACCATGCACCACTTCAAATCAGATCTCCCTGAAGCGGCCACTGCCGAGTGCCCGCTGATGGCCGTCAGTGCGAGTTCGACACAAAGTGAAGCAGACATTCCCCTGCGTCGGTAGGTGCCAGGGCTTCCAATGCGCCACACCCGTGCCCGGGTCCGTGTCAAACGGCGGTTGTACTTCCGCCTTCCCGTCTTAATCCAGAATTCCGCATCGCTCACGCAGCGCGAGCAACCAGCGCATCCAGCACCTTCATCAAGTCCGGCGGCTGCCGCACCATGCGGTAGCTCCAGCGCCCAAACCGTCCGTCGTTGTTGACTGCCTGGCACCAGCGGTGCGCGGCCGCGGCCTTAATTTCCGCGTCGCCGATCTGCCCCTTGATTTCGACCAGCAGGCGGTCCCCGCTGACCAGCTCGGCAACGAAGTCCGGCAGGTAGTGCCGCCGCGTGCCGTCCTTGCGATAGGGCACCACGAAGCCCAGGTGATCGTTCTTCACCCAGCGCGCCACTGCCGGGTGTGCATCCAGCGCGGTGGCCGCGGCTTGTTCCCAGGTATGGGTGTCGGCCACCATTGCGTTCAGGTGGCACTTCTGAACCGGCCACGGTTGCCGCCCCGTGTAGAACTCGACGTGCTTGCTGGACCGCATACCTGCCGGGCCGGGCGTGATGATTGGCCGCTCCAGCGTTTTGCCGGTTTCGTCCACCGCCTGCAGCGCATCGAACAGGATGCCCACTGCCTGCTGGAAGTACGGGTTCAGCGCTACATCCTGTGGTGCGCGGTTGCCGCGGCAGTCCAGCTTCGACTGCAGGTACTGCTGCGCATAGGCCAGCATCTGCGGAAACAGCCGGTGCATCGGGATGGCGTCGCCCCGTTCCTGCTTCCAATGCTGCACCAGCACCTTGGCGACGGTGAAGGCCACCTGCTGCACACGCACCCGCGCGCGCCACTGATCCAGGTTCACCACCGAAGCGGCGCCCGGCCCGTAGGCCGCCAGCGCGCCGTCCGTGGTGGCCAGGCCCTTCACCAGTGTGATGTCGGGCACCGACATCGGGTCCAGCACCAGCGTCGGCACCTTCTGCCAGGCGATGGCCAGGCGCGTGATGCCGGGGTCGGTGTAGCCCTCCACCACCGGGAAGGTGATTTCGTACTGCGACTTGGCCGGCACCGCATAAATCTGGTTGGCCGGCGGCGTGGGCGGCTGCTGGGCGCCGCCTTCCACCTTGAACGGAATCAGCTCGAAGGGCACCCCGAAGACCTTAGCCGTTTCTTCGCGGAAGAAGCCCGTGGTCTCATCCACCGCATACGAGGTGCGGCGCAGTGCGCGGCCCACCACCTGCTCGCAAAGCAATTGCGAACCGAAGGGCCGCAAGCCCACCACATGCGTCACCGTGGTGGCGTCCCAGCCCTCGGACAGCATGGCCACGCTGATGATGCAGCGCACGTCACGCCCAGGCGGCACGCTGGCGTCCAGCGTCAGCAGCGTGCCGTCTTCGTCGTCCAGGGCCTTGTGGTTGTACTTGTCCACCAGTACCGTGTACTCCTCGGGCACCTTGTTCCCGGGCCACGCTGTCTTGCCCACGGTTTCCAGCAGGAACCGCAGGCGCCGAGCCTCGTCGTTCTTGCCGCCGCCTTCGGCAATGTCTTCGGCCACCTTGCTGTCCACCCGCACCGTCCACTCCCGGCCCGGTGCGTTGCGGAACTGTTCGGGCGACGCGCCGTAAGTGCTGCTGCCATTGGCCAGCCAGTCGTACAACTCCTTGGCCAGGGCGGTGTCGCGGCACACGATGATGAACACCGGCGGCACGTCACTCTTGCGGTGCCCGGCGCTGAACTGCGCCGACCACTCGGCCGCGGTCCGTCGCCATTCGTCGGCAAGCTGGGTGATGGGCTGGGTGGCGTAGCGCATCAACACATCGGGTGTCAGCTTGCCAGTGATGCCGGCCTTCTCTGACAATTCCTGCACCCAGCGCCACACGTTGAAATAGGCCGGCGTTTCCGTGCCGCCGATGTCTTGCGTGGGCAGTTGCGGAATCTTTACCAGCCCCGATTCGATGGCCTCCAGCAGGCTGAAGTCCGACACCACCCACGGGAAGGGCTTGCCCACCTCGTTGCCGCTGCCCTGGATGAAGAAGGGCGTGGCCGACAAGTCCACGCAGAAACGGATGCCGTTGCCCTTGCCACCCAGGGCCTTGTTGATGCGGTCCAGGCCTTCCACCCACACGGTGGCCTCACGCGCATCCAGGTCGGCCGTTTCTTCGTCGATCGCATAGGTGTCGTCGGCGTCCAGCTTGCCGCGCCGGTAGGCGTGGTGCGCCTCGTCGTTCATCACCAGGATGGCCGACCCGCGGCCCTTGCGGTTGCCCAGCACGCGGCGCAAGAAGGCGGCGTCGCTCTCGAAATAGCGGGTTTCCTTGACCTCGAAGCCGGTCAACACGTCCTTGGCGTCGCGCAGTTCGCGCAGGATGTCGAAGGCGCCCGTGGTGGCGCGGTGCCGAATATCAGCCTCACTCAGCTCGTCGCGGCCACCCAGCTTCACGGTGCGCTGCTTTTCAATCGGCACACCGCGCTTCACCACGCGGGCCGACGTGCCGTTCACATCGCCCAGTTCGCGCCGTTCCAGGTTGTGCCAGTTGGTGATGAACACCTCGCCGCGCCGCAAGTCGGGCATGCGGTGCAGTGGCACAAGCTGCCGCGTGCGGTATAGGCTCAACTCGTCCAGGTTCGGGTCCAGCTCGCGCAGCCGGTCGCGGATGGTGACGTTGGGGCACACGATCAACACCGTGTCCGAGTAAGCCGCCGCCTGCTGCTGTGCCACCTTGTTCAAGATAGACCACGCGCACAGCATGCCCATCACTGTGGTTTTGCCACTGCCCGTGGCCATCTTCAGCGCATAGCGCACGAAGGCCTTGTAACCGTCCGCCTTGGCGTCTTCGCCAGGCTCATTGGACGGCACCACGACGCCCTGCTTCAGGTCTTCGGGGCCTTCCACCAGAAACAACACCGCCTCCACCGCTTCAAGCTGGGCGAAGAAAAGCCGTTGCGCGCGGTCGGGCGACCGCCACAGGTCCAGCAGTTCGCGCGTGACCTTGGTGGCGCCGCTGTAGTCGCGGGCGCGCCAGTCCTTCACCCGCAGCCGAATGAGGTTGGCCAGGTCCAGCAGATATTCCTGGCCCTTGGACGCATCGTCGAACAGCGCCGCCTGACCCTTCGTCTTGCGCCCGCGCGCTGCCCGTTCGGGCACGCGGAAGAAGTACGACGCCAGCCGCCGGTCGGGGCGCTTCTCGGGCGGCTTCGCGACCTCGATGTGCCAATGGTGCTGCGGCTCGTTATAGGGCGAGTTGATGATCGGCGCTTCAACGGCGTTGATCTGGCTCATTCCTCAGCCTTTGCGGCTGCGACCAACGCGGTCAGCCCGAGTACGTTGCCCAGCAGGTAGTTCAGTTTAAGCAGCGCTGCGCGCTCGTTGCGCTCAGGACCGGGAGCGTCAAAGTCAGCAACTCGGTTCTGGCGGATGAAGCCAAGGGCGTCGCTGATGCGGGCCACCCTTGACTGTGAAATTTCGTCGTACCTTCTAGCGCTTGCCAAAGCTCGGGTGACGGCAGCCATGACCTTGTCCAGCAGTGCATTCGGACCGCAGTCGGTCATTCGCTGGCCAACGGCGCGCCCGTTCTCGCCAAGCACGGGTCGCGCCGTCGCTGGCGACGGCTCCGAGAAGCGCCAAGCCTGAATGGCGCCGCCGGCCGTGTAGATCATGCGGTGCTTGCCCTTGGACATATAGCCGCAGCTTTGAACATTGATAGCCACCGTGTGGTCCATGACCCTAGACTTCATGAATCGATCATGTAAATCCGCATAGCTCCAGAACCTGGGGCTGGTGTAGTCGATGGAAATCGAGAAGGGGTTGATGCGGGACGGTGTGCCAAGCCGGCGAATCAGGTTGTACTGATCGCGGTCGACGCGAAAGTGAAAATAGGGGCCCGTGGTCTTTGCCCAAATGTGTTTGTTACTGCCCGACCGTACATCGACATGGGATGCCACCTTGTGCTGGTAGTAGTAGACCTCGTAGTCCCCACCCATCAAAACCTCGAAGGCCGCGTCGAAGCCGCACGAGCCTTCGGCAGTCTGGCTGGGGATGTTGGGTACAGCCAGCAGCACCGCCTTAAACCGCTTGGCGAAATGCGCGTTGAAGGCGAACTCGAATGTGCGCTCGGAAAACTGTGCGGGGTGGGTCATTCCGCCTCCAAGACGCGCATCAGTTCATTGCCGCGCTCATCGATAACCTTCACCGCCACGCGCCGCTTGTCACCCAGCGCGAAAGGCTCGCTCACGGTTCCGGCCAGGTGTTCCCACACCGATGGGTCGAACTCGGCCTTCAGGCTTTTCTGCAGGTTGTCCCATGCGGCGGTCTTGGGAAAGAACACTTGCGTGGCGTAGAAACACATGCCGTCGTAGTCGGTGTCCAGCATCCAGGCCGGCACGCTCTGGCCTTCGATGGCGTCCTGCTCCATCGTCTCGGGGTGGAAGATGTCCAGCCCGCGCAGTTCCACTTCCCACAGCGCTGCGGTGCTGCTGGCCTTGCCATCGGACTTGTCCGGATTCTTGGCCGGGCGCAGCACCGCGTCGGGCAGGCCGGTGACGCTGAAGATTTCACTGGCGCGGCTGGTCTTCAGCAGGTCGCTCATGGCCACGTCGGGCGTTACGGTGACGTAGGTGCAGTGCACGCGCAGCTTGGCGCGGTCGTCCAGCAGTTCGCGGGCCTTGGCCTGGATGGCGAAGCCGAAGAAGTACAGGTGCGTGTACTTCAGGAAGTAGGCTTCGCGCGCGGCCTCGAACACCACGTTGGACGATATGGCGCCGTCTTCCGGGCCAAAGGTGATGGCGATGCGCGCGCCTTCGGCGTCCACGCCCTCGGCGTGCAGCACATCGCTGTCGGCACTGCGGCGGATGTCGCCCAGCACCAGTTCACGGTTTCCCGGCAGGCGCAGGGTCTTGGACTGGCGAAGCACCTGCGTCATGCGGTTGATGTGCGTGGCCGGGTCGCCGTAGCCCGCGGTGGGTTCGGCCACCTGCAGCGGCAGCCCACCATTGGCCGCGTCGGCGTCGCCAATGGCGTCATCCAGCGACTGAGCCGGCGGTGGCGGTGTGGCCGAAGGTGCTGCGACATCGTCCAACACCTGCGGCGGGGCGATGGTGGCCTCCACCACGAAGGGCCCGGCCACGCGCACTACACCCGTGTTCACCTCAGGCCGGTCCACCAGCACTTCGGTGGCGGGCGGTTCGTTGTTGGCGATGGACTTCAGCGTGATGTGCGGCACCAGTCCGCCCACCTCTTCGCCCTTGCGGTTCTGGCGGCGCTTGTAGACGAAGCCGCCCTGCGGCCCGGACTGCGGGTCCTTGAGTTCGTAGTACGGGAAGGTGGCTGTCAGCAGGCGCTGGCGCGCCAGGGCCAGCGGCACGCGGCTGGTGTCACAAGTGATCCAGCGGCGGCCCCATTGTTCGGCGACGTAGGCGGTGGTGCCGCTGCCGCAGGTGGGGTCCAGCACGAGGTCGCCCGGGTCAGTGCACATCAGCAAGCAGCGCTGGACCACCTTTGTGCTGGTCTGAACCGCATAGACCTTCGGTTCCGCGAACCCTGCGATAACTGTGTCCTCCCAGATATTGTTGAAGGACTGCACCGGGAAGTCGGCGAAGTAGCGAACGTACGAAGGTGTGTTGCCTATGAGAATGACGCGCCGTGCTTCCAGCAGCCGCTTCATTCCGGCCTCGCTCGTCTTCCACACGCCCTTCATTGGTCGAAACGTTCTGCCCTCCAAATCAATCGGGTACTTCGTTTTCTCAACACCACTTTGCGACGTTAGGTTGTCCGCTCGAAAAACCCTAGCGCCGCCTGGCAATACAGCGGAACCCGACCGTTCTTCAGCAATCATCTTGCGTCGGGTCCCATCCGGAAGATCCATCCACGTATAGGCGCCTTCGCCTTCTGCGTTGGATTTCGGCGCATACAGCTGCTTGAATTTGACTCGCACTTTATCTCTGGCGTACCAAAGAATGAAGTCGCACACGGAAGGCAAAACTTCAGTTCCAAGCGATGGGCTGCCCGCGCCGCTAGTCTTCTTAAACGTAATGACTGCGCAGCGGTTTGCCTCACCCATTACCTCGTCCAAAACTTCCCGGACGTGATGCAGGTTCTCGTCCGAAATCTGCACAAACACACTGCCACTCTCATGGAGCAGTTCCCTCGCAACCAGCAGCCGGTCGCGCAGGTAGGTCAAGTACGAATGCAGCCCTAGCTCCCAAGTGTCACGGTAAGCCTTCACCATTTCCGGCTCGCGCGTCATGTCCTCGTCGCCGCCGTGCTTCACGTCGCGCTTGCGGACGAAGGGCTGGAAGTTCGACCCGAATTTCACGCCATAGGGCGGGTCCATGTAGACCATCTGCACCTGCCCGCCCAGCCCCTCAAACTCCAGCATCGAATTCATGATCTGCAGGCTGTCGCCAAGCACCATGCGGTTCTGCCACGGGCCTTTGTGTTCGTAGGCGTCCAGCTTGTCCGTCACGTCCAGGCCACCGTCGCCGAACAGGTCCAGCGTGGTGCCCTTGGCCTTGCGGTGCTTGATGCCGTCCAGGATGGCCTTGGTGGAATGCCGTTCGTGCACGAAGAGGGGCACCGTGGGCACGTTGATCTGGTGGCGTTCGGCCTTGCCGGACCAGTTCAGGAAGGGCTTGGACAGGTTCTGCAGCAGGTCGGCCGCAGCCTTGAGTGACTGCACCTGCACACCGCCGCCGGCCCACACCTGCGGCTGGCCAAACACCGCAGCCTCGCCATCGGTGGCGCAGCGCTGCACCAGGCCAATTAACCATTCCGCCAGGTCGCGGTCGCGGCTTTCGTCCCAGCTCAGGGCCGGGTCCAGGCTGCTGTCGTAGCGGTAGGTCTTGGGCGGTTTGCGGGCGCTGAAGTGGTCCTGCACTCCCACGTCGGGCCGCTGAACGGCTTCCTGCGCGTGCTTATAGCTGGCGGTGGTGTCGTCGGCAGGCGCCGGCACGGTCTTGCGTTTTGTCGCCAAAAGGGGACTTCCTGAAGTTCAATTGTTGGTGCAGGTTTGTACATTAACTTCCTGATACGTCCAGGTCAAAGACGCACACCAAGGGAAAACATGGCACGCGACTACTCCAGCAAAGACTTCTTCCGCCGGATGCCCAACGCGCTGCTGGCGCGCTACTTCCACCAAAAGGGGAAGTTTCTCGAACTGGACTTCGGCGTGATGAAGGAAGCCCGGCCCGATGTCCTGTTCGACGCTTGGATCGCCTTGCCCGATGTCCAGCGCAACCCGATGGACGCCGACTTCCGGGACATCCTGGACATGAGTGACGCCAAGGGTTTTAGGGCGATCAGCGATGAGGCCGCCTGGCACCTGGAAGACGACGCCCCGGCGCTGGCTGCTTTTATGGGCAAGCTGTCGGCACTGGAAGACCACGGCGCCCGGGCCATGACCGCGTTCCTGGACCACAGCGAATTCTGGAAAGGCGCCACGCGCTTCCACGACGCCGACCGGCTGGGCACGCACTGGCGCAAGCGCAAGAATCTGCCCCGTGTGCCGGCGAAGACGGACAAGGCCACGCTGGCGCGCCTGGCCGAGTTGATCAAGGGCTACTTCCGCAAGACAGAAGGGCGTGGCAAGAACTGCGTGGTGGAGGCCTACCGGCGGGCCGACAAGGACTACTTCTTCGCCTTCCCCGAAGACCACGCGCAGCGCAGTATCGAATGGGTGGATGGTCAGTTCGACCCGCGTGCGCACAACCCCGCCTTCGAGATCGTCTTCGTCTACACCCAAGCCAGCGGCACGCTGGACGTGAACTTCCGAGGCAGTCAAAAGGTGGTGGCTGCGCTGCAAGCAATGTTCGCCGACGCCATCTTGGGCCTGAGCGAATTGCCGCCCGACCCGAAGGACGACCGCGTGTATGACCTGGGCGCCTTGATCCAGCCGACCTTCACGTTCACGCACCCTATCGGCAGCGGCGTGGGCGCGGTGGTGGTGAAGAAGTTGCGTCTGTCTTCGCGGGTGCGCCTGGGCGACCGCATCACGCTGGAAGCAGACACCACCGGCAACCGCCAGGCCGTTTATGAACTGGTGGAACAAGTCCGCAAGGCCTTGCCGCTGGACCAGTACAACGTGACGCAGGTCGAGCTTTCCGCCACGGTGTGGGTAGATGTCGGCAAACCGCCCAAGACAGTCAGCTTTCGCATCGGGCACCCAAATTCCTGTTCCTTGAAGTACGACGAACTGGACCTGACGCTGCGCCAGATGTTGGAAGCGTCGGGGATTGAACCCAAGGCGCCGCCGGCTGCGACTGCGCCAGCGTCATCGGCGCCAGTGGCTGCGGCGGCCCCGGTGGCCTGATCGTGGTGGCGCAATCGGGCAGCGTGCTGGCGGAATTGCTTGCGCGGCTCGCCGTGGCTGATAGCGGTGTCGCCGAGCTGCCTGGTGATGATCTGGCCGGCTGGCCCCAGGACGACGTTGCCGCCCTCAAGTCGCACGCGGTGCTGCTGCCAGGCAAGCCGGCCGAAAGCGCCATCTGCCCGGGTTGTGAGCGTGCCTGCCTGATGCCGGTGCAGGTGTTGCCGCGCGCCAGGCGGCCGGCGTCGTTGTTCATCGTTTGCGACAAGCCGGTAGACATCAACCGCGTGGCGGTGGCGCCGGCTGCTCTGGAACGCTGGCGGGTGTCGGTGCAGTCGCTGGCCGATGCCATTTCGCGCCTGTTGTGCGGCAGGCCCGCAATCGCCCACGGCGGCGGTGTTGGCTATCGCCTGGGGTTCGTCCAGGGAAAGCAAGACCGCGCGGCGCTACACCTGCGCGTTGACACCAACGGGCCGCGCCTTCTGGTGGCCGGCCATGCACTGGAAGTGCAAGACGTTTTGGTGCTGCGCGAACAGCAGTTGGCCGTGGACCAGCGCCTGCTGGCGCGATGCGTCAACGCGCCAGTGGACACCACTTCGGCCGTCGCGGCTGAGTCGCAAGACGCCGTCGGCAAACGCATGCTGGCGCGCAAGCTGGCGCTTAAGGCCGCAGGCACCAAGGCATTCTTGAAGATCATTGCCCTGGAAGAAGACTGTTCCGAGTCCTGGGTCAAGCAACTGATTGCCAAGGCATCAGCCCCAAACCCGTTTTCGGGCCTTGGTGCGCAGCAGTCACCAGACACGACTGTCTCAACACGAACGAAACGTCCCAGGTAGCCCGCCCTTTTGGGCGAGACACTTTGCGAGGCACCCGCTGTCTGCCTCGGAATTGCACCCGTTGATTGACTAACGAGGTGCCAAGATGTCGAACAAGCTCCTAAGACTTCCGTCCGTCAAGGCGGAAAGCGGCTACAGCCGTAGCACGATCTATCTGCGCATCGCGCAAGGCCTGTGGACTCGCCCCGTCAGCCTGGGTCCGCGCTGCGTGGCCTGGCCTGCGGTGGAGGTGGCCGCCCTGAATGCTGCGCGCATTGCCGGCAAGGGCGAGGCCGACATCCGTGCGCTGGTCACGAGGCTGCAGGCCGCGCGAGCGCTGGCGCAGCCGGTCTGAGGGGCACGCCATGATCAGCGCGAACGCCACGCGGGCGGCCAACTCGGCCGACGCCTTCCACCACGCCGAACTTGCGGCGCCCGCAATCGATGGCCACCAAGTTGACACTGAGTTTCTCGACCGCCTGAACGGGGGCAGGGTGCAGCCGGATGAACTGGCGGCAGTCGTCGCCTATGCGCACTTCGAACTGCTGAACGGCGTCTGCCGCCTAGTACGCAAGGTGCTGGCGGTGCACCATGACTGACCGCACGACTGTGAAGCGCGGTTTGCGCCGCCCGACGCCATCCCGCAGCGCGCACCGCTTCGCCTTCAACCGCGACCGCCTGCCGCAGCCGGCCGAGTTCTATGCCGGCCAGGGCATCAAGTTGCTGGGCGGCGGCACCTGGCGCAGCGCGTTGTGCACTTTCCACAAAGACAAGAACCCGTCCATGCGCGTCTTCTTCGACACCGGCGCTTTCCGTTGCATGGTCTGCGGCGCCAAGGGCGGCGACGTGCTGGCTTTCTACATGCTGCGCCACGGCCTGCGCTTCATCGACGCGGCCAAGGCGCTGGGCGCCTGGGAGGCCGTGAAATGAACACCGCGCAAGAAACACCGAAGTCAGCAGCGCGCCGCCTGGCTGCGGGCGCAATGCGTGACGGCTACGCGCCGCAGGCGCTGCACACCTACACCGACAGCGACGGTCTGCCGCTGTACTGGCGCATCCGCGCCCAGAACTCGGACGGCGACAAGTGGATACGACCGATGAAGCTGACCGGCGCGGGCTACGTGCTGGGCGAGCCAGCGGCCGAGGAATTCCCCCGCGGTAAGCCGCTGTACCGCCTGCATGAACTGGCGTCGAACCCCAGCGAACAGGTGATCGTGACCGAGGGCGAACTGAAGGCTGACATGCTAGCAACGCTCGGCGTGCTGGTCACAACTTCGGGCGCGGCGGACTCGGCCGCCAAGGCCGACTGGCAGCCCCTGGCCGGACGCGACGTGATGATCTGGCCCGACCACGACGAAGCCGGGCAGCGCTACGCCCAGGCGGTTCAGGAAGCGCTGACGCCGCTGGGCTGCGCGATTCGCGTGCTGGCCGTGGAATCGCTGGGCCTGGCCGCCAAGGGTGACGCCGCCGACTGGCTGGCGGCCCACCCGCAGGCTACGGCGGCCGACGTGCTGGACCTACCCTGTGCACCGGGCGCCCAGCCGGGCGAGGTGCAGTCGGTGGCAAGTGGCGACATCAACACGCCCTTCGACGCACTGATTGCGACCGTTGAAGCGGGCGACATGGGTGCGCCATTCGAGCCTGCAGCGCTGGCCATGCTGCGCACCTTGAAGTCCGAGGACATTGCCGCCTGGGTGCGCCTGCGCACGCGGCTGAAGCAGGCCGGCGCGGGCGTCACCGAGTTGGACAAGCAACTGCAGCGCGGCGACGGCGCGCCGTCGGAAGAAGACGAAACCGTCGCCGACAAGCTGATCGCCCTGGCGCGCAGCCAGTGCGAATTCATGCACGACGCCCAGCGCGAACCCTATGCGGTATTCGAGTCTGGCGGTGCACGCCAGGTGTACGGCGTGCTGTCCAGCGGATTCAGTGATTACCTGTCCCACGTCTACTACAGTGAACACGACCGCGCGCCGACCGAGTCGTCGCTGAAAGTTGCGCTGGCGACTTTGCGCGGGCAAGCACAGTTCGAGGGTGAGGCCTGCGCGGTGTTCACGCGCATCGCCAAGACAGACACCGGCTACTGGCTGGACCTGTGCAACGACGATTGGCAGTGCGTGCAGGTTACCGCCACCGGCTGGGCCGTAGTGGCCGGCGCAGGCGCGCCGCTGTTCACCCGCAGCGCATCCATGCGGCCGCTGCCGGTGCCGCAGCGCGGGGGCAAGCTGGACGCGCTGTGGCCACTGGTCAACATTCCTGCAGTTGACCAGCCCATGGTGCTGGCCTGGTTGCTGGAATGCCTGCGCGCCGACACACCGCACGTTGTGCTGGAACTGGTGGGCGAACAGGGCAGCGCCAAGAGTTCCACCCAGCGCGCGCTGCGCCGGCTGATCGACCCGAACCAAGCCGACCTGCGGGCTGCGCCGAAGTCCGTGGAAGACGTGTGGATCGCGGCGCGCAACAGCCACATGGTGAGCCTGGAAAACCTGAGCTACCTGCAGCCGCCCTATCAGGACGCGCTGTGCGTGCTGGCCACCGGCGGCGGCTATTCGGCGCGCACGTTGTACACCAACACCGAAGAAACGATCATCGAACTGCGCAAGCCGATCATGCTAAACGGCATCAGCGTGATCGTGACTGCGCAAGACCTGCTGGACCGTTGCCTGCACATCGACCTGCCGACCATACACAGCCGCGAACTGGCCGGCGAAATCGAGACGCGCTTTGAAGCGGCGCAGCCGGCGCTGGTGGGCGCCTTGCTGGACTTGTTCGTCAAGGTCCTGGCTACGCTGCCCAGCGTAGCGATAGCGCCCGAGCAGCGCCCGCGCATGGCGGACTTTGCGGCGCTGGGCGAAGCGGTCTTCCGCGTGCAGGGCCAGCCGGCCGGCGCCTTCCTGACCCGCTACGGCGCCATGCGCAAGGACGGTGTGCTGCGCACCATCGATGCGTCGCCCGTCGGTGCAGCTATTTCTGCATTCCTGACGGAAGTGACGGGCGGCTTCAATGGCACGCTGTCCGAATTGCTGGACCGCCTGGAGCGTTACCGCCCCCACGGCGAAGCCTGGCCGCGCTCTGCCAAGGGCCTGGGCGATGCGCTGCGCCGTCTGGCACCTGCACTGCGCCTGATCGGTTTCGAGTGCAAAAGCTTGCCGAAGACGGGCGGCGTGATCCGCTGGCACATCTTTCCGAAGGCGCAGTCGGCAGAACCATGTCCTGCAAGTCCTGCAAGTCCTGATCAAGCGACAGCAGGACATGCAGGACGTTCAGGACATGGCCCAGCAAGTTCGACCCAAGAAAAAGTAGTGCCATCGGCCCGCACCGATGCGCAGGCCGACGACGGGGAGGTCTTCTGATGGGCGCGGCCGACCTGCTGAACCGCCTGCGCGGCGAACGCCTGTTGTTGACATTAACCGCCGACGGTCGCCTTCACGCGGCACCGCGTGACGCCCTGACCGATGAACATCGCGCCGCGATACGGGCTGATCGCGACGCCTTGGTGCGGATGCTGCACGCCGAGGCATTGCACCCGCCACCGCCACGCTGCAGCGGAAATCCGCTGATGACGCCCGAGCAGGGCGACGACTGCCACGCTGGCGGCTGGGACGATGCCGAAATCGAAGTCTTCACGGTGCGCGAAGCGCGGTTCATGCGCCTGGGCCGCGTCGACGACGCCGAACACCTGGCCGAACGCCTGACCCTGCGCGACCGTGAACAAGACGACCGTTGGCTTTGCCTGGAATGCACATCGCTGGCCAACAACCGGCGCTGTGAACTGGCCGCACAGGGCCGACTTGCCGGTGCTGATCGGCGCCTGGAGCCGGTGCCCTCCATTCTTCAGCGCTGCCCCGGCTTCACGCTGGCGCCCGGCCTGAACTGACCACATCAACAACGAGGTGAAACATGGGACGCAAACGACAAGCTGCTGAACTGATCCGAGGTCACGCGGTACACCGCCGCACCGAGGGCGACTACATGAGCGTGCTGCTAGAGGCAGTGACGCTGGAAGACTGGCGCGCGGTGGTGAACAACGCCAAGACGCTGGCCCAGGCTGGCGACCCGCAGGCGCGTTCATGGCTGGCGCAGTACCTGATGGGCAAGGCCGCCGGCAGCGCGCCCACGCCGCTGACGGTGGTGGTCCAGCAGTTGAACGGTGCGGACCCTTTGATCGAGAAATTGGCACAGAAAGTCATCCATTCGACCAAGTTTCCAGACTCAGATGGTGGTTTCAAGGACCACATCCGGACGCTAATTGCAGCAGAACTGACGGGAAAGTTGCGCACCGTGGAAACTATCGAAAACCCAGCAACGGCGCGGGTTAGCGGGCCATTGACTGCGGAGTGACGCAACAAGTGATGCTGCACTTGCCAGATGATTTCGGTAAATCCAGGAGGGCGCGGACCATGGGGGGATTTGGAAGCGGCAGACAGGGCGGCGGACGCTGCACAGACGACATGCGCCCGCTGGACGTGCGCAAGATCAACCGGGGTGGGCTGCTGACGCCAGGGCGGTGGTTTTCCTGGCAATGGACCTGCAACGAGGAAGTCACCGCAACGATCAGCCTCAGGGTAGAAGCGGACCGGGTGGTGCTGGACTACCGCAACCGCAGCCCCCATCACAACGGTGGCGAGTGGGAGCCCATGAAGTACCCCGTGCTGCTGGACTGGACGCCCTGCACGCTGGGCGGGCATCGGGTTTGGTGGCGGTGCCCGACCGTCGGTTGCGGGCGGCGGGTGGCCGTGTTGTTTGGCGGGCGAATCTTCGCCTGCCGTAAGTGTCACGCCCTGGCTCACCGCAGCCAGCGTGAAGCTGGCGACGACCGTTCAACGCGCCGGGCCGACACGATTCGGCGCCGGCTGGGCTGGGTGCCGGGCATCTTGAACGGCAATGGCTGGAAGCCCAAGGGCATGCACTGGCGCACCTTCGAGCGGCTCCAGCGCGAACACGACGCCCACGTCAACGCTGCGATGGCGGGAATGGCGGCGAAGCTCGGCCTGCTGCAAGGTCGGCTTGGAGACATCGACGCAGACCTAGATCGTTGGCGCAAGGCATGAGCGGTGCGTTCAAGTCTGGCGCTGCATCCAGCCTACCGCGAACCGAGTTGCCAGAAAATTGCCAGAAATCTTGAAAGCGAGCCCCACAAAGCCAAACGGGCTAGCCCTTGTGAGAGCTAACCCGTTGATTCATATGGTGCGGCTGGCAGGAATTGAACCCACGACCCCTTGGTTCGTAGCCAAGTACTCTATCCAACTGAGCTACAGCCGCGAAGCTTTCGATGATATCACCGTGCGACGGGGCGACCAGGTTTGGCGGGTGGTCAGTCGCGGGTGGTCAGTCGATTTCGGCCGCGGCTTGGTCGCACAGGGCGGCGCGTGCTTCGTCGGACTCTTGTCGGGCCAGTCTGGCCAGTTGGCGCCAGGCGGCACGGCGATTGCGGGCAGGCAGGGACGGCGCCGCTGCGGCCTGCTCCAGCAGCCTGCGGGCCTTGCCCCAGAGTTGTCGTTGTGCGTAGGCATTGCCGACGGCGGCCACCACGGCGGGCTCCTGGCCGTGGGCGTTCAACGCGCTTTCCAGACGCGGCAGCCAGTCGCCGCCGATGCCTTGACCGGCCGCGACGAAAGCCAGCGCGACATGCTCGCGGTCGTCGCGGCTCAGCTCCGAGAGCCTGTCCCAGAACGGGCGCAGCCAGGCCCGCGCGTCTTCATGGGCGCCCAGGTGGGCCGCGCGCAGGGCGGCGCGTGACGCTACATGGGGGTCGCGGCGGTCGGCGGCATCGAACTGGTTCCACAGCCGGCGCAGTTGTTGCAGGTCGTGCGTGCTCTCCATGGTGTCGCAGGCCAGTGTTCGCATCAGCGTTTGTGCGACCACGGGGCTGAAGGCCTGGTGGTTGGCCAGCAGCCGGGCCGTGTGCAGCGCCTCCAGGGGCTGCTGGGCGAGGCGACAGGCCTGCAGCTTCAGCCGCAGCGCGTGGGTTCGCCGCGCGGCACCGGGTGGCAGTTCGGCCAGCAGTTCCAGGGCACGCGGGGCGTCACGGTCGTCCAGCGCCCACTCGGCAGCCAGCATGCGCACGGCCTCGTCGGCTGGGCGCGGGCCGCCGCCCAGCCGCGAACCCTTCAAGGCCAGTTGCAGGACCTCGTCGCGCCGCGTGCGGTCTTGCAGCTTGTGCAGGCTGCCGGCCACCAGCAGTTGCCCGAGCAGGCGGAACTCGGCGTCGCCGCCCAGCCCGGGGGTTTCAGCCTGGATGGCCAGCGCCTTCTGTGCCGCCTTGCGGGCCCGGCCGTAGCGCGCGCCGTAGGACTCGGCCAGGGCCTCGCGCATCGATGCCTGGGCTGCTCGCTCCTTGCGCAGTGCGCGCCACTCCTCGGCGCGGCGCGGCAAGCTGACCAGCGAGTTCAGGGCCTGCGCGGCAAACATGATCACGAAGCAACTGCCCAGGAGCAGGATGACGAACAGATTGAGCGACAGGTCGGTGCGCCAGCCGCTCCAGTACAGCGTGACCAGGCCGTCGTTGGTGCCCAGCGTCGTGGCCGCCACCACGGCCACGACGAAGAGCAGGACCAGCCAGATGACGCCGCGCATGACGGTGGTCTAGCGCCCTGCGGCGGCGGTGGCGATGGCCGCCAGCGTGGCGTCGGGGCGCGGCACCACGACCAGGCGGGCCTGCGCGGTGACCTGGCGCAGCATGTCGCCGGCCGAGACGACACGGCGCGAACTGCGGTCGAAGTAGCGGTCCAGCGCCGCCTGCGAGTCGCGCAGGTCGGCCTGCGCGGTGTCGAACTGGCGCGACAGCAGGGCCAGGCGGGCGTTGAGCAGCCGCAGCTTCAGGCCCTCTCGCAGGAAGTAGGCCTGCTCGGGCGCGATCAGCATGGCATCGGGGTGATCGATGCGGGTCACGCGCACCAGGCTTTTGACTTCGCGCCACAGCCCCAGCCCGTAGTCCTGCCACCAGGCGCCCACAGACAGCGTCCACGACGGGGCGTCCGCCGCGGCGCCCTTGGCACCGGCCGCGGCCGATGCGGGGGCTGCCGCAGGTCGCGTCGACGAGGTTCTCTCGGGCGCGGAAAGCAGCGGCAGATCGTCGACTTGGCGAATCACGTCGTCCAGACGGATGGTCAGCACCGAGATGTCGATGACACCGGCCGAGCGCGTGCGCTCCAGGTCTTTCGCCACGGCCCGGCGCACGCGTTCCAGGCGGGGCTGGTTGTAGCGCGCCAGGCGCTCGTCCGACTGCTTGAGTGTCACCACCAGAGGCTCGGCACTGCCGGTGATGGCCGCCTGCTGCAGCGCCACGCGGATGGCCGCGTCGATGTCGGCCAGCACGTTCTCGTCGCGCGAGCGGGCCATGGACTGGATCAGGTCCTCGAACTGCGTTCGTTGCAGCGAGGTCTCGGCCACACGCGCTTCGAGCAGCGCCATCTTGGCGCCGGCATCGCGCGCCACGGCCTCGGCCTGGCGTGCCAGGGTGCGCGCCTCGGTGGCCTGGCTGCCGCTGTCCTGCTGACGCTTGACGAGTTCGATTTCGAGCGCTTTGACGCGCTGCTGAGTGTTCCAGGCCAGCATCAGCGCTGCGGCGGCCACTGCTGCCAGCACCGCTGCACCAGTGGCCACCCAACGCACCGGCAGGCTGCTGGCGTGGGCCGCGGCTGGCAACGCGGCCGGTGCTTCGGCCGGGGCGGCCTGGAGGGGTGCGGGGGCGTCTGTCACAGGTCTTGCAATTGTATCGACGGCCCTTCAGGGCCCCGTGCTGGGCCGGGTGCCTGGCCCGACGCATCGGCTCCCGGCCCGGGGCTGCCAAGGCGCACCGCCGCCTGCGCCACCGCCTGGGCAGTGGGCGCGGTGATCTGCACCTGGCCGAAGCCCAGGTCGCGCGCGGCCTGCACGATGCGCGGGTGCGACGCCAGGGCACGGCTGCGCGACCAGTCGGCCGCCGGCGCCAGCGCATGCAGGCAGGCCACGGCCTCGCTGCTGCTGAACAACCACAGGTGCTGCGCCGGCTGGCTGCAGGCCGCGGCCAGCAGCGCCAGGCCGGCGGCGTCCGGCTGCGGCGGCGTGCGCCGGTAGGCGGCAACAAAGTTCACTTCGGCGCCTTGCTGCCGCAGCACGTCGGCAAGCCAGTCGCGCCCGCTCTCGCCGCGCACCACGAGCACGCGCTCGGCCGTCCAGGCCATGGCCTGCAGTCGTGACCAGAGCGCCTCGGTGTCGAACTGCGCTGCCTCGGCAGCCGGCTCTGCGATCTGGGCCGGCGGCACACCCGCCTGCCGCAGCGCCTGTGTGGTTCCCGGGCCGGTCGACCCGGCCAGCACAGCCGGTGGCCAGGTCGCTGGCGGGTCGGGGGCGAAGGACGGGGCAGCAGCGAAGAAGTGCTGCACGGCGTTCGGGCTGACGAACACCACCAGCTTGCAGGCCGGCAGGTCGCGCCAGGCCGCCCGCAGCGGCGCCTGGTCGGCCACGGCTTCGATGCCCAGCAGCGGCAGCGCTTCAGCCTGCAGCCCCAGCGCCGACAGTTGCCGCACCCAGTCAGCCGCCTGCGCGGCCGGCCGGGTGACGATCAAGCACAGCGCCACGCCCGGCCTGCCCGCGCCGCGCTCAGGCGGCCTGCAGGTAGGCGCCGGCCCCGGCCGCGCGCAGCTGGGCAGCGGCCTGTTCGCCCAGCCTGCGCGCCGAGGCTTCGTCGGTCGGCGCGCCGTTCACCGCGGTGTGCAGCAAGGGCCGGCGCACGTCGACCGAATCCCCCAGCGCAGCCCGCAGGTGCAGGGTGTCGCCCTGCCACACCGCGTGCGCGGCCAGCGGCATGCTGCAGCTGCCGCCCAGAGCCCGCGACACGGCCCGCTCGGCATGCGCGGCCAGGAAGGTGGGCCGGTGGATGGTCTGCGCCAGCAGGGCTCGCAGCTCGATGGCGTCCTCGCGCACCTCGATGCCCAAAGCGCCCTGTCCGGCCGCGGGGATCATGGTGTCGGGCTCGAACACAGCGCGGATGCGCGACGCCAGGCCCAGGCGCTTCAGGCCGGCTGCGGCCAGCACGATAGCGTCGAAGCCGCCCTCGTCCAGTTTGCGCAACCGGGTGTCGAGGTTGCCTCGCAGCGGCTCGATCTGCAGGTCGGGCCGGCGCGCCATCAACTGCACCACGCGGCGCAGGCTGGACGTGCCGACCACCGCGCCCTGGGGCAGCTCGTCGACCTCGGCGTGGCGGTTGGAGACGAAAGCGTCGCGCGGGTCTTCGCGTTCCCAGATGGCGGCCAGCACGAAGCCCTCGGGCAAGTCCATCGGCACGTCCTTGAGCGAATGCACGGCCAGGTGGGCGCGACCTTCTTCGAGAGCGGTTTCAAGCTCCTTCACAAACAAGCCCTTGCCGCCGACCTTGGACAAGGCGCGGTCCAGGATCTGGTCGCCGAGGGTCGTCATGCCGAGCAGTTCGACCTGCATGCCGAAGCGGGTTACAAGCGCGTCGCGCACATGTCCGGCCTGCCAGAGGGCCAGTCGGCTTTCGCGCGTGGCGATGATGGTGGGGGTGCTCATGCGGCGGATTATCGCCAGCCGGGCCGCAGCGCCTGCGGCGTCGCCGGGCACGGCGCTTGCATCCAGAATTGATGACCCGGTCACAGCTTCTGGAGCACTTCATGCCCGCCACCCGTCGTGCCCGCCCTGCACCCCCATCGGCGCCCAAAGCCACGGGCGTCGCTGCCAAGGCGGCCGCGGCCGCGAACAACAAGCCGCTGGTGGAAGATATCCGGCTGCTGGGCCGCATCCTGGGCGACGTGATTCGAGAGCAAGAAGGCGCCGAGGCCTTCGAGCTGATCGAAAGGGTGCGCCAGCTGTCGGTGGCCTACCGGTTGAAGGCCGATGCCAGCGCCGGGCGCGTGCTCGACCGCCTGCTGAAGAACTTGTCGGCGGACCAGACGGTGACCGTGATCCGCGCCTTCAGCTACTTCAGCCATCTGGCCAACATTGCCGAAGACCGCCACCACCTGCGCCGGCGTGCCGTGCACGAGCGCGCCGGTGAGCACCAGGAAGGCTCGCTGGCGGTGACCTTCGAGCGCCTGCAGCGCGCCGACCACCGCGCGGCCGACATCGCGCACATGCTGGGTGCGGCCTACATCTCGCCGGTGCTCACCGCCCACCCCACCGAGGTGCAGCGCCAGAGCATCCTGGACGCCGAGCGCGCCGTGGCCACGCACCTGGCCGAGCGCGACGAATTGGCCACGCCCCAGGCGCGCCAGGACAACGAGGCGCTGATCAGCGCTCGCGTCACCCAGCTGTGGCAGACGCGCATGCTGCGCACGACCAGGCTCACGGTGTCCGACGAGATCGAGAACGCGCTGTCGTACTACCAAGCCACCTTCCTGCGCGAGATCCCGCGCTTGTACCGCCAGATCGAGCGCGCCCTGCCCGGCCACCCCATCGCGCCCTTCCTGCGCATGGGCCACTGGATAGGCGGCGACCGCGACGGCAACCCCAACGTCACCGCGGCCACGCTGCGCCAGGCGCTGCGCCGGCAGTGCGAGGTCGCGCTGCGCTTCTACTTGACCGAAGTGCACCAGCTCGGCGCCGAACTGTCGATGTCCGGCACGCTGGCGCCGGTGACGGCGGCCATGCTGGCCCTGGCCGAACGCTCGCCCGACCAGAACCCGCATCGCGCCGACGAGCCCTACCGCCGCGCCCTGGTCGGGGTGTATGCGCGGCTGGCGGCCAGCCTGCACGCGCTGACCGGCACCGAGGCGCTGCGCCACGCGGTGGCGCCGCAGAACCCGTATGCGCAGGCGGCAGATTTGCTGGCCGACCTGCGGGTGATCGAGGAGTCGTTGAAGTCGCACCACGCCGCCGCCCTGGTCGGGCCGCGGCTGGCGCCGCTGATGCGCGCGGTGCAGGTGTTCGGCTTCCACTTGGCCACGCTGGACCTGCGCCAGAGCAGCGACAAGCACGAAGCCGTCGTCGACGAATTGCTGCGCGTGGCCGCGGTCGCGCCGCACTACAGCGGTCTGCCGGAAGCCGACAAGCGAGCTTGCCTGCTGGCCCAACTGGCCCAGCCGAGGCCGCTGCGGGTGCGGGGTGCTGCGTACTCCGAATTGGCACAGGGCGAACTCGATATCTTCGAGACGGCGCGCGAATCGCTGTTGCTGTTCGGCCGCGAGGCGCTGCGCCACTGCATCATCAGCCACACCGAAGAGGTCAGCGATCTGCTGGAAGTGCTGCTGCTGCAGAAGGAATGCGGCTTGCTCGTCGGCAGCCTGGGCCGGGGTGCGCGCAGTTCGCTGATCACCGTGCCCTTGTTCGAAACGATTGGCGACCTGCAGCACAGCGACCGCATCATGCGCGACTTCTACGCCCTGCCCGGCGTGCGCGAGCTGGTGTTGGCCAGCGGCGGCGAGCAGGATGTGATGCTGGGCTACAGCGACAGCAACAAGGACGGCGGCTTCTTCACCAGCAACTGGGAGCTGTACCGCGCCGAAATCGCGCTGGCGGCGCTGTTCGCCGAACTGGCCGCGGGCGCTGCCGAACCCATCACCCTGCGCCTGTTCCATGGCCGTGGCGGCACCGTGGGGCGCGGCGGCGGCCCCAGCTACCAGGCCATCCTGGCGCAGCCCCCGGGCACGGTGAACGGCCAGATCCGCCTGACCGAACAAGGCGAGGTCATCGGTTCGAAGTACGCCAATGCCGAGATCGGCCGGCGCAACCTTGAAACGCTGGTGGCGGCCACGCTCGAGGCCACGCTGCTGCACCCCACCAAGAGCGCGCCCAAGGCCTTTCTCGACGCGGCAGAGCAGCTCAGCCAGACCAGCTGCGCGGCCTACCGCAAGCTGGTCTACAACACGCCGGGCTTCACCGAATACTTTTACGCGGCCACGCCCATACGCGAGATCGCCGAGCTAAACATCGGCTCGCGCCCGGCCGCTCGACCCAGGGACGGCAAAGCCACACGCGCCATCGAAGACCTGCGCGCCATCCCCTGGAGCTTCTCGTGGGGCCAGTGCCGCATGGCCTTGCCCGGCTGGTGCGGCTTCGGCAGTGCGGTCGACGCCTTCGTGGCCGACGGCGAGCACGCTGCGCGCATCGAACTGCTGCAGCGCATGCACCGACAGTAGCCCTTCTTACGCACCCTGATGAGCAACCTGGACATGGTGTTGGCCAAGAGCGACCTGCGAATCGCGGCGCGCTACGTGGAGCTCGTCGAGGACAAGAAGCTCGGCCGGCGCATCTTTACCGCCATCAAGGCCGAATGGGAACGCGCCAACGCCGCGCTGACCCTCATCACCGGCGAATCACAGCGCCTGCAGTCCAACCCGGCGCTGGCGCGCTCCATCGAGCACCGCTTCCCCTACCTCGACCCGCTGAACCACCTGCAGGTCGAACTGCTGCGCCGCTACCGCCAGCGGCCTCATGGGTCTGGCTCGGGGCAGGACGGCGTGGACCGCCTGCAGCGCGGCATCCACCTGTCGATCAACGGCATCGCGGCGGGCTTGCGCAATACGGGGTGAATGTTCCAGCCTGCCGCGGCCGCCGGTGGCGGCGCAGCACGTCAGCCTGTGCCCCGGACCAACGTCACCGGCACGTCCCTGGCGGCCGGGCAACTGGTCGCAGCAGGCAGGCCGAACTGCGACGGGATCGGCCGGACGTTGCGCACTTCGGGGCGCGGGTCGCGCCCACCCACCACCGTGAGCGTCGCGGCGATCTGATATTCGCAGCCCGGCTGCACGGTGATGCGCAAGCCGGTGGCGTCGCTGCCCCGTGCCCGCGTCACGGCCAGCAGGTTCAACAGGTCTTTGCCGGGGACGGCGAACACCAGCGACAGTTCACGCGTGCCCGCATCGACAGCGAAATTCCAGCGCGCCGGCCGCAGCTGGGGCCGGGAAATCACCGTGCCGGCCGGGTAGGTGCGGTCGGCCGGGCCACCGACCGATGGGTCGATGTAGGGCCCGGCCTTGGGTGGCGCTGCCCCGTCGATCGCCAAGACGATGAGTTGAACCCCACCGTCCTGGCCTGCCGTGTCGATGAGCGTGATCACCGCAGGCTGGGTGGTAGCCAATCTATCTGGCAGTTTCACGGCGCAACCTGCCAGCGCAGTCGCTGCCAACACCACCGCGGCCAGCCGCGCCCGTGACCGGACCGGCCCGCGACCTCCCGGGACATCCATATCCAAATCCCCATCGACATCGACACCGGCCGCGCGGCGCGACGTGGTGGTGCCGGGCACGGACAAGAAGAAGAGCGTTGGCGGGGGCATCAGAGCGGGCGTTCTGGGGGGCATTGGCGTAGGCATGGGCATGGGCGGGGCGTCTGGTCGGGTGATGGAATCAGGCGCCGATGATGGCACTGCGCACCCTGCGTGCGGCATCAAGGCATCGCGAGCGCCGCGCGCACTGCAGTCACCTGGCGGCGCGACACGGTCAGCCACTCGTCCAGCGGCGCCACGCGCACGGCCCAGCCATCCGGGCCGGGTTCGTCGGCGTCTTCGTGGGGTTCGGCGGCGTCACGCAGGGCGAGCTCGCGGATGGCGGCGGTGGCGACCAGGGCGTTGCGGTGGATGCGGATGAAACCGTCGCCCAGCCGCGCATGCAGGTCAGACAGCGACTCGTCCAGCACATGGCTGTGCTCGGCCGTGCGCAGGGTGACGTACTTCTGCTCGGCCTTCAGGTAAAGCACCTCGGCAAAGGGCAGGCGCAGCACGCGGCCGCGGTCGTTGACCACCAGCGCCGGGCCGGCCGCGGGCGCCTCGGTGGCCGGGCGCAGGCGCTGCTGCACACGCTGCAGCGCTGCAGCCAAGCGTTCGCGCCGCACGGGCTTGGTGAGGTAGTCGACCGCGTCCAGGTCGAATGCCGCGAGGGCGTGTTCGTTGTGCGCGCTGATGAACACCACCAGCGGCGGCTGCGCCAGCGCCATGATGGCCGCGGCCAGGCGCAGTCCGGCCTGCGCCGAATTCGGCCCGGGCATGCGGATGTCCAGCAGCAGCGCATCGACACCCCCGCGTTGCAGCCAGGCCATGGCATCGACCGCGTCGCTGGCCTCGCCGACGATGAAGGCGCCAGCCTCGGGCATGCCGTCGATCAGCGAGCGCAGGCGCAGGCGCGCCAGGGCTTCGTCGTCGACGATGAGCACGCGGGTCAGCGGCCCCATGGGCTCAGCCGGTCAACCCGTCGGCAGGACGATGCGGGCATGGAAGATGTCGCCGTCGGGCCCGGGTTCGCGCCACACATCGCACTGCGCGCCCACGTCGTGCAGCAGGCGCAGCCGTTCGCGCACGTTGTGCAGCGCCATGCCGTGTCCGGGGCTGCCGGGCTCGTCGCCCACGGTGTTGCTGACCAGCACCACCACCTGCCCGCGCTGCACCGCCGCCTGCACGCGCACGCGGCCGCCGCGGGCCGACGGCTCCACGCCATGGCGCACGGCGTTTTCCACCAGCGGCTGCAACACCAGCGGCGGCACGCGCGCGGTGCCGACGCGGGCATCGGCCTCGTCGATCTGCCACTGCACCTGCAGCCGCTTGCCGAAGCGGATCTGCTCGATGGCCAGGTAGCGGCGCGCCAGTTCGATCTCCTCCGTCAAGGTCACCGAAGCGCCCGCGTCGGCCAGCGCCGTGCGGAACAGCTGGGCCAGGTCTTCCAGCACGCTCTCGGCACGCGCCGGGTCCACCCGCACCAGGGCCAGCGCGGTGTTCAGGGCGTTGAAGAGAAAGTGCGGCTGGATGCGCGACTGCAACTCGGCCAGCCGCGCGCTGGCGTTGGCCGGGTGCCAGATGCGCGACCGCATGTCCAGCCAGGCCCACAACAGCGCCGCAAAACCGGCACCGGCCAGCAGCACCGCGGCCACGCGCAGGCCGCCGGCCACCGGCGCCAACCCGGCCCACCACAAAGGCGCCCAGGCCAGCAGTGCCGCCACGGCACCGGCCGCCAGCACCAGTGCGGCGCGCGGGGCCGTGCCCAGCCGGCGCAGCGGCCGGCGCGCGCCGCACACCACCACCAGCCACAGCAGCGTGCCGGCCAGGCCCCCGAAGGCCAGCGCCGCCTGGCGCGCACCCCAATCGGCCGGGCCCTCGGCGCCGCCCAGCGCGACGAGCGCCAGCACGCCCTGCACCAGCAAGACCGCGCGCAGGGCCAGCGCCGGGTGGCAGACGTCGAAGGCCGCGGCGGCCTGGGTCTGGATGCGCGCGCGCTCCTCGGCCACGGGGTCGAAGCGGGTGGTCGAAAAATGGGTGCTTTGCGGCTCCACCGGACGTGCGCTGTCGGGCCACAGGCTGGCCGGGCGGGTCGCCGTGGGCGCGAAGTCTGGCGGTGCGTTCGGTGCAGGGGCGCTCATGTCGAGCCGGATAATACGGACCTATCCCCTTGCACTCTGCGCCTGCGCCCGCCGCCGCGCTCAAGCCCCCATGTCAAGCAACCCGCTCGCCAACAAATCCCAGGCCTGGTCGGCCCTGTTCACCGAACCCATGAGCGAGCTGGTGCAGCGATACACCGCCAGCGTCGCCTTCGACCAGCGGCTGTGGCGCGCCGACATCCAGGGCAGCCTGGCGCATGCGCAGATGCTGGCAGCGCAGGGTGTAATCGGCGCGCAGGACTTGGCCGACATCGAACACGGCATGGCGCAGATCGGCGCCGAAATCGAAGCCGGCGCCTTCGAGTGGAAACTGGAGCTCGAGGACGTGCACCTGAACATCGAAGCCCGGCTGACTGCATTGGTAGGCGACGCGGGAAAGAGGCTGCACACCGGGCGCAGTCGCAACGACCAGGTGGCCACCGACGTGCGCCTTTGGCTGCGCGGCGAGATCGATCAACTGCAGCCGCTGCTGCAAGGCATGCAGCGTGCGCTGGTGGAACTGGCCGCGCAACACGCCGACACGGTGATGCCCGGCTACACCCACCTGCAGGTGGCGCAACCGGTGAGCTTTGCCCACCACCTGCTGGCCTATGTAGAAATGTTTGCACGCGACGCCGACCGCCTGGCGGATGTGCGAAAGCGCGTGAACCAACTGCCGCTGGGCGCCGCTGCGCTGGCCGGCACCAGCTATCCGCTGGACCGTGAACTCGTGGCCCGAACGCTGGGTTTCGACGGCGTATGCCAGAACAGCCTGGACGCCGTCAGCGACCGCGACTTCGCGCTCGAATTCAGCGCCTTCGCCAGCATCTGCATGGTGCATGTGTCCAGGCTGAGTGAGGAGATCGTGCTCTGGATGAGCCAGAACTTCGGCTTCATCGACCTGGCCGACCGCTACTGCACAGGCA
>ENA-OBIT01000066-OBIT01000066.1-metagenomes-genome-assembly--contig:-NODE-66-length-39669-cov-6.74216_pt1 | contig 39669 bp, 38 predicted proteins | sample MGYA00153386_OBIT01 | MGnify analysis MGYA00153386
CCGGCTTAACTAGTCGATCGACGCGGACGCCAAGGCCAAAATGGCCGCTCCGCGGCCGGACTTAGACGCCGGACATATCCAACGTTAGCCCTCACAGATCGAACATCTGTTGAGGTGAAGCAAAAAACTTAATGGGCGTGACGTGGGAAAAAATGAGGGTCAAACTAAACTTGTTCATCATTTAATCTGATACTCACCACACATACATACACCCAAAAGCGATCGTAAAGCCCTAGGCCAATCGTTAAAGTAGCCGCTCTAAACCGGCTTGGCCATGATCGCGTTTGCGGGTAATTTAGTTATTTGCCGCATGGCGCTGTAGGACACCGGTATGGTCGCTGCCAGGAACGCTCTGCACAACTCCCTGCGATCTGTGGTCAGTCGAACTGGGCGGTCTGCAGCGTTTTTTTTACTGCCAATAGCCGTGCTATTAACTGCAAAAAGACGCCTTGCAGCCCATCCCGATCCGACCGCCACAGCTTCGCCAGACTTATACAGAGCATCCCTAGCTTCACATTCATTCGTCTGGTCTCTGGCTCGGCGGTGCTTTGGGCGATCACGATTTTCTTTTGTCGTGATCGAAAAGGAAAGGGCAACTGGCGCCCAAAACAATTGAGACGCAGACTCAATTGCTCTCCTATTTATCTTCCTTGGCAATTGCTATATAAAACGTAACTGCTCACGCCTGTATCTATTGGGCTAAAGCATTAAATGGGCATGTAAAACTACTAAAGAGAACTTTTAAAGTCAGATTCAAGCCATTTTTGCCGGTTTTTATCCGGCCAGCTCAGCATCTGCAAGCAAAAAATTTGCCGCCCCTTTCGAATCGGTTGCTATAAAAGCTTTAGGCGCTTATCAGTGAATATCCGTAGGGAAGTCACGCCGGGCCCTTTGGCGTGCATGTGGTCAGTGCGCATGGCATTGGCGATGCAACGGTGTTTGTAGAAAGCAGCGACACCCTGCGCCGGCGCATGGCAGCTGCTGGCAACGGCCAACGGCTGGTGTAAAACTTTGTGGATTCAGCCGAGCACAGTTATTGAGGCGATGCCTATTACCCGCCGCTGTTCAACGCACTACTGATGTGGGTTGAAAAGGGCCAGAACCCCACACCGGCACGCATTGCCGCCAGTTGCGTGCAGCAACCCGGCGCTGCCGCCAAAGACTGCCAGTTTTTGCCTGATTACGTGAACAAACCCTTGGCTTCACGCATTTTTGTGCGCTGAACCCTGCTGCTGAGGCTGTCGGCGCAGGCAGCCCTCACGCAGCGCAGGCCGATTTACGTCGACCCTTCAATGACCGTACCCGAGGCCAGCAGGTCGTCAATGCGGGCCATAACCAGCAGGCCGGTGACGGAGTAAGGATCGAACTCAGGCCAGACGATTTTGATTTCAGGGTCCACGTCTGACAGGTTCACGTGGGCCATGGACCAGTTTTCGTACCGGCGCTTGGCAATGCTTTCACAGTGGATCATTTCCACATTGGCATGCCGCTTGTCGGCATAAATGCGCGCATACAGCTGGGTAACGGTACTGCGCTCGCCCTCAAGCGCCTGCAGGTACACGCCTTGGCCGTGGCACAGCACGCCGGTGATGCCATTGGCCAGGTTGGTGTCCTGAGCTTTTCGCAAAATGGCCTGTGTGGTGTTAGCAGTTTGCGTTGCGACTGCGTTGCTGATGTAAATGACGCGGATAAGCATGAAAAGAACCTGTTGATGGAGACCGCTTGTGCAAAGCCAACGGTGATCCCGCAGGCATTCAAAACGCTGACGAGCGCGCTGGTTGCAACAATCAGCGTATCAGAGCCGCATGACCCGTTGCTGTATGAGGTTTTGGTGGCTGGCACCGGCACAACTGGCGTGCATTTGGCGTCCGGCCACCCGTCACCTTAAGTCAGGACCTGCCCGCAGACAAAAAACAATGGAGTTTGCGGCATTTTTAGCCAAACAAATAGCTTGACCACCAGCCCAGCCCAGTTCGGTATTACACCTGTAATAACAAAGTCGCACCATGCACATGCTCAAACTGACGCAAATTGGTAATTCGGTTGGGGTCGCCCTGCCTAAAAAGGCACTGTCTCGCCTCAAGCTTGGCAAGGGTAACAGTGTGTTTTTGACCGAAACACCGGACGGCTCCACACTAACGCCGTATGACCCGGCGCTGGAAGAAGAAATTGCCGCTGGCCGTGCCTTTATGCGTGACTTCAAAGACACCTTTCACCAGCTTGCCAAATGGGTTGGCGCTGGATCACCAAGTCGGCGCTGAAGCTGCTGCACGGCGAAAGCCTGGCAACGCATGGCGGTGGCGAAGGCTTGCGTGAAGAGGGGTTGCTGGACTCTGCTCTGGCAAGACCGCTGAATCTGGTGGCCTATGCTGACGCTGATGCCCCTCCAGATGTGGCTGCACTGGCGGCCAGTTACACCGCAGGTTTGGCTAAAAACTACCCTTTTATTGACGGCAGCAAACGGGCTGCATTTTTGGCAACCGGTCTGTTTTTGTACCTGAATGGCTATCGGTTAAGTGCCTCGCAGGCCGAAGCCACTATCACCATGCCCGCCGTCGCAATAAGCGACATCACGGAAGATGCCTTTGCCGACTGGCTGCGCCAGCTTGCCCATAAAAAATCCGGTTAAACAACTGTTTAGCCAAATAAAAACTTATTCAAGAAGCTATCGAAAGCGTATCAAAGGCTACTTACAACCCAGTCCGCGTAATACCGCAGCTTGCCTTTGGCATCCAGTTGCTCAACCAAATAATGAATGAAACGATGGGGGTCAGACTCCAATAAATAGTGGGGTCATATTGAAACTAGTCAAAACGATTCAAATCAGGCTAAAAGTTGCCAAAGGCTACATTGATTTAACGCGATTTCAGTTCGCAAAAATCAGACAGTCATCATTGGCACAACCATTGATCGCTCAAAAGTAAAGCATGTTGGAAATTTAGATCGCAGTTAAAGCGACAGCGGCTTAAGCAAGCACGCCGGAATCTTTAAATTGCTGGTCATTCAATGGCGTTTTTCCAAGTAAGTTTTGCCCCTACAAGCTCTATGCACTGCCCTACTTAAATAAAGCTGCGATAGCTATTGGCAGACAGCTTAACTGTCGGGGATTAATTGCCGCTGCCACCTTCAACCCCACCGGCTTCACCCGCCCCTGCGGTACCCAACTTATCTGTTCCGCTTACACCGTTTGTTGTGTCGGGCGGTTGATCGCCATTTGTGTCGTCATTTGTGTCGCCATCCGTGTCATCGTCAGGCTTGCCTTCGGACTTGCGCTTTAATTTGTCTTCTTTTTTGCGCTTTTTAGCCAGCTCTTTCTGACGCTTTTCGTAACCATAGTTGGGAGTTGCCACAAGCTGCTTTCATTTGGATATTACCCTTACTGTAATGCATCGCTTAACTGCGTTTGTGCTCGCGCCGATACCGGTGCCAGCGCTGATGCAAGCGACCGATCGATTACGAAACATTAAATCTTCCACTTAGCCAGCAGCTCAGCCGGCGACAACGAATCGTAGCTCTCAAACGGCTGGTGAATCCACGGATTGGTGGGCAGTGTTTCCACTGAATAATTGGCCTGAAAAGTCGATATCCCCTTGGTCCAGATCACGGCGCTGCGCAGCTCAGTGATAGGCGCGTAGTTGTTTTTCAGCTGGTGAATGACAGCGTTCAGGGTCTCGCCGGTATCGGCGAGGTCGTCGACCAAAAGCACCTTGCCTGCAATCTCGCCTTTGGGCGTGGTGATAAAGCGGGCAATGTCCAGCGCCCCTTGGGTGGTGCCCGCATCAGCTCGGTAGGAGCTGGTAGACATGATGGCCAGCGGCTTGTCAAAAATACGCGACAAAATGTCACCAGGGCGCATGCCGCCGCGTGCAAGGCACAAAATCGTGTCGAACTGCCAGCCCGACTGGTGCACCTTAATCGCCAGCTTTTCAATCAGGTTGTGGTACTCGTCATAGCTGACATAAAGGTGTTTGCCGTCTTCAGTTAACATCTTTTTTGCTCCTATTTTTATAGCTGCTTGCGCCCATATTTATTACGCTAGAGGCATTAATTGTATGAATTTTGACTAGGAAGCCAGGTAAGGATGCCGCAGCATGATGGTGTGGTCGCGGTCGGGGCTGGTTGAGACCATTGCAATCGGTACGCCCGTGACTTGCTCAATCCGCTGCAAGTACAGCCGCGCATTCACCGGCAACTTGTCGTATTCAGTAATACCAACGGTGACGTCTTTCCAGCCATCGAGCGTTTCGTAAATCGGCTTGCAACGGCTGATGTCGTCCGCGCCCATCGGCAAAATATCTGTCACTTCGCCATCCAGCTCGTAACCGGTGCACAGCATTAATTTATCAATGCCATCCAGCACATCGAGCTTGGTGATGCACAAACCACTCAAACCATTGACCTGCGCCGAACGCTTGAGCAGCGCTGCATCAAACCAGCCGCAGCGCCTGTAGCGGCCCGTGACGACGCCGCGCTCCGCGCCCACGGTGCTCATGTGCCAGCCAGGACTACCTTCCTTTTGCCAGTCCAGCTCGGTTGGGAAAGGCCCGCCGCCGACGCGGGTGCAATACGCTTTGGTGATGCCCAAAATGTAGTGCAGCAAGCCAGGCCCCACGCCCGAGCCCGCTGCGGCGTTGCCCGCCACGCAGTTGCTGGAAGTTACGTAGGGGTAGGTGCCATGGTCTACATCGAGCAGCGTGCCTTGCGCTCCTTCAAACAACAAATTAACGCCTGCTTTGTGCGCATCGTTCAGTTCGCGCGACACGTCGGCCATCATCGGCCTGAGCTGCTCAGCATGGGCCATTGCTTCGGCGTAAGTCGAATCAAAATCGATGGCTGGCGTGTTCAAAAATGTGGTCAACACATGGTTGTGCAGCGTAAGCAATTCACGCAGCTTGGCAGCAAAGCGCTCGGGGTGCTTCAAGTCTTGCACGCGAAGCGCGCGGCGGGCAATTTTGTCCTCATAGGCGGGGCCGATGCCTTTGCCAGTGGTGCCGATTTTCTCTGTGCCGCCCTGCTCTCTGAGGGCTTCGCGCGCAGAATCCAATGCAGCATGAAAAGGCAATATCAGGGGACAGGCTTCGCTGATGCGCAGCCGCGAACGCACTTCAACACCCTGAGCTTCCAGCTGCGCAATTTCCTTGAAGAGATGGTCAACCGACAGCACGACGCCGTTGCCGATATAGCATTTCACGCCGGGACGCATCACCCCACTCGGAATCAAATTCAATGCCGTTTTAATGCCATTGATGACCAACGTATGGCCAGCGTTGTGCCCACCCTGAAAGCGAACCACGCCTTGCGACAGCTCGGTGAGCCAGTCGACCAACTTGCCCTTGCCCTCATCGCCCCATTGAGTGCCCACCACAACAACGTTGCGGCCGCGTGTAGCGGTAATTTTGTTGGTCATCTGCTTTTCAAATGGTTAAGTTGTCGGTAAAAGTCAGGCAAGGGTTTTCAAGGACTGAACCACCCACTGGTCGGCAACGAGAGCCAGCTCCCGGTCGCAATTAAATTCATTGACTTCGTGCTCATGCCCTGGCAGCACGCGCACCACGGTGTCGCCTGCTGCGCGCAGTTGGGCTATCGCTGCTGACAGGCTTGCGTTTTCAGCCCAGGGAGCGCGCACTGCCGCTCTTAAGGCTCTGGGCGGCAACACGTTGACCAGTTCTTTCAAGTCCAGACTAAATCCAGCCGCGGGGCGGTTGCGACCAAACACCGCGCCCACTTCGTCGTAGCGCCCGCCTCGGGCCAGCTCTGCACCATGGCCGTAAACGGCAAAACGCGTTCCACTGTAATAGGCATATCCGCGCAGGTCCGCCAGGTCAAATGTGATGTTGACATCTCGCTCGTCAGAGCCGACATGCTGTGCCAGCCACCTCAAATTACTTACCGCATCCTGCACACCAGCAAAGCTTCGGAGGGCTTTTTCAGCTTCAACCAGCACCTTCTCATCGCCGTACAGTTGCAGCAGCGTTTTCAGACCAGCGACGGCGGCGGGCGATAAACCCGGCACGTTGGCTGTTAGTTCATTGATCGCACTGGCGTCTTTGGCTGCCAGCGCGGCATGAATGAGCGCCAACATTTTGGGTGCAATGGTTGCGCCGACCAGCAAGGCGTTGACGATTCGCACGTCTGCCATGTCAACGCTCAAGTTCTTCACGCCAGCCGCTTTCAAGCCTTCAATCGCCAATACTTGGGCCTCCAGATCAGCCTCAGGCCCGGCGTGGCCGTAAATTTCAGCTCCAAACTGCAGCGGCTCGCGCGTGGCGTGCGGCCGGTCGGCCTTGGTGTGCAGTACCGGTCCGCAGTAGCACAGGCGCGCCACACCGATGCGGTTCAGCAAATGCGCGTCAATGCGGGCGACTTGTGGCGTGGTGTCAGCCCGCAAGCCGAGCGTGCGGCCAGACAGTTGGTCAACCAGCTTGAAGGTTTGCAAATCGAGCGCTTCGCCAGTGCCGGTGAGCAACGACTCAATGTGCTCAAGCAGTGGCGGCATGACCAGCTCGTAGCCGTAGCTGCGAGCGGCGTCCAGCCAAAGGCGGCGAAGTTCTTCAAGGTGACGCGCCTCAGAAGGCAGGACATCGGCAATTTGATCCGGCAATTGCCATGATGACGACCAAGAGGGCATGGGGTGAACGTGCGATGTTAAAGAAAAGATTTTACCGGGCTTAACACCGTTTTTTTCGCGTCGCAGCGCGAATTAACGCTGCGAGCAAATCAAATCAGGAAACCAACCGCCAAAGCTCCCAGCAAGAAGCTGCACACGCCAAAAAAACGTATTTGGCCGTCGCTCAACTTCAGGGCTTGAATGAAAGCTTTGCGCCAACTGGTAGGCGACACCATGGGCAGCAGGCCTTCAATTACCAGCACCAAGGCGAGCGCCAGCCAAATGCTGTTGCCGTCCATGGCCGGTTTACTTTTTGGCGGGTGTTGCAGGGACTCCGATACCGCGCATAGTTTTGAAAAACTCTGACGATGGGTCAAGCACCATCACGTCGCTCTTCTTGTTGAAGGATGCTTTGTAGGCGTCCAGGCTGCGGTAAAACTGTGCAAACTGTGGGTCTCTGCCAAACGATTCTGCGTAAGCCTTGGCAGCTTCCGCATCACCTTCACCCTTGATTTTTTGCGCGTCGCGGTAGGCGTTGGCCACAGTCACTTCGCGCTGTCGGTCAGCGTCGGCGCGGATTTTCTCGCCCTCGGCGGCTCCAGTTGACCGCAATTCGTTGGCAACGCGCTGGCGCTCTGCCACCATGCGTTTGTAAACTGAGTCTGTAATAGCCTCAACATAGTCAACGCGAGTGATTCGCACGTCAATAATGTCGATGCCGTAGGGTTTTGTGCCCTGCACTGCCTGCAACACTTCGCGCTTTACGTCTGCCATCAAGGCTTCGCGCTTGGCAGAAAGCAAGTCTTTTACGGTACGCTTATTGATTTCCTCCTGAAAGGCGTTGCGCACTACGCGGTTCAGCTGGTTGGCACCGGCTTTTTCATCCAAGCCAACGTTTCGGATGTAATCAATAGGCTGCGTGATGCGCCAACGAACATACCAATCAATGACCACACGCTGTTTCTCAGCGGTGAGCATTGGCTCAGCTTCAACACTTTCGAGTGTCAACAGACGTTTGTCGATGTAGGAAACATTTTGAAAAGGCGGTGGAAGCTTGAAATGCAAACCCGGCTCGGTTAGCACTTCCTTGATTTGGCCAAGTGCAAAAACCACACCGAACTGGCGCTGGTCCACAACAAAAAGCATTGAGCTTGCGAGCGCCAAAAGCACCAGCAGCGTAGACGCGATAAATCCAACTCTGTTCACTTTGATATTCCTTGGCAGATTTAATTTGTTTACTAGCGGGTGCGTGCGTCGCGGGCACGCGGATCTGCGGCTGCACCTGCGGGTACCGCGGGAGTCGCTGGCGCGGGCGTAGAACCCATCACCGGATCGATAGGCGCTGCAACCGCGCCAGTGCCAGTCATTTGCATGACCTTGTCCAGCGGCAAGTACAGTAAATTAGAGCCTTGCCGCGACTCGATCATGACCTTGGTGACGTTACCGTAGACCTGCTGCATGGCGTCGATGTAAAGCCGGTCTCGCGTCACCTGAGGCGCTTTTTGATACTCAGTCAAAACCGATTTAAACCGCTGCGAATCTCCTTCCGCCTGCGCCACTATGCGGGCTTTGTAAGCATCAGACTCTTCCTTCAAGCGAGATGCTGAACCTACGGCACGCGGAATCACGTCGTTGGCATAGGCTTGGGCTTCATTTTTTGACCGCTCGCGCTCTTGCCCGGCTTTCAGCACGTCATCGAAGGCGGCCTGGACCTGCTCTGGAGGGCGAACGCCGCTTTGCTGCAAGTTGATCCCCACCACCTCAACACCGACCTTGTATCGATCAAGAATGGTCTGCATCAGTGTGCGGATTCTCGGCGCGATTTGGTCACGCTCTTCTGCTAACGCCGAGTCCATCTTCATTTTTCCGACGACTTCCCGCACCGCAGTTTCAGCGGCCTGAACGATCGCATTGGTAGGGTCTTTGCTTTCGAATAGAAAGGCCCGGGCATCGTTCAGGCGGTACTGCACCGCAAACTTGATTTCAACAATGTTCTCGTCTTCAGTCAACATGGCCGAGTCGCGCAAGCCGGTGGCTTTTATAACGGTGTCACGTCCCACCTCAACCGAACGAATCTGGGTCACCACCACTAACTCGTGGCGCTGAATGGGGTACGGCAGGCGCCAGTTGAAGCCGGCACCGACAGTAGCGTTGTACTTGCCAAATTGCGTAATGACTGCTTGCTGGCCCTCTTGCACGATGAAAAAGCCGGTGCCCAGCCAGATCAGTACAGCAACGCCTGCAATTAAACCAGCACCAATACCGGCACTTTTCATGTCTGGCTGAAATCCACCGCCAGAGCCGTCACCACCGCCACCGCCGAGCGGGTTGTTGCGGCCGCGTCCATTCTTGTTGCCGCCAAAAAGGCCAGTAAGCTTCTTGTTGAAATCGCGCCACAGCTCATCAAGATCGGGGGGGCCCTGGTTACCACCTTTTGGTTTTGGCCTTACGGGCGCCGGTCTTTCAGGCTCGGTGCCAGGTTGTTTTTCGTCTGCTGCAGACTTGTCAGGCGCTGGACTTTCACCGTCACGGCCCCAGCGGTTATCGTTCAAATTAAACATGCCTAAGGCAAGTTGCTTCAGCCTGGTTGGCAGTGACGACAACGTTCGCAACACTGGGTTCAAAATCATGGAATCAAACTCGCTTTTTATAACAATGTGCTATTGTGCCAAATTCAAAGCCCCGCTTCGACGGTGTCTGCAGAGGCAACCTGCGTATCAGGGGCATAACCTGAAGCAGCGTGGGCAAGCAGCAGACGGCGCAAATCCGGCAATCCGTCACCCACCTGCGCGCTCACGAATACGCGCTCAACGCGCCGGACCGAATCAGAAAACGCGTCTTTGATTTCAAACATATCGCTCAAATGCAGTGGCCAATGGGCTTTTTCAAGTGCGTCCAGCTTGTTAAATACCAGCACCTGCGGCACCTGCGAAGCTCCAATTTCATCGAGCACCCTTTGAACCTGCTCAATCTGCTCCAGATGATTGGGATTAGCTGCGTCCACTACGTGTAGCAACAGGTCTGCATCAGCAGCCTCTTGCAGCGTCGCTGCGAATGCGTCGACCAAGCCGTGAGGCAAGTCCCGAATAAACCCAACCGTGTCCGACAGTGACGCCAGACGGTGCGCGTCGCCCAAGTAAACCTGCCGCGTAGTGGTGTCGAGCGTCGCAAACAATTGGTCGGCAGCATAAGTTTTGGCTTTGGTGAGGGCGTTAAACAAAGTGGATTTTCCAGCATTCGTGTAGCCCACCAATGACACACTGAATGCGCCGCGCCGATCGCGCTGCTTGCGTTGCGTCTGCCGCTGTTTTTTCACTTTAACCAAGCGCTCTTTGCAGCGCTTGATTGCCTCGCCGATCATTCGTTTGTCGAGCTCAATCTGCTTTTCGCCCGGTCCGCCGCGCACGCCGGCTCCGCCGGTTTGTCGCTCGAGGTGAGACCAGCGGCGTACCAGCCGGGTTGAGGAGTATTGCAATCTGGCCAGCTCAACCTGAAGCTTGCCTTCATGGCTGCGTGCGCGCTGACCAAAAATTTCAAGAATCAGCAAGGTCCTGTCGTTAACCGGAAGTTCAAGGTGGCGCTCAAGATTGCGCTGCTGCGCTGGGCTCAAGGCCTGGTCAAACAGAATTTCGGATGCGCCCAACTGCTGGGCCAGCATTTTAATTTCGTCTGCCTTGCCGCTTCCGATGAACAAGGCGGCATCCGGAGCTCGGCGTTTGCAGGTTACTTTGTCAGCGGGCTGCAGCCCGGCAGTTTGGGCCAGCAAACCCAGCTCTTCAAGATCATGGTCAAAGTTTGGCAAGCCGAAATCGACCCCTACCAAAACGGCCAGCGGTTTTTTAGATGCCAGCAAATCGGCAGGGCTCAGCTGGCAGTCGCTGAATCGGGTTCACTTTCAGCGGTTGCAAAATTGACGGCTCGCCCAGGAACGATAGTGGAAATTGCGTGTTTATAGACCATCTGCGTGACTGTGTTGCGGAGCAACACGACGTACTGGTCAAACGACTCAATCTGCCCCTGCAATTTAATGCCGTTGACGAGATAAATCGAAACAGGAACGTGCTCGCGACGCAGTGTGTTGAGAAACGGATCCTGCAAGAGTAAACCTTTGTTATTGCTCACGATATGTTCCGTGTTCAAGAGTTGATAGGCCTAAACAATATCACAGCCAAATCTGTGGCTGCGTAAGACTAGGACGATTCCTTCTCTTTGTAAGGGTTCTGCGAGGTTTTCATTTGAATCCGCATGGGTGTGCCGGTGAGGTCAAACTCCTTGCGAAAGCGCCCTTCGAGGTAGCGTTTGTACGATTCGCTAACATGTTCCAGCGAGTTGCCATGCACGATGATGATGGGCGGGTTCATGCCACCCTGATGAGCGTAACGCAGCTTGGGTCGAAACACGCCCACCCTTTGCGGCTGCTGGAACTGAACTGCTTCTAGCAGCAATCGTGTTAACACTGGAGTGGACATCTTTCGGTTGGCAGATGCATGGGCCTGCGCAATTGCCTTCCAGACCGGCCCCAGGCCTTGGCGTTTGATTGCCGAAATGTGAAAAATAGATGCGAACTTTAAAAAGGCCAAACGCGTTTCAACAGAACGCGCCAATGTTTCGCGCTGGTAAGCATCCACTGCGTCCCATTTGTTGATGGCCAGCACCACTGCTCGGCCGCTTTCCAAAATGTAGCCTGCAATATGCGCGTCCTGATCGGTCACGCCTTGGGTGGCGTCGAGCAGCAGCAGTACCACATTCGAGCTCTCAATCGCCTGTAGCGTTTTGATTACCGAGAACTTCTCAATCGCCTCGAACACCTTGCCCTTGCGGCGCAGGCCAGCGGTGTCAATCAATTCAAACTTTTGGCCAGCATGTTCAAAGGGTACTGAAATAGCGTCGCGAGTCGTACCTGGCATGTCGAAGGCCACCAAGCGCTCTTCGCCCAGCCACGTGTTGATGAGCGTTGACTTACCGACATTGGGGCGGCCAGCAACTGCCAGCTTGATGACTGATGGGTCATGCGGCTCCGCATCGAGGTCTTCTTCGGGTAGCTTGAGCAGAGCGAGCGCGGTGTCCACCAGCGTTCGCATGCCCTGCCCGTGTGCTGCAGATACGGCCAACACTTCGCCCAGACCCAGTTCAAAAAACTCCGACAGCGCGATGCCCTCCAGCATGCCTTCGGCTTTATTAGCCGTCAGAACGCAGGGCTTGCCCAGCTTGCGCAGGTATTTACCAATGTCGTAATCCTGCGCGCTAACGCCAGCCCGCGCGTCAACCACGAACACCACCACATCGGCCTCCGCAACCGCTTGGCGGGTTTGCTTGGCCATCTCCTTGTAAATACCGCTCTGTGCGTCAGGCTCAAAGCCGCCAGTGTCAATGACGATGTATTCATGAGAGCCCAAACTGCCGTTGCCATAATGGCGGTCGCGGGTAAGCCCGGCGAAATCAGCCACGATCGCGTCCCGCGTCTTCGTGAGGCGGTTAAATAAGGTAGATTTGCCTACATTGGGGCGGCCAACCAAGGCAATAACTGGTTTCATCGATACATTTCATGTGGCGCTGCATCGGGAGCAGCAGCGCGCTAGGTGATCTGGTGCATTTGCGGTCGGTCGGTGGCAAGTCAACAGCGACGCAGTGTTTCTACTCAGGAACGAACCCATAAACGCTACCGTTGCGCGTAACGGCAACCAAGGTGTTCCCGACCAAAGCAGGCGCAACAACGATTGCAGAGCCATCTGTGCTGATGCGGTTAAGCAGTGCACCGTCACTTCTGGCTATCAAATGAACGATGCCAGAAGCATCACCAATAGCAATCGATCGGCCCACCACCAAGGGCGTGCCCAGACCGCGATAGCGCAATGCTTCACTTTTCCAGGCGCGCGAGCCGTCGGTGCGCGACCATGCCTGCACCGTGCCATCTTGTTCGGTGCCGAACAGAAGACGGTCGTCACCCCGAACGCCTTGTGCGCCATTTGCTGGAACCGTCCAAAGCAGATTACCCTGCAATGTGTTCACGCAGCCAACGTTGGCTTGAAATGCACGCGTGCACACCACGTCACCATCACGGCTGGTACCGCCTACCAAATCCACCAGACGCTCAACGTCATTGATGCCGCGCGGAGACGCAATTGCCACCTCCCAGCGCACACTGCCATTGCCAGGGTTCAGGCCAACCAATCGGCCAGACAAACCAACCACCAAAGTGTCATTAACGGCCATCAAGACGCCAGCTTGGCGCAGCACCAGTGGCTCGGTTGGGCGCTGCTGCGACCAGAGCTTTTTCCCTGTTTGGCCGTCAAATGCATGGGTAGAGCGGTCGGCTGCCAGAACAAAAACACGACCACCCGCCACCAGCGGCGGTGTGTAGACCTCGGCGCCCAGCTTTTCGCGCCAAATTTCGCGGCCGTTGAGCAGCGCCACCACGTCGTTGGTTTTGGTAACTACAGAGCTGATTTTTCCATCGGAGCCGACGCCTGCAGCGATCGCGCTGCCAACGCTGGTGCGCCAGATATCGCTGCCAGTGCGGCCATCGATTGCAGCCACTGAACCTTCGCTACTGGCCACATGCAGCACGCCCGCAACCTGGTTAACTTCCAGAGGAAAGTTAACCGGTCCAATACGGGCAACCCAAGCCTGCTTGGCTGAAACGAAGCCGCTGACGGGCTGCAACTCAGCCGGCTTGGGCTTTGACGAGCTGTCAAAAAATGCACAACCCGATATAGATACTATTAAAATGATAGCTGCTTGCGCCCGCAGTATGTGCGCTGAAGGCTTAAAAGGCTTGAATTTCATGGTTTTTTCACCTCTGCATCGATAGTTGGACTGGGAGCAGCGGCTGCTGACGGCGCGGTTACAGCACTTGGGTCAACACCAAGGGCATTGAGTTTGACTTCAACAAGGCGGCGGTATTCGGCGCGCTCGTCCAGAGACTTAAAGGCCTTTTCGTATTCAGACTTGGCCTCTGTCTTTTTGCCTTGCGCCAGAAAAATATCGCCACGCCGGTCGCTCGCCAGAGCGGCAAAATCCGAGCTGAAACTTCCACTCAGGGCTGCGAGTGCCTCGTCGTACGCTCTGGTTTCCATGAGTAGGCCTGCCAATCGAAGCTTGGCGATTGAAGCGAGCGCCTCGTCTGGCGCACTTTTAACGACTGACTCGAGCGCTGCCTTTGACGCTGGCACATTGCCCTTGTCGTAGTGGGTTTTAGCCACCAATAGGCCAGCCTGGGCAGCATAAACAGTCTTGCCAAAACGCTCTTTCATGTCAGCCAGCGAGCGGTCAATTCGTGCAGCGTCGCCTGATTGCACTGCGCGCTCGACCTCTTCAAACATGGCTGCAGCTTGACCGCCCTGCTTGCCCTGCCAGTACTGGTAGCCATTCCATGCCGCAATGCTGCCAAAAATAGCTATCAATGCCCAAGTAATCAGATTGCCGTATTGGCTCCAAAAATGCTTGAACTCTGCAAGTTGCTCTTGCTCTTCTAAATCGAGGTGTTTGGCCATAAAAGTCTATTGATTGATTTGCTGCTGTATCGCTGCGTGACAACGGATTAAGGGATGTCGATAGCCCCGCATCATTGTTGGCTCGATTGTAGAGGCCAGCGTGGCCATGCCCGGCTCGCGTCGCCTAGCCGCAAAGGCTTCTCGCCCACACTGCGACGTTGTCTAGTCGCACCAGAGTCTGCGGCGCTGCTGATTCACCTTTTTCCCCGCGCAGGGGCTTGATTGCAACGCAGCCTTGGGCTAACTCGTCTTCGCCGAACACCAAAGCGTATCGGGCGCCGCTGCCGTCGGCTTTTTTGAACTGCGATTTCATGCTGCCCATTGCGTCTAGATTTGCCCCTGCGTGCATCTGCACACTCACGCCAGCGCCGCGCAATTGCATCAAAACTGGAAGTACGACTGGCAGCGAAGCTGCTTCCGGAACTACAGCATATGCGTCGATCGCGTTACCAGGGATACTGACGCCCTGCTCTTTGATCAACTCCAGGACGCGCTCAACCCCCAGCGCCCAACCGACTGCAGGAGCGGATTTACCGCCGATTTGCTCAATCAAATAGTCGTACCGTCCGCCGCCACAAATCGTTCCTTGCGAGCCCAAGCTGTCGGTAATGAACTCGAACACGGTTAGGTTGTAGTAGTCCATCCCGCGAACCAATCTCGGATTGATTCTGTAGCTGACCCCGCACGCATCCAGCACACTCCTGACGCTGTTAAAGTGTTTCAAGGAAGCTTCGCCAAGAAAATCCATCAGCCTGGGCGCAGCTTGCAACAGGGGCTGCATCGCTGGATTTTTACTGTCTAACAGCCTCAATGGGTTGCTGTGCAAACGGCGCTTGGCGTCTTCGTCCAGAACAGTCAGGTTGTCTTCAAAGTAGGCTACCAAAGCCAAACGGTGCAGCTTTCGCTCTTCGGGCTGGCCCAGGCTGTTGAGTTCTAACCTGATGTTGCTCAGGCCGAGTTCTTTCCAAAGCGCGTCAGCAAGCAAAATCAGCTCTGCATCGACTTCAGCGCCAGGAAACCCAAGTGCTTCTGCACCGATTTGGTGAAATTGCCGATAGCGTCCCCGTTGCGGCCGCTCGTGCCTGAACATCGGCCCAATGTAGTAAAGGCGTTTGCCGCCTTCATAAAGCAGGTTGTGCTCCGCAACCGCCCGCACAACACCGGCCGTGTTTTCAGGTCTGAGGGTCAGCGCTTCGCCGTTGAGTTTGTCGTCAAAAGAGTACATCTCTTTTTCAACAATGTCGGTGACTTCGCCCAGCCCCCGCACAAAGAGCGGCGTGGGCTCAACAATGGGCGTACGGATGTTACGGTAGGCGTACTTGGCCATCAAATCCCGAACTTTTTCTTCCAGCCATTCCCACCGCGCTGAATCCGGCGGCAAGATGTCGTTCATGCCTTTTACCGCCACCAATTTCTCGGCCAACGCCTTCCCGGCACCTGTTTTTTCAAGCATCAATTTTCAGCAATCACTTTTCAAGCAGCTTCCGAAGCAACTGCAGGGGCGCGAACGCCGAACCGGTTTTCAATGTAGTTTTCAACGATCGCCCTGAACTCTTGCGCGATGTTGTCGCCGCGGAGCGTCACGCTTTTTTCACCGTCGATATAGACCGGCGCGGCAGGCGCCTCCCCCGACCCAGGCAGGCTGATGCCAATATCTGCGTGCTTGCTTTCGCCAGGTCCATTCACGATGCAGCCCATCACTGCGACCTTCATTTTTTCGACACCTGGGTACTTTTCTTTCCACACTGGCATTTGAGACCTGAGGAAGCCGTCGATCTCCTGGGTGAGCTCCTGAAACGTTGTGCTGGTAGTGCGCCCACACCCCGGACAAGCCGTAACGCTAGGCACAAAGCTGCGAAGTCCGAGTGATTGCAGAATTTCAGACGCAATGAGCACCTCTTGCGTGCGCGCCTCACCAGGTTGCGGAGTCAGAGAAACACGAATCGTGTCGCCGATACCCTCTTGCAACAAAATCGACAGCGCTGTTGCAGACGCTACGGTCCCTTTGGTGCCCATACCAGCTTCAGTCAGTCCCAAATGCAAGGCGTAGGTGTCTCGCTTGGCAAGTTCACGGTAAACCGAAATCAGATCCTGCACACCACTGACTTTGCAAGACAAAATAATTTGCTCACGCCGCATACCCATCTTTTCAGCCAACCGCGCAGAGTCGATGGCTGATGTAATGAGTGCCTCGTACATGACCTGCTTGGCGTCCCATGGTTGTGCCCGTGCGCTGTTTTCGTCCATAAGGCTGGCCAAAAGCTCCTGATCCAGACTGCCCCAGTTAACACCTATACGAACTGCCTTGTTCCAGCGCACAGCGGCTTCAATCATCAAACCAAACTGCTTGTCGTGCTTATCACCTTTACCAACGTTGCCTGGATTGATCCGATATTTGGAAAGCGCCTGGGCGCACGCCGGGTAATCCGTCAAAAGCCTGTGACCGTTGAAGTGGAAATCGCCAACCAAAGGAACATCGATCCCCATGCGGTCAAGCTGTTCGCGCACATAAGGCACAGCTTCTGCCGCTTCGGGCGTATTGACGGTAATGCGAACCATCTCCGAGCCAGCAAGTGCCAGTTCTTTGACTTGAATAGCAGTACCTATCGCATCGACCGTATCGGTGTTCGTCATGGACTGCACCCGCACCGGCGCATCGCCGCCAACAGTCACTGTTCGCGCGCCCCAAACGACTTGAGCCTGCATTGAGCGGCGGGCTCGTGGGGCTACGATTTCAATAGGTAACGATGACATTTATTTCACCTCGAACCGAGCAACGTTGTCTTTAGACCAAGGCGCCAAATTAAAGGCTTGGCCCCGAATAGCGACTTCGGTCATGTTCGCGCGGCCAACTGTGGCAGACAAGGGCAGTGCACCAGACACTCCGACCGACTCTCCCGTGGTTAACGTGCGGCGAAGCACAATTTGCCGTTTTGCGTCAGTCACTTCCACCCAGGACTCACCCGTGGCTCGAAAGACGACAACATCGGTTACTGGTGCAGCTGCTCCAGCAACCGCTGAGGGCGCTTGCGTTGGGGACGAAAGAGTGGAGGCGTCACTAAGCTGCGTGTTGGTTGACGTTGCAGCAGGTACCGGCGCGCCAAGCTCCGCAGTAGGCCCACCAATTAGGGACTTCTCGCTCTTTAAATCAAACGTCGTGGTCTGTGACTCGTTGCCAACCGTACCGTTACTTCTGGCCAGGCGCGAATCTATCAACGCGCTGATCTGCTTGAACTGTGTGGTCAACGTCGGCAAAAAGGCGACAACCAGCGAGGCCAATAAAAGCAACAGCACTGCCGCAACCGCAGGTTTTGGAAGTCCAGACCATATCGATGGATCCGGGCCGTCACTTGGTGATCTATACGTGGCACCTGCACCGCTGCTGCGAAAAGCAAGCTGCGGAGCTCCGGTGTTGGGTAAGCGCGCCATGATCGGCCCCGCGTCAATTTTTAACGTTCGGCAAACGCTAGAAGCCAATGCGCGCACAAAGACAATGTCAGGTAGCAGGTCAAATCTCGATGTTTCCAGCGCCTCGAGTTTTTTTACGGGGACTTTGAGCATCACAGCCAAAGCTGCAATGTGGAGCCCTGACTTCTCTCTGGCTGTTTTCAACATTTCACCCGCGCTCGGACTTGAAAAACCAGGCTGCCCGGCAGGTGCATCGAATTCAAAACTACTCATCGAATGCGCCTTTTTCGAGCGCGGCGGCTTCGCGCGATTGAGCATAGCGGCGTCTCAGCTGAGTCGCGAGCTGTTGACTGACCTCCATATTATTCAGCCGGCGCTCGACTTTAACGCCCAGCCACAGAGTTTCAGCATTGGCCAGCTCGCTGTTGTTCAGACGCCTGATGTAGAACTGTGACCTGACAAATTCACCACGTTGAAACAGCAGGTTGGCGAGGTTGTATCCGGTCAACGGGTTCCCGGCATCCAGCTGATAGGACTGCGTCAGGCTTGCCTCTGCCTCCTGCTTCAAACCGGCCTGAATCTGGCATACACCTTGGGCCATCAGGCTTTTCGCAGACCCGCGGTAGTTTGGGTTGCCCAGCGCCTGGCCGAAAAAGCGGAACCCTTCTGCATAGCGCGCTTGTTGGCAAAGCAGCCACGCGTAGTTGTGCGCAACGTCCGCATCACGCGGATTCAGCGCTAGCGCACGCTTGAAGCTGTCCTCAGCCAGCCGGTTATCGTTCAATCGCATGTAAACCAAACCGCGCAAATTAAAGCCATCCGCGAAAGTAGGGTCTGCAATCAACGCTTGCTTTATCTCGTCCAGAGCGACGTTGGTCTGCCCGTTTTCAAGATATCCCGAAGCAAGTTCCAGCCTCAATCTTGCGCGGCGGCGATTTTCCGGCTCATCAGATTCAGTGATGAGATCTGCACCATTGCTACCAGACGACGCACCCGACGACCGCCCCGCGCAGCCAACAAGTAACGCTGAGCAAATACCAATTAGCAGGACGGCAATGGTTGATTTCATGCGCCTTAACCTTAAATTGAAACAATCGGAATCTGATTTAGCTTACCGCCACGCAGATGCGACATGCGTCGCGTTACTCCAGTGCGATCTTGTATGCTACCTGCAAGTTGCCCGCAGGCAGCGTCAATATCGTCACCCCGCGTTTTACGAACGGTAGTGACGATTCCAGCGTCCAGCAGAATTTTGGCGAACGCAGCAACTACTGGTGCAGACGAGCACTTCAATCCTGAAGCCGGAAACGGATTAAACGGAATCAAATTGAATTTACAGGCCAAGCCGCTTGCCGCATGCGCCTGCATAAGTGCGACAAGTTGCTCTGCATGGGCTGCCTGATCGTTGATTCCCTCAAGCATGCAGTATTCAAAAGTGATGAAGTCGCGCGGCGCAAAGATCTGGTACTGCGCGCAGGCTTTGAGCAACTCATCGATTGAATACTTTTTATTTAACGGAACCAAGTCATCTCGAAGAACATCGAGTGGAGCGTGCAGCGAAACCGCCAACGCTACCGGGCAATCTTTGCCCAACCTTTCCATCATGGGAATCACACCAGACGTCGAGACTGTAACCCGCCGGCGTGACAAACCATAAGCGTGGTCACTGAGCATAATGCGAAGCACAGGCAGAAGCTGCCCGTAATTTTGCAGTGGCTCGCCCATTCCCATCATCACAACATTGGATATAGCGCGGTCTGCGCCCTTGGACTCAGCACGTAAAGTGTGTTCAGCAAACCACAACTGCCCAATTATTTCAGCAGTTGTAAGGTTGCGGCTAAATCCCTGATGCCCAGTGGAACAAAACCTGCACCCCACCGCGCAGCCCGCTTGCGAAGAAATGCAAAGGGTTCCACGATCACCCTCTGGAATGAAGACAGTCTCAATAACGTCCCCTGCCCCAACATCAAACAACCACTTTACAGTACCGTCGGAGGAGTTGTGCCTCGAGACCACCGTCAAACCAGCAACTTGAGCCACCTCAGGGAGCTTTTCCCGCAAAGACTTTGCCAAATCGGTCATCTGGTCAAAACTGGAGACTCCCCGTTGGTGAATCCACCTGAAAAGCTGGGTTGCCCGAAATTTCTTTTCGCCCAAACTTTCGCAAAACTCCGCGAGGCCTTCCAAATCGTAATTGAGCAGATTAACTGGCATAGTCGGGCTCGGTCCTCCGAAGTGCTTGGGAAAGGCTGAACCAGAAGTAAGGCTCAGCCATTCCTGTGCTTGGTGGCTTAACGGGAGTAGATGTTCATCCCAGGAAAAAAGAAAGCAATTTCGGCCTGAGCGGTTTCGACCGCGTCAGAGCCGTGCACAGCGTTAGCGTCAATGCTGTCAGCAAAATCTGCCCGAATAGTGCCGGCAGCTGCCTTTTTGGGATCCGTTGCCCCCATGAGATCGCGGTTTTTCAGGATGGCGTTTTCACCTTCCAGTGCCTGAATCATGACCGGACCTGAAATCATGAAACCAACGAGGTCCTTAAAAAATGGACGCTCTTTGTGTACGCCGTAAAAAGCTTCTGCTTCACCGCGTGACAGATATGCCAGCTTGGCGGCCACAACTTTCAAGCCAGCTGCTTCAAAACGGGCATAAATTTGCCCAATCACATTTTTTGCTACCGCGTCGGGTTTGATGATGGACAGAGTGCGTTCAATTGCCATGTGCGTTCCTTGACTTTAAATATTGTTCATGTTGCTGTGAAAACTACAGCCATCGAGTTTAACCTGCGTAGTGGTAGGAAGCGGCTTAACACCGAAGCTGTGTGTGGTCAAACTGGCTACTCAACAACTGCGCACTACCGGTTTCCGCGACGGTTGCTGTTGCCACGATTTGCATTCCCAGCACCGTTGCCGCCCGAACCTTTGTTGCCGCCGGGTCGGGGGCCTGCCTGTCCTTGACCTTCGCGTTGGCGGGTCAGACTATCCGCTCCGATGTAGCCAAACGATGTTTTTAACGGGTCGGGTTGCGCATCGCTTGAATTTCGGTCGTATCTGGCGCCGCTGGCTTGACGCTCGCCTGGCAACTTTGACCGGAAATTATTGAACCGGCTTGGCTGCGTCTCGCCGCTAAAATTACTACGGGCCTGCCTTCCATTGGAGTTACGCTTGGCGATGTGTGTGCGTTGCGGTCCTGCCCGGTCAGAAGCGTCCGTCGAAACCCCGTTTGGATGTTCCGTTGAGCGCCGTTCTGAACGATCGGCGGCACTCGCAAGGGCCCAGATTTCTTGCTCATCAAGTTCGACAAATGCACCGCGCTTCAACCCACGTGGCAGAACCATGGCGCCATAACGAATCCGAATAAGTCGGCTAACCGCATGGCCAACCGCTTCAAACATCCGCCTGACCTCCCGGTTACGTCCTTCAGAAAGAGTCACTTTGTACCAACAATTGGCACCCTCTCCGCCACCAGCTTCTAACGAGTTAAATTGCGCGTTTCCATCATCTAGCGATACCCCCTCCAGCAGACGCTTTTTTTCGTCATTGTTCAACGCGCCCAAAACCCGAACAGCGTACTCTCGCTCCAGGCCAAAGCGGGGGTGCATGAGACGATTGGCGAGCTCACCGGAGCTGGTCAACAACAGCAACCCCTCAGTGTTAAGGTCAAGCCTGCCTACGGACTGCCACTTACCTTGAAACAATTTGGGAAGGCGTCGAAATACCGTTGGCCGGTTCTGCGGGTCATCGTGCGTGACGACTTCACCGGCTGGCTTGTGGTACGCAATCACTCGGGCTGGTGGAGGGTCGATGCGCACCCGAACAGGCTTGCCATTGATTTTGATCTGATCGCCAAACTGGATTCGCTGGCCGATATGGGCAGGCTCGGCATTGACTGAAATGCGCCCTTCAAGGATCAATTGCTCCATTTCCAGTCGCGACCCCAAACCGGCTTGCGCCAGTACCTTGTGTAGTTTTGGAGTCTCGGCCTGGGCAGGCAAAACCCGTTTGGGCAACTCTACAGAAGAATCTGCCTCATCTGCATCGAACTGCCCGGTAATGACCTCGTCAAACCGAGTCATCAGGTTTGCGCCCTTGTCGCCCTGCACAGGAGCGGACAAATTATTGCAGGGCGAGCCAGATCCAGGCGTTGCAGCGGAAGACACTTCAGACATCAATTCTTTTTGATTCGCTGGTTTAACAACGGGCAAGACAGAGCTTGTGCCATCAGCGTCTGCAAAGGTGCTGGGATCACGGGGTACAGAAGGGTTCATGGTTTTGATCTCTCGGTTTCACGTCGGCAACAGATTGGGTTGCCAGCAAGTTGGTGTTTTCCGCCGGCAAGTTGCCCCTAGAAACAGCCAAGCCGCTAAGCCCAAACTCAATTTGGTCAAGCGCGTCTGATTGCTCGATACCGTTGCCCGTCGCTGGGAGCTGGTCAAGAGACTCAAGGCCAAGGTCATCCAAAAATTGCTTGGTGGTTGCGTATAACGCGGGCCTGCCAACCGACTCGCGGTGCCCAATAACGTCTACCCATCCACGATCTTCAAGCTGTTTGAGGATCAAACTGTTGATAGTGACACCGCGGATTTCCTCCATGTCGCCACGCGTAACAGGCTGTCGGTAAGCGATGATGGAAAGTGTCTCAAGCGTAGCTCGCGTGTACCTCGGTGGTTTTTCGGGGTGCAGTCTGTCAAGATATTCGCGCATCTGAGCTCGGCTTTGGAAGCGCCATCCGGTAGCTACCTGAACCAGCTCCACCCCCCGGTCTGCCCAATCGTTTTGCAATTCTTCGAGCGCTAGCTTGATACTGTCAAAAGCCAGCTCCCCATCGAACAACACACTTATCTCCCGCATTGGCAAAGGTTGCGGTGCGCAGATAAGTGCAGTTTCGAGGACGCGTTTTGCATCCATCAAATTCATGATTCTTTGATTCCGAAATAGTCGGTGAAAAGCACAACGTTGTGCACTGAAAAACCAGCAATGGGGGTGAGCTAAACATAAGGGCTCAGGAGCAACTCACGCAGCGAATTACAGAAAAAGACTTCTATTTTAGGCCAAGTTCGTTGACGGCGGCCTTCATGTCATGCGGCAAGACAGCTTCACACTGGATAGCGAGCTGGTTAGCAGGATGCTTAAATGCAAGTCGAAAGGCGTGCAACGCCTGTCTTTGCAAGCCGAGCGCGTGTTTTCCGCCGTAAAGCTCATCCGCTACCAGGGGGTGCCCCACAGCAGACATGTGCACGCGAATTTGATGCGTGCGCCCAGTGTGGAGCTTGCACTGAACCAAGCAGTAACCCGCCGCACTTTGCAACAGAGTGATGTCAGTAGCAGCGGTTTTTCCGGAGTTCTTTTCGAGGTCAACGACGGCCATTCTCAGGCGATTTTTGGGATCTCGACCCACCGGATAGTCAACACGTCGGGTTTTGGATCCTTGCCACGCATTGTGGGCCAAAGCCAGATAGTTTCTGCTCACGGCGCGCGCAGCGATCATCTCGACGAGCTGATCCATGGTTTGTCTTTGCCGCGCAACTACCATCAAGCCGCTGGTGTCTTTGTCCAGCCGATGCACAATGCCGGCGCGTGGCAAAGCTGCGCATTGCGGGTCGCGCGCTAAAAGCCCATTGAGCAACGTACCACTCCAGTTTCCCGGGGCTGGATGCACTACCAACCCGGCAGGCTTGTTGACGATCAATAAAAACGCATCTTCAAACACGACCTCTATTGGCATCGTCTCAGGTTTAAATGCCTGGCTTTGAAGAGTGGGCCTGAGCTCAATGCCCAGCGCCTGGCCAGCTCTTACCCTTGCCGCTGATTTGCTCACCGACAAACCATTTAATTGAACAGCTCCAGCCGCAATCAACTGCTGAAGATAGCTTCGCGAAAATTCAGGTACCAATCCCCCCAGAGCCACATCAAGCCTTTGCCCATGCGCGTCAATTGGCACAATGCCATGGCGCAATTCAATACCTGAAGCATCAGCAAAGCCGTCCACGCTTTCCTGGTTGCCTTCAGAAGGGTCGTCGGGGAAAGTAGCGCTCGATATAATAAAACCCTTGGTATTCACGTCAGTCATCTGTAGGGGTAGCCCAGTATGTTTTCCATGAAATTATCGGTTCTTCCTGAGGCTTCACCGTCTGCACCCGTCTTGGCGGCTCTGGCCGGCTTGTGCGTGTTTTTTGCTGGATGTTCGTCCGCGCCTACTGATCCGACTAGCAACTGGAGTCCCAACAAGTTGTATGCCGAGGCAAAAGACGAAGCCACTTCCGGCGCTTACGATAAAGCAATTCCGCTTTTCGAAAAACTCGAAGGCAGAGCAGCAGGCACTCCATTGGCCCAACAGGCGCAACTCGAAAAAGCCTACGCGCAATACAAGGGCGGAGAGCAAGTGCAGGCTGTTGCGACCCTTGACAGGTTCATTCGGCTTCATCCGGCAAGCCCAGCTCTGGACTACGCCATGTACCTGAAAGGTTTGGCGAATTTCAATGATAACCTTGGGCTGTTTGGCTCTTACACCCGCCAAGACCTGTCCGAGCGAGATCAGAAAGCAGCGAAAGAGTCCTTTGAATCTTTCAAGGAGCTGGCAAGCCGATTTCCCGACTCCCGCTATGCTGCTGACGCCAGGTTGCGGATGAGTTACACGGTTAACTCCTTGGCCCAATCGGAAGTGCATGTAGCCAGATATTACTTCTCGAGGGGCGCATATGTGGCTGCCATAAATCGGGCGCAGACCGCAATTACTGAATATAGAAACGTGCCAGCTTTAGAAGAAGCGACTTACCTGCTTTACAAGTCTTATGACGCGTTAGGCATGGTGCAATTGCGAGACGATGCCAAGCGGGTGCTGGAGAAAACCTACCCACAAAGCGAGTTTCTGACCAAGGGCTTCAGGTCCGTGGATAGCCCGTGGTACAAACTTTGGTGAGTCTTGCCAGCTTGGCCAAAAGCTCCTGCTCACATCTCAGTACTGCCATCGGTGGAAGTGCTCTGAGCAGGCGTTTGCCATAGCCCATCGTGTTCAACCGGGTATCACAAATTACCAACATGCCTTGATCACTTTCCCGGCGAATCAACCGCCCAGCTCCTTGCTTCAGCGCAACCGCAGTTTCGGGTATGAAGTATTCATTGAACGCGCTTAAGCCTTGAGCCTCGATGGCTTTGGTGCGGGCCTCAGTCATTGGGTCGACCGGTACCGGAAACGGTAGCTTGTCGATCACCACCAGCTGCAATGCATTGCCCGGCACATCAATGCCCTCCCAAAATGACGCAGAGGCAACCAGTACGCAGCCTTTTTTCGCATTTGCATTTCCCTCGCGAAAGCGTTCGATTAAAAGGCGCTTTGGCATTGCACCCTGCACCAACACCTCAAGATCCCCTCGCTCACCCAAGATGGTCTGCAAAGCCTGACCAATTTGTTTGAGGGATTTCAACGTTGTAGTGAGCACCATGGTGCGGCCGCGCAGTTTGCTTGCCCACAGAGCAACAGACTCCGCCACTTTTTGGGGGTGCAAAGGGTCTGCTGGTTTTGGGAAGTCCTGCGGAACATAGAGCGATGCCTGTGTTGCGTAATCGAAAGGACTCGCGACGCGTAAAACTGTTGCGCCCTCCAACCCGCAGGGCTGAGTAAACCAACTCAGCTTGTCGTCGTCGCCCAGCGTGGCTGATGTAAATACCCAGGTCTTCCCAACGGCTGATGGGACACCCAGCAAGCGTGTTTTGACTGCCTCAGCAATATTCAAAGGCGACTCCACGAGCCGCAATTGGGCGCCCACATCGACCCAGCGAACAAAGCCCGGCGGGTTGGGAGTCAAAAAATCCACGCAGTGCTGCTCAAGCAAGGCCGCCCGATCGGACAAGCGAGAAAAATCTGGTGCGATCTCACTTACTGTGGCTAGCTGACGGTCCACTTCAACCACTGCACTGTGCACTGCACCTAGCGCAGTTTTCCAGGCACCAATTTTAATTCCATCAGGAGATGCATCGACCCACCTGATCTTGGTCCCCGGAAAGTTTTGCCCGGCACACAACCTCAGCTCTCGGGCAGCAAGCTCACACGTACCCACGACAAGCTGCCAGTCCACCAAACCGCGCGCAAACTGAAGTCCCGCAGCCAGCACATCGCGGCAAAAATCAAGCAACTGTCCCGTGGTGAGATTCCTGCCTAAAAACTGCACTCCGGTTTCGTTGAGCTGATGGGCCTCATCAAATATCGCTACCCGGACCGTCGGCAGCAGCTCTGCGACACCTGATTCACGGACCGCCATATCGGCAAAAAACAGGTGGTGGTTGATCACGACAATATCCGCGGCAAGGGCCTCGCGCCGAGCCAGGTTGACATGGCATTCACGAAACTGCGGGCACGATGAACCCAGACAGTTTTCACGCGTGGAAGTGATCAGTGCAACCAGCGGAGACTTTTCATCGAGACCGGGAAGCTCAGCCAAATCGCCCGCGCGGGTGGCTTTAGACCACGCCTCTATTTTGGCAATGGAACGCTCGGAGCTTGGGTCTAGGGCTCTGGTATCGCAACGCGCCAAACCCAACCGATGCAGGCACAGGTAACTCGCGCGTCCTTTCAACAGTGCAGATTTGACAGGCAAGCCGAGTGCTTGAACCAAACGGGGCAGATCTCGCCCGAAAAGCTGGTCTTGCAGCGCTTTGGTGGCAGTAGAAACCAGGATTCGCTCGCCGCTGAGCAGTGCTGGTACGAGGTACGAAAAGGTTTTACCTACGCCTGTACTTGCCTCCACTACCAACACGCTCGCGTCGTCGATTGCATCTGCAACCGCCACAGCCATCTCAAGCTGACCGCTTCGCGGCACGAATTGATCGGTGGCACGGGCCAGCACTCCGTGCGGGTCGAACGCCGCTTTTACTTCATTGGCCAGCCGCATCAGGCGGGCTCGCGGGGATCAAGCGAAAGCTCAAGCTGGGATATCTGGTCGCGCAGTTGCAAGCGCTTCTTTTTTAGGCGCCGCAGCATGATTTCATCGAACGGCACAGCGTGAGCGGCGCTGTCTACCAAGGCATCAATATCGGCGTGCTCGATTTTTAAGTCGATCAGGTGCCGCGCGGGCGAATGGTGGTTCAGATTTAAATTATTTGTCACGAGATTAAGCCTTGTCTGATAATAAGGCTTCACACGCTAGCAAGCGATCTAAGACCAAATAATTCAAAGCACAATGTCAAAAAGTTATCGAATTACAGCATCCACTGGACTTCACAAAGGTGACCGCGACTACCAGCAGGACCAAGTCAGCCTAATCAGCCACGCACGAGCCGCTGGATGTATCTTAGGTATCGTCGCTGACGGCATGGGCGGGCGCAGCGGGGGCCGCAAGGCGTCTGATCAGGTGATGATGACAGCCACACAACTGTTCGAGCGCTACGCCCCGGAAAGCGACGACACGCAAGCGATGCTCAAACAGATCGTGGATGAGGCGCACACCGTTATAAAGCTGACTGCCATCGCCTCCGAAGAAGAGCCGCACAGTACGCTGGCGGCTTTTGTAATCAGCCCGGGCGGAGAGTGTCATTGGGTGCATACCGGTGATTCACGGATTTATCACTATCGCGGCAGTAAACTGCTGCACCGCACCATTGACCACTCTTACGTTCAGTCACTTATAGAAAACGGTGAAATTACTGAAGAAGAGGCCAATACACACCCACAATCGAACGTCCTGATGGGGTGTTTGGGTACTGAAGAGGCACCGCCCGTTGCTTACCATGTCATCCCTAAACTGACGGCTGGCGATACGCTGATTGCCTGCAGTGATGGTGTTTGGCACTACTTCACCCCAAGTGAAATGGGTTCGGCGTTGTCAATGCTTTCCCCCAGGGAGGCGTCGGAGTTTTTAATTCAGAAAGCCAGGTCGCGCGCCAACGGCGGTGGCGACAATCTTTCTCTGGCAATCGTCAAGCTCGAGGAACTGGCCTAGGAGCCTGGGCGGCAGAAGTCCCCCTAGCGAAAATTGGCCCTGCGATGGCCAAGTTTTCGAGGATTTCGCTGACGAATATCTGGATATTTAGCAAGAAAGCGGCGAAAAATAGACCGTTGCGGCCAATTTGTAGCCGACGTACCTTCTGCCGCCCAGGCTCCAAGCGTGCAGGTAGCGCAGGCAGCGCTGGTGAGTTCTGTTTGCCTCTTTGCGACGCGGCGTTTTTCTCTTGCCGCTCCTTGGCCCTTTGCTGTTTGGCCTTGAATTTGTTCGCTTCCTCATCTCCCAGAGCTTGCTTTTGCACCCGACTTGCGAGCTTTTTCTGGTTAGCGTTCAACCGATCGGCTCCACTCGCTTTGCCTGATTGCGCCCGAGACGCTTGTTCAGTGCCAAGCGTCGACGAGCCCTGAACTTCCTGAACCTCGCGCTCACTTTTTGACTGCGCTTTGTTGATTGCTTCAAAACGCCTGTCGGCTTGCGCCTGCTCAGTGGCCATGGACGATTTTTCTTCAATCTTCAGAAGCTGCTCGGCACCCTTTGCCTTGCGCTCCTGATCATTCAAAACAACTTCCTGGCGCCTCAGGTCTGAAAGCACCACAAGGCGCCGGGCCTTGACCTGGTCGAGACAATTGTTTACCCAAAACTGTTTGTAGCAAGCGCTGTCTTCCGCGGCAAAACCTGCTTGCGCACGGGCACGTTCGGCAGCAATTCGACCTCGTTCAGCCTCCAACTCAGGCTGCGCAGATCCAGCGCCGCTTAAAGCCGCCGTCAGGCAAAAGAAAATGACATTTTTCATATCAACGATGTGTCCACATTGCGCCGCTCCAGCGCCAAAAATGCCTTTGAGCGCATTTCGTTCAACCGGGAAGCAGTACGCACAAACTCGTGCGCCAGCGGTCCCTCGGTGTACAGCGCCTCAGGCTGAACCGCTGCCGACATGACAAGTTTGACACGTCTGTCGTACAACACGTCAATCAGCCAGGTGAAGCGTCGGGCTTCAGAGGCCATCCGCATCGGCATGGCAGGCACATCGCTGAGCAGAACGGTATGGAACTGGGTCGCTATTTCGAGATAGTCGTTTTGGGAGCGCGGCCCACCGCACAGGGTTTTAAAGTCAAACCACACCACACCGCCGGCCTTTCTGCAGGCTTGAATCTTTCGCGATTCGATGTGAAGCATCGGGTTTTCATCATGCGACTCGGCTAGCCGCGTGAAGGCATTGAGCATTTTCGCGTCGGCCTCGTCGCCCAGCGGGCAATGGTAAAGATCCAGCTGCTCCAGCGTTTGTCTGCGGTAGTCGAAGCCGTTGTCTACATTGATGATTTCAAGGTGCTCATTGAGCAGGGCAATAGCGGGCAATATACGGTCGCGGTGCATGCCGCCAGGATACAGGTCGTCGGGCTTGAGGTTTGAAGTCGTCACAAACCCCACGCCGTGGTCAAAAAGTGCCGTCAGCAGCCTGTGCAAAATCATGGCGTCGGTGATGTCTGCAACGTGAAATTCATCAAAACACAGCAAACGGTACCGCTTGGCCATGCGCGCGCCCAGCTCGTCTAACGGATTAACAGTGCCTTGCAGCTCGCGCAATTCACGGTGCACCTCGCGCATGAACTCATGAAAATGCAATCGCGTTTTTCGCCTCAGCGGAACCGCGTTGTAAAAGCAGTCCATTAAAAAGCTTTTACCCCGCCCCACTCCCCCATAAAGGTAAACGCCACGTGGCGTTTGCGGGTGGTTGATAAGCTTTTTAAGAGGATTGGAACGCTGCTGCTTGAGTTCAATCCACTCGTTGGCGCAGCGCTCCAGCGCGTCCACCGCCCTCAGCTGTGCGGGGTCAGATACATATCCTCTTGCTATCAGCTCAGCAGCATAGACCTCTTTAACGCTCACAGATACAGCTTCCACATTGCTATTATTTTAGGAGCTTTTTACGCCCGTATTTATTGAGCTACGGCACTATTTTATGAAATTTAACCGGTTTCAAAAATTAAGCGTGCGCTTGTCTACCGCCAGCGCCGCCTCTTTGGTGGCCTCACTGAGTGACGGGTGCGCGTGGCAAATCCGCGCAATATCTTCACTGCTGGCCCTGAACTCCATCGCCACCACGCATTCAGCAATCAGCTCGCTGGCCATGGGACCAACGATGTGTACGCCCAAAATTTCATCGGTGGTGGCGTCTGCCAGCATTTTCACCATGCCGGTGGTGTCGCCCAGTGCCCGCGCCCGGCCGTTGGCCAAAAAGGGAAATGTTCCGGCCCGATAAGCGCGGCCCTCGGCTTTTAGCTGCTCTTCAGTTTGGCCGACCCAAGCAATTTCGGGGCTCGTATAAATCACCCACGGAATGGTGTTGAAGTTGACATGCCCATGTTGGCCAGCAATGCGCTCCGCGACAGCAACGCCTTCTTCTTCTGCCTTGTGCGCCAGCATGGGGCCGCGCACCACATCGCCAATCGCCCACACGTTAAGCAAATTGGTCTTGCAGTTAGCGTCCACCACAATAGCGCCGCGCTCGTCCAGCACCAAACCCACGGTTTCAGTCGCAAGTCCAATAGTGTTGGCAACGCGGCCGATTGACACTACCAGCTTGTCAACTTCCAGCAATTGCGCTTCGCCATTGGCGTTGGTGTAAGCAACTGACACACCTTTTTTGCTGGACTTAACTTCGCCAACTTTCACGCCAAACTCAATCTTCAAACCCTGTTTGGTGAAGGCTTTGTGAGCTTCTTTGGCAATCTGCTGGTCTACTGCGCCCAAGAACGTTGGGAGGCCCTCAAGTACCGACACTTCAGCGCCTAAACGCCGCCAAACCGAGCCCATTTCAAGACCGATCACGCCGGCACCAATCAGGCCCAGTTTTTTAGGCACCTCGGTCATGCGCAGCGCGCCGTCATTTGACAAAATAGTGTGCTCGTCGAACGGAGCGCCGGCCAGAGCGCGTGCGTTCGAGCCGGTAGCCACAATGATGTGCTTGCCTGCTACAAGCTCGTCGGCAGCACCGGCGACCTTGATTTCGTACAAACCGTCTTTGCTGGAGGCAAAAGAGCCGCGGCCATGAAAGAACGTCACCTTGTTCTTTTTGAACAGATACAAGACGCCGTCATTGTTTTGCTTGACGACGGTGTCTTTGCGGCCAATCATTTTTGCCAGGTCGAGGCTTAAACCTTTCACCTCGATGCCGTGGTCGGCAAAGTGAAGACCTGCGTGCTCATAGTGCTCTGAAGACTGCAGCAACGCCTTCGACGGTATGCAACCGGTATTGGTACAAGTACCACCGAGCGCAGGGCCGCCCTTGTCGTTTTTCCACTCATCAATACAGGCTACGCTGAAGCCGAGCTGGGCTGCACGAATGGCAGCAATGTAGCCGCCAGGGCCACCACCGATGACGATGACGTCAAATTGTTTGGACATGCTGGTATCTCCTAGATGTCAAACAACAAACGTGACGGGTCTTCCAGCGCTTCTTTCATCGCGACCAGGCCCAGCACAGCCTCACGACCGTCGATGATGCGGTGGTCGTAGCTCATCGCAAAGTAATTCATCGGGCGTACGACGACCACACCGTTTTCAACTACGGCGCGGTCTTTGGTGGCGTGCACGCCCAGGATGGCGGACTGCGGTGGGTTGATGATGGGCGTGGACAGCATCGAGCCAAAGGTACCGCCATTGCTGATCGAGAACGTGCCGCCAGTCATTTCTTCAATGCCCAGCTTTCCGTCACGGGCCTTGGCGCCGTACTCAGCAATTTTCTTTTCAATGTCGGCAAAGCTCATCTGGTCGGCGTTGCGCAGAATTGGCACGACCAGGCCACGCGGAGAGCCAACGGCGATGCCAATATCGAAGTAGCCGTGGTAGACAACGTCGTTGCCATCCACCGAGGCATTGAGCATCGGGAATTTCTTGAGGGCATGTACGGCAGCTTTGACAAAAAAGCTCATGAAGCCGAGCTTTACGCCGTGCTCTTTTTCAAACTTTTCCTGAAAGCGTTTGCGCATGTCCATCAACGGAGCCATGTTGACTTCGTTGAAAGTGGTCAAAATCGCATTCGTCGATTGCGATTGCAGCAAGCGCTCCGCAATACGGGCACGCAGGCGGCTCATGGGCACGCGCTGCTCTGGCCTATCTCCAAGATCACTGGTTTTAGCTGGACTCGCAACTTGTGGCAATAAAGTGACCGCAGCAACCGTAGAAATTGGACTGTGCGCTACTACTTTAGGAGCGGATTGCGCAACTGGTGCAGCGGCTGCCACCAATACGTCGCCCTTGGTCACGCGCCCATCTTTCCCGGTACCCGGAACGCTTCCGGCCGCCATGTGGTTGTCGGCCATCAGTTTGGCGGCAGAAGGCATTGCGACTCCTGCCATGGAACCACCTGATGCCGGAGCTGCTGCCTGTGCGGCGGTCGTTGACGTTGCCGTAACGGGCGCAGCAGCCGCGGGCGCAACTGTGGCGCCTGCTTTGCCTTCGGTATCGATACGCGCAATCACCTGCTCTGCAGCCACCGTTGCGCCATCGGCAATGACCAGCTCAACCAGCACACCAGCGGACGGTGCGGGCACTTCCAACACGACCTTGTCGGTCTCAATTTCAATCAGGATTTCATCGGCGGCAATCGCATCGCCGACTTTTTTCTTCCATTGCAGCATCGTGGCTTCGGCCACTGACTCAGACAATTGCGGTACTTTGACTTCAACGATAGCCATGGTGATTCTCTTTGTGTTTTATGTTTTTATCGACGGACGCACGGCGCGATGCGCCGGGAGCCTATTTACTTGGTCAGAATGAAGCCTTTTAGCTTTGCAAATGCGCCATCGACAAGCGCTTTTTGCTGCTCCTGGTGCAGGTGTGAGTAACCGACCGCAGGCGACGCCGATGCAGCGCGGCCTGAATAGCCCAGCTTTTGCCCATCAGCCATGTTTTCATGAATGTAATGCTGCACAAAAAACCAGGCACCCTGGTTTTGCGGCTCGTCCTGGCACCACACAATGTCTTGCGCATTCGGGTACTTTTTCAGCTCTGCCGAAAACGCCTTGTGCGGAAACGGGTAGAGCTGCTCCACCCGCAAAATCACCACATCGTCAATTTCTTTTTCGTCGCGCTTTCGCACCAAGTCGTAGTACACCTTGCCTGAGCAGGCAATGATTCGTTTGACCTTGTCGGCTCTTTTAATGACGGCTTCGTTGTTCTCAGGAATAACCGTTTGAAAACTGCCTTTCGTGAATTCACTCAGCGGTGAGGCTGCATCTTTTGCTCTCAAGAGAGATTTCGGCGTCATGATGATCAGGGGTTTGCGCAAATTACGCACCATCTGGCGGCGCAAAATGTGGAAAATCTGGCTGGCGGTGGTGGGCTGCACCACCTGCATATTGGTGTCGGCAGACAACTGCATGAAACGCTCAAGCCTGGCCGATGAATGCTCTGGGCCCTGTCCTTCATACCCGTGCGGCAGCATCAATGTGATGCCGTTTACGCGGCCCCACTTGACTTCACCCGACGCGATAAACTGGTCAATCACCACCTGCGCGCCGTTTACAAAATCGCCAAACTGCGCCTCCCAGATCACCAGCGTGTTCGGGTCGTTCGACGCGTAGCCGTATTCAAACGCCAGCACCGCTTCTTCGCTCAAAATTGAGTCGATGACGACAAACGGAGCCTGGTTTTCGGTCACGTTTTGCAGCGGCACGTAGGTACCGGTGTCAAACTTTTCGCGGTTTTGGTCATGAATCACGGCGTGGCGGTGGGTGAACGTACCGCGCCCTGAATCTTCCCCTGACAAACGCACCGAGTAGCCACTTGCGACCAGTGAAGCAAATGCCATGTGCTCGCCCATGCCCCAGTCCACAGGAATCTCGCCACGCCCCATCGCGGCGCGATCGTCAAACACTTTCTTGACGAGGTTGTGGGGCGTGACGGTTGGGGGAATGGTCGTGATTTTTTCAGCCAAACGCTTCCACTCGGCCATCGGGATGGCGGTATCGCCTGCGTCCGTCCACTTTTTACCGAGGTAGGGCGCCCAGTCAACCGCATATTTGCTTTTGAAGTTGGTCAGCACTGGATCAAACGTGCTTCTGCCTGCATCCAATGCGGCACGGGTGGCCTTGACCATGTCATCGCCCAGCGTCTCGCCCATGCCCTGGGCTTGCAACTTGTCCGCATACAGCTTGCGCGTGCCGGGGTGAATAGCGATTTTTTTGTACATCAGCGGCTGCGTCATGGCCGGTGTGTCTTGCTCGTTGTGGCCGAGTTTTCTGAAGCAAATGATGTCAACCACCACGTCTTTGTGGAACTCCATCCGGAAATCAAGCGCCAGTTGTGTGGCCAATACGACCGCTTCCGGGTCGTCGCCGTTGACGTGCAACACCGGCGCGTCAATCATTTTCACGACATCGGTGCAGTACAGCGTTGAGCGGCTGTCGCGCGGGTCGCTGGTGGTAAAACCAATCTGGTTGTTGATCACGATGTGCACCGTGCCGCCAGTGGAATAGCCTCGGGTTTCCGCCAGTGCCAGCGTTTCCATCACAACGCCTTGCCCGGCAAATGCGGCGTCGCCGTGCACCAGCACTGGCAGTACTTGCAAGCCTTTGGGGTCAGCACGGCGGTCCATGCGGGCACGCACTGAGCCTTCAACCACCGGGTTGACGATCTCCAAATGCGATGGGTTAAACGCTAACGTCAAGTGCACTGGCCCGCCGGGCGTGGTCACATCAGAGCTAAAGCCTTGGTGGTACTTCACGTCGCCGCTTGGCAGGTCTTCTGGCGCAGTGTGGTCAAACTCGGCAAACAAATCAGCGGGCACTTTGCCCAGCGAATTAACCAGTACATTCAAGCGGCCGCGGTGCGCCATTCCAATCACGATTTCTTGTACGCCCAGCTCACCGGCGCGCTGAATCAGCTCGTCCATACTGGCGATGAAGCTCTCGCCACCTTCAAGTGAGAAGCGTTTTTGGCCTACGTACTTGGTATGTAAAAAGCGCTCAAGGCCTTCAGCGGCACTGAGGCGGTCAAGTACGTGCAGCTTTTTTTCTTTGCTAAGCGATGGCTTGCTGCGAATGGTCTCCAGCTTTTGCTGCCACCAGCGCTTTTGGTTTTGATCGGTGGCGTACATGTACTCCGCGCCAATCGTGCCGCAGTAGGTTTCACGCAGCGCGTTCATCAGCTCCCGCAGGCTCATCGTGTCTTTGCCGAAAAACGTGTTGCTGGTGTTGAACACAACTTCTTGATCGGCATCGGTGAATCCGTAAAACGCCGGGTCTAATTCGGGGATTTTTTCGCGCTCGACGCGCTTGAGTGGGTCCAGGTCAGCCCAGCGCGCGCCTACGTTGCGGTAGGCGGCAATCAACTGCTGCGCAGCGGTTCGCTTGCGGCCCATTTCCAGATCAGCGCTGGCTACCACCACTTTGGTTTGGCCGCTTTTTGCGCGCTCGGCAAAGGCGTTGACGACTGGCAGGTGGGGTACATCTTTGGCATCAGTGCCGTCAACGGCTGGCACGTGTTGCAAAGCGTCAAAGTACTCGCGCCAAGTGGGTAATACGCTACCGGGGTTGGCAAGGTAGTTCTCGTACATTTCTTCAACGTACGGGGCATTGCCGCCGAAAAGATAGGTGTTCCCGCTGTAGGCAGAGTAGATGGACGGTGCAGACTTTGCAGCTGACGCGGGCGCACTGGTTGGTGCCGCGGGAATGTGCGGATTTGAACTCATATCGACTGACCTCCGTTTCCCTTGGGGAAACATTAGTGGACACCTTGGGGCTAGTAGCCTTGGGTGCCGGTTAATTAAACCTTCCGCTTGTCACGGCTTGACCGGTTAGCGGATGCGACTGCGCCTGGAAGGGACTTCAGAAACAACCCAAATTGTGCCACTGAACCGTGACAACTCAAAAACCATTCAATTACGCAAAGCCCGGGTTGTCTGCAACACCGATCAATTGCGGCGTATTGGGCTTGACCGGCTTGACGACTTTGTTGGCTTTTAAATACGACTCGACCACTTCCCAAACGGGCGGCCCTGCGTTTTTGCTGGCCTCCGCCACAGGCGCCCAGCCAGCGACTTTGTAGGTTTTGTCGGCTTCAATCAATTTGCCGTTCAGCCGCATATCCTGAATGCGTGAGCCCATCCTGGCGTTCGGCTCGCAGGCATATGTCAGCCCGCCGGTGCGCACCATGTCACCGCCCTGCTGGTAGTACGGGTCGGGGTTAAAAAGGTTGTCGCCAACGTCTTCAAGAATGGTTTTAATGGTTTCACCGCGCATGTCGCTAAGGGTTGTCCATGGGTAAGTGATGGCGGTTTGATCCATCAGGTGTTCACGCGTGATACTTTGGCCTGCCAGCAACGAAGTGCCCCATCTAAAACCGGGTGAAAACGCTATTTCTGCGCCCCTGACCTTCATTAGTGCGTCCAGAATCAGCTGGTCAAACGTCCCGTTGAAGTTCCCGCGCCGGTACAGCGTGCCTTCTGTGGACGCCAGCGTTTCAGCGAGTTTGCCTTCGTATGGCGCGCGTGATTTTGCGATAAACGCGGCCATGTCTTTGTCAGCTGCCAGCAGGTTTGAAAAAATCGGCAGCAAACGGTAGTTAAAGCCCACCACTGCTTTGCCTTTGACGTCCAGATCTAACACGCCCAAAAATTTGCCATTGCTACCCGCGTTGGTGACGACGGTTTGCCCAGCGGGGTTTTTGACAATGACGGGTACGGGCACGCCGTCGTGCGTGTGGCCACCCAAAATGGCGTCAATACCCGTTACGCGGGCTGCCATTTTCAAGTCAACGTCCATGCCGTTGTGGCTCAGCAGCACCACGGCCTGCGCGCCTTTGGCGCGTGCGTCGTTCACGGTTTCCTGCATTTCGTTTTCACGAATGCCGAAGGTCCAGTTTGGCGTTAGCCAGCCGGGGTTGGCAATGGGCGTGTAAGGGAAGGCTTGGCCGACGATGGCCAGGCCCACGCCGTTCATTTCTTTGATGACATACGGCTTGAACACCGCGTCGCCAAAGTCGCTGGTTTTAACGTTTTGCGCCAAAAAATCGACCTTGCCAGCAAAGTCGCCATCGACGATTTTTTTGATGCGTGCTTCGCCGTACGTGAAGTCCCAATGTCCCGTCATCACGTCAACGCCCAGCAGTTTGGCGGCATCCACCATGTCTTGGCCCTGCGTCCACAGCGCTGTAGCACTGCCCTGCCACGTGTCGCCGCCGTCCAGCAGCAGCGCACCGGGCCGCGACGCCTTGAGCTGCCTGACCAGAGTGGCTATGTGCGCAAAGCCGCCGACTTTGCCGTATTGTCTAGCGGCATTTTCAAAGTCAAGGTAGGTAAAAGCGTGCGCTTCTGGCGTGCCAGACTTGATTTGCGCAGCCTTCAGCAATTGCTCACCGACCAGGTGTGGAGGCTGCCCGCGCATGGCACCAACGCCTAAATTGACCGATGGCTCACGGAAATAACTGGGCAGCAACTGCGCATGGCAATCGGTGAAGTGCAGCAAATGCACGTTGCCAGACTTCGGTACGTCGTACAAATTCGCCGCTTGAGCATTGCCCTGGCGCAGCGGAAAACCTGCGGCCAGCGCAGCCGCCATGACGCGTGCAAACTCTCGGCGAGACAGATTCATGGCGGCTTCACGGGTTGTGGCTTCAAGCCAAATTTGCTATTATTTAAGGAGCTGCTTGCGTCCGTATGTATTGCGCTATGGGCATAAAACGCTTACAAAAAAGCTCGCATCCGCCTATTGGTTCACTGGAGACTTTGGATCCAGCAGCAGCGCCATGACGTCTTTGATTTGCTGCTCAGTCAAAATTTTGGCATCCCCAAAACGCGGCATGCCTGAGCAGGCATTGAACGCATGCGTGTTCCAGATGCGGCCCCATGTGTATTTAACAATCGGCAATGCTTCAGCCGCGTTCACGTCTTTTACGCCGCGCAACGCGCCGTATTTGAGCAGGCTGGGGCCCTGGTTGCCGTATGAAATTTCGCCGGGGGAAATTTGGTGGCAGGCATAGCAATTGGCTCCATTGGGCACGCCAGCGGCATCGCTGAACTGCATGCCGCGCCCATTTTGAGCGACTTTTTCACCTTCTTTGAAGTCACCGATAAATCTACCGTCTGCAGGGTAAGGCAGCGCGTTGTAAATTGCGGTTTGCAGGGCGGCGCGGGTTTTTTCAGGCACCGGCTCGCCGCTCGATGCAGCCTCGCTGCACACACGCTGCAATTCGGTTTGCTCCAGGCGGTCAAGCTTGGCAATGCCGCGCTCAGAAAATGATGATTTGAGCGACGCCAACACGTCTTGGTTGCTGGGGCGCGTTGCGCAGGACGCGAGCAAGCTTGCCGCGCCGATGGTTGCCGTCAAAAGCGCCGCCCGCCGGGCAAGTCGGTAAGGTTGGTGAGGGAATTTGGTCATGGTTTTTCTTACCGCTTGATTGCAGGCGCTGCCATCGTGCCGCCATTGGCGTTAACGCCCATAAAGGTGATCAGGTCAATCGACGTTTGGCTCAAGTACTGCAGTTCCGGAAAGCGCTGCTGGCGAAAGCAGTCGTACAAGCGCCACTGCATGGTGCGCACCGCCCCCTGGCTTACGCGGTACGCGGGCCACTGGGCAAAAGCGTCTTGTGCGGGTTTGGTTTTGGTCAGGTTGGGCAAGTCTTGCAGGCGAATGCGTTTGTTGTCTTCACCGTGGCATGACGCGCATGAAAAATCATACGGCCCGCCTTTGAAGTAAAAAACTTCTTTGCCCCGTGCATAGGCGCTTTTTTCTTGCGGGTGCTGCTGCGGTATGGCGATTTTCATGCCGCGCGATTCATCGTATATGTAGGCCACCAGGTCTTCAACACTCGATGCGCGCTGGCCTTCCCGTGAAAACACCGTGGCTGCCGAAAAGTCAGAAACATTTGCGCCCTGCAGCGTCACCATGCAGTGCACAAGGCGCGACTCCAAATCCATCACTTTGCCAACGTCGGCAAAATACCGTGGCAGCTGGGCCACGGCGCCTTTGACCACGCCTGCGCCCAAGCCCAAATCACAAGCCTTCAAACTGGCGTTTTTCGGGCCAGAAGCTTGCAGCCACAAGCCTTCACCGCGCGCGGCATTCAGGTCAGCGGGGTTGCCGTCTTGCAAAGACGCGCGGTAGTCGGCTATGGCATCTGCGCTGCTCTTTGCCTGCGCAAAGGCGCTAGCGGGCAGCGCGCAAATTGCTATTAAAGCGATAGCTGTTTGCGCCAGTATTAGTTGGTCTAAAAGCCTATCTGATGCTTGCATGGGGCGATCTTTATTTTTTTTTGGTTGACTGGATGCTCAACGATTGGGCACCTGGAACTACATGAAAATCAGGCAATCACGGCTTCGTCAGTACGCTTTTCGCCCCGGTTGTCGACCCAGCTCACGGCAACCTTGTCGCCCGCTACCGCACCCTTGAACACAAACTGCATGTACGGGTTTTTAGACACCGCTGTACCCCACTGGGCGCTCATCACGGTGTTGCCTTTGTGCACGGCGCTGATGCTTTGAATAAACCAGGCGGGCACGGTTTTACCAGCTGCGTCTTTGCGCTGGCCGCTTTCCATTTCATGCGCCACCAACACGCGCACAGTGGTTTTGTCGCCTTGGGCTTGGGCCCGGATTCTCATTGGATCTGACATTCTTTTCTCCTGAATTCATTGTTGAGTTGTTCGGCATAGCGAGCGTGCGCAGTACCCGAATCAGCCGCCGCAGCCGCCAAGCGTTACTTTGACTTCCTTGACCGCGAAGTAAAACTTGTCGCCCGCTTTGGCCAGCGCGTAAACGTTGGACGACTGGGCCATCTTGATATTCGTCTCGACGTTGGCGTCGGTGCCGGCTGGCACATCAAACGATGCGGCCAGAGCGCTTGGGTTTTTTTCCACCACAAACGAGATTTGCGTGGTGCCAGCGATGTTGCTTTGCGCACCAATACGCACCACGTTGCCGTTTTCAGCAATTTCCGGCGCTCTGAGAAGCAGCTCTTTGCTCTCGATTGGCGCGGCGGTTGCGCCCATGGCTTTGGCTGCATCTGCCAGCGACTTGCTTTCAAAGGCAGCTTTGTTCCAGCCGGAGGCATTGACTGCAGCGGTTTGGGCCTTAGCGGGCAGGCCAGTTGCAGCGGCCAGAGCGACAACACTTGCGCCCGAAGTACGGGCCAAAAAATCACGACGTTCCATGAGACCTCCTTAAAAATAAGACCAACCAAACCATTAACGCGATTGGACGTCGAAGCGCGTACAAACGCAGTGGGGCA
>ENA-OBIT01000067-OBIT01000067.1-metagenomes-genome-assembly--contig:-NODE-67-length-39660-cov-10.2663_pt1 | contig 39660 bp, 37 predicted proteins | sample MGYA00153386_OBIT01 | MGnify analysis MGYA00153386
AGTCGGGCTTTGGTATTGAGCTACTCAAAGTTTTATTTAGAATGAAATAGCCCTGGATCGCTCTAGAAAGTTATCTATCAGGAAAGTAGTCTATATTTTTGACAATCGTAGGCGTAAAAAAGATCGGATTGATGCGACTTTGCAGGGTGGCTACTCCTGTTAGGGCGCGAGCGATCGAAAGTAACTTTCAGGCAAGCGAGATCGAGAATTGTCAACCGTTAATTGCTAATAATTTTATCAAATAAATCGTGAGTGCGATCGATAATTTCGCCATTAAAAACTTTAAGGAGATTATCCGTCGCCATTCGCAACAAAGGATCGATTTCTAGTTCTTCTAGTTCTACTAATGGAGTATTTATGGCTCGTTCCATGTCTAGTGATTCGGGCGGTTCGGCAAAATCCATTGGCGGTTCCAGTTCAAATAGATCTGTTCGAGCTAATGGTGCTGGAATGCTCGGTGCGGAAATTGGCTCTGGTTTTGGGGGTAGCTCGCTCGGTCGATCGATGCTCCAGAGCAGAGGCTCCGCCAACGAATCTTGGAGATCGTCATTGAGATCTTCGCTCTCAGGTAGATATTCGCTCGATTCTGGCAGCGGTGGCGGTGCGGGCGGAGTAACTACTGGTGGAGGTGCGGGATTTGAGGGTAGTGAAGGGCTAGGCTGGGGTTGACTTTTGCCTAAGACTTCCAACTTCACCGCCATCGATCGACCGAGCAGATGGCTAAATACTTTCGCTAGTTCGGGCACCTTGCTAGCAGCGATCGCCTGCATCGTACTAGATTTCATCGCTACCACCACTTGCGCTTGGGCAATCGAGATCAACTTACCATACAGTCTAAATAAATCCCTACTAGCAGGTAAAAGCTGCTGTAAGACCTGTTGCCAGGTGCTAGATAGGTCAACTGTCCCGATCGCTCCTGTGGGGGCTAGGGCTGCCGCTGGAGGGGTGACGACCACCGCTATCTGTGCCAGTGGGCTTGGTGGTAGCGGCGCAATTTGAGGAGTGATGGCTGGAGGCTGGATCGGGACAACAGCAGCTAATGGTTGAGTGCTGAATGTTAGTAGCCCTAAGAAGGCAATCTCCAGCCACAATTGGGGCTGAGTAGTCTGCTTGAGTTGGATTTCACTCTCTTTGAGATGTTTTTGTCCCGCGAGAATCCAGCCAAGTTGCCAAGTCTGGGCGATTTTAACGAGTTCTGCCCAAGTTTCTCCAGTACATGCGACTAGATCGGCGCGTTGAGGTGCGGTTTTGGCGATCGATAGATCCCGATAGCAGCCTGCAAGATTTTGAAGGACGGTGAGCGGTTCTTTACCACGTTCGAGGATATTGCGAGTGAGATCGAGTAAACTCTCTGGATTTGAGGTCGATATCGATTGTAAGATACCGAGTAGATCTCGTTCTGGTACCGAACCGATCGCATCGTACACTCGATCGGGTGTAATCTCTCCATCGAGCAAACTCAGCCTGTCAAGTAAACTCTCCGCATCCCGCAAACCACCTTGAGCAATTTGCGCGATTAATGTTACCGATGCCGAGGCAATCTCGATTTGTTCGATCTCGGCAATATAGATGAGATGTTTTACCATCGCTGCGACGGGAATCCGCCGATAGTCAAACCGCTGACAGCGAGAAATAATCGTGGGTAAAACTCTTTGCGGATCGGTAGTGGCTAGTACGAATACTACTCGATCGGGTGGCTCCTCTAGAGTTTTCAACAGGGAATTGAATGCTGCCGTTGTCAGCATGTGGCACTCGTCAATGATATAAACCTTGTAGCGGCATTGGACTGGGGCATACTGGGCGCGTTCGATAATTTCGCGAATATTGTCTACACCTGTATTGCTAGCGGCATCAATTTCAATGATATCTAAAGCAGCACCGAGCGCGATCGAACTACATACATCACATTTACCACAAGGTTGTGCTGTAGGTACCCGACTCGCCATACAATTAAGAGACTTCGCTAGTATTCTCGCGCTGGACGTTTTGCCTGTGCCCCGTGGCCCAGTGAACAAGTACGCAGGGGCAATCTTCTCCAGCCTCAGTGCATTAGCTAAGGTGGTAGCGATCGCCTCTTGCCCAACTAGATCGGCGAAAGTTTGCGGTCTATATTTATGATGTAGAGGTATATATGCCATCTGCGGGATAAATAAAGATGAAGTGGAGCTAAAGAGAACTGACTCGATTCTCCAAAGGAGAGGCTTTGCCAACGAGGTGGTTTGCCTAGCACTACTCTCTAAGATACTCTAGATCGAATGTACCTAAATGCAGTCGAGGAATCACTAAATGTTAAAAAAAATCTGGCAATCATTCGTGAAGTGGTTTCGCAAATTATTATTTGGACGAGGGGCGAGTAAATCGACTCTCTCCTCGCGAAGCTATGCCAACGACAGACTGATGACTACTGGCGAATTACCACCTCTTGATGATACCGATCGAGAGTATCTATTTATGCAGTTGCTGGAGGGAGTGGCTCATGGTTGGCAACAACCACGCGCGATCGGCTTTTTTAACAAAATCAGACAACGAGTCCGAAAATCCGACTGGCTAGAATGGCTGGAACGGTTTGGTAATAACTTGATCGATGCACCCATACCCAATTATGAACTAGCTGGACGGATGGTGCAATTAGGTCAACTTGACTGTGGTGAAATCGGCGATCTAGCTGGAGAGTATGGGCAGCGGCTGCTCAACCGTCAAGCAGAAGAGCTACCAGGGGAATATCTACCGATCGTGGAATTCAATGCTTTAGAACTAGATATGGATGTAGATACGCCATACGATTTCAGCTATGGCGGCTCAGAAACCAAATATCAAAAATTTGGTGAGGTACCGCCAGAACTACTCCTCGATAATGCGCCAATCCCCGATCCACCATTTACACCTCAACCTGAAGCAGAAAATATCGATTCAGAAACTCGTGAAATTACACTCGAAGAATTTTCATCAATGCTACACCAAGATCCGGGTTTAGTGGCTGAACTAGCCGAACAATTTGGGATCGAGACAACCGATCCACAAATAATCATTAACGCAGTTGTCGCTCAAATGCAACAACAAGTACAACCAATCAGTGGCGACCTCAATTCGTCCAACCAACTAACTCCACCCTCCACACCGGAGATTCCTTCCATACCGCCAGAGATTCCTTCCACACCGCCAGAGATTCCCTCAGCACCACCAGAGATTCCTTCCACACCACCGGAGATTCCTTCCACACCGCCAGAGATTCCCTCCACACCAGAGATTCCTTCCATACCAGAGATTCCCTCAACACCGCCGGAGATTCCTTCCACACCACAGATTCCTTCCATACCAGAGATTCCCGTTGCTGCCAAAGAACAACAAGTCTCACCACCACCACCCCCACCCTTACCAAAACTGGAATACAAACCAGAAGATCCGTGGAGTAGCAATCTGTTGGGTAATGAAGAGGCTTTCCCACAGACAGCTAATACGCCCGATCGTCGAGGAGTTTGAGTGAAAATGAGCCAAATTACCAACTTATACACAGATGGAGCTTGTTCGGGCAATCCTGGCCCTGGTGGATGGGGTACGGTTGCTTACTTTGATGATGGTAGCTGTCATGAATTTGGCGGTCGCGATCGAGCGACGACTAACAATCGCATGGAAATGCAAGCCGCGATCTCTGCGCTGGAATTTTTTGTCAGCACAAATCAATCCTCACAATGTATACTCTACACCGATAGTGAATACCTGATTAAAGGCATCACCCAGTGGGTGAAAGGTTGGAAGAAAAAGGGCTGGAAAACTGCGGCTGGGAAACCCGTCCTCAATCAGGATTTGTGGGAGACACTCGACACGCTCAATGGCAAAGTGCAGTCCCAGACCAAAATCCCTGTGGCTTGGCAACACGTTCGCGGTCATTCTGGCAACGTGGGCAACGAACGCTGCGATACGATCGCCAGAGGGTTTTCTAGCGGTCAACCACCACAACTGCGGCAACAATCTACAATAGAAGCATCAGAGTCATTACCTGTTACACAGAACCCTCCAGATCCTGTAACACTCATTCCCTCTCGCCCTGATTTGCAGATTGTCCCCATGTTAGAAGAACAGACGATTCATTCCGATAGTACCGAGCATATCCCCCGCGAAGTTCGAGTTGCACATCTCCATCACCTCATCGATACTTTGCGGATCACTGATGAAATTGCCAAAAGTGGTTATCTAATTGCTAGTTCCGAATTAGCCGATCTGATGGATATCAATGCCAGTGCTGTAACTAGTCGCGGCGACAGGTGGGCATGGCGCAATTGGATCGTTTCGAGAGTCCGCCGTGAAGGTAATCAAATTTTATGGCAACTCGAACGGGTAGATGGGGAATGAGTTGAAAGTTGTTCGTGCTATTGCCAAGCAAAAGTTGAAAGTTGAAACCTAGATAGTGGGCAATGCTTACATCTAGGTTTTAGTCATTTTTTAAAAAAGTATTCATCACTTTTATTTCCCTATAATTTAGTGATAAGGTACATTTCTAAGAGGATGTTTGGAAATACGGAGACGATCTAAAAAAAGTAGTAATTTGGCATCAATCTGCCCCCTGTCTTGTCGCGATTATATGTGCGGGGGAACCCCGCCCATATCGCGCCGCTAAATCCCCCAATTCTGGGGGACTTTGACTCTAGTTCCCCCCAGAATTGGGGGGCTAGGGGGGCTGGTCAAGTGTCACTTTATACTTTCCAAACATCCTCTAAGAGTAATGCTAAAATCCCTAATGTAGAAAGGTTTGCTGAAAAACTAGATATTATAGAGTAGATGACACTTTGGTTAAATCTAATCGGCATCATGGCGATCGGGTGTGGATTATGGTACAGAAATATTGGTCTGACTGTAGCAGGTTGTGCGATCGCACTAGGAATATCGACACCGATTATCTATCGAGGTATCCGCCCCAAAATCCCTAAATCTTTATCTTCAGTACAGCGATTGCGGTTAGTCACCACAATTACGCTCTCATTGGCGATCGTTAGTTTGCTCAAGATTGGTGGATTTTTTAGCTATATTAGGGGTTTATCAACTTACACAGATTGGAATGTGGTGGGGGTATTAGGACTGTGGAGTGGTGCGATTGGGCAAGCCGCAATTGCTAGCATCGCAGCATTTGTTTCTTGGCGACAGTATATCGTCTCTCGCGATTTGACGATCGAGCAAAATCGCCTCAATCGCCAACAAAATATTCTCACGCAACAACAAACGATCGATAATTACTTTCAGGGGATTTCCGATCTAGTGCTCGATGATGATGGTTTTTTGGAAGATTGGCCCCAGGAACGCGCCTTTGCAGTGGGACGTACTGCGGCATTATTAGGTAGTATTAATGCTGCTGGGAAAGCTAGGGTAATTCGCTTTCTATCGCGCTCTAAATTGCTGACACCCCTGCAACGCGATCTGCGCTTGGGTAAGGTGATTCTCAATGGAAATGGGGGTTATGATGAAGATCGGATCTCTGGCGTTCGGGTCATCAATTTGGGGGTAATGCTGGCGGGTACAGATCTCGCTCAAAACGATCTGCGGTGGACAGATCTCAGCGATGCTAATTTGATTCGGACTAATTTGAATGGATGCAATCTGTCGCAAGCTAATTTATCTAGAACTATCCTGTATCAAGCTAAATTAATGGATGCAGATCTTAAAGGTACGCGATTTTTTTATGGCGATATTCAACTTGCCAGTCCCCGTATTCCCACTAGCGATCACCTATCGCTAGACACAGCCTCTACTTTAGAAAATCGTCCAGATTATATTACAGGTAAATTTTCAGGTGCAGTGGTTGAAGATGTCGATTTTACCAATGTTTTACATATGTCTGAAGAACAGCGTCAATACTGTTGCGCTTGGTGTGGTGAAGCATCACGTCGCACTATACCTGGAGGATGTCAAGGGATTCCCAATCGGTTACTATCGATCGAGTATTCATCTTCAGCTCGATCGTTTGATGATGATTATATTGGTTGATAGTAGCTAGTTAATGGTAGATAAATGACAGTTATTTTGTATTGGGGTGATGATGACTTCTCGATCGCTAAATCAGTTAGCGCGATTCAACACTCAGCACTCGATCCAGCTTGGACGAGTTTTAACTACGAGAAGATTACACCAGAACGCGAAGATGCCGCGATAGCGGCTCTGGATGCAGCGATGACACCCCCCTTCGGAACTGGAAAACGGGTGGTCTGGCTGGCAGATACTAGCCTAATGCAGCAATGTTCGGAGCAATTACTCGCCGAGTTGGAACGGACATTACCTCAAGTTCCGGCTACGACAATTCTGCTACTTACTAGCAAAAATAGACCAGACGGAAGATTGAAATCGACCAAGACAATTCAGAAATATGCTAATGTCCAGGAATTTAGTCTGATTCCACCTTGGAAAACTGAAGAACTCAGCCAGCGAGTACAGATTGTCGCCAAAGAGTTGGGATTGAAATTAACTTCAGATGCGATTCAATTGCTAGCTGAATCTGTGGGTAATAATACTCGCCAACTATATCTCGAACTAGATAAATTACAATTACTAGCTGGTGGCGAAGGACAAAGGATCGATCGAGTGATGGTGGCTAGTCTCGTAGTTGCCAATACCCAAAACAGTCTCCAACTTGCTGCGGCAATTCGTCAAGGAGATGTTGGGACAGCCTTAAATCTAGTTAGCGAATTAATTAACCACAACGAACCTGCACTCAAAATAGTTGCTACCCTTGTCGGTCAATTTCGCACCTGGTTGTGGGTGAAAATGCTCCTAGAAGCTGGAGAAAAAGACGATCGAGTCATTGCGACAGCCGCCGGACTAGGAAACCCCAAACGCCTATTTTTTATCAAGCAAGAACTTCAATCTACTACTGCCGATCGACTTGCCGCCAGTCTACCAAAATTACTCGATTTGGAATTTAATCTCAAACGTGGTGGTGAAACTATTTCTACTTTACAGATGCACACGATCGAATTGTGCCGTGGGTTTACAGTAGGGAATAGGGATTAGGGCGTGGAGCGTAGTAAAGTTGTTAGAACGGGAAATTAAAACTCATTCCAATAGTGCACTATGACTACTACCTCTAAATCCTCCAGATCGAGCCTAAAACCTAAAACCTAAAGCCTATCTATCCCTTATCCCCTAATCATGAAGATTCGCCGTCGTCCCCCTAGTTCATCCGTAAATGTTGGCCCGCTTGAATATCAGATCGTAGTCCCAAATGGTCAACCCGAACACATCCTCGAAGAAATTGTCTGGCACAAAGAACGAGAAGTAGAATATCTACGGGACAAAATGCCCCTAGATAAGTTGAAAAAACAAGTAACCAGCATGGCACCGCCGCTGGAATTTTTGGGTGCACTCCAGCAGGGCAAAACTCATCCAGCCTTGATTGCGGAAGTAAAGAAGGCTTCGCCAAGTCGAGGGGTAATTAGGGAAGATTTCGATCCGGTGGAGATTGCTAAAGCTTATCAACGTGGTGGCGCAAGTTGTTTGTCAGTATTGACAGATCGGAAGTTCTTTCAAGGTAGCTTTGAAAATCTAGCAGCCGTGCGTCAAGCTGTGGATCTACCGCTATTGTGTAAGGAGTTTGTGATTTATCCTTACCAAATTTACTATGCTCGCGCTCATGGTGCTGATGCCGTCTTGTTAATTGCCGCAATTTTAGAAGATGTGGATCTTCAGTATTTTCTCAAGATCGTTCAGGTATTGGGAATGACGGCTCTAATCGAGGTGCATACAGAGGAAGAGTTCGATCGAGTATTAGGGTTAAATGGTGTAAAACTGATTGGGATTAACAACCGCAATCTGGCTGATTTTAGTGTAAATTTACAAACTACCAGTCAACTTTTAGGATCGCGGCGACAAGAAATAATCGATCGAGGAATTTTGATTGTGAGTGAATCGGGGCTACACACTGCTGAAGATCTTAAAATAGTAGCTGAGGCTGGAGCTAATGCTGTCCTAATTGGGGAATCCTTGATCGGGCAGGAAGATCCCGAACAAGCGATCGTCAATCTGTTCGCAGTATAGTTTCTGCATTTACCCACCTAAATAATCACCGATTCATTCGGTAAAAGATGACGGCACATTCATGGAGCGAATTAAATTACCTGCGCTGGTACATTACGAACTGATTTTACAAGTCCTCGAACGCCAAACAATGATGACAGCCGATCGCGATCCGATCGTCAGAGAGCGAGTACAACAATTGATCGTCACTCTCCGCAAAGCTTTGTCTCAACACAAGCTGTTAGAAGATACCTGCAATCATCAACAGATGGAGGTAGAACATGTTTGGGCACTCAATTCAGTTCTCAATAACAACAAAGTTGTCACGAGAGATTAGCTCGATTAGCGATCCTCAAAATTCAGCGATGCCGCAATTGATGAATTACTGCTCCGCTGAATTTTGAGGCTCTAAATTTCGCTGTCAACTGTCAACTGTCAACTGTCAACTGTTTAGCCGATCGATTTGCTATCTACGACCGCGCCATCTTGCTGAGGACTGACGATCGAAATGTAGGGTTCGCTGAGATATTTATTAGCTACGGTTTGGAGCTGGGCTGATGTAAGTTGTTGAATTGCTGTGCTAAACTCCATGTCAAAATCCATACCCAATCCTAGCAGCTCATACCACCCATAGGTTTGCGCTAGTTGTCCATTAGTTTGTTTCCCCAAGGCATACTGTCCGAGCAGCTTATCTTTAGCCGTTTGGAGTTCGGCGGCTGAAAGCGATTCCAGGCACAATCGATCGACTTCTGCACGTAAACCACTCACGGCAATACCTGTATTGATAGGATTGGTGCCCATATAGACAGCAAAGTGGGAGGTGTCTAATCTAGTCGGGTAAAATGCCGATACATCGTAGGCTAATCCACGTTTCTCTCGCAATTCTACAAATAAGCGGCTGGACATTCCATTGCTCAAGTAACTATCGATTAATTTGAGGGCGATGCAGTCAGGATCGTGAATCGCTGGGGCTAAGTAGCCCAACATGACGATCGCTTGTTGGGTAGCTTGATGCTCCACTTGGTACTGGGGTTGAGTAGCAACCAGCTCAGTCGCTAGAGTGGGGATGTCGATCTGGGGTATTTCCCAATCGCCGAATACTTTGGTAACTAGATCGATCGCTTCCGATGGGGTAATCCGCCCTGCAAGGCTGATAATCAGGCGATCGGGACGAATATGAGTCTGATGATAATCAACCAAGTCCTGACGGGTAATTTGCGCCATTGTCGCCGCTGTGCCCAAGCTCGATCGAGAGTAGGAATGTTCGCCATATAGTGCCGTCCGCAATTGTCGATAGGCATTATTAAATGGTTGCTCTGTCTGCGATCGAATTGCTTGAAGGATTAACTTGCGTTCGAGTTCGATCTGTGCTGGTGGAAAATTGGGGGTTCTGAGGACTTCTCCTGCTAACTTGAATATATCTACCAGATCTGACCTGACAGTCTTCAAACTCAACTTGATATAATCTGTAGTTGTCTCTGCACCCAACCCCGCACCAACCGATTCTACTCGATCGGCAATTGCCAATGCCGACGATCGATCGGTTCCTTTCATCATCACCGATGTCAGCAGTTGGGCTAATCCAGCTTGTGCGGCTGTTTCCCATCTACTCCCAGCCGGAATAAAAAATCGCCCTGAGACGATATCCGCTGTCGGATTAGCAATCGTCAGAAGCGTGATGCCATTGGCTAACTGGCTGCGGTGAATGGGGGGATTAATCATTGACAAGAATGTGAGATATTAAATTCACTGTTTACGATCCAAGCTACACCATATTCGGTGTTGTCTGCCGTAAGTAATAAGTAATAAGAATAAGTAATAGTAATAAGTTCGTTGTCGATCTAGGGATAGACACCTTAGATCGACAACTATCGCACATGCAGGCGTTGGCTAATGACCCTTGTTAGCTGGTAAAGATGCTAGCAATTGTCGCTTGAATTTCACAAGCCGCTGCATATGGATCTGGTGCTGATTTGATCGGTCTACCTACCACAATATAATCAGCCCCATTCATAAATGCTGTTTTAACATCAACGGTTCTTTTTTGATCGTCGCTGTTTTCCTGAGTATTATCTACTGGTCTAATCCCTGGAGCGACCACGAGAAAATTAGCATCCAAATTGGCTCTGAGAGCCTTGGCTTCGCGTCCAGACGAAATCACACCATCACAACCGATCGCTAGGGCACGTTTGGCTCTAGACAGCACTAGAGCGTCAGGATCGCAGTCGAAGCCCAAATCGTTTAAGTCACCTCGATCGAGACTAGTCAACACTGTCACGGCGAGAATCTTTAAATCTTGTTTCTCGCGAACGGCAGCTTTGAGAATTTCATCATTGCCATGAACGGTAACAAAACTAATGCCGCGATTGGTGAGTTGTTTAACTGCCGATCCGACTGTCTGTGGTACATCAAAAAATTTCAGATCGACAAAGACTTTTTTGTTGCGTGCTAGCAACCACTCGATCGTTTCAAAGTATTGACCACCCAAGAACATCTCCAGCCCTAGCTTATAGAAGATCGCAGCATCACCGAGCTGTTCTACAAGCTGCCGCGCTCGATCGCTAGTTTCGACATCCAAAGCAAAAATTAGTCGCTCTTTCGGGTCAATATTTTTTTGAGAAAGATAGGTGCGATCGTCTGACATGACATTTACGGCAACATAACAATGATATTCATCTTTTACTTTAGCTGTAAAAGTGAACACCAGTAGAAAGTCGGGGCAATTGATGAATTGCCTCAATCTCCCCAGCAACAAATTCGCTTGCAACTGTCAACTATCAACTATCAACTAATTAACCTCTAGCCTCAGCGGCTCTTTGCTCTTCCTGAGTTTGAGGCGGACGATAGCCATGTTCAAAGGCAAATCTCACGAGCTGCGACCTATTTTCCAGATTCAACTTGGTAAGAATATTACTTAGATGGGTCTGAACAGTGCGAGGGCTGATAAATAGACGTTGACTGATTTGTTTATTAGTCAAGCCTTGGATCACTTCCCAGAATACTCGTGCTTCAGCCGGAGTCAGTGGTAAATCTTCTTCTGGCTCAGGATGTTTGATTGGGGCTGCCGATGCTGATGAACCCTCACCATATTCGTTCCCTTCACTATCTTCAGGGACTTTTTGCATCAAGCGCACCATTTCCGAATGGATGCGCCGAGAACGTTCGAGTTGAGCTTCAATTTTAGCCAGAAGTTCCAGTGGCTCAAAAGGTTTGGTGATGTAATCATCAGCACCAATGTAATGACCCTGAATCCGATCTTCGAGATCCTTTTTAGCTGTTAAAAAGATAAATGGCACTAATTGTCCTGGTCTAGTCGCACGGAGGCGACGACAAAACTCTAAACCATCCATTCCTGGCATCATGATATCTGATACGACCAGATCTGGCGGATCTTGAGCGAAAAGTTTTAAGCCTTGGACTCCAGAGGTAACAACACGTACAGAATAACCACGCTTTTCTAGATAGCGTGTGAGCACGGCTTGGAGAGTTTTATCGTCGTCTACTAATAATATTTTTTTCACGTTTGGATCCTTGGGGTCACAACGATTTGTCAGGAAATGGGGTAAAAGTATGAGTTGCTAAATTTAGCAGTGCAATTTATCTAATCTAAGTGGAGATTGAGGGTTTGGGTGTGCTTTAACGATCGCTTTCGATCCGAGCAGGAGTAACAATGTTACAGACCCGCTCCGCAATTGAATCTTACACAGATCGCAACCACGTAGCAGTTTGGCTGCTTTCAAAGGCGATCGTTCATCGATTCAGATACATTCCCACATACAACTATACAACCAGGAAAGGCTCGGCAAGCTGTCTGGGCAATTTTTAGCACTGGTGAATGCCGCGCAGATCGCTATCTGTGAGTATTTCTGAATCGATGTCATCGTTCCTGATAATTTTATCATTCCCTCAATTTGAGAAGATGGCACAGGCGCAGCTCGATTGTTGGCTTCTAGATTTCTAGATCGGTAGCTAAGGTGGCTCAGATCGAGGGAGACCTTTGCGTAACGCCGGAAAATGTCCGATCGAGTCTCAAATTGGATGTCTACGGCTGTCACCAAGGCCTTATCGTATCCCCAATAAAGGCGCGATCTCGGCTATGATGCCGATCTAGTATTGACTGATTTTCATGCAGCTAACCTCTAGCTTCAGCAGCTCTTTGCTCCTCCTCCTGGGTTTGTAGGGGGCGATAGCCATGCTCGAAGGCAAATCTCACGAGCTGCGATCTATTTTCTAGATTCAGCCGATGTTCCAGATTCAGCTTGGTGATGATGTTGCTCAAGTGAGTTTGGACAGTGCGGCAACTGATAAATAGCCGTTGGCCGATTTCTTTATTGGTTAAGCCTTGGATCGCTTCCCAGAATACTCGTGCTTCAGCCGGAGTCAATGGTAGATCTTCTACTGGCTCAGGATCTTGAGCTTTGGCAAAGGTTTCTGCAAGATTGTCGTCATATTCCTTCCCGTCACGATCTTCAGGGACTTTTTGGATCAAGCGCACCATTTCCGAATGGATGCGCCGCGAACGTTCGAGTTGAGCCTCAATTTTAGCCAGAAGTTCCAGTGGCTCGAACGGTTTGGTGATATAGTCATCAGCACCAATATAGTGACCTTGAATCCGGTCTTCGAGATCCTTTTTAGCTGTTAAAAAGATAAATGGTACCAATTGTCCAGGTCTAGTCGCACGAAGGCGACGACAAAATTCTAACCCATCCATTCCTGGCATCATGATATCTGACACGACCAGATCTGGGGGATCTTGAGCAAAAAGTTTTAACCCCTGGACTCCAGAGATAACAACACGTACAGAATAACCACGCTTTTCTAGGTAGCGTGTCAGCACGGTTGGGAGAGTTTTATCGTCGTCTACTAATAATATTTTTTTCACGTTTGGGTCCTTAGGGTCACAAGGATGGGAAAATTCGAGCGGCTAACGTATGATTACGATAGACTTGCAACTTTTATGCAAATGCTCGGTTCTCAACTCCCCGATCTCATACCAATTTAAAGAATTAAAGCGACAGATCTTTACCCCACCCAACCTCCCCTTCATAAGGGGAGGAGCCAATCTGTCGTCTATCAAACTCAATAGACTTCCGGCGAAAGTCAGGCTTTAGGCTTTAGGCTTTAGGCTTTAGGGGAAACTATAGACGAAAACAGCGGTGCGCTTCGCGGAGGTTTCCTCCGCATGAAGGCGCAACAAGACAATACTAGAAAAGATTTTATTTCTACTTTCGCAGGAGGTCTAATTTAGGATCGCTATTACCCTCCACCCCTAAAACCCTAAAGCCTAAAGCCTAAAACCCTAAAACCCTAAAGCCTAAAGCCTAATTACTGATAACCTGCGGCTTGGAGCGAGAATAGATGAGCATACCGTCCATCAGCTTCTAATAATTGCTCGTGACTACCTTGTTCGATAATTTGACCGTTTGCCATCACAATAATTTTATCAGCCATTCTAACTGTCGAAAATCGATGGGAAATTAACACGACCATTCGATCTTGTGTCAGGGCGCGGAAATGATTAAAAATATTCATCTCAGCTTCAGCATCCATCGCCGCAGTTGGTTCATCGAGGATCAAGATATCCGCATCCGATCGCATGAAAGCCCGCGCCAGAGCGATTTTTTGCCATTGTCCGCCAGATAATTCTTGTCCACCTTTGAACCATTTTCCCAGTTGGGTATCAAATCCTTGAGGTAGCACATCGATGAAAGGTTTTGCCATGCCTTTATTAGCGGCAATATCCCATTCTTGGCGATCGTCGAGATGTTCGACATCCCCTACCCCGACATTTTCCCCCACTGTAAATTGATATTGGACAAAGTTCTGAAAAATTACGCCGATTCTCCGTCTTAATACATCGACATCCCAATCATTTAAATCCACTCCATCTAGTAAAATTCTGCCACTAGTAGGTGTATAGAGATTGGTTAAAAGCTTGATCAGCGTGGTTTTACCAGAGCCATTCTCACCGACGATCGCAAGTTTTTCGCCCAGTGGTAGATGCAGTGAAATATTATTTAGAACGGGCTGCTGACTGCCTGGATAGCTGAAGGAAACATTCTCAAACCTAATCCCCTCGTGAATCATCCCCTGGGTGATTTTACCCTGAGATTGAGGCATGGGTTGTTCTAAAAATTCGTAGAGATTGGCAAGATAGAGGTTGTCTTCATACATTCCGCCGATCGAAGTTAATGCTGAGGCAAAGGTTGACTGTCCCTGCCTAAATACTACTAAATACATCGTCATCTCGCCCAAGGTAATTACCCCAGCGATCGCTTTAATTACAATCCAAGCATAAGCTGCATAAAAAGCTACTGTACTCAGCAAGCCCAACAAATAGCCCCACCAGCCCTTCTTAATCGTCAGATTGCGATCGTCCTCATACAGCAGGTTAAAGATATCGCGGTAACGCTGCAACAGCACCGCACCTAGCTGATAAAGCTGTACCTCCTTGGCATAATCTTCTCTAGCTAATAAAGTCTCTAGATAATGTTGCTGGCGAGTTTCGGGCGATCGCCACCGAAATAATCGAAAGGCGTGTTCGGAAAAACGGGTTTCGGCAATAAATGACGGAATTGCTGCCACAATCAGCACCAATACTGCCCACCCCGAAAATCGCCACAGCAAGCCGCTAAATGTCAATAATGTCAGGGCAGACTGACACAGCCCAAAGGTGCGGGTAATCAAGGATAGCGGACGGCTAGAGGCTTGGGAGCGAGCCTGACTCATCTTGTCATAAAATTCTGAGTCTTCAAAATGCGCCAGATCCAGGGTGAGGGCTTTTTCGAGAATCAATTCATTGACGCGTTGAGCCAGCAATACCCGTAGTAATGATTGGCAAACTACTAAACCTTTTTGAGACGCTGCTAACAAGACGATCGCCACTGCTTCGAGACAGACATAATTAATCGCACTCTGACGATCGATTGTCAAACCACTCCGGTTTGCCAACACCACGCTATCGACAATTAACTTACCGACGAGGGCGACTGCACCTGGTAACAATCCACCTACCAGAGCTAAAACTGCTAGTGCCACAGTTAACGCATGACTGGTAGTCCATACTAAGGCTAGAGCTTTGCTGCCATAGCGAAATACCGATAGAGACTGGCGAATACTCTTGCTTACTAGTTTCAATTTCCGCCAGTTACTTTTTTTTCTATTCATCTTTTCGTTGGCATCGCCGCTGGGCTGAAAAATTATCGCTTGAACCCAGAGCCATCAAGGCTTTCTACCAGTATAATTGAAATTCGTAGTCTAGGTGTACTGTTGTGACGAGCCTCAACATCTGATGAGGGCGTAAATTATCTTTCTCAGCGGAACCCACTTTGCTCGGTGGTACCAAGCAACCACACACCCGCCATCATTAAACCCACGAAGCCCCATTTTATCGGCAACTTTTGGCTAGTTTCATCGAGATCGGGCTTCACTCCCTGACGATTGCGCCCCTGCAACGTCGTAATCAACAAAGACAGCCCAAAAGCATATGCTGGGGTAGAAGCTTCGATCGCCGAAACTAAAACTGGTACCCCTAATTTGACGGCTATTTGTCCAGTGTAAAGAGCTACCAAATTAGTTAACTCGATCGCGATAAATACGGGTAAAGCCTGTTGAATCTTGGGTAAATCTTCGCGCAGTGTCGATCTAACTTCTTTCATCACCAAACTACTCAATCCACTGATAATAATGCCAGTCGCGATCGATAGAAATGCTCCAAAAAATTCAGTTCGGCCGAAGATATATTTTTCAATCAGTACTACAATAGTTTGAAGTCCGGCGGCGATCGACATCAGATACAGTGTATCCCACCTATTACTAAACTTATCGATCGAACATAGCCCAACGGAAGCGACTATTAATAAGACAATCCCCAGATAATTATTCCCAGTAATTAAATATCCAAACAACCAATAACTAGTAACAATCAAAAAAATCGGAGTCAGGTTCCAATAAGCAGCAACGGTACCAGAATCACTGCAATCCAAGGCACGAAAGTAAAAAAATTGACTCAGTTGAACGATCGCTCCAGTGACTAAGCAGATAAGTAGTAGATCCCAGTGGGGAATAACTACGGGGATCTTTAAAAATGGCAGTACCAAAAAAATACCAGCAGAAATACCTGAACTAGTGACAACTCCCAACCACGGCTTACTAAAAATGTTATCTACGCAATGTTCGTCTAGAATATGAACGATTGCCCACAGGAAGGAGCTAAATAAAGCATATTGTATCCACATAACAGATTGCTAAGACAAGGTAGAAGACCTTAAAGATTTGTAAATACTTCATCCTGCTGTAATGCTTGAGGATAATGTCTAGTCTTCTTTTAATACCTCATCTCTAGCGAAACTTTTCCTCACAACTTATATACTGTTATCAATACCATAACACACTAAATAGCTCGGTACGACCGAGTATGAAATATGCCAAAGGAGCAGCATTGCCTAATATTTAAATTTCAGATTATTTCTTTCCGTATACCTCTTTCCTTCGAGTTGCGCTAAATATTTACCTATCCTATTTAGCGCAACTCGAATCGAGCTAAACCAAAATATTTAAGTTTAGCTCGATCGGCTATTTATGACTTAACCCAAATTGCTACCGATACTTAAAGTAGTTAAAATCACTCCTGATGTTGCAAAGTCCGCCTGTATTTCGCTGCTTGCTGCTCCACTACCCTACAAGCATTCCTCCTGGCTGCGGCTGGGAATGCTTGAGGTGAGCGACAAAAGTCCACTCCTGACTGCTTTACGTAGTTAGGGTTTTGGTAGCTCGATTGCCCAGCGATCTGACTACCGCGAATTACGCGATTCTCCACGGAGAGGCTACGCCAACGGCTCGATCCAAAAAATCAGAATAAGCTATAATTCAAAAGTATATGTCTGTAGTTAAAGTTGAAAACTCCAAACTTTGAAGGCTTCGGACACTACCGATATAGAGACAAATTAAGTAACTTAAATGTATAAAAAGTTACTAACTAGTCTGAGTTAGTTTTTGGATCGTATTTACTACCCACCCATTCTGCTGCACTAACTGTAACTATGTTCACCGATCTCATCGCTAGAATTCACAATTGTGCCAGAGAGGAAGATATCCTCACCGCAAGTGTCGAAAGTGTCAAACAAGCTCTAAACTGCGATCGAGCCGTAGTCTATAGTTTGCAACCGCAGAGTTTGGGAAAGGTGGTTGCGGAGGCGGTAGAGCCAATGTTTCCCCGCACGATCGAAACAACCATCGACGATCCCTGCTTTCTATCGCGACATATAGATACTTACCGCCAAGGGCGAATCAATGCGATCGAGAATATCCAGACAGCACGGATTGCACCTTGTTATATTGAAACTCTCGAAAATATTGCAGTTAAAGCTAATTTAGTCGTACCGATTCTGCTACCAAATCAAGAGCTATATGGTTTGTTGATTTTGCACCAATGTTCCCAACCCCGCGCGTGGAAACCCGAAGAGATCGCTCTGACAGCCCAAATGGGGTTGCAGATTGGTTGGGCTTTGGATAATGCCATAAGATGGTCGGAGTGTCAGAAAATTCACTCAATCGTAGAGCGGCAAAAGTACTACAGTGATGTGCTAGTAGCAGCCACGCAAAAAATCCATCAAGGCACTACTCGCGTTGAAGTATTGCAAATAGCTACCACTCAAGCCCAGCTTATTTTAAAGTGCGATCGATCGATTGTCTATGCGTTTGCCCAACCAAATCTAGGGAGAATCATTGCTGAAGCGACATTACCTGCATTGTCATCGATTAAAGGGATGACGATTGAAGATCCCTGTTTCGAGCCTGACTACATTGATAAATATCAGCATGAGGGAGTTCAATCGATCGATAACATTCATGAAGCTGGAATCAGCGATCGCTTTGTGAATATTTTGGGGGAAATTGCAGTAAAAGCCAGCATCACAGTCCCCATCATCGGGAGTCAGAATGAGTTATTTGGGTTACTGGTAGTGCATGAGTGTTTTAACTATCGTCATTGGCAAGAGCCGGAAATAGAGTTCCTCAGACAGATTGGCATCCAGACTGGTTTGGCTTTGCGTAAAGGGCAATATCAAGAAGAAGTAATGGCGATGAAGTCTTCACTCAAGCGTGCTGGGATCGTCAAAGAAACAATTGCTACCGCCGATACTCAAATCCAGCATGTCAAGGAGTTTCTGACTAACTCTGTCCAAAATTTAGATGAAGCCAAACATCTGATGCGATTGCTCAGTCATGAAGTTATTTCTCTCACAGAAAAATTTTCTAGTGAAGATATCAACCTGATCCAAATTATCGCTAGAAAATTGCAGAGTAATACGGATACAGCAACAGTTGAAACGCTCTCACTTCAGTCCGATGTTGCCGAATTAGAAACAGCACTCGACTCTGCCATTAAAGTATATAAATCTCACTCTCATAATTAGGGTGTTACGATGAGTTAGATCGGAGATGGGAGATAATTTTGTGATAAACAGAACAACCATCTCAGATTGGTAACGTCCTAATTAGATCCTCAGCAATAACTCCAAGCTTATTTTTGGTAGGCTCCCATTGGCTCTTTAATCAACCGAATATAAAGATGACGGAAGGTAGATTTTATCACTCGCGGTAGGGCAAAATCGATCGGCATTAAAGCTTCAGGCAATTTCCAATCGCTGCAACTGAGATCTGCTGGGCGCATCAGCGGAAACTCAATCGAGTCGAGCGCGGGAGCTAATCCCAATCGTTGCGCCGCCGCCGCCGTCGGTACCAAGTGCGCCTCCACATTCAAAACTTCTAACATGGCGACATCTAAGGCAAACACATCACCAGATGCACCGAGAACGCCCAAAAAACGGGGTTCGCCACCACTTGGGCCATTTCCTTCATGCCCAATGATGCCATCGATAATCGTCAAATTTGGGCTAATTGCGCGGGCGGTTTCCACCAGCATTTCGCCAAATCTTTCGGCACTTTTACCCGCTTCCATGTGCCACCACGCTTTCATCTTGCCAGGAACGCAACCAAACAAATTTTTCACACCCAAAGTCATAGTGAGCTGCATATGAGATTTGACTTTGGGTAAATTTATTACCACATCAGCTTCCATCGCTTCTTTACTCAGCCGCAAATGGTTGAACTCTGTACTGGCTGTGTTGTAACGTTTGCCATGAAATTCGACTACAGGTAAATCTAATTCCGCCATCATCGGCAAATAACCATTGGATTTAGCCACCCCCATCGCACTCCCAAAAGCTGGGCTATCACCAAAAAATGGCTTTCCACCAGCCGCAATTACTAGCTCGGCAACACATCTGACTAATTCTGGACGAGTGACACATTCTTTAGTGGGACGAGCACCAGTTAATAGATTAGGCTTGAGTAAGACTCGATCGCCCATTTTGACAAAAGCACCAATCCCACCTAATGGGGCGAGTACTGCTTCTACCGACTCGCGCAGTTGGGCGGCTTCATAAGATGTGGCGCGAATTAGGCTGACAGTTGGGGACATAGGGAATAAGTTGATAGTTGATAGTTGATAATTGATAGTTGACAGTTAATGATTAGATATATAGTGGGCAGTGCGGCATGGTCGAGTCGCCTGCCTAGCCCGCCATCTAGATTCCATGCGGTTTCCACACCATTATATCCTTCCCGTTATTGCTTTGCATCTAGGCGATCGCGTTACAATAGCATTGTTGCAATCATTACTGTATATGACTTCGATCGCTACTCCGACTGCAAATATTACCTGGATGTGGCGCGGACATCAGATTAATTATCAGACTGCTGGCGAAACGGGCGCAGCCGTATTACTCATTCATGGATTTGGGGCTTCCGTCGGACATTGGCGCAAGAATATTCCCGTACTGGCTGAAAGTTGTCGGTGCTATGCGATCGATCTGATTGGATTCGGAGCTTCAGCCAAACCCCAACCAGGAGCTGAAATCGAATATACCTTTGAAACTTGGGGCGAATTAGTCGTCGATTTTTGTCGGGAAATAATTGGGAGTCCGACAATATTAGTTGGTAATTCGATCGGGTGTATTGTCGCTCTCCAAGCTGCGGTAACTAATCCAGAACTCGTCAAAGGGGTAGCATTACTTAATTGTTCGTTGCGGTTATTACACGATCGCAAACGTGCCAAAATGCCCTTTTATCGTCGCTGGGGTACACCAATCCTCCAGTCTATCCTCACTGTACCAGCGATCGGTAAATTCTTTTTCAAGCAACTCGCCCAACGCAAAGTCGTTCGCAATATCTTGCGGCAAGCCTACCACCACCCAGAAGCGGTGAGCGAAGAACTAATCGATATCTTGATGGCTCCCGCCGCCGATCCTGGCGCAGCGGATGTATTCTTGAAATTTACCGCTTATTCTTGGGGGCCGTTACCTGAAGATCTATTACCCCAATTGACTTGTCCTGCGATCGCGATTTGGGGTGCTGCCGATCCGTGGGAACCGATCGCATTAGGGCGCGATTTGATGAATGTACCGACTGTTGATGAGTTTGTAGAAATCCCCGATGTCGGTCATTGCCCTCAAGATGAAGCACCAGAATTAGTCAATCCTGTTCTGAGTAATTGGATTGGTAAGTTGGCTTGAATCGCTCGACAACGGGGTGAGCTAAAATTACCCTAACTAGATGAAGTTATTTCTGTGCTGAGTCAAGCAAAATAAACATGGTACTAGCAGAATCTAAAACAATTAGCTTTGATGATTTTATCACCTGGTTGCCAGCGCGCTCTGCATTTCGATATGAACTGAGGGATGGAGAAATTCTCGAAATGCCTAAACCACCTGGTAAGCATTCGGAAATAGCTGGTGATATCTCTGGCAAACTATATTTAGAAATTACCCGATTGGGTTTGCCATACTTGATTCCGCGAGAATCGATTGTCAAATCGAGCGATGGTAAGTCCGGTTATGAGCCAGATGTTATTGTCTTGGATCGAGAAGCACTAGCTCAAGAACCACGGTGGGAGACTGAATCAATCATCATCCAAGGTAGTTCTGTAAAACTGGCGATCGAAGTAGTATCGACTAATTGGCAAGATGATTATGCTATCAAACAGATTGCGTACCAAGCATTAGGTATTCAGGAATATTGGATCGTCGATTATTTAGGATTGGGCGGACGAAATTTTATCGGCTATCCTAAACAGCCAACTATTTCAATTTATTATTTAGTTGATGGTGAATACGATTTACATCAATTTAGAAGTGGCGAGATGATTGAGTCGCCAACATTTCTCGATTTGGAACTATCGATCGATAGAATGGGCTGAAAAAATGATGAGTAAATACAGCATGGTTATTCAATGGTCTGATAAGGATCGGCTGTTCCTAGTCACAATTCCAGAGTTTGTAGAGCGAGTGGTGATGCCATGTACTCACGGTAAAACTCGCGAGGAAGCCATCCGTAATGGTGAAGAGGTAATTAAGATGTATTTGGAAGCTTGGCAATCAGAAGGCAAATCTATTCCTGCTTCCAGTAAATAGATGGAAAATTTCTGTATGATAAATAGTTAGAGATCCATTCTCAGATGCTATAAAGAAAGATGAGCACCACTGATTCTACGCAAGGTTTGTATAGTTTGAGTACTAAAGAGATTTATACCGAAGCAAAGAGTATATTCCAAGATTTCTTCAGAAATCAGACACCGCTTAATACATTTAAGCTTTCCATTACTCTCTATCATTTAATGGAATGGATCGAACAAAGTGAAATTTCTAACGATACTGCAAAAAGACTAGTTAATGAGCTTAGAAGCTACGAATTCTATGAAATTCTAAAAACTGTTGCAAACACCTCTAAGCACTTTCACTTAACGAGAAAATCTTCACCATCTCATGACCAGGTAGTCGTCGAGGGGTTTAGAATTGGTCAGAGTGTTATGGGTGAAAGATTTGGACAAGTTAATCTAGCTGTTGACTTTAACTCCAAGGAAGTCTGGTTAAGGGAAGTCTTTGCATATGTTTTAGGAAAGTACGCTGATTACTTTGAGGATTCTGAAAGTATTTACCCATTGGAGAATTGAAAATTGGTAAGATTGGACGCATCTCTTAAATAGGTAAGCGCGAATGTTTACAACCTTAGAAAAGCTTGCAACCTAGAGGGTGAATAGTTTCCATCCTCTAGCGTATTTTAGATTTAATTACGCCCAGCTACTTACTTGTAAGTTAGGCTAAGTCTAACAACCGCATTGCATCGGAACTTTGGATAGTATGTGATAGATGATTAAGCCTTATCTGCCTCTAGTGAGTGCGATCGGTTACAAAGAGAAAATAGGTCAGATCGATCGAGTATTGTAGAATGGATCGAGTTCTTGTAATATAAAGGTACCATTGAGCCGAGATCGATCGTGACACCTGAAATCATTACCCGCACCGAACAACTCCGCGTAAAACTCCAGGCGGCTGGCTATGCTTATTACGTTCTCGACAATCCCGTCATGGAAGATGCCGTGTACGACAGGTTGTATCGGGAACTGCAAGATTTAGAGAGCCAATATCCCGATCTGATAACTGCGGATAGTCCGACTCAACGAGTGGGTGAACGTCCGGCTTCGGGCTTTGTATCAGTCAAACATAATATCTCTTTATATAGCCTCGAAAATGCTTTTGATCTGGCAGAATTTGCCAAATGGGAAGCAGGTTGGCAGCGGAATATGGGGAGTAAAGAGAGTGCGGAATATATCTGCGAATTAAAGATCGATGGTTCGGCGATCGCACTCACATATGAGAATGGATTATTGGTGCGGGGTGCGACTCGTGGCGATGGTGATACGGGGGAAGATATTACCCAAAATGTCAAAACGATTCGATCGATTCCACTCAAATTAAGTATTGGAAATCCCCCATCAATAGTCGAAGTTCGGGGTGAAGCTTTTTTACCAATTGCCGTATTTGAACAACTCAATCAGGAACGCGAAAAAGCAGGCGAACAATTACTCGCAAATCCGCGTAATGCAGCAGCCGGAGCATTACGACAATTAGACCCAAAAATGGTCGCTCAACGGAAATTAGATTTCTTTGCTTATACGCTGCAAATTCCGACTACTACCCCACAAACCGAACTGCACAGCCATTTAGAATCACTGGAAATGCTCGAACAGATGGGATTTAAGGTCAATCCCCATCGTGAGTTATGTCCAGATGCTGCCAAAGTGGGCGAATATTACGATCGCTGGAATACCGAGCGGTTAAACCTGAGTTACATGACAGATGGTGTTGTCGTCAAAATTAATGACTTCGCGCTGCAACAGGAATTAGGCTTTACCAACAAGTTCCCCCGCTGGGCGGTAGCTCTCAAATATCCCGCCGAAGAAGCTCCAACGCGGGTATTGGATATCAGTGTAAATGTGGGCAGAACGGGGGCAATTACGCCCTTGGCGCACCTTCAACCCGTCCAACTGGGGGGAACGACAGTTCAGCGGGCAACGCTCCACAATGGCGATCGGATCGCCCAGTTAGATCTGCGGATTGGCGATACGGTAATTGTCCGCAAAGCGGGGGAAATTATCCCCGAAGTTGTGCGGGTATTGACGGATTTGCGTCCGTCTGGGACTTTAGTTTTTAAAATGCCCAGTAATTGCCCTGTATGTGACTCTGTAGTTGTCAAGTCGGAAAAGGAAGCAGTTTTGCGCTGTATTAATCCTAGTTGCGCGGCAATTCTCAAGGGTTCGTTGGTACATTGGGTGAGTCGGGATGCGCTGGATATTAATGGGGTTGGTGAAAAGTTAATCGAGCAATTAGTCGATCGCAAGTTTGTTAATTCAGTTGCCGATTTATACGATCTAACTGTTGCCAAATTGATGACTTTGGAGCGAACGGGTGAGAAGTCGGCAACTAAAACGATTGAAGGAATTGCTAGTTCTAAATCTCGCCCTTGGTCGAGAGTATTATATGGGTTGGGGATTCGGCAGATTGGGAATAATGGTGCAAATATCTTAACAGAAAAATTCACCTCAATCGATCTATTATTCCAAGCCACGATTTCCGATCTACAAGATATTCGGGATGTCGGATTGGAAACTGCTCAATCTGTCTATAATTGGCTTCAACAACCAGAGAATATCGATTTAATCGATCGACTCAAAGCAGCGGGATTACAATTCGAGCGATCGATAGACACTAATATTAGTTCTAATCTTAGTGAAATATTTACCGATAAAACTTTCGTGATTACTGGCACCTTACCAACTCTAAAGCGCGATGAAGCTAAAGATTTAATTCTGAGTCATGGCGGTAAAGTTTCGGATTCGATTAGTGCCAAAACTGACTATTTGCTGGCGGGTGAAAAGGCTGGCTCGAAATTGGCGAAAGCAGAGAAGCTGGGAGTCAAGACGATCTCTGAAGCTGAGTTGATGGAGTTGTTGAATACATCTGCGTAAATAGTTTTACTAATCGTATGCTTCGCCACGGTAAACGATTGTTATCACAAATACCTGAACAATGTCCTCATCTACTGAGTAAATGACTCTATAATCCCCGATGCGATAGCGATAGTATCCAGCATACTCCCCCTTGAGAGCTTTGACATTAGGGTGAAACAGAGGTGTTTCTTCTAACTGTTGTAAGCATCGGGCGATTTTCTTAGCAAAGGCTTTGTCAGCATTGACATATACTTCTTGAGCATCAGGGTGGAGTAGAACTTCATACATCAGAACGAAGGGTTCTCCAATTTGTATAGTCAGTTTTGGGTGTTAATTGATTTTGTTTAACTCGTTCTAATAATCCAGGAATTGCTAAAAGCTCCTGAGTTGCTGCTTCGCTTTCTGTATTTGCTAAATAAGCCGCAAAATCAGCAAGTACCTTTAGTCGCTGTGGAGATAGTTGCTGGAGTGAGTTATTAAGCTGCTGCTGTAGCTCTGCCACAGTTTCCAAAACTGCTGAAGATCGATCGTCGATCGGAGTATCCATCTTTTATCTCACAATTTAAGCATTTATTGTCTATTTTAATATAACAAGCCGATCCGATTGACTGGCAAAAGTTTAATTAGCCTAGATATTTCTGGATCTTGTCAGGACGGATACTACCTTGTGAGAACTAATACTTTTGATTCGCTACTTGTCTATCATAAGAGGGACAACATGACTGCCTTTGCTTAATTATATTGATGATAGATCGATTGCAACTTCGTTACATCCAGTAATCGCCTCAGCATTTTTCTCACTCAGAACGTATAGATTATGGTTTTATTGCGTCCCGACTTGCCTTCTCCGGAGGTATCACAAGATTTTGGATCTTCAGCACTGCCAGATTACGATCGAGCAGAACAGCTATTTATTCAGCTTTTAACTACAGAAAATCTCGATCTGCGGGTGACGCTTGAGCCAGACTTGTCAGTAGAGTTTGAAGCCGCTTTACAAACTGCTACTTTAGTTGCCTATACCGATCGTGTACCAGTAGTAGAAAATCGGTTTTTGCAGCGGATTCTCTACCGCATCAACCGACTTAATTTTATCTGGTATAAAGATTTAAATGAATATACTAACGAGCGTTCGCTGTACGTGCAGTGGGTCAGAGATCGGATTGAAAAGCCTTGGCAAGCCTGGGAATCAGCCCAGATCGATCTAAGTGTCAAAAAATTGTCAGCAGATGAGATCAAAGAGGCGTTAATTGCACGAGCTAATGTCGATTTAGAACCGCCAATATCAGCAAATAAGTGGTATCTAGGGCAAGAAATGACCCTAAAAAGCTATCGTCACCTGATTGCGATCGCTTCTTTGGATGGGTTGGTAGAGTCAAGTCGCCTGTGCCATTTGTTAGGTGGTGCCAGCAATGAAATCCAGGCGACATTGATCCGCGTCTTGCTCGAAGAATATGGAAATGGTCGCCTCAGTCGCAAGCATTCTACCTTCTTTGCACAAATGATGGCAGAACTCGATCTCGATCCTACTCCAGAAGCTTACCTGGATTTGGTGCCCTGGGAAGTTTTAGCCTCGATTAACCACAATTTTTTGCTCACACAGTGCAAACGCAATTTCTTACGTTACATCGGTGGCTTTACCTACTTTGAAATTGTCGGCCCTTCGACCTATCAAGACTACATCGCTGCTGCTGCTCGGTTGGGACTTTCCGAAACCGCACAGGGATATTGGGAATTGCATATCAAAGAAGACGAACGCCACGGACAATGGATGCTCCACAACGTCTCATTACCGCTAGTCGATATGTATCCCCAGCAAGCGTGGGAACTGGTGCTCGGATACGACCAAGACAAGTATATGAGCGATCGCGCTGGCAATGCGATCGTCAAAATTATTCAAAATTCAACCTTTAATTAAAAAGCAAATGAATTCGCTCCAAACTTTATCAGATCGAGAAATTACCTCGGTTCAATCTTATTCGCCCAAAGAAGTATTTTTCTGCCCCGAAGAGTCTCAATTTTATTCTCAATGCTTAGACAGGATGGTTCTCAACCGTTGTACCAGTTCCGATCTCGTGATTGAGTTTGGTTCTGGTGATGGTAGTCCCGTGATTCACAGCTTGCTCAGAACTCCTTTTCAAGGCAAAATTCAGGGGTATGAATTGACTTCTACCGCAAGTAAGCTGGCTCAATCGAGAATCGCTCAGTACGGATTGAGCGACAAATATGTCGTTCGTAACCAATGTTTTTTTGAAGGTTGGAAACAGTCTGGAGCCAATTATCTCATTGCTAATCCGCCTTATTTACCTGCGCCTGACAATGATATTTACATGCCATCTTTGCATGGTGGAGCCGATGGTACCGCGATTACTAAACTGCTATTTACAGTAGGTTGCGATCGGGTGTTATCGCTAATTTCTGCCTATTCAAACCCCGTCGAAACTATTGAGTATGCGCTCGATCGAGGCTATCAAGTAATTGATTTTACGATCTCACCACTGCAATTTGGCTACTATAGCTCCGAGTCAAAGGTGAGAGATACTATTAGTGCGCTCAAAAGCGATCGCAAAGCTTTCTATTCGCCTAATGTATATCTACTTGCGGGCGTATTATTTGAAAAGCAAGGTCAAGGCTCCCAAGATCTCTCAGCAGAACTACTACAAGTTATGACCGCTTTTTAGCTGTAGTTATCGCGGTAGCGTAACGCACCAGCTCAAAATGGCTGAGAGGTTATTTAATTGTAAGCCCCTAAGGTTACTTAGTGGCGTGAATTACAGTACTTAGATATTGAGTTAAAGTCAGAGGATCGACACCGAGATCTCCGCGCTCTCTAGCTGCTACTATTCCGGCTTGAGAGTGCCACCAAGCTGCTGTCGCGACAACTTCTGCCAAATCGATATTTAGCCGACTGTCAGTGGCAATTAAGCCGCCAATCAGCCCAGTTAAAACATCACCACTACCGCCCCTAGCTAAGGCTGGAGTACTATCAGGAATCACGATCGATTTACCATCGTGTGCGATGATAGTTCTCGCTCCTTTGACTAATACCACTGCGCCACTAGATTGAGCTGCTGCACTTGCCGCGACGAGTTTATTTGCTGTCGGAATTTTGGTGAATAGACGTTTGAATTCACCGATGTGCGGGGTTAAAATAGTGGGATGTGTTCGGGTGGATACTGTTTCTAAACCTAGTTTAGCGATAATATTTAGGGCATCAGCATCGAGGACGATCGGGCAATTTGCTGATAGAATTTGTTTGACGATTTTAGACGGTCGCTCGGTCAAACCACAACCACAGGCGATCGCTTGATACTTACTAAAATCTAGTTCTGGTAAAGATTTAATTGTCCCCGCTTCGGTTTCTGGACAACCAATAATTAAAGCTTCTGGTAGATAGTTTAATAATGTTGGTTTGAGCGACTTGGGAACTGCGATCGATAGCATTCCTACACCAGTTGCTCTCGCACCCAAACTAGCTAAGATTGCCGCGCCACTATATTGTTCGGAGCCAACTATTAGTAATAAATGCCCTTGCTGATATTTGTGGGTAACTGGCGATCGATTTAGCGGTAAATTCGCGATCGCGCGATCGGTTGTCATCCGCGTTATTATCGCTTGCTCGCCTACTATACTCTGAATATCTGCTAGGGATAAATCAAAATCGATTAGCTCAGTTTTGCCTAAATATTCAATTGCTTGTTCCTGAACAAAAGCTAATTTCCATAGCCCCAAGCAAAACGTATGTGTCGCTCTAATTGCTGTACCTAAAACATTACCCGTATCGCCATGAATACCTGAAGGTAAATCGATGCTGATAATCGGCACGGCTAATTGATTAATTAACTCGATCGCATCGAATAAAGTATCAGTAATTTCACGATTTAAACCAAACCCAAATAAGCCATCCACGATCGCATCGCAATCGGCTAAACTCCGCGCATCATCAACAATTTTGACATCCAAACTCGAAACATAACAATAATGCTGATTGGTGAGTTCGCTCAATTGCTCCGATGGTACATAAATCGCAACTTCATATCCCTGCAAATATAACTCACGGGCAACTACTAGCGCGTCGCCACCATTATGCCCCATCCCTACTAAAATACCGACTCGTCGATATCTAGAGCGAGGATACAAAACTTGGAATCGCCGCGAAATTAATCCCCCCACTTTTTCCATCAGTGCAGCGACAGGCATTCCGGCGGCAAATACCTTGCTTTCGATCTGCTGCATCTGTTCGGTAGAAACCAGCAATCGATCCAATGATTGAGCGCGACTGAGCATTATTTATCTAAATATTAATTCGTCAGTATTCAGGTATAGCGATCCTAAATGAAAAGCTAGGTTGATGTAGGGTGTGTTAGGCGCAAGCCGTAACGCACCAGTGCCTGTTCTAGTTTTGGTTTATCAAAATATCGACGATCGAATCAAGATTTAGTTATTTATTTACTACTTGCTGATACATTGCCACGATCGCATCGACTACTTCTTCAATACTTAGATTATCGCTAATAATTTCTACCGCATCAACCGCTTTTTTCAACGGTGAAATTTCTCGCGTACTATCGATCGTATCCCGTTCGGCGATCGATCGCTCCAATTCTGCCAAGCCTACCTCACCTTGCCCGCGATCGCGCAAATCCTGTTGTCGCCGTCGAGCGCGTTCGGCTACCGATGCCGTCAAAAAAATCTTCACTTGAGCAGCGGGAAATACCTGCGTACACATATCCCTACCTTCAGCAACGATGCCACCTTGTGCGCCAATCGCCTGTTGCTGCTTGACTAATTCTGCTCTGACTACTCCTAGCTTGGCAATTGCCGAAACTTTGCTCGTTACTATCTGTGTCCGAATCGCTTCAGTGACATCGATACCGTTGACTACAACTCGCTCCCCCGCGAGGACAATTTTCGCTCGACTCACCAACTCAGCAATGTTTAGCTCATCATCCAGGGCTAAATTCGCCTCCAGCACTAGCCAAGCGATCGATCTATACATTGCCCCCGTATCTAGAAACAACAACCCTAATCGGGCAGCTACGAGCTTGGTAACAGTAGACTTTCCCGCACCTGCGGGGCCATCGATCGCGATAATAGGTAATTGTGACATTGGATAGGGGAGTTGAGATGAGGATTCAGTTCGATCGAATTGCAGACAACCTGTAGGGGTGCCCCTCGTGGGTACCCGAAGATCTACGCTTTTACTAGCCACCAACGATCGTATTATCAATCAAGCGAGTACCCTCAATCCGTCCGGCGATCGCGAGTAAAGCTAGCTTGCCTACAGTATCGATCGGTTGTAGGGTGTCCAGATCGACAAGTTCTAAATACTCTAGTTGAAATTCTGGTACTGTATCTAATTCAGTAGTCACAGCAGCTAAAAGTTTCTCGGCATTAATTTCTCGGACTGCGAGTGTCTGAGCCTGTTGTAAACTGCGATAAATAACCGCAGCCTGAGAGCGTCCGATGGGCGATAGATATTGATTGCGAGAACTGAGTGCCAAACCAGATGCGGCGCGGACAGTCGGACAACCGACAATCTCGACAGGAATGTTTAGATCTGCCACAATCCGGCGGATAATCGCCAATTGCTGGGCATCCTTTTCGCCAAAATAGGCGCGATCGGGTCGAACGATATTTAGGAGCTTGGTGACGATTGTTGCCACACCTTGAAAATGTCCCGTGCGAGTACGCCCGCACAATGTACTCATCATCGCCAACGGTGGGATGACTTGAGTGAGTAGGTCTTTAATTCCCATACTTTCAACCGTCGGCACAAATAGGGCATCTACACCTGCTTGCTCACAAATAACTCGATCGAGTTCCAACTGACGTGGATAGCGATCGAGATCTTCATTTGCCCCAAATTGTAAAGGATTGACGAAAATACTCACGATCGCGACAGCATTTTCATGTCTGGCTCGATCGAGTAAGCTCTGATGTCCCAAATGTAACGCTCCCATCGTCGGTACCAGCCCGATGGATTGAGAGCGGTGGCATTGGAGATAGGAGTTTAGTTCCTCAGGAGTAGTAAAAACGGGTAGATTCATTAGAAATAATGATAGCGGAGCGGGGGTTGGAAACTAGAGCGATCTAAGTTCCTCACTTTTTGCCACTTACCACGATCTAACGAAACATACTACTCACCGAGTTTTCTTCATGTACCCGCCAGATTGTCTCACCCAATAAGTTGGCAACAGATAGCACCTTCAATTGTGGAAACAACTGATCCTTGGGGATCGGGAGCGTGTTGGTGACGATTACTTCCTCAAACACTCCACTGGAGAGCCTTTCGATCGCTGGTGGTGAAAATACCGCATGGATCGCACAAGCATAAACTTCACGCGCTCCTTGCTGGCGCAAGATTTTGGCACCTTCAGAGATCGTACCGCCCGTGTCGATCATATCATCGACCAGGATGGCTGTTTTACCAGCGACATCACCGATGACATTCATCACTTCAGCCACATTATGTGCCTGACGACGTTTGTCGATAATGGCGAGTGGTGCGTCATTGAGCTTTTTAGCAAAGGCACGAGCGCGAGCGACACCACCAACATCTGGCGATACCACAACGACATCTGGTAAGTTTTTTGCTAGTAAATAATCAATGATGACTGGCGAACCGTAGATGTGATCCAGCGGGATATCAAAATAGCCCTGGATTTGGGCAGAGTGGAGATCCATCGCCAAGACTCGATCGGCACCAGCAGTAGTAATCTGGTTAGCGACTAGTTTGGCAGCAATCGACTCTCGCCCAGCAGTCTTGCGATCGGCACGAGCATAACCATAGTAGGGAAGTACTGCGGTAATTTGCCGTGCTGAAGCCCGCCGACAGGCATCGATCATGATGAATAGTTCCATCAAGTTATCGTTCACCGGATTACAGGTAGGTTGGATCAAATAAACATCACAGCCGCGAATGGATTCTTGGATCTGGACATAAATTTCCCCATCAGCAAATCGTTTGCGAATCATCGGACCGAGATCGAGTCCGAGATAACGCGCAATTTCTTCAGATAAAGGTACGTTAGCATTCCCAGAAAGCAGTCGGAGACGACTGTTATCAGCAATCGATTGGATTGTGGGCGGAAGTGTTAAGGTGGCAGAACGGATCACAGCAGACCCTCAATAAAGTGCTATATTTTGCATGGCAATTCTAACACTCTCATTCCCCGATCGTCCCGTTAAATCCAAAAGATTGTCAAATCTCTAGCCACAAGACTCGCGATCTTCGTCTGACTTTCGATCGATAATATTTATCGGCGATGCTTCAAAAATGACTATAACCACCACAGGTCGTTATCTCTGCCCAAATGTGTGGAAACCCCTACATTTGTTCTGGTGTCTTTCAATAAGCGAAAGATACAATATAAGATAGCCAGTTCTCAAATATCCCGCTAATATAGCCTAAATAGCCAAGATTATGACCAATCAAGACACAAAGATGACCATCGAAGACCGGATCGAGCAAGCACGCGAAGCGGCTCATGAAGCTGGCGAAAAATTCGGTAAAAATTCTCCCGAATTTGCAGTAGAGATGGACATCCTAGAGGAACTACATCAAGAATCTGGACACACAAAGAATGCTAAACCTAAAAATTCACTAGAACGCTTCTGCGATGACAATCCAGAGTCCCTAGAATGTCTACTGTACGACACTTAATGCAGTTGACAGCTTGCACTGAGCGTAGCCGAAGTGTTGATAGTTGATAGTTGAAACTGTGCCTACGGCAGGCTAACGCCAATGGCACGAGGCAGAGGCTATGCCAACGAGGGGCTTCAGTGCAAGCAGTTACCAACGGATTAAAACCATCTCTGAAATAGAGGCACAACTTCATGCCTCTATTTTATTTGTATTTAATTAGAGCTTCAAGTGCCCCATCCTAAAAACCTCCCTGTCTTGACTTGCCCGATCCTCGGTAACTCCCAAGAGCGCGAATCGCTGTCAACTGTCAACTGTCAACTATCATCAAATAGCTCATGTCTGGTAATTGAGGGATAATTCCGCCAGGATTGAGGGGAAATAAATTGCCGTAGTAGTCTTGCAAGATCGTTGGAAAGTTACATGTAGCAGCAACACCAGGCATGTGGTAAATCTTGCAGATATAAGCTTGAATCTGGGGATAATCCCGAATTCGCCGTCGGTTGCATTTGAAGAGATGGTGATAAACCAAATCGAATCGAATCAGAGTCGTAAACAGTCGAATGTCAGCTAGAGTCAGCAGATCGCCGCAGAGATAATCTTGAGTTGCCAGTAAATCGTCGATTCGATCGAGCGTAGCAAACAATTCAATATGGGCGTTGTCATAAGCAGCCTGTGTTTGGGCAAAACCGCAGCGGTAGACCCCATTATTAACAGTTTTATACACTAGCTCGTTCCACTGCTCGATCGAGTCTTGCAGGGCAATTGGAGCCAGATCCAGTTCGGGATTGCTGGCGAAATCATTGAAATCTGAATTTAAAATCTCGATAATTTCCGCACTTTCGTTATTAACGATCGAGTATGTCTGAGTATCCCAGAGCATCGGCACTGTCGATCGACCCGTGTAGCCTAATTTCCCAAATCGATACAATTGGGCTAAAGTATTACAGCCGTGTTCTGGCTTTGGTAGTGTCCAACCACCTGCATTTGCATCACCCTGAACTAGCACAATCTCGATCGAACTTTCCAAACCTTTTAATGCCCGTACTACCAATGTTCGATGTGCCCACGGACAACTCCAGCCGACATACAATCGATAGCGATTTGGCTCTGGAGCATAGATTCCATCGATGCGATTTCGGAACTCACTCTGCGGACGTTGATATTCTCCTCGATCGTTTGGCGGCGCAAGTTGTGACATCATGAGTTGCCAGATCTGCGTCCAGATCGATCGACCAGTTTTGATGATCCAGCCAGGTGGAATTGCCATAGAGTAAGAGCTAGTGATTAGGCAATACGGTTCGGTTAACCAATTAACCCTTGAATAATCGCCTCCTAGATCCCCAAATTCTGGGGGACTTCCGGATCCGGCTCCCCCAGAATTGGGGGTTGGCTTGCTCAACCGAACCGTATTGAGTGATTAGGGGTTAGTTGACAATCAAGGTATTTACAATTGCCACCCTTCCAAAACACTTGTAGGGGTGCCAATTGTGAATACTCTTCACCAAGCTGGATGCTGACTATTATTTATTCGATAACGAGCGGTGGTACTACTGCTACTCCATTCGGAAAAGTCCGGTGAAACTCCATCATCAAGTCATCCATTTCAATCAAAGCTTGATCTACATCTAACGATAAAGTGCCAAGAGTAGGATCTGTTTTGAACTTTAACAGTAATGCTCGCTTGCTTTCAACTTGGGCGATCCGTTCTTGTAGAGTCTGTGCATTCATAAGTTACGGACGGGTTAGTGATTGAGTGGTTATTAAGTTTAATTTTGACACTCCCCGTCTCTAAAGAGACGGGGATTCTCAAGAACACAAAGCCTTAGTAGACCTTGATTCTTAACGGCTGTGCCAAACAGCCTCTACACAGTCCGGTAAAACCATTCTGCTTACTTGTCTTGTCGCGCTTTTTACTGGAGGAAACCTCGAGAACGCGCGCCCCTTTACGCCCAATATTCGCAGCACCGTTAGTATCTGAGTTAATCAAATGTCCTTCCTTGCTTCTATACAATCCTCGCTTAACTCGCTTACCAGAAAACTGGTAGCTAACTGGTTTGTCGGCGTTATAAATGGGCATTTCATCACCATCCAAAGCACTTGCTTTGCTGGTATATGATTCCTCTTGTTCTTGATAGATTAGACCATATCTCTCACAAAGAGATTTAAGTTTGTTCCTCAAAGAATAGAAGGGAATCTGGACGAAGTTCTGATTATTCCGGCTACCAATATTAATGCCGTCTTTCATCCCAATATTGAATCCTACAATCAGGCGTTCAATTTTAGTACTGATGCAATGGTCAATAATCAGTCTAGCTGCCTTGTTCAGATAGTCCCTAACTTGACTGCTTCGATTGATATACAATCTCGATTGAAGTTCGATGATTCGCTTAATCCCCTGCAAATCCTTAATAGATTGCAGTCTGGCATTTTCTTTGTTGAACCACTGGTTAATAGATTTAAGTTTACGACCATCCACTATAAATGATGCCCCATTGGTGCCAACACAGGTAGCCAAATTATTAAGCCCGAAGTCAATTGCCAAAGCACTGTCTTTAACTGTTTCTATGGATTCGATTTCACCTTCAGAAATATACTCAATTTCAAAAAAACGAGCATCATACTTGGGGTAAATTCTTACTTCTTTGATTTTGGACGGGTCGAGACGTTCGGGAAAGTCGATAGTAATCTCGCCAAATTCCTATTTAAAAGCGTTCGACATTGGTACTTTAAACGAACCATCCTTGACCTTGATTCGAGGAATTATCAGTACAAAATAGCCCTCTTTGGGCAAGTAGTGAGGAAGTCTCACCTTTTGCCCAAATGTTCCAGATCGAACAGTCTTAATCAATCCATAGAAGCTGCGAAATGTTCTGTCTACAACTTTCAATGTTTGTTGTGCAATGTCATTGTTGAGAATTTGATAGTTCTCGTTGTCTTTGCACAGATGGTAGGCAGATTCATAGCGAAGGTGCTTATGTTCTTGAAAGTAATATTGTCGAACTGTGTAAAGACCCACATTGTAGAGGTTCTTACTCAACCGACACAACTCTCTGATCGCCAAGAATTCGGTCTTGCTAAGATCGCGTATTTGGTTTCTCTGAGTTAAGTACATAAGAATTGCTTTCGCTGAGATCTTTACCATACAGCGAAAGCAATGAAAGAGCAACAAGGGCGTAGTGGTGTCGAAGATTTGCTCGTTCGTGAGGTAGGCGATTCTGGAGGTTCCCTCCAGAATTTCAGCCTACCGTCGCTCACCGCCTTCTTTCCAAGAGCTTTGCTTGTTGGTTTTGAAGGGTGTGAGGCTCACGCGCTTCGCCTCCTATCCCTCCCCGCGCTGTTGGCTTAACCTGCCGTAGGCACAGCGACGGGGTTTCTTGGAGATCGCGATGAATTATTCCCTAATTCTTTGACGGCTGCTAAATACTGAGTATCCTCGGCTGTAGCTGCGGACTCTAAAGTAATCTCTGAATTGGGAACGACTCGATCGGGTGTGATGCCCAACTTGTGAATATCATGATGATTGGGGGTTTCATATTTAGCAACGGTGACAGCCAAACCACTCCCGTTGGGTAAATCGAATAGAGATTGAATCAAACCTTTACCAAAAGTCTTTGTTCCGATCAGTGTAGCTCGGCCATTATCTTGCAATGCTCCCGCGAGGATTTCACTCGCACTAGCAGTGCCTTCATTTACCAATACAGCCAGGGGCGCATCAGTTAGAGCAGTACCTGTAGCATCGATCTCATCGATCGATCCGCGTCGATCGACAGTATAGACGATCGTTCCCTCATTGAGCCATTGACGGGCAATTTCAACTCCAGCTTGTACCAGTCCGCCAGGATTATTTCGTAAGTCTAAAATGTAACTTGTCGCACCTTGTTGTTTAAGTTTAGTAATATTTTCACCGAGTTCTTGGGCGGCTTTGGCACTAAATTGAGCTAGTCTCAAGTAGCCGATTTTACGACCATTTTCGGTATGGAGTTCGGCAGTGACAGGGTTAAGTTCGATTTTTTGACGAATTAAAATCACCTCGCGCGGCGATTGGTCGGATGTTTGCACGATCAGGCTAACATTAGTGCCAGTAGCACCCCGCATTTTCACCGCTGCGGTGTCGAGCGTCAATTCTGATGTGGGTGTAGCGTCAATCTCAACGATAATATCACGGGGCAAAATCCCCGCAATAGCAGCCGGAGAACCTGCAATCGGGGCAATCACCTCGATCGACTTACTACCCGCCTTCACGCCGATTTGTAAGCCCACTCCTGACAATTCTCCAGCCGTATTCACCTGAAGAGAGCGATACTGTTCGGGGCGCAGCAGCCGCGTAAAGGGTTCATCCAAACTAGCAATCATCTTGGTAATCGCCTGATAAGCTGCTTCCTCATTGGGAATTTGCTGCTTGAGCGTGCGATCTCTAGTCAGCCACCAATTCTGATGATTGAAGCTGTCATCATAATAAGCCTGATTTATCGTCCGCCACGCTTGTAATACTAATTGCTGCTCCGGTGTAAAAGCAGCAGCCGGAGGCATCCCCCAGCACCAAAATAGAGCCACTTGCAGACTCAAGATCCAACCAAACCAAGAACTAGCTCTCACGATCGATACCACTCTCCTTTCGAGGTGTGTTAAATTTTGTAGAGGTAATATGAGCGACCTGCCACCAAATATTACTAAATTAAACAATTTTGGGCATATTTGGTACAAGCAGTTATGTTTAGTACATCACTGTTTGGCAACATAGCACATCTTACCCAGTCATTATTTCCAGCCACGGGATCTCGATCCTACTGGCGTTATAATATATAACACGACATTAGAGAGAAGCACGGAACCCGTCAATGTTTACCAAGCAAGTCACAAATAGTAAAACCTACCAATGGTTTGACGAACGTCTTGAAATCCAAGCACTATCCGACGATATTGCTAGTAAGTACGTTCCTCCCCATGTTAATATCTTCTACTGTCTTGGTGGAATCACGTTAGTATGCTTCGTAATTCAGTTTGCTACTGGTTTTGCGATGACTTTCTACTATTCGCCGACTGTAGCTGATGCTTTCACATCCGTTCAGAAGATCATGACCGAAGTAAACTTTGGTTGGTTGATTCGTTCCATCCACCGCTGGAGTGCCAGCATGATGGTATTGATGATGATCCTCCACACTTTCCGCGTCTATCTAACTGGTGGATTCAAAAAGCCTCGCGAACTGACCTGGATCACTGGAGTTATCCTTGCAGTGCTGACTGTCAGTTTTGGTGTAACTGGTTATTCCCTACCTTGGGATCAAATCGGCTACTGGGCAGTTAAAATCGTATCTGGAGTACCAGAAGCGATTCCAGTCGTTGGCGTAGCGATGGCTGACCTCCTCCGTGGCGGTTCTAGCGTCGGTCAAGCAACTTTGACCCGTTACTACAGCTTGCACACCTTCGTGTTGCCTTGGTTGATTGCTGTGTTCATGTTGTTACACTTCATCATGATTCGTAAGCAAGGGATCTCTGGTCCTTTGTAAACTGGGAGATAGAATGGATGAGATGAATTGGCTCGTCAGTGGAGAACTACGTTAAGGCTATAGAATCCTCTGACTTGACAATCTGCTCATTCATGGCAATTTCTTTGAGTGCGATCGCAGCAACTCAAGACATCACTGAATAACTAAAACTTACGTCATTATTTACCATGTCAGCTATCAAAAAACCGGACTTATCCGATCCAGCCTTGAGAGCTAAACTAGCTCAAGGTATGGGTCATAACTACTACGGCGAACCAGCTTGGCCGAATGACCTGCTATACATCTTCCCTGTCGTCATCTTTGGGGCGATCGGTTGTTGTACTGCTTTGGCTATTCTCGATCCCGCTCTAGTCGGCGAACCTGCAAATCCTTTTGCTACTCCGCTAGAAATTTTACCTGAGTGGTATCTGTGGCCCGTATTCCAACTTCTCCGAGTGTTGCCTAACAAACTGTTAGGAATAGCTTGCATGGCTGGCGTACCATTAGGTCTGTTGATCGTTCCCTTCATCGAAAACGTTAACAAGTTCCAAAATCCTTTCCGTCGTCCTGTCGCGATGGCAGTATTCCTATTTGGAACTGTCTTCACAGTCTACTTAGGTATCGCTGCAACTTTACCGATCGACAAATCTTTAACTTTAGGTCTATTCTAAACTGAATTTAATTATTTGCTTCAAGCCTATCTAGCTTTTGCTAGGTGGGCTTTTTTAGGAACTGTAACCGTAATCAGCAGAAATTTTAGATTTAGGTCGTTCTTGACAAGCACAAAAATAAGGTCTTAAACTTATAATATAGATTAGTCCCTTAAATAACGTGAGTTCGGGTTAAGCAGAACAGATCAAATTGTGCTGCATAGCGATTCGTGGCGGGAGCATCCACTTTCGGAAGAAACATAATTATTACACTCTGGAAACCATACTATGTGGGTTGTCTAAAAAAGTCGATCTGCCAAAAGCGGATGCTCCCATTCGTGGCTTCTTGGGTTGATGGCAATAAGCGATTAACCCACAGAGAATGTTGACAAAGCAATTAACGGGGGAGCGATGCCCTTGAATGTTCGATCTGAGAAATATTTTTCAATTGGTCAATAACAGTCTCAACGACAGCACGTTTTCGTAACAGCAATCTATCGCCCAGAGACATTAAACGTTGTTTCATATTGCGTTTGAGTTTGGTCACAACTTGGACACCGACGCTATTCATCAATTTCTCAAACATTTTTTGGGAGATGTAACCCCGATCGGCAAACACTTTGCCGAAAAGATGTTGAAGTAAATCAGGTACAGGTTTACGGTCATCGACATTACCAGGAGTAACCTGAAAGTTGAGTAACTCGCCTCGATCATTGATGACAAGCAAAATTTACGCTGGAGCAGTCACACATCGATTTTCTCGGACAATTTAAAGATCGGGGCTTCAAGGATAAAAGTGCGATAGTTCGCTTGGCATTGGATCGACTAGCGCAAGAACTAGAACGGGAAGAACTAGCTCGATCTGCGGACTTGTATGCCGAATTATATGCAGAAGATCTCGAACTTCAGCAGCTCACAGATGCAGCATGTGTGGGTTGGCCGCAATGAGCCAACTATATAGTTGGCTCATTATTGATGTAGACCTAGAACCAACAAAAGGCTCGGAGACTAATAAAACTAGACCCTGTATTATCGTTACAAATAATATTTATAACGATCGAGTGCCTGTGATTCAAGTCGCCCCATTAACTGAGTGGAGCCTGAAAAAAAGCAAAATCAAAACTAATAATGCGATTGTCCCATCCCCACTGAATTGATTGAGTAAACATTCAATTGCCGATTGTCTCCAGACCCGCCCCATCGACCATCAAAATCGGCTTACATCTATTAGAGGAGATATCGACTTAGAAATCATGGAAAAAATTAACCAACGTGAGTTCGGGTTAAGGAGAACAAAGCAAATTGTGCTGCATAGCGATTCCTGGCTTCTTGGGTTGATGGCAATAAGCGATCGATCCACAGAGAATGTTGACAAAGCAGTTAACGGGGGAGCGGTGTCGGGAATGCTCAATCTGAGAAATATTTTTCAACTGGTCAATCACAGTCTCAACGACAGCGCGTTTGCGTAACAACAGGCGATCGCTCAGAGACATCAAACGCTGTTTCATATTGCGTTTGAGTTTGGTAACAACT
>ENA-OBIT01000071-OBIT01000071.1-metagenomes-genome-assembly--contig:-NODE-71-length-39374-cov-4.98815_pt1 | contig 39374 bp, 32 predicted proteins | sample MGYA00153386_OBIT01 | MGnify analysis MGYA00153386
CCGTCCAATTGAAGGTGGCCGAGAAGGCCGTCGAGGCTTACGGCCACCTGGCAAAAACCAACAACACGATGATCGTGCCGGGCAACATGACCGAAGTCGCGGCGCTGATCGGCACGGCCATGACATTGCTCAAAGGCGGCAAGGCCGCGCCATGAGCCAGTCGCTGAACGTGCTGGGCACGTCCCTGGTGCCTTGCTCCTACGACCCGCTGACCGGCTGGTACCGCGACGGCTGCTGCGAGACCGACGAACAGGACCACGGCAGCCACGTCGTCTGCGCGCGCATGACGGTGGAATTCCTGAATTTCCAGATGGAGCGCGGCAACGACCTCATCACTGCGCGCCCCGAGCACCGCTTCAAAGGCCTGGTACCTGGCGACCGCTGGTGCGTCTGCGTATTGCGCTGGCGCGAGGCCTACGAGGCCGGCTGCGCGCCCCCCGTCGTGCTGGAGTGCACGCACGCCAAGGCCCTCGAATACGTGCTGCTGGACTGGCTGCGCAAGCATGCTCAGAGCCCGGCTCCACAAGGCTGAGCAAGGCTAGAATCGCTAGTTTGCTCGGGAGGGTGGATGAGCGGTTTAAGTCGCATGCCTGGAAAGCATGTGGGGGTTAACAGCCCCCCAAGGGTTCGAATCCCTTCCCTTCCGCCATGCCACGCAACGAAGCTAGGGGGCCCTGCGCCATTGACAGCCCCGGGGGGCGCCGATACCTTTCGCGATTCCGCGAAGATTTCGCGTATCCGGAGCAAAACGATGTGCATTGCAAGCAGTGTCGGGCGCGGTGCCCGCAACGATCTGGCCGACGTGGCCGCCGTCCAGATCCTCTTGAATCAGAACCTCGCCCGCATCGGCGAGCCGACGATGCCGCGGCTCAACCCGGACGGTCGCATCGGCCCCAACACCTTGCGCGGCATCGAACTGTTCGAAACCCGGGTGATGAAGCTGTCGGAGTCCGACCAGCTCATCGTGCCAGGTGACGCCACGATCCTGGCCTTGCTGGCGGGCCTGCAACCCGGGGCGACGAAGGAGAAGCTGGCCATCGTGCTGCCGCTGGCCTCCGGCAACCGCATCGATTTGTACTACGAGCCGCTGAAGGCCGGCATGACCAAGTACGGCATCACGACCGCCCTGCAAGCGGCACATTTCGTGGCCCAACTCGGGCACGAGTCGATGTCTTTTCTCTACTCCGAAGAGATCGCCAGCGGCTCGGCGTACGAAGGCCGCAAGGACCTGGGCAACACCGAGCCCGGCGACGGCAAGCGCTTCAAGGGCCGCGGGCTCATCCAGCTGACGGGCCGCGCCAATTACGCCGCCTACAGCAAATACACCGGCATCGACTACCTTGCCAAGCCCGAACTGGTGTCCACCGACCCAGTGGTGGCCGTGGACGTGTCGTGCTGGTTCTGGAAGGACCGCGGCGTGGACAAGCTGGCCGAGATGGACGACGTCAAGGCCGTTACCCGGCGCATCAACGGCGGCTTCAACGGCCTGGACGACCGCATGCAGAACCTGCGCCGGGCCAAGGCCGTTCTCGGCCTGTAGCCTGGCGATGGGTCGCCCCGCAGCCTCGGGTCTGCTGGCGCTCGTCCTGGGAATGGGACTGGGACTGGGACTGGGACTGGGTCTGGGGTTGGCGGGGTGCGATCGTGCGCCTGCGCCTGCGCCGCCGGCTGCGGCCAGTGGCCCGGTCGCGGCGGCACCGGGTCCGGCTGCGTCCGTGGCAGAGGGTGGATTCACGACGTCCATCAAAGCGCGCATCCGCCCCGACCTGCCCGAGATGAACTTCACGCTGCGCGCCGACGCGTCACCCGATGCCAGCGGGACGCTGTTCGTCAAGGCCATAGAGATTCGCCGCGGCACGGACACCGAGCCGGTCCAGCGCATCGCCGGCCTGGACACGCAAACGCCCTGGTCGGCGCAGGCACCAGGACTGGAGGCGGTCGACCTGAACTTCGATGGCTACGCCGACATCCGCCTGGTCGAGTCGCGCCCGGCCGGGCCCAACCTGCCCTACTTGCACTGGTTGTACGACCCGGCCAGCGGGCGCTTCGTGGCCAGCGCGGCGCTGAATGATCTGGGGTCGCCCCGGCCCGATGCGGCTGCCCGTGAACTGGTTAGCGATTGGCGCGACACCGCCACCCGTTACGGCACCGACCATCACGCCTTTCAGGGCGGCCAACTCGTGCCCTTGCGCCGCGAAGCGCGGGACTACAAGGGCCCCGGTGTGTACACCCTGACGGCCTCGCGCTGGGTCGACGGCCGCTGGCAGGTGGTGCAAAGCCGCCCCGGGCGCGACCCCTGAACCGGGCGGGCTCGGCGACCGCCCCGCGGTGGGCCGGCCGGCGGTTCGTCAGACCGTGAACGGCGCCTGCGCCAGGAAGGCCGCGGCCGGCCCCAGCACGAAGAGATTGGGCGACTGGCTGGCCGGCAAGGCGGCGCGGATGCGCGAGTGGAATGCGCTGTAGCTGCCGGTGAAGGCGCTGTTGTTCCACACCCTGAGCAACTTTTCGGTGAACGCGCCGTTATGTTCGCCGTCCATCGAGGTCTGGTTGTCCTGGCACCCCGAGATGAGCACCACCGCGGGCTTGAACAGGCCCACGACTGCCGTGGCGTGCGCAGCCGCACCAACCTGCGCCAACGCGTGGTCGGGATCGACGATCACTTTGCCTGCGGCCATGCTGACGTCGTCCTGCAGCTTGTCGTAGAAGGCCTGGTGCTTGGCGTAAACGCGCATGGCGACAGCGTCTGGCATCAGCTTCACGCGCTGGCCGGGCGGCGGCGGCGGCGGGCGCTCTTCGCGCGTCACGCTGCCACTGTGGCAGCTGTCGGACAGCACCAGCACGCGCACGCCGGCGGCAAAGCGGCTGAGTTCGAAGTAGAGCTCGTCGTCGATCAACTGCCCGTCGTACAGGCACCAGGTTTCGTCCTTCTTGTCAGGCTCGTCGCCGTTGGCGTCGGTCACCTGGCCGCCGTGGCCGGAGTAGCTCAGGAAAAACAGATCGCCAGCCTTCAATGCCTTGGCCGCGGCGCGCATGCTGGACAGCACCGCGGCCCGGGTCGCCTTCTTGGTCAGCAGGACGGTGGGCGCCATGCCCCTGGACCGGGCGATGGCGGCCATGTCGTTGGCATCGAATTCGCAGGCGGCCAGCGGGCCGGTCCAGCCCTCGTAGGCCGCGGCACTGACGAGGTTCAGGCCGATGTGAAGTGAACGTGCGGTGGGCTTGCGCGGCGCCGCGGCGGGGGGTCGTGAGGCCATCAGGGGCTCCTGGTTGTGGTCCCGCAGCTGCGGGTGGGTGCGGCGCTCGGTCGGCGTTCAGGTGACCGGGGCCGACATCCGCAGCCTGATGATGCACCGCGTGCGGCGCGCGCCACAGCCCTAGTTCGACAGCTCTAGTTAGAAAGCTCTATGTCGTCATCCGGTGGCGCCGGCCCGCACGGTGGCGTAAAGCGCCAGGTACTGGCTGGCGGGGCCGGCCCACGAAAAACGCTGGGCCATCGCGGTGGCCGTCATGCGCCGCCAGGCCGGCACGTCGCGTCGCAGGGCCAGCGCGGCCCGCATGCTGCGTTCGAAGGCGGCGGGCGTGGCGGCATCGAACACGAAACCCGTGGCCTGCCCGCTGGCCAAGTGCTCGGGCGTGGCGTCGACCACCGTGTCGGCCAGGCCGCCGACACGCCGTACCAGCGGCAGCGTGCCATAGCGCAGGCCGTACATCTGCGTCAGGCCGCAAGGCTCGAAGCGCGACGGCACGGCGATCACGTCGGCGCCGGCCACCAGCCGGTGGGCGCGCGCTTCGTCGTAGCCGACGTGGATGCGCACGCGCCCCGGGTGAGCTTGCTGAGCAGCCAGGAAGGCTGCCTCCAGCGCGGCGTCGCCCGTGCCTTGCACCGCGAACTGCACGCCAGCAAGCAACAGGTGGGGCATGGCCGCCAACACCAGATCCAAGCCCTTCTGGGCGGTCAGGCGCGTGATGAGCGTGACGATCAGCGCCTCGTCGTCGGGCTCGAGCTGCAGCTCGGCCTGCAAGGCGCGGCGGCAGGCGACCTTGCCCTGGGGCCGCTCGGCGTCGTAGCGCTGGGCGATGGCCGGGTCCAGGGCCGGGTTCCACACGGCGTCGTCGATGCCGTTCAGGATGCCGACCACGGGCGTCTGGCGGCCACGGATGACGCCGTCCAGCCCGCAGCCGAATTCGTGGGTGGCGATCTCGCGCGCGTAAGTCGGGCTGACGGTGGTGACCTGGTGCGAGAACTTCAGCCCGGCCTTCATGAAGCTGAGCTGGCCGTGGTATTCCAGGCCTGAAGGCGACATCAGCCGCGACGGCATGCCCAGCAGCGCCCAGTCCTGCATCGGGAACAGGCCCTGATAGGCCAGGTTGTGCACGGTGTAGATGGTCGCGGCCTGGGTGGGTTCGTGCTCGGCGATGTAGGCACAGGCCATGGCGGCGTGCCAGTCGTGCGCGTTGACCACGTCGGGCACCCACTGCGCGTCGGCGTCGCCCGACGCGATGTGCGCCGCGACCCAGCCCAGCAGGCCGAAGCGTTGCAGGTTGTCGGGCCATTCTTCACCGCGGCTGTTCTGGTACGGGCTGCCGCCGCGCCGGTACAGATGCGGCGCATCGACCAGATACACCGGCAGTTTGCTGCCCGGCATGCGGGCCAGCAGCAGGCGGGCGCGCAGGGCGCTGAAGCCGGCGCCGATGTTGATGACGGTGCGCGCGCTGTGCACGGCTTCCAACACGGCGGGCAGCCCGGGCAGCAGCAGCCGCACGTCAGCGCCCAGGTCGGCCTGCGCCACCGGCAATGCCGCCAGCACATCGGCCAGGCCCCCGGTCTTGACGAGGGGGAAAATTTCTGCCGCCACGTGCAGCACTCTCATTCAGGAACCTTTCGCATTTCAGGAAGACGGCTGTTGCATGCGGCGCAGCATGTCGCGGGTGACCAGCGTGATGCCCGACTCGGTGCGCTCGAAGCGGGCGGCATCGGCCGCGGCGTCCTCGCCGATGACCATGCCGTCGGGAATGCTGCAGTCGCGGTCGATCACCGCCCGCGTGACGCGCGCATGGCGGCCCACCTGCACGCCCGGCAGCAGTACGCTCCAGCTGACCGTGGCGTAGGAATGCACGCGCACCGACGAGAACAGCACCGAGCGCAACACCGAGCCCGACACGATGCAGCCGCCTGACACCAGCGACTCGATGGCTGCGCCGCGGCGGTCGTCGTCGTTGTGCACGAACTTGGCCGGCGGCAGCTGCGGCTGGTAGGTCCAGATCGGCCAGTTGGTGTCGTACAGGTTGAGCAGCGGATCGGTGGCGGTCAGGTCGATGTTGGCATCCCAGTAGGCGTCAATGGTGCCGACATCGCGCCAGTACGGTGTGTGGCCCAACTTGCTGCCCACCGCGCTCAGCTCGAAGGGGTGGGCAGATGCATGCCCGGCGCGCACCACGTGGGGAATGATGTCCTTGCCGAAGTCGTGGCTCGAACCGGGGTCGGCCATGTCGCGCTCGAGTTCGCGGTACAGGAAGCGGGCGTTGAAGATGTAGATGCCCATGCTGGCCAGGCAGCGGTCGGGCTGGCCGGGCAGGGTCGGCGGTTCGGGCGGCTTTTCGACGAAGTCGATGATGCGGCGGTGCTCGTCGATGGCCATCACGCCAAACGCGCGGGCCTCGTCGCGCGAGACCTCGATGCAGCCGACCGTGCACTCGCGCCCCAGCGCCACGTGGTCGGCCAGCATCAGCGCGTAGTCCATCTTGTAGACGTGGTCGCCGGCCAGCACGACGATGTAGCTTGCCTTGTAAGCGGCCAGGATGTCCTGGTTCTGGTAGACGGCGTCGGCCGTGCCGCGGTACCACGACTCCTCGTCGACGCGTTGCTGCGCGGGCAGCAAATCGACGAACTCGTTCATCTCGCTCCTGAGGAACGCCCAGCCGCGTTGCAGATGGCGCAGCAGGCTGTGGCTCTTGTACTGGGTGATCACGCCGATGCGGCGGATGCCCGAGTTCATGCAGTTCGACAGCGCGAAGTCGACGATGCGGAACTTGCCGCCGAAGTAGACGGCTGGCTTGGCCCGCGAGTCGGTCAGGTTCTTCAGCCGGCTGCCGCGGCCGCCGGCCAGCACCAGCGCCACGGAACGCCGGGGCAGGTCCAGGCCCTGGGCAACGTCGATCGGTGTCATGCGGTTCTCCTGGGTCGCCCGAGTGAGCATCTGGGCGGTACGACGACAAATTTGCAGCGATGCCGCGGTTTGAATGATGCACTCGGCGCTGGATTGCCAGCGAAGAGGAATTAAAGTCCGACCGCCTCGCGCGAAATGCCAGGCCGACCCACCACGCCGGCTCTTTACACCCCATGAAACTCAGACCTCCAGATTCGCCCGCTTCCGACATCGACCATCAGTTGGTCGCCACCGTCGGCGCCGCGCCGGGCGTGGCGTCTGCAACCGAGATCATGCACGCCGTGGCGCAGATCGCGCGCGAGCAGTTGTCGCAACGCTGGGTGGCCGGCGACATTGCCGACCGCGCGCGCAAGGCCCGCCGCGTGTACTACCTGTCGATGGAGTTCCTGATCGGCCGCAGTTTGTCCAACGCGCTGGGCGCGTTGGACCTGACTGCCGACATGGCACAGGCCGCACGCGACCACGCCACGACGCTTGAAGACCTGGCCGCCACCGAGGCCGACGCCGCGCTCGGCAACGGCGGCCTGGGCCGGCTGGCGGCGTGCTTCCTGGACGCCATGGCCACGCTGGAGCTGCCCTCGTTCGGTTATGGCATCCGCTACGAGTTCGGCATGTTCGCGCAGAGCATTCAGGAAGGCCGGCAGATGGAGCGCCCCGACCCCTGGCTGGTGGACGGCACGCCCTGGGAGTTCCCGCGCGCCGGCATCGCCTGGCCGGTGCGTTTCGGTGGCTGGGTGGAACAGCCTGCCCTGCCCGGCAAACCACCGGTCTGGCGAGCTGCCGACGAAGTCAGCGCCAAGGCCTATGACATGGTGATCCCGGGCCACGGCACCCCGCGCGTCAGCACGCTGCGCCTGTGGAAGGCGGTCGCGCCATCGCAGATCGACCTGACCGCCTTCAACAGCGGCGATTACGCCCGTGCGGCCGAGTTCAAGAACCAGTTCGAGAACATCTCCTGGGTGCTCTACCCCAACGACAGCACGCCTGCCGGGCGGGAGCTGCGCCTGCGCCAGGAGTACTTTTTCTCGAGCGCGTCGATCCAGGACATCCTGGCGCGCCACCTCGCCGAACATGGCACCCTGGCCAACCTGGCCGCGCAGGTGGCCATCCACCTCAACGACACGCACCCTGCTATCGGCGTGGCCGAACTGATGCGGTTGCTGGTCGACGAGCACGGCGTGGCCTGGGCCGCGGCCTGGGACACCACGCGCCAGGTCTTCAGCTACACCAATCACACGCTGATGCCCGAGGCGCTCGAGACGTGGCCCGTGGCGCTGATGCAGCACGTACTGCCGCGCCACATGGAAATCATCTACCGCATCAACCTCGAGTTCCTGACCGCCGCCGCGACCGTGCGACCGGGCGACGACGGCTTCCTGCGCCGGCTGTCGTTGATCGACGAAAGTGGCGCGCATGGGGGTGAAAAGCGAGTGCGCATGGCCCACCTGTCCATCGTCGGCAGCCACAAGGTCAACGGCGTGTCGGGGCTGCACTCCGAACTGTTGGTGCAGACCATCTTTGCCGACTTCGCGGCCCTGTGGCCAGACCGCTTCATCAACCTCACCAACGGCATCACGCCGCGGCGCTGGCTGGCGCAGGCCAACCCCGGGCTGGCGGCCCTGATCGACAGCACCCTGGGCACGGCCTGGCGGCTGGACCTGGACCAACTCCACCGCCTCAAGCCGCTGGCCGAGGACGCGTCGTTCCGCCAGGCCTTCCTGGCGGTCAAGCACGCCAACAAGGGTCGGCTGGCCGCCCTCATCCACGCCAGCACCGGGCTGGTGGTCGACCCGGCCAGCCTGTTCGACGTGCAGGTCAAGCGCATCCATGAATACAAGCGACAGTTGCTGAACCTGCTGCAGGTGGTGGCGCGCTGGCAGGCCATCGTGGCCGACCATGAATCCGCGAATGCAGCCGACTGGGTGCCGCGCACGGTGATCTTCGCCGGCAAGGCCGCGTCGAGCTACCACACCGCCAAGACCATCATTCGGCTGATCCACGACGTCGGCCACGTCATCAACCACGACCCGCGGGTGGCCGGCCGGCTGAAGGTGGTGTTCATTCCCAACTACGGCGTGTCGGTGGCCGAGACCATCATGCCCGGCGCCGACCTGTCGGAGCAGATCTCCACCGCCGGCACCGAGGCCAGCGGCACCGGCAACATGAAGCTGGCGCTGAACGGCGCGCTGACCATCGGCACCGACGATGGCGCCAACATCGAGATCCGGCAATGCGTCGGCGACGACAACATCTTCATCTTCGGCCTGACCACCGCCGAGGTGGCTGCCGAGCGCGCCGCCGGCTACCGGCCGATGCAGATCTACGAACACAACCCGACACTCAAGGCCGTGCTCGACGCCGTGGGCGGCGGCGCGTTCTCGCCCGACGAGCCCGGCCGCTACCGCGGCTTGGTGGATTCCTTGCTGTGGGGCGGCGACCACTACCTGCTGCTGGCCGACTTCGACAGCTACCTGGCCGCTCAGGCCCGCGTCGACGCCCTGTACCGCCAGCCCCAGGCATGGGCGGCCAAAGCCGTCATGAATGTCGCCGGCATGGGGCCGTTCTCGGCCGACCGCACCATCGCGCAGTACGCCCGCCTGGTATGGGGCATCGAGCCGAAAACGTGATCGCGTGATGCTCAATTCCCAGGAAGTCGAACAGGTGCGCACGGGTCGGCTTGCCGATCCGTTCGCGGTGCTGGGCCCGCATGTCGATGCGCTCGGCGACACGTGGGTGCGCGCCTTCCTGCCCGGTGCGCGCACCGTCCAGGTGCTGCACGGCGACCAGCGCACGCCCATGCTGCAGCGCCACGCCGACGGCGTCTTCGAGGCCCAGGTGCCCCCCGGCGCCTACCAGCTGAGCGTGGTCTGGCACGACGGCCGGATTGTGGTGCTGGACGACCCCTACCGCTTCGGCCCCGTGTTGGGCGACATGGATGCCTGGTTGCTGGCCGAAGGGTCGCACCTGCGGCCCTACGAGATCCTGGGCGCCACGCCGCGGCAGATGGAAGGCCGCGCGGGCACCGCGTTCGCGGTCTGGGCGCCCAACGCCTCGCGCGTCAGCGTCGTCGGCGAATTCAACCTGTGGGACGGCCGCCGCCACCCCATGCGCCTGCGGCGTGAGTGCGGGGTGTGGGAGATCTTCCTGCCGGGCGTGAGCGTCGGCATGGCCTACAAGTTCGAATTGCTCGACGCCCAAGGGCACCTGTTGCCGCAGAAGGCCGACCCGTTCGCGCGCCAGTCGGAATTGCGCCCGGCCACGGCCAGCGTGGTGGCCGTCATGCCGCCAGTGGCGCCGCCCTCGCCAGAGCGCGCGGCCGCCAACGGCCTGGCCGCGCCCATGAGCATCTACGAGGTGCACCTGGGCAGCTGGCGCCGCAAGCCCGAGGACCGCGACCGCTGGCTGACCTGGGACGAACTGGCCGACGAATTGGTGCCCTACGTGCAGCAGATGGGCTTTACTCATCTGGAACTGATGCCCGTCAGCGAGCACCCGTTCGACGGCTCCTGGGGCTACCAGACGTTGGGCCTGTACGCCGCCACATCGCGGTTCGGCGACGCCGCCGGCCTGCGCCGCCTGGTCGACCGCGCCCATGCCGCTGGGGTGGGCGTGTTGCTGGACTGGGTGCCGGCGCACTTCCCCAGCGACGCGCACGGCCTGGTGCAGTTCGACGGCAGCCACCTCTACGAATACGCCGACCGCCGCGAGGGCTTCCACACCGACTGGAACACCCTCATCTACAACTTCGGTCGCACTGAGGTGCAGAACTTCCTGGTCGGCAGCGCCCTGTACTGGCTCGAGCGGTTCGACATCGACGGCCTGCGCGTCGATGCCGTGGCCTCGATGCTGTACCGCGACTACAGCCGCAAGGCCGGTGAATGGATCCCCAACGTGCATGGCGGGCGCGAGAACCTGGAGGCCATCGCGCTGCTGAAACGAACCAACGAGGTCATCGGCGCCGAGCGCCCGCAGGCGGTGACGCTGGCCGAGGAGTCCACCGCTTTCCCCGCTGTCAGCCGACCCACCTACGCCGGCGGCCTGGGCTTTCACTACAAGTGGAACATGGGCTGGATGCACGACACGTTGAAGTACATCGCGCGCGACCCCATCCACCGCCCTTACCACCATGGCGAAATGACGTTCGGCGTGGTCTACGCGTTCACCGAGAACTTCGTGCTGCCGCTGTCGCACGACGAGGTCGTGCACGGCAAGGGCTCGATGCTGGGCAAGATGCCGGGTGACCGCTGGCAGCAATTCGCCAATCTGCGCGCCTACTACGGCTTCATGTACGGCCACCCGGGCAAGAAGCTGATGTTCATGGGCTGCGAATTCGCCCAGATGGCGGAATGGAACCACGACGTCAGCCTCGACTGGCATCTGCTGGCCCACCCCGAGCATGCCGGCATGCAGCGCCTGGTGCGCGACCTCAACCAGCTGTACCGCAGCCTGCCCGCGCTGCATGACCAGGATTTCACACCGGCTGGCTTCGAATGGGTGGACCATGAAGACGCGCGCCGCTGCACGCTGAGCTTCGTGCGACGCGGCGCCGCCGGCGGCCTGGTGCTGGTGGTGTGCAACTTTGCGCCCGTGGTGCACCACGGCTTTCGCCTGGGCGTGCCCGCGGCGGGGCGCTGGCACGAGCGGCTCAACACCGATTCGGCCTACTACGGCGGCAGCAACGTCGGCACGCCGCTGGGCGGGGCCGCCAGCGAGCCGGTGCACAGCCATGGCCGCGCGCAGTCGCTGGTGCTGAACCTGCCGCCCCTGGCCACCGTGTTCCTCGAATGGATTGGTTGAGCGGGCGGGCCGCGCCCGCTGCATCGGCGCTGGCCAGATCCACCATGTCGCCGGGCCAGCCCTGGCCGCTGGGCGCGCGGTGCCAGGACGGCGGCGTCAACTTCGCCGTCTTCTCGGTTCATGCCGCGCAAATCGACCTGTGCCTGTTCGACGCGCAGGGCGGCCAGGCGCTGGCGTGCACGCCATTGCCGGCGCGCAGTGGCGACATCTGGCACGGACACCTTGTCGGCGCCTCGGCCGGCCTGGTGTACGGCCTGCGCGCGCACGGCCCCTGGCGGCCCGACCGCGGCCACCGCTTCAACCCGCACAAGCTGTTGCTGGACCCATGGGCGCGCGAGATCGTCACGCCCGCCGGGGGGTTCGACTGGCAGGCCGCGCACTTCGGCGCCGATGCGCAGTACCCGCAGCACATGGACATGCACGACAACGCGGCGTGGGCGCACAAGGCGCGGGTCGTCGACGACCACTTCGACTGGAAGGGCGACCGCCCGCCGCGCACGCCGCTGGCCAATTCGGTACTTTACGAGGTGCATGTGCGTGGCTTCAGCAAACAGCTGCCGGGGGTGGAACCCGCCCTCCAGGGCAGCTACGCCGCGCTGGCCAGCGACCAGGCGTTGGCGCATTTCAAGCGCCTGGGCGTCACCGCGTTGAGCTTGCTGCCAGTGCAGCAGATCCTGGACGAAAGCCGCCTGGCGCAGAGCGGCCTGCGCAACCACTGGGGCTACAACACGCTGGGCTTCTTCAGCCTGGAGCCGCGCTACGCCGCCACGACGCACCCGCGCAACGAGTTCCGCGAGATGGTGCGGCGCCTGCACGCGGCCGGCATCGAGGTGCTGCTGGATGTCGTTTACAACCACACCGCCGAGGGTGACGAGCGCGGGCCCACGATCAGCTGGCGTGGCCTGGACAACGCCAGCTGGTACCGGCTGGCTGCCGGCGCGCGCGACCGCTACGAGAACCTGAGCGGCTGCGGCAACACGGTGGACATCCGCCACCCGCGCGTCCTGCAAATGGTGCTGGACAGCCTGCGCTACTGGGTGCAGGACATGCACGTCGACGGCTTCCGCTTCGACCTGGCGCCCGTGCTGGGCCGTGGCGACCTCGGTTTCGACCGCGATGGCCCCTTCTTCAAGGCCGTGCTGCAGGACCCGGCGCTGCAGGGCGTGAAGCTCATCGCCGAGCCCTGGGACCTGGGGATGGGGGGCTACCAGTTGGGCGGCTTCCCCAAGGGCTGGCTGGAATGGAACGACCGCTTCCGCGACACGGTCCGGGCCTTCTGGATGGGCGGGGACTGCACGCGCGGCGAATTGGCGCTGCGGCTGGCGGGTTCGTCCGACCATTACCAACCCAGCCGGCGCACGCCCGCCGAGTCGGTCAACTACGTGGTCTCGCACGACGGCTTCACGCTGGCCGATCTGGTCAGCTACAACCTGCGCCACAACGAGGCCAACCTCGAATCCAACCGCGACGGCCATGGCCACAACCTGAGCTGGAATTGCGGCTGGGAAGGCCCCACCGGCGACCCCGAGGTGCTGGCCCGCCGCGCCCGGCTCAAGCGCGCCATGCTGGCCACCGTGCTGCTGGCCCAGGGCACGCCGATGCTGGCTGCCGGTGACGAACTCGGCCACAGCCAGGGCGGCAACAACAACCCTTACTGCCAGGACAACCCGACGACCTGGATCGACTGGAGTCTGGCCGACGAATCGCTGCTGGCCTTCACGGCCCATGTCGTCGACGTGCGCAAGCGGCTGCTGCCGCTGGGCACGGCCTGGTACACCGGCGTGGCCGATGCGCGCGGGCTGCCCGACCTGGCCTGGCTGCGCCGCACCGGCGAGCCCATGACCGCAGAGCACTGGAACAACCGCATGTCGCGCATCCTGGGCGCCCTGATCGGCGCCCCTGGCCGCGCGCAGGAGCCGCTGCTGCTGCTCATCAACGGCCGCGACCTGGACGGCGACTTCCAGCTGCCCCCCGGGCAGTGGCAGGTCGAGCTCGACTCCGCCCAGGCCGATGGCCGCAGCAGCTGGCAGCGCGGTGACGCCGTGCATTTCGACCTGCGTGCCCGCAGCGTGGTGCTGCTTCGTGACATCGCGCCTGCAGGCGCCCCTGAAGGACCCCGACCATGAGATTCCCGCGCGCCAGCGGCGTCCTGCTGCACCCCACCAGCCTGCCCGGCCCGCATGGCAGCGGCGACTTCGGCCGCGACGCCTACCACTGCGTCGACTGGCTCGTCAGCGCGGGGCAGAAGCTGTGGCAGTTGCTGCCGCTGGCCGGCATCGGCCCGGGCAACTCGCCCTACATGAGCAACTCGGCATTCGCCGGCAACCCGCTGCTGATCGACCTGGCCGAACTGCACTGCCAGGGCTGGCTCGATGCAGCTGACCTCGCGCCCGTGGCCGGGCTGCACGACACGCAGGTCAACTTCGCGGTCATGCACCCCTTCCGCATGCAGCGCCTGACAAAAGCCGCCGCCGCGTTCGCGGCCCACGGCACGGCAGCGCAACAGGCCGACCACGCTCGCTTCAACGCCGAGCAGCAAAGCTGGCTCGACGACTACGCCCTCTTCATGTCGCTGTGCGAATCGCTGGACTGGAAAGACTGGTGCGATTGGGATCCCGCGCTGGCCCGGCGCGAGCCGCAGGCGCTGGCCGCCGCACGGGCCGAGCATGCCGAGCGCATCGCCTTCTGGAAGTTCTGCCAATGGAACTTCTACCGCCAGTGGCTGGCGCTGCGGGCCTACGCCAATGGCCGCGGCATCCAGATCATCGGCGACACGCCGATCTTCATCGCCTACCTCAGCGCCGAGGTCTGGGCCAACCAGCACCTGTTCGAGCTCGATGACGACCCTGCCAACTTCGGCCGCCCCACCGTGGTGGCCGGCGTGCCGCCCGACTGCTTCAGCGCCACCGGCCAGCGCTGGGGCAACCCGCTGTACAGGTGGAGTGAGCATGCGAAGGACAGCTTCGCCTGGTGGGTGGAACGCGTGCGCCGCACCTTCGAACTGGTGGACATCGTGCGCATCGACCACTTCCGCGGCTTCGCCGGCTACTACGAGATTCCGGCCACCGAACCCACCGCCATCAACGGCCGCTGGGTGCCCGGCCCGGGCGAGGCGCTGTTCAAGGCCATCGACAAGGCGCTGGGCCCCATGCCCATCATTGCCGAGGACCTGGGCCTGATCACGCCCGACGTGGAAGCCCTGCGCAAGAAGTTCGGCCTGCCCGGCATGCGCATCCTGCAGTTCGCGTTTGCAGGTGACGCATCCGACCACTTCCTGCCGCACAACCACGAGCCCGACACCGTCGTCTACAGCGGCACCCACGACAACGACACCACCGCCGGCTGGTGGGCCAGCGCCACCGACCGCGAGCGCCACATGGCGCGCGGCTACCTGGCCACCGACGGCCACGACATGCCGTGGACGCTGATCCGCGCCGCCATGGCCAGCGTGGCCGACACGGCGGTGCACCCCATGCAGGACGTGCTGGCCCTGCCCACCGACTGCCGCATGAACTACCCGGGCCAGGAGTCGGGCTGGTGGGGCTGGCGCTTCCAGTGGACACAGGTCCACCCCTGGCACGCGCACCGGCTGGCCGAGTTGTCGCGCCTGTACGGGCGCAGCGGATTGCCGACGTAGCCCGGGGGATCCGGACTGGCCCCGGGCGGGGGGGCGGGGGGCAAAAGCCCGTTGCCTCGGCGGGCGCGGAAGTTTTTTGCGACGACCGCAGATAGTTTTTTGGTAGCTCACTCTATGAGCTACCTGCCCATGACACTTTCTTCACGCAGCCGGCATGGCGCCGGTTGCGAACCTGAAGGAAGCCTCATGCACCAAGCCACGCTGAACCTTGAACTCTCCGCCGCCGACGCCGTCGAGGCCACCCATACCTTCGGGCGCATCGGCTTCGAACTTGGCTGGGACCACGCCCACCACGGGCTGGTGCCTCCCCCCGGGCTGCTGCTGCCCGACACGCCCATCTGCCAGGGCTGGATGGCCGGCAAGGCCGTTTTCGGCGGCCGCACGCTGGCCGCCGGCCGGTCGGTACGGCAGTGGCTGGCCCTGCGCCTGCAGGCCTGGCGGCAAGGCGTCAGTTTCGAGGACCAGCAGGTCACCGCGCACTACCTGGGCCAGATCCACGCCGAGCGCTGCCCCGTGCTGCGCCAACCCCTGGGCGGCGCGGCGAATTCGCTGCTGGCCGGCGAAGTCGCCCGGCTGAACTCGCGGGCCGGCTATGCCGCAGGCAACCTGGCGACGCTGAGCCACCAGGCCGCCCAGGCCCTAGCCTCGGTGGGCGTGGTCGAGGCCGTCCGACGTGCCCGGCGCGCCGAGCAGGACGGCGCCGCCGTGGACGGCCTGGACGCCGCAGCCTGGTGGCGCCTGGCCACGCTGCGGGCGTTCGCCACGCCGATGCGCTTCTTCGAGGCCGCCCGCCTGCCGCTGGCCCTGCTGCCGCCCAACCGGGTGCGCGTGCTGAATGCCGCCCAGGGCCTGCAGGTGCTGGTGACCCTGCAATTCACGACGCCGGGCTGGAGCGCGCGGGCGCGCACGCTGGGCGCCATGCTGCCGGCACACACCTTGCGCCACGACTTCAACCTGTTCATCAGCGCCCTGGCGCCGCGCGTGCTGGAAGCCGGCACCGAGGCCACGGCGCTGCGCCGCGCGCTGGAAGACGCCTGGCTGAACGAGCGCGTGCAGCGCCGCTGGCAGCACTTCGTGCTCAGCCTGGGCGAGGCCGGCACCGAAGCGTTGCTGGAGCGCGCCGCAGCCGCGGGCCTGGCGGGCGTGCGGCTGGTCAACCACCCACCGCTCCAGGCCACCGAGGGCTGGGCTCTGGCTGGGGACCCGCCGGCGGCGAACCGGTACGGCATGATGCCGGTCGCCCATGACCCAGCACACCATCGCGCCACGGCCGCGCCGACTTCTCCTGGCTCCCATGGAAGGGTTGCTCGACCACAGCCTGCGTGATGCGCTGACCCAGGTCGGCGGCGTCGACCGTTGCGTGTCGGAATTCATCCGCATCACCGACCAGTTGCTGCCGGCACGCGTCTACACGCGGATCGTGCCCGAGTTGCTGAGCGCCGGGCGCACGGCAGCCGGCACGCCGGTGCGGCCGCAGCTGCTGGGCAGCGACCCGGCCTGCATGGCCGACAACGCCGCCTTGCTGGCCGGCCTGGGGCCCGAAGGCATCGACCTGAACTTCGGTTGCCCCGCGCCCACCGTCAACCGCCACCGGGGCGGCGCCGTGCTGTTGGACGAGCCCGAGCTGGTGCACGCCATCGTGGCAGCGGTGTGCCGCGCCATGCCGGCCGGCCTGCCCGTGTCGGCCAAGATGCGCCTGGGCAACCAGGACGACTCGCGCATGCTGGATTGCGCCCGCGCCATCGCCAGCGCCGGCGCCAGCGAACTGGTAGTGCACGCGCGGACCAAGGCGCATGGCTACAGGCCGCCGGCCTACTGGGACCGCATCGCCCACATCCGAAGCGCGGTGGCCATCCCGGTGGTGGCCAACGGCGAGGTCTGGAACCTGGCCGATGCCCGGCGCTGCCTGGCCGAGAGCGGCTGCGACGCCTTGATGCTGGGCCGCGGCATGGTGGCCGACCCCGGCCTGGCGCTCGCGCTGCGCGGCCAGCCGGCGCCCGACTGGCCGGCCCTGCTGCCCATCGTGTGGCGCTACTGGCTGCGCATCGCAGGCCACGTGGCGCCCAAGCACCGCGCCGGCCGGCTCAAGCAGTGGCTGAACCTGTTGCGGCGTAGCTTTCCGCAGGCCCAGACAGCCTTCGACCAGGTTCGTGAGCTCGACGACCCAGCGGCGCTGCAGGCCCGCATGTTCGCGGCTCTGCCGACAGCGTGCCCGACTTTCGAGTCACCCGCTCCGGCCTGTGCGGTGCGGGCCGAAGCGCTTCAGGCCGAGGCGTAGCGCGCTTCCAGGTAGACCAGCAGCGTGCGCAAGGTCTGCGCCTCGCCGCCCAACGGACGGCCCGGGCGCGATTCGTTGTTCCACGCGTACAGGTCCAGGTGCAGCCAGGGCTGGTCGGCCGGCACGAAATCCTGCAGGAACAGCGCCGCCGTCACCGCGCCGGCCATGCCGCCCTTGCCGGTGTTGACGATGTCGGCGATGTCGCTCTGGATCTGGCCGTGGTAGGCGTCCCACAAGGGCAGGTGCCACACCGGGTCGTGCAGCGCCAAGCCGCTGTCGACCAGCTGGCGTGCCAGCGCCGTGTCGCGGCAGAACAGTGCCGGCAGCTGCGCCCCCAACGCCACGCGGGCCGCACCCGTGAGCGTGGCCATGTCGATCATCAGCGCCGGCTTGCTCTCGGCGCCATAGGCCAGCGCGTCGCACAGGATGACGCGGCCTTCGGCGTCGGTGTTGCCGATCTCGATGTGCAGGCCCTTGCGCGTCTTGAACACGTCGCCCGGGCGGAACGCATTCCCGGCGATGGCGTTCTCGACGGCGGGGATCAACAGCTGCAGGCGGATGGGCAACTGCAGCGCCATGATCATCTGCGCCAGTCCCAGTGCGTTGGCCGCACCGCCCATGTCCTTCTTCATCAGGCGCATGCCGTCGGCGCCCTTGATGTTCAGGCCGCCGCTGTCGAAACAAACGCCCTTGCCCACCAGCGTGATCAGCGGGTGCTTGGGCGAACCCCAGTTGAGCTCGATCAGGCGCGGCGCCCGCACCGCCGCCCGGCCCACCGCGTGGATGGCCGGGAAGCCGGCCTTCAGCAACGCATCGCCCACGGTCTGCTTGAAGCGGGCGCCGTGCTGGCGCGCCACCAGGTGCACGGCCTCGGCCAGTTCGGCGGGGCCCATGTGCTCGGCCGGTGTGTTGACGAGATCGCGCGTCGACGCCATCGCCGCGGCCAGCAGCAGGCCGCGGCTGGCCGCGGCGCTGGGCGGCAGCATCAGTACCGCTGGCTCGCGCGCCGCCGGCTTGTAAAGATCGAAGCTGTAGCTGCCCAGCTCCCACGACATCGCGGCCGCCTCGATCGACATGGCCACGCCGCCCTCGGCCAGCCGGTAGCGCCCGGCAGGCAAGACTTTGGGCAGGGCAGCCAGCGCGAAGGGGTGCGCGGCGTCGGGCACGCCGGCCCACACCGCCTGGAGTGAGCCATCTGCCGCCGGCAGCAAGGCATGGGTGTGTGCCGCACCGGTAAAGCCCACGGTCTGCAACCAGCGCAGCGCCTGCGGCTCCAACGCGGCTGCGGCGGCAGTGAAGCCGGCGCGGTCGACGGCGAACACGGGCACGGCGCCGCGGGACGGGGCCTTCAAATGAACGGTCATGCCTGCGTCGCCGGAAAACCGCCTTCGGTATGCCACTGCAGCAGCCGGCGCATGTTGCCCATCGACACCCAGTGCAGATGAATCAGACCCAGCACACCGGTTCGGTGCAGATCGCCGATGACTTCGTCGGACAGCGCCTGCATCTTGGTCTCGTCGACGGTCAGGAAGCCGTCCACGCTGTGCTGGCGGCCGTCGGGCAGCGTGGCGTCGAAGCGCATGTCGCGCAGCAGGTCCAGTTCCTGCAGCCGTTTGCACACCAGCCGGGTACGCTGAATCTCGCCTTCCAGCGTTTCCATCTGCTTCTGGACGGAGGTCAGCAGCTCGGTCTGCTTGCCGTCGGCTTCGAACACACGCGCGCCTTCAGGCTGACCGACGCCGGACCATGCCATGTCGACGCAGATCGCAAAGCGCTCGGCATCGATGCGGCCGATGCAGAAGGGGTACAGGCGCAGCACCGCCGGCATGTACTGAGCACGCCAGATGCCGTTGTGCAAGAACAGGTTCTGGTCCTGCGTCAGGCCCATGACGGCGATCGGGGCGATCGAATCAGTGCCATCGGGTTCCTTGCCGGCACTGACAAAGACGATCGGGTATTCACGGCAGACATCGCCGAACTCTGCGGCGGCCACGAACAAGGCATTCAGCTTCCTGCCTACCGACCAGTCGTTGACGGGCAGGGCCAGTTTCAGTTCACGGTGCGGCACGCTGTCCAGAGCCACGGGTTGAACATGAAGGTTTTGATTGATCACAGGTCCGCTCCAGGGGGTTCGGTGCGCTCTACGAGCACCTTGTCTACACGTTTGCCGTCGAGATCGACGACTTCGAATCGCCAGCCCGCCCAGACCACGTAATCTGCGGTGCGTGGAAGTCGGCCGAGCAACAGCATGATCATGCCAGCCAGGGTGTTGTAGCGGCCCCTGTCCTCTTCTGGCAGCTCTTTCAAATCCAGCCGATCCTTGAACTCCGGCACCGGAATCAAACCGTCCATCAGCCAACTGCCGTTCTCGCGGCGTACCGCCCACGAATCCTCGCTGGCCGGCGCGCCGAACTCGCCGGTGATGGCTTCGAGCAGATCGCGTTCGGTGATCACGCCCTGCACGGCGCCGTACTCGTCCACCACGAACACCAGGTCGGCGGTCGCCACCCGGAAGTGCTCCAGCAATTCCATGCCCGACAACGTCTCGGGCACGAAGACCGGCGGATTCAGATGGTCGGTCAGTTGCGGCTGCTCGCCGCGCGCCAGCGGTTGCAGCAGGCTGTGCGTGCTGAGCACGCCGAGCACGTCGTCAAGGTTCCCGCGGCACACGGGGAAGCGCGTGTGGCCGCTGCCGGCCATCTGTTCCAGCAGTCGAGGCAGCGGGTCCGCCGCGTCGAGCCAGACGATCTCGGCGCGCGGAATCATCATCGATCCGATCTGTCGGTCGTCCAGGCGAAACACATTGCGCACCATCTGGTGCTCCTGGGCCTCGATCACGCCCGCATCCAGGCCCTCTTCCAGGCTGGCAGCGATTTCTTCCTCGGTCACCGCCCGGGTCGAACCAGCGCGAATGCCCATCAGGCGCAACAGCGCGTTGGTGCAGAAGCTCAGCACGATCACCAGCGGCCGCACCGCGGCGCTCAACAGATTCATGGGCCGCGAGACCAGGCGCGCCACGGTCTCCGGATAAATCTGCCCCAGGCGCTTGGGCACGAGTTCGCCGAAGATGATGGTCAGGATGGTGATGATGATCACCACCAGGGCCGTGGCGCCGATGGACGAAGCGCGCGCAGCGAAACCGAAGGTTTGCACCAGCCATTGCGCCAATGGGTCGGCGAACGCCGCCTCGCCGACGATGCCGTTGAGCACACCGATCGATGTGATACCGATCTGCACCGTCGAGAGGAACTTGGTCGGGTTCTCGTGCAGGTCCATCGCGGCCTGCGCCCCCGGTTCGCGGCTTTCGACCATCACCTGCAAACGCGCCTTGCGGCTGGCGGTGAGGGCCATCTCCGACATTGCGAAGATGCCGTTGAGAAGAATCAGGAAGATCAGTAGCGTGACGTCCATGCATGCCGCCCTGCGAGGACGGGTGCCGCTGAAAAGGTCGCCAGCGTAGCAGAATCAGCTGATGATCCATCTGCTGGGCGACCTGCAAGGCTGTGCCAATGCGCTGGAGCGCATGTTGGACAAAATCGGCTTTTCGCCCTCGCGCGACCGCATCGTGCTGCTGGGCGACCTGGTTAACCGCGGCCCGCAGTCGCTTGCCGCGCTGCGGCGGCTTCAGGGCCTGGGCAACGCTGCCACATGCCTGCTCGGCAACCATGACCTGCATCTGCTGGCCGTGGCCTGCGGCACCCGCGAACTGCAGCCTGGCGACACCTTTGCCGACGTGCTGGCCGCACCCGATGCGCAAGCGCAGATCGACTGGCTGCGCGCGCAGCCCCTGGCGCACATGGAAGCCGGCTGGTTGTGTGTGCATGCCGGCGTGGTCCCGCAATGGTTTGCTGCCGACACGCTGGCGCATGCCGCCGAGGTGCAGGCGGTGCTGCGCGGGCCCGACCTGCCGGCCTTCACCCGCGTGATGTACGGCAGCCGCCCTGCCCGCTGGGAGCCGTCGCTGACCGGCGACGAGCGGCTGCGGTTCATAGTCAACACGCTCACGCGCATCCGCTTCTGCAGCGACGACGGCACGCTCGACCTCAAGACCAAGGAAGGCGCAGGCGCCGCACCGCCCGGCTTTCGCCCGTGGTTCGACATCCCCACGCGCCTGACCCACGACCAGCCGATGGCTTTCGGCCACTGGAGCACGCTGGGCCTGATCAACCGCCCCGACCTACTGGCCATCGACACGGGCTGCGTCTGGGGCGGCGCGCTCACTGCGGTGCGTGTGGACGGCGGCCGGCGTGAGGTCGTGCAGGTTGCCTGCCCTCGGGCACAGTGCCCCGGCGCCTAGAATCCACTTCGATCCCGAAGGAAGCGTGGCAGAGTGGTCGATTGCACCGGTCTTGAAAACCGGCGGCTCGCAAGGGCCCGTGAGTTCGAATCTCACCGCTTCCGCCAAATAGCTAGTATTCATGCGGGTTTCTGGCTCTTTTCGATGGTCTTCCCACCATCCAAACCACCATCCCGAAAATGCACCCCCGTGACCGGGCTGTAGCCCGGGCCTAATCGACACAGCACACGGCGCCGGGTTACCGTGCTTCGATGAACCCGCACTTCACGCCCTGGGACACAGAGCACCGGCCATGTTGGCACTGCCGCGACTTCCGGGGACTGATCTACGGGGGGAGCGCCGCATGCTGCGGCAGCGTCACCGGCCCCTTGGTGCGCTCGATGCCCCAGCACGGGTGCAGCGGCTTCGAGCGTGAAGTCGGCACCGACGATGAACCCGACACCGTGCCGGCGGCGCTCACGGCCCCGGCCGCTGCGCGAGTGCTCCAAGCAGCCCGGCAAGTTCCAGGCTAGCGGCTTCGTCGGCCTGGGGCGTCATCCGGGCATCATCAAGCTGTACCAGCCGCAGCCGCATCGCCTCAGTCACTTGCGCCGCCTGGGCTGGCGCCAGGGCTCGGGCTATTTCTTGCAGCCCCAGCGACAGAACATTGATCCGCGCCGCCAGTGTTTCCGTGGTTGTCATCGCATGCCCCTCACCAGCACCGTGCTGGCATGCCGACATGTTCAGCGGCGCCACGGCCGGCGTAATCCACCGGGCGGGTGCACCCACTACTTCGGGGGACGGGGTGTCACACCTTCGGGGGCTGCTGCCCCGTCACCGCCCCGCGAGCGGGCTGACCCTGGGCGAACCTTGGCACAACCTTGCTATCGCCCGTCACCGCCTCGCGCGCGCGCATTTGCCCGCCAGTCCCACGGTGCCACCGGCTCGGCATCAGCCCACAGCCCGCGCCGCTCGGCCTTGGCCTCCGCTTCCATGTCGGCGTACCGCTGGCGACGATTTGGCGGCAGTTCCTTGGCGTAGCGCCTGAAGAACCAGGCTATACCAGCCCGGACCTGCTCTAGGCCCGCATCAGCACCGCCGACCAGCACCCGGCAGACCTCGCGCCGGTATCGGTCAATCTTGCTGCACTCGGCCACGGCCTCACGGCCCGCCAGCAGCTCGGCCAGGTGCAGCTTGGATGCTCGCCCGAACGGCTGCCCCAGTTCAGGGGCGTCGATCCCATCCAGTCGAATCTTGTGCTGGCGGTGCTCGGAGTCCAGCAGCGTGATGGTGTCGCCGTCATGCACCCCCACGACGCGGCCCTCGATTTGGTGCGTACCGGCTTGCGCACTGGCAACCAAGCCGACAAGCAACAGCGCCGTGATCCACTGCATCGCTGGCGCATCGAACCTGTTGCGCCGCGCAGAGATCGGTGTCGCCGTCACGGCAGCTTCGAGGGTGTCGTCGGCGGTTTGGCGGCGGCTTTGGACCGACGGGGCTTACGGACCCGGTACGGTGGCGGCGGCTGATATGTCCCGAGCGTTGGCGGCTGGCCGGCACGACCGACTTCCACCGTCTCGGGTTCAATCGAGTAGTCGGCCGACGAACCGATCGAACATTCAGTTCCTGACTTGCGTTGCGGCCGTTTCACGATTGCTTTGCCTGCCTGCACATGCAACCGCGACTCGGGTCAGTAGTCCCGCGCATGTGTACTGCTGAAGACACTCGCAGCATCCTGCGCGGATGCAATGGCATGGCGCACCTCTTCGCTCGTCAAGTCAAGCACTCGCAGCCTGCCCACCGCCTCGGCCACGGACTCGATGCGCCGATAGGCCCCAGCGTGGGTTTCGGCGTAAAGCGCCAGCCCGCGCAACTTGGGCAGCGCGTCGGCCAAGTGAAGGCTGTGCGGATCCACCAGATCGGCCACCAGCTTGCCGTCGGCAGCGGTAGCAAAGAAGATGAAGTCCGGGCGAACGATGCCGTACTGCTCGCCCGACAGGTAAGCAATGCCCAGTGACGACTGCCCCGGTTGCTGCGGGTTGCGATACCAGAAGCTGAAGCCTTTGCGCTTCATCTCGGCTTCGACCACCGTGGTTTCCCAGCTGTTCAGCTCCGCCGGGTAGGCGCCCTGGGGATCGCACAGCAGGTGGTGCTTGTAGGTAGGCAACGCGGTTTCGACATCGTTCACGCGGACCTTGGTGGCCTCGAATCGGCCCACCGGCTTCACCAGGTCAACGTCCTGCGGCTCGGCACTCATCTCACGCACCAACCGATATGACTCTTGGCGGTCGTGAGACAACTCCTTGATGGCCGGACCGTAGGTCGCCAGCCAGGACTTAGCGAGCTTGTCCGCTTCGGCGTCGAAGTGCGGTTGCACTTCCGTCACCAGCCCGAGCGCCGCAACCTGCACACGGCCCGCAACCAAGGCTTCCTCGAACTCGTCGGCATCTTCGGGCTTGGCTGCCCTGTAGGCCAGAGCGTCCACATAGGTGCGTGAAATGTCCGGGCTGAAGATGCGCGCCGCGCGCCGGTAGGCGTCGTCGATCACCGCCATGTCAGCGTCCTCCAAGAACTTGTCGAAGGTCTTGGCCCTGCCCCGCAGATCGGCTATCACGGTCTTGCCGTCCACGGTCATCACCGCTTTGCGCTTCGCCTCGATTTTGACCTTCTCGCTCTGCTGCAGGCCGTCCAGCACGTCGTGCATGGCCGCATGTGCCAGCTTGCCGGCGCCCGCGAGAATGTCGTCTGATGCCAGCTCGTGGGCCAGTGCCGTCAGGCGCCGGGCGGGCTTGGCACCGCGTTGGGGGCGGCTCTGCGACGGCAGGCACTCGAACAAGGTCCACACGGCATCGCTGGCCGCCGGGTTGGGCTTCATCTCCACCGGATTGACCAGCACGCGCCCTGGTGGTGGTGGTGCGGTGTCGTCGCCTTTCAACAGCGCATCCACGACCTTGTTCACGGTCGTGGCTTTGAATTTTGGTAACAGGCAGTCGACCGCATTTAGGCGGTCGTTGCCAGGGATGCGCCGGGCCAGCGGTGATCGCACCATGCGGCCAAGCAGTTGCGTGATGTGGGTTTCGTCGCTGGCAGCGCGGAAGGAGATCATCACTTCGGCGCGTGGGCAATCCCACCCAGTGCTGATGGCGTCTTTAGCCACCAGCACGCGCACCCAGGTCGACTCATGCACCCGTTCAGGGGTGATGTAGGGCACTTGCCGGTTGCCGTATTGCTGGGTGGTGTGGTCACCCAACACATGCGCCACGCTGCCGGCTGGCAGGTCGGGCCATTGCTGGTAGATCGTGTCCAACGCGCGGCCAATCTCGTTGGGGTCAGGGGTGTTCGGCACCTGCAACACCATCAAGGGCAGCACGGTTTGCGGTTCTTCCTGCTGGCGGGCGTACTCGGCCCAAGCGTCGGTACAGGCCCTCAACTTGTCGGTGGCGCGGCGCACCAGCACTGTATCGAAGTCGCCCACCTCGTCGGGCATGTCCAGGAGGATGGTGTCCTTGATCAGGCCCGACTCCTGGACCTTGGCGGCATCCACCACCACATCGGTCAGGCGGTCGCGTTTCAGCGCGCCATCCATCGCCTTGTTGAAGCGTTCCACCGTGGCCGATATGCCCCAAACCACCGGGATGCCCGGCACGCCATGCGCACCGTTGATCAGCCGCTGCACGATGGTGCTCTTGGCGGTCAGGTTGGCAGCGGTCTGCCTGCCCATGCCGCGGTGGGCCTCGTCCAGTACCAGGTACAGGGTCAGGCCCGGGTCCTCTATGGTGTTGCGGATGGTGTCCCACATCGTGTGGGATCGCAGGTCTGGGCGGGTTTCCGGCAGCAGCGTGCCGGCCGTGGCGTCGAATTCTTCGGGGTCGTGCCCGCGCACCAGCAGACTGTTCTTGCCCAGCTTGTGCGTATTCAGGAAGTAGATCTTGCCGGCCTGAAGCTTGGCTTGGTTGAAGGTGTTTTCCACCACCACCATGTCGGTGTGGCGGATACGGTCGCTGGCCTCCATCAGACGAAAGCGAGTCTGCTCGTTCAGTGAGGGGTCGTCACTGAACCAGATCACCACCGCGCCCGGATCGGCGTCGAAGCTGTAATCATCGTCACCATGGAACAGCGCCTCAAGCGCAGCTGCGGCCATGACGGTCTTGCCCGCGCCTGTCACGGCGGTGAGCGAAAAGGCATGCTTTTCTTTGTCTGCTTGCCATCGTTTGCGGGCCTTCTTCAAGTTGGTCAAGGCGTCCCGCACCGCGTCGGCCTGGTAGTCCTTCAGCGTGAACTTCATCGCTCAATCCCCATTCGTGAAGCTGAAGTTGGTCAGGTATGACTCGTACAGCCGGACAGCTTCCACCCCGTCGGGCAGGCGGCGGGCCAGGGCCTGAAAGCGGCGGTCGTCGTCGGTGACGATGTAGGCGATGCGCAAGCCCGGGGTCTGCTGAGTGGCCTTAATGAAGGGTGTGGCCGAGTCCAGCTCCACCAGCAAGCCGTAGGCGTCCATCACAGCCCAGCCTTCTCCAGGAAGCTTGTCGATGCGCGAGCCTCGACTACCAGCTCGAAGCCACAGCAGCGGCGCGATCCGCTCAAAAGCCCGGTTGTGGCTGATCGAGATGGGCGCTTCGTACGTCAAGGTGAAGAACTCGGCGTTCTCCTCAAAGCCGTCGGCCATTGGGAAGGCGTCAGTAAACTTGTAGTCCCCGACAACTGACTGGCCCTCATGTGTCTTGCCAGTAATCGCAGCCGCGACCCGTGCCCGAGTGATGTAGTCGCAAATTCCCCACTGCTCCCACTCTGCGTCGCCCGCCCTAAGTCCACGCTCTCGCAATTCCTTCTGCTCGTCCGCGCCCACTTCATTGTTGGTTACCGATATGCACTGGCGCCGCCCCATGTCTTGGCGATTTATGCGCATAACCGCGTGCGCGGTAGTTCCTGAACCTGCGAAAAAGTCAACGACGACGGCGCGCGGTTTGTCTTGCACAAAGAACCGCAGTGAATCCTCCACCGCGTAGAGGGCCTTTGGAAACGGGAATCTTCGGCCTGGAACCAGACTGCCTAGAAGTTGCGAGCCAAACAGCCCTGCATCATGAGCTGGGCTCGTCCACACTGTTCTCGGCCTTGTGATGCGCGTCGCCCCTTCTCGATGCCTCAAAATTAGGGCGCCAGCTTCATCCGTTCCAAGGATTTCGATTTCGCCAGCGGCAATTCTGCGCTTCTCGGCGGATCGCAAGTAGTTGACTGTAATTCGTGTACCTGTAGCGTTTAGCTTGGCGGTTCCTTCCGTAAAGGCCCGTCGCACACTTTCTGGGCCAAGCTGCCACGTATTCTCAGAGCCATCCGGCCGAAGAGGCCACACTGCCGAGACGCCGCCGGACGGCGGCTTGACGCTCGCTCGATCTGCTGCAAGCGGCATGGACTCGCCCACCGAGTGGAGTCGTCCATCATCGCTTGTCCATATTGGATAAAACAGGTTCGGGCGTGCTGTCCGCGCGCTATTCGATCCCGTCCGCATCAGTGAGAACCAAATGGGCGACGTGTTGCGCTGCGGGACTCCGTCGCCAGAGAGAGCAGCCGAGCGGACAGCAGACTTGCCGAATTGCACGACGTACAAGTACTCCTCGGTGCGGGTAAAGGCATCCGGCCTTGCAACACCGGCGCGAGGATTGATAACAGCGGTCACCATCTGCATTCGTCCGTCGGGAAAAACCTGCTCCAACAGTAGACCCAAGCGCAGGTACTCCTTCTCGTCGATAGTGACGATCAGCACCGAATCGTTGGGATTAAGGAGTTCCTTCGCAACGAGCAATCTCCGCTCCATCATCGCCAGCCACTTGCTGTGCCGATAAAGGTCGTCGCCCTCGACGTAATCGTTGTTGTATTTCCAATCCTTGGCGCCTGTGTTGTAGGGCGGGTCAATATAGACGGCATCCACCTTGCCGCGATGCGTATAGGTCAGTGCCTTGAGGACGTGGTAGTTCTCGCCATTGATGACGGTGTGATACGGCTTGTCGCCGCCGCGCTGCACCTTGCCTGTACTGACCAACCCCGGGTGAATGGTGTCGCGGAACTCGGCCACTACTACCAAGTCCGCCACCGCCACTGTCGCCGACTCTGGAACCGTTGAATTCAGAAGCTCCAGGTCCGCCATCTTGCCGGCATCAGTCCTGCGAATGGCCCTGATCTGCCACAGCCGCGGGTCACCCCTTTTTGCTGACCCGCGCGGCGGCAGCACACGCACCTTGTCGCCCTTACGAATGGAGCGCTGTGGCAGTTCCACAGCCTCAGGGCGGTGGCGCTCGAAGTTCAGCCCAAATGGCAGCCGTGACGAAAGCTGCGCGTATTCCTGGTCCAAGTCCTTGCCCAGTTGTGGGTTCTTGGCCTTGGCCTCGGCAATCAAGATAGTCAATCGGGACACGCGGGCTCCTGTAGGTCTTATGACGGCTCTGACGGCCGGCGGGTTCGGTGGGCGGCCGGCCCCTGCAGAGTGTCGCAGGGCGCGCATGCAGTCCGCGGGCCGGATTGCGAAACAGATTCACCTTCCCAACCCCAGCTTGTCAGCATCCCAAAGCCTCCCAGACACAAGCCCCAGCCACTTGGCCGTCCCCTGAACCCAAATGTTGACAAGCTTGTCGTGCCGCGTTCGCAGCCGGTCGAAGGTGGTCTGGTGCATGCCGGCGGGCTTGGGGCCGTGCCCGTGCGCTACGCCCGCCGGCCACCCAAGCTTCTTGCGGATTCTGTCGGCGCGACTCAGGGCGCGGTCACTGGCCGACTCATTCTGACTGGCGTAGGCCAAGCCCTTGCACCTTCGGCAGGCGAACAGTCGGCCCGCACCGTAAATCACAGCCACACGACGGCTGCAGTCGGGGCAGGCGAACCAGCGGCGGTGCCCACCCAGGGTGCAGGCCGTTGACTCCATCCAGATCGTCTGGCTGATGGCCTCGGCAGCGCGTCCGTGTGCGGTGTAGTTGTAGGAGAGGGCGATGTTCCCGGCCTCAGCACGCACGCCGATCGTGGCGCGCACCCGGTTGCCCACCGACCACTGCCAAGTGCCGACCCGACCTGGCGTCAGCAAACCGGCCCGCTGCAACCGGCGGATGTCCAGCGGCAGTGAGTCCGCAGTGGTGCTCTTGCCGGCGTAGCCTGGCCGACGCCCGCTACCGCGTCCGCCCAACATGGCCTCCCGATTCTCCCGAAATCATCAGGCACCTTGAACCAAGGCGTTGACGTGCTGAGACGGCAAACCGGCCGCAAACCCGCAGCCCGCTTAGGTTTTCGAGTGAATTGGATTTGTGGCGCAGAGTCACGAAAATCTCCGCTCAGGTGCCGCGCCGAAGCTCTTTCAGCTTCAGAAGCATCGCCAGAGTGCGCTCGAACTTCCGATCGAGGTGGGTTTCGTAGCGATTCAGCTTCTCAAGGCGGTGCGCTTGAAGCCCTTCGCCCAGGGTTTGCGCCCTGATCGCCGCGTGACCGTATGCCTCCACCGCCGCCTGGCGGCAGTAGGGGAGCAAGAATTCGTGGATGTGCTTAGACAGGTCATCTGCGGTGGCGCTGGCGTCGCCCTCGTCCACGCTGTTGGCCCAGGAATCGGCGCTCTCCTGCGTAAGGGCACGAACGGCGCGGTTGTACGCACGCGCGCCGCCCCGGTGAAGGATGCGTGATGCCACGAGCGCCGCCTCCAGGTCAGCATCGGCTTCGGTCACGCGCTTTTTGGCCTGCTCGGGCGTCAGGCGGACCACCTCAGCCAGCTCGGCGGAGTGGTTGAGATGCGTGTCACGCATGCTCGGCTCGAAGGGCAGCGCCGCACGCGCCGGACCGTCCGGGTCCAGAGGGCGGTCGTACCTAGCTTTCGACACCGCCAGCAGGCCACGATTGATCGCCGCGCCCTCGGCGTGCAACACGCGAACCTTTCGCCAGATCGCGCCCGCTAGTTCTTCGACCAGATGCGCCTCGGTAGGGCCGGCGGGCTGGTGCTCGACTACCAGCGCTGCCAGCAAGCCGCCGAACTCGACACCATCTTCGTGGGCCAGCAGGATGTGCCGACTGAGCACGCCGTGCTTGATGGCATTGAAGCGCACGTTCGAGTATCCCGATGATGGTGTCGGCGCGGCTACCGGGGCCAGCGTCGCCGGGAACAGGATCACTTCTGAGGAATCAATGGCGGTCGTTTGCATCGTCGTTTCCCTTTACGAGTCGGTGAGATCAAGAGTCCGGTTTTCTAAAGGGAGCCCAGCAGTCCGGCGTGTCGCGCGATGAAACTGGCAATCTCGTCGTCGCGCTGTTCCTCGCAGCGGAAGATGATCTTCATCAAGCGCTCACGGGTGGCGTTGTGCATGCCCTTCGGCCGCGCCCAGCCCTTGCCCAGCTTGGCCTCGGCCTTCTGCTGCTTGCGCCACGCGCGGCCGCAGGCGTCTTCACTCTGGCTGTAGTAGCCCACCCGGGCGCATTTGCGGCAGTAGAACCCGCCGCGCCGCAGATAGATCACTGCCACCCGCGCGTGGCAGTGCGGGCACCCAAACCAGGGCCGGGTGCCGCCGTAGGTGCATGCCGTTTGCAGGATGGGCACGCGCTGCACGCGTGGCTCGCCGTTCAGGCTGTAGTTCAGCACGGCCGTACCTTGCTCGATGCGGTATCCGATCGAGCCGGTGTGCTCGCCCGTGTGCGAGTTGGACCAGGACCAAGTGCCGGCGTACCCGTCCCACATCTTGCGGCGCTTGTGCCATTCCCGTACGTCCAGGCGCATGCACGCCTCGGCCTTGCCCTTCTCCGCCGGTCGCCCGGCCCCCCATCGCATGCCACCTTTAGCCATCGGGCACCCCCACAGATTACGAAAACATCAAGCAAACCGAAACAACGTGCAGGCCGACTAAACATCAGCTCGGGCTGGCCGCTTAGGCTGTACGCGCTCACCAGAAAGCATCAACTCGCGGCCCAACTTCTCCGCCACCGCCAGGCGCAGGAACTCACTCCTGCACCCGCGCGCAGGATGACGTGGCCGTTCACTGAGTAGCTCATCTATCGCCGCCACCATGTCGGCCGGCATCGTGACGACAAGCCGCACCACCGGCTCGCCCATGAATCGCCTGCACATACTCATGTCAGTGCCTCCTGAGTCTTGAAGCCTGGGCATCGATCCGCCTGTGCCGTGTGCGCCGGACCTAAAGCCGGCCACGCGATGCCGAAGCCTTCGGCCTGGGTCCGCAGCCCGGCCGCGACCGGCTCCAAACAGGTGCGGCGCCGGGTAAAGTGTTTGCAGTCCACGCACTTGCGCGCGGCCGCCTCGGCGTCGGCACGCAGTAGCCCGCCGTCGAATTCCATGATCGCGGCCCGTTCCTCGAATGCCTCAGCGTCGGCGGCGCGCTCGGTGTCCAGCAGCGCCAGCAGTTCCGGCTTGCAGGCCAGTAATGACGTGCGCAGTTCATCCGACAGCATCGATGCGGGCGATACCAGCAGTTTGTTGGCGGCCGACTCCAATGTGAACCCGGCCGTACGCGCATGCTGGAGTAGGTCGGCGGCGCCCATCAGATTGACTCCATGTCGGCGCGTCCGTGCTCCAAAACTAACCCACCACTCCCACCATACCCACCACGCGCCACGCCGTGCGTGTGCTGCCCAGAGCCCACCGTGGTGGGAGTGGTGGGTTTGGTGGGTTTGTTTTCAGTCGTCGGCGCGTCGCGCCTGACGATCCACGTCGTCAGCCCGCGAGACATGGTGCCGCGCTCGAATCGCAAACCCTTGATGCGTTTGCCGACATGCCGCTCGATCCAGCGCCCGACGATTCGCGGGTTTGTCTTAGAACCCTGCCCGCCGATCTCGTCCAAGGCTGCATGCAGATCGTTGCCATCAACACCGCGCGCGACGGCGCCCGCCACCGTGGCAGCGACGCCCGGAAACTCAGCGTGCCAGGCATGCAACAGCGCCGTGTGCTTCGTCGTCTCGGGATCTTGATCGAAGGCGGTCTGGGCAGCCTGTAGCGGGTCGTCGAGTACCGGCAGGTCGGAATCACCGGCCTGGGCCACCAGTGTCTTGATCCAGCAAATCGGCTGCCGCACGAGGTCATCCCACAGCTCGAAGCTGGCGGTGCGGCCGGTGCCCAGCTTGGGCCTGCCGGCTGTGATGAACGCCCGGATGATGGTCAAGGCCGCCACCACGTAGTGCATGCGGTCGCTCTCGATCCGCTGGGCGGGGTCGAAGTTGAAGTCGCGTGCATAGGGCTTTTCGGACTGCGCATCAAGCCGGGCCAGGAAGATTCGCCGGCAGGTGTCACCGGTCAACCTCAGGTTGTTGCCGGTGGCAATGAACTGCGCGCGGTTCGGCAGCGTGGCTGTCTCGCTCACGCCGAGGATGCGGTCGCTGAAGGTGCCAGCCGTGAGGAAGGCATCCAGCGCAGCGCAGCCCAACGGCTCGCGCACGTTGTCCCACAGCAGCACACGCGCACCCTCGCGCAGCGCCGCGAATAGCCGCTTGCGCGTCTCGGGGTCGTCGTCTGCAGGGGGCAGCACCGCCGGGTCGGTTCCGGTGGCCAGGATGCCGATGCAGCGGGCCAGCAGTGTCTTGCCGGTGCCGGCCGCTGGCGCATCCAGGGCGATGCCGGGCGCCGTGGGAAGCGCCGCACGAATGGCAGCGGTCAGCAGCCCATGCAGCACCACGCCGCGCGCCACATCGTTGACCAGCGGGAACTGCGCGAACGGCCGCCACAGGAACCTCAGTGCGGCCAGGGCGTCGGCCGGCGTCGGGTTCACGGGCACCCTGGGCGGCTTTGGGTCGTCACTGAAATACAGCAGACCCGACTCGCCGTCGTGGCCAGGGATGTCGAGCACCGACCCGTCGGCACGGAGCGTCGGTGCCGTGACCACGGCCACCAGCGTCTTAAACCCACGTTCACCGTGCTTTGCCAGCACCGCACGCGCGACACCTACAGGTGCGTCCTGGGCCGTTTCCTTCACGTCGCCCTCCGGCGTCACTTTCACGGAGTAGAACTCGCACACCCGGCCCATATGGTCAACCAGCCAGTCCGGAGATACCGGCCGCGCCCGGCCCATCGCCACGTAGGCAACAGCACCTTCGCCGAAGTCGAAAAGCTCGCCACGGTCGCGCAGCACCTGCAGCACTGCATCGGTGGTGGCGATGCGCAGGCCCGTGCCCACTTGAATGCGCGCCGACTGCCGCCGCAGCTCAAAGCGCATGCCGCCATGCCGGTGCGAGTAGAGAAACGGCCGTGTGCCGCTCTTGAGGTTGACCACGGCCACACGTCGATCATGGTCGGGGTCAAGCGGATCAGCGAAGCGCGTGTTGTGCCAGCGGTCGGCGTGGTCGAGCACGTCGCCGACACTGACCCGTACGCCGTCGGCTGCCATCAGGATGAAGTCGCCCATCAACACCGCGTGTTCGCTGGCGCGGCTCAGCACGGCGCGGGCCTTCTCTTCCGGGATGTTGCGGGCCAAGGCCAGGGCTGGCGCATGTTGATCGACCCACACCTCACGCTGCAGCTTGCACCGCGGCTTGATGGCGTCGCGGCTCTCGCGCTTGCGCTTGTTGGCGTTCTTCTCATCGGCGGGTGTCACCGCGATGGCCGACAGATCGAACAGCGCCGCCGCGTCGCCATAGACGTGCGCCAGTTCGGCCGGCCGCTGGATGCCGTCCTTCAGAATCGGCGGTGCTGCGAAGTCCAGGCGTTCAGGCTGCCACACCGATGCGTCAACCAGGCAGCGGGCCAGCGCCTGTCCGGCGGCACCCACTTCGTGCCAGCCCATCCCAGCCGCGCACAGCAGCGTCACCAGCCGCGTGCCTGCCTCGGGAATGGCCGATGCGTCCGTCACCGGGACGTAGAAGCGATGCCGATGCAGGCCCGTCAGTTGACGGTCATCCGGCGCCAATAGGCCCGCACTGGCCGACGGGCGCCACAGCATCGGCGCACTGGCCAGGGCCGGGCAGGCATCGATCAGCCGCTGGCGCAACTCGTCGCGGTCGAGCGCACCGTCGGGCGTGCCATCGTGGTCGAGCATGAAGATGCCCGGCCCCTTGGGAAAGGCGAAGTTGCGCCGCGTGCGAGCCAGCACGCCGAATTCGGGTTCTTCCCGGTCGGCGGTAGCGATGCGCAAGGTGTCGGTGGTGGCCATACCCCAGCCGACTGCCTGGACCGACGTAAGCGCGGCCAGGGCGTCGGCCAGCTCGTGCAGGTCGGCCACTGCAGTGCGTTGCGCCGTACCGGCGGTCATGTTCGCCACCGTGGTCTTTGTGAGCGTGCCGTCGGCGTCCAGGCCGAAGACCTTGGTCAACATCTTTGGCGTGGTTGACGTGTATGTCGTGAACTGCAGCCGGCTCATATGGAAGCCCCCACCTGCCGCGCGAAGCCGACAACCGCGTCGAGCGAGTCCAGATCCCGCGTCAGGCCCCACCGATGCACGATGAACGTGCCTTCGGCCGCGAGCCTCAGTTCGTAACCGCGAAGTGCAAGCTCTGCCGCCAGCGTGGCGCGCCGCTTTTCCGCCAAGCGCTCCGACCCATCGGAGAGACATGCAGGCGCACCCGTTCCCGGCCCGGGGCCGTAGTCGTTTGCAGTCATGTCGGCCCCCTTAGACGGCGGGGGCCGTGGCGCGCTTCGCAGCCGCAGCCGTGGTGGCGTTCGCGGTGCGTTTGCTGCTATCTACTGTGCGTTCAGCCCGAGAGCGGCGCAACTTGCCTACGTTCCAGGTGGCGACTCCACCGTGCTTGTCCGGGGCCGGCAGCTTTCCGGTTCTGCTCCAGCGCCAAACGGTCGGATCACTGACGCCTTCCAGTCCTGCCACTACCTCCAATCGGACGCCGGCACTGTCGGGCAGTCGGTCGAAGTGTTGCAGTGCCACCGGGATGGGCAGCGACTCTTTGGGCTTGCTTGCTTGCTTGGTACTCATGAGACCTTTCACGGTTGACGTTGAAGAACATCGAAGTCGTGAAGCCTCAGCAGCACCCCTAGCCCTAGAGGTTCAGGGTCGGGGTACATTTACCGTTGTCTGGCTTGCCAGTTAGACACGGCGCTTCGGCGTCACGAGGGCTGGGCGCGGATGTTGGTAGCACCGCGTTTCAGCCCTCACCTCTTCTGCACTACGAATCATTTAGTGCACTGTCGGTGCATACAGTCTAACTATTTCCATCAAGGGCTTAGGCGTCAAAGAGCATGAATTCGCACCGGGTCCCCTTCTAGCCTTAACCGACCTGCTGCCATATTTGTCGTGTGGGGTGCGGGCGTGCACGTCGGATGTAGCGATCTTAGGGCGGTGCAGCTAGGTTTTCTGTGGGTGAACCTGTGGACAGCCGGTGGAGCGCGCGGGATATGCCCTGGCGCACGCCCCGTTCTTCATGACTGGCGGGCTTTACTGTGCTGGCGCGACGGATACCCTACGGCTTGAGAGCCGCCGTCAAACTTGTAGACCTCCACGCCGTCCTTGTTGTTCTTCAGGTACTCGCTGGCGATGCTCGACCAGGGCGGCAACTCGCAACCATCGTCGTGCATGCGATAGCTGCTGGGGATCGCTACCTCGGCCAGGCGCTTCATGGACATGTCCATGAGTTGCTGGGAAGTGCCGTTCAGCCTCTCCAGCTCGAAGAGCGCCGTCCGTTCTTGTTGCGCTCGAAGCACTCGTGCTTGTGTTTCAAGAACTCGCTGGGGATGAACTGCGGGCGGTACTCGTCCTTGTTGTCGAAGCCGTAGAACACCACGCACTGACCAACGGGAAAACCTTGATCACCTTGTCGGCGAACTAGAAGGGAACCTCCTCGATCAGCGGCACGTCCTGGACGTTGTCGATGTGGTGCATGGCCTCCCGACTCAGATCTTGTCAGGCTTGAGACGCCTCACGCGGCTTTTGGGGCGATGCGGGAGTGCAGTCAGGCCGCTTGCTCTGCAGGTCGATCACCTTGCCTTTGGCTTCGACGCGCGCCAGGAACTGCGCCCAGTCGGCCATCATCGTGGCGCGCCGGGCCAGCATGTCGCCACGCCTGTAGGCGGCTTCGACCTTGTCGCTCACGGTATGCGCCAACGCCATCTCTGCCATCTCGTTGGGGTAGTTGGTGCGCTCACTTACCCAGTCGCGGAACGTGCTGCGGAACCCGTGCGGAACAGCCGGAACACCCATGCGGCGCAGCACTGCGGAGAGAGTCATGTCGCTGAGCATGCCGCCGCGCGCCGCCGGGAACACCAGCTCAGTGCCGGCCATCCTGGGAAGCGCCGCCAACAGCGCCAGCGCCGGCTCCGACAGGGGCACACGGTGCTCCTTGCCCGCCTTCATGCGTGATGCCGGCACGGTCCAGACTTTTGCATCGGTATCAATTTCGGCCCAGGTCGCGCCGCGTACTTCGCCACTGCGCGCGGCAGTCAGGATCACCACCTCCAGCGCACGAGCACCCATGCCCCCGGCCGCGCGCAGCTTGACCATGAATGTGCCCATGGCGTCGATAGGTAACGCTGCATGGTGTTCACGGTTGTTGACCTTCGATGGCCGTGCCAGCAGCGTATCCAGCCCATCTTTCCAGCGCGCCGGATTCAGGCCCTCGGGTCGATAGCCCGCTTGCATGGCATAGCTGAGTACCAGCTCGATGCGGCCCCGCAGGCGCACCGCCGTCTCGTTTGTGGTCAGCCAGATCGGCCGCAGGACTTGAAGGACATGCTCCTTGTTCACGTCGCGCACCAGCAGATCACCCAGCACCGGGTAAGCATGCTGTTCCAAGGTATTGCGCCACTGCTGGCCGTGCTTGGCGTTCTTCCAGCTGGATTCATGCGCCTGCATGTATGCCTCGGCCGTCTGCCTGAAGGTGAGCGCCGCCATCACGGCCGCACGCATGGCGCTCTGTGCGCTGCGCTGCTGCTCTATCGGATCAACCCCTTGCCGGATCAGGTCGCGGGCCTCACGGGCCTTCTCGCGCGCGCGGGCCAGGGTGACCTCGGGGTAGTTGCCCAGCCCCATCTCGCGCCGCCGGCCGCCCACCATGGCACGCAACAGCCAACTACGGGCGCCAGTCTTGGTGACATGCAGCGTCAGGCCCTGCACCACACCGACGAAGTGCAGGCCGGGCTTGGTGATTCTGGCCACCGTCAGAGCACTGACTTCTTCCGCTACCTTCGGCATCATCTTCTCCTGAACCACCGACCCACCATAAAAGGCAAGATTGGATGATACGGCCTGATCCGATGTAATGCCGTCCTTGTGAGTTTTAGCTAGGACGATCGGTACTTGATGAACCGTCCTGCACCGGCCCGAAGTTCGATTGCGGGGGACACCGCTTCCGCCAGACCACGGCCAGCAGTGTCGTGCCCAGCGCCAACGCCAGCAGGCAGGCGCTGACCCACCACCAGACCGGTTGCGGCCACGACAGCACCGCCAAGGCAGCGATGGCGAAGACGATGCCCGCGACGCGACCGCCGACCGGCGCCGCACCGCCTGCTCCCGCAGCGAATCGTCGCAGCCGCGAGGTGACGGGCGCCTTGAGCCGCAGCGCCGGGGCCTCGACCAAGCGGTGCGACAGCCATGCGAACAGCAGCGTGAGCGGCAGGCACAGGGCCACGGTCACCCAGGGCGTGTCGACGGGCGAGACCACGCGCACGAGTTGCTGCACCGGCCAGCCGTAAAGGTAGACGCCGTACGACAAGTCGCCCGTGTGCTTGCTCAGGCGGGACAAGGGGTTGTCGAGCGTGCCCAGCCAGACGATCGCGTAAGCGCCGAACGTGGCCAGGGCCGCGGCGGTGTGCCCGTTGACTGCGGCCAGCACCACGACGGCAACGCAGCACAGCGCCACCCCGGTGCGTACGCCCCATGCCCGCACCGCCAGGTAGGCCACGGCACCGCCGGCGAAGTAAGGCAACGTGAACGACAGCGCGGCCAGGCGGTCGTAGGCCCCGCCCGAGAGTCGCGTGGCCAGCGTCAAGCCCACCAGCGCGAGCACGGTCACCAACACGCTGCGCCGCAGCAGCAGCCACAACGCCAGCAGCAGCAGGTAGCTCAGCACCTCGGCGCTCAGCGACCACAGCGACCCATTGACCACCCGGCGCATGGCCTCGTCGCCTTCGTAGTTCCACACCCCGGGCAGCCAGGCGTTGGAGCACAGGCAGTCCAAGGTCAGGCGGATGTGGTGCAGCAGTTCGATGTCGGCAAAGTACGCTGCTGCCGGCAAGCTGCTGCCTGCGGCGCCGAGGGCCAGCGCCGTCACGAGCACGCAAGCAATGAAGCCCGGGTAGATGCGCAGCACACGGTTGACTGCAAAGCGCAGTGCATCGCCTTCGCGGTCCAGCGAGCGCGACAGCAGGAAGCCGCTGATGATGAAAAACACGTAGACGCCGCCCACGCCGGCGTCGGCCAGCCACTGCGACACCGGGTCGCCGGGGGGCACGCCAGCGCGGCTGTACATGGCGTGCGACACCAGCACGAGCAAGGCCGCCGCCAGGCGCAGGCCATCGAATCCAGGGAACGCGGTCATTGCCGCGGCGATTGTGCGCGGTGACCTGGCGTGCCATGCGAACGACCGCGAAGCCAGGGCCTGCGTCCAGCCTGCGCCCTTTCACGCGCCGGAGATGCGCCGCTGATCCAAGCGCCCGGCGTCAAGTTTCGAGTTGTCGCAGCCTGTTCGCCTGCGGGGGCGAAATCTCCACCGGCGCTGCGCGCGCGGCGCGGGCACTGGGCGAGTCCGGTTCGCCGTGCATCACGAACTCGGCTATGGGAACGGTCGGGTTTCGAAGGGCCGCACAGGCCGCGTAAGCCGCGTACGCCGCCGCCAGCGCTTCTTCGTCTTCGCGCTTGAGGGCGACCACGCCAGCGGCATCACGCGGCGGCGCGGGCTCGAGCATCGTCGAGGTCCGGTACGAGTCCGGTCCGGCATCGGGGTCCATCGATTCGCGCCGGATGGTGGCCACCGCCATCTTCGAGCGCAGGCTGGCCAGGCCGGCCGGCGACCAGTTCATCACCAGGCCCTCGAACTGGTCCAGCGCGTGGCGCATCAGGTCCAGCGGCAATTCGTCCAGCGCGCGCAAGCCCTTCTTGCCCAACGCATCGTCGACGAACGCCAGGTGCCGCAGGGTGCTGCGCGTTTCCGGCAGTTCGTCCAGGACGGCCGCCAGCTGGCTGCGCATGAGCTCCAGTTCCAAACTCTCCTTGGCAGCGGCTTGCGCAGCCGGATTCACGCGCGCTGTGTCACCGCCCGTGGCGCGGTCGTTGAACACCACGCGCACGCCATCGGCGTCGCGGCGCAGGACGACGTCATGCCGGAAGATGGCATCGACGATCTGCTTCAGCGGCTTGAACCAACTCGGCACGGCGCTCATCGGGGGCAGGCGGGTGACGGCCACCGGAGGGCGGCCCATGCCCCCTGTTTTCGGCAACCGTGGCCTGGGCTTGAGCGCCTTGCGTCGCGCGCCTGCGCGCCCGCCCGCCCGCTCGCCGCCCGCCCGCGACCCGGCTCAGGCCGTGCAGGTCCGGTTCTTGCCCGTGCGCTTGGCCTCGTACATGGCCTCGTCGGCGCGGGCCAGGGTGGTCTCCAGAGTCTCGCCGTCGCGCCACGCGGTGACGCCGGCAGAGAAGGTCACGAGCACGTCCTGGCCCTCGTGCATGAAGAGGCTGGCGGTCATTGCCCGTTGCAGCCGGGACAAGACGTGCTGAGCCTCGTCCAGTGCCGTGCCGGGCATCAGCACGACGAATTCTTCACCGCCGAACCGAGCCAGGTGGTCGACCGGCCGCAGGCGCTCGCGCACGGCGGCGGCCAGAGACTTCAGCGCCACGTCGCCCGCGGCATGGCCCAGGGTGTCGTTGAGCTTCTTGAAGTTGTCCACGTCCAGCAACGCCACGGCCAGCGGGGCTGCGTCCGCGCCGGCGCGCTCGGTGCGCGCTTGTTCTGCGGCAAAGGCCGTGGCCAGACCGCGCCGGTTGGCGACCTGGGTCAGTGCGTCGGTGGAAACCTCGTCGGACAAACGACGCAACTCGGCTTCGAGTTCGCGCACCCGTTGCTCCAGGCCGGTGGCCTGGTCGCGGTCGTGCTGCAAACGCTGCTGCGACCGCCCCACGGCGAACTGCACGTCCTGGCTGTCCTGCAGCATCGCCGTGACCACGGCGGCCAGGCTCTCCAGGCTGTCGGCCCGGGCGATCGCGTCGGCATGCCCGACCACGGCCTGGTGGAAACGGCCCGTCTGCTCGCCAAGCTCGTCGACCTCGCTCAGCATGCGGTTGAGCAAGCTCTTCAGTGCGTCACGGGCGGCCCTGTGCCGCG